>Ga0207693_10005928_pt1 | contig 10136 bp, 9 predicted proteins | sample LARL81metaG_FD_184347 | JGI IMG/M metagenome (GOLD analysis project Ga0207693, IMG submission 184347) | Corn, switchgrass and miscanthus rhizosphere microbial communities from Kellogg Biological Station, Michigan, USA - LAR L8-1 metaG... | ecosystem: Host-associated > Plants > Roots >... | reverse complement strand
CATCCACTCGTAGTCGTTCAGCGCGAAGCAGGCGACGGTGTTCGCGCGGACGTCCGGGTACTCGCGGGCCATCCTGCCGTGTTCGGCCAGCATCTCCCGGCGCTCGGCCGGGTCAAGCAGGTACCACTCGTAGGAGCGGACGAACGGGTAGACGCACGCGTAGGCGCGGGGCTCCTCCCCCGCCAGAAACGCAGGGATGTGGCCCTTGTTGAACTCGGCCGGGCGGTGCAGCGCCATCACCGACCAGACCGGCTCGCTGGCCCGGCCGAGCCCGGTGCGCCGGAACCGGGCGTACACCTCTTGCAGATCGTCGGCGGATGGCGCGGTCCACCAGAACATGTAGTCCGCGTCGGCCCGCAGCCCCTGCACGTCGTAGCAGCCCCGGGTGACGACGTCCTTGCCGGCGGCCTGGTCGGCGAACTCCTCGAGTTCCGATGCGAGGCCCTCCGGGCCATCGGCGGCGGCTTGCAGCGCGCGCCGGTCGCTGACCCGGAACACCGACCACATGGTGTAGCGGATCTGCTCGTTGAGGTCGCGGGCCCGCGGGCGGGCGGGCGCCGCGTTCTTGTCAGTGCTAGCCACGTTCCTATTGTCGGCCATGGCGTAGCTGCGCCGCGATCTGGCCGGCCGCGGCCCGCGCGGTGGCCACGCACGCCGGAATGCCGACCCCGTCATAGGCCGCGCCACACACGGCCAGCCCCGGCTGAGCCGCGACGGCGGACCGGATCCGCGCCACCCGGTCCAGGTGGCCCACGGTGTACTGCGGCAGCCCTCCGCCCCACCTGGTCACCCTGGCCGCCACGGGCGCCCGTTGGGCGCCGGTGGCGGCGGTGAGGTCTTCGGCGGCGAGCCGGGCCAGTTCTGCGTCGCCGGACTGCAGCAGGCTTTCCTCGCCGATCCGCCCCAGTGAGCACCGGACGATGTGCAGCCCGTCCCCGGCGTGGCGCAGGTGCGGCCACTTGACGGTGGAGAACGTCACCGCCTTGACCGGGCGGCCGTCCGCCGCGGGAACGAGATACCCACTGCCCTCGAGCGGGCGAGGGAACGCCGCGGCCTGGTAGGCCAAGGTGACGATCGCCATGCTGGCGTAGCGGATCTCCCGGAGCGCCGCCACCGCGGCGACCGCCCCTGGTGCGCCGCCCAGCAGCCGAGCTGCGGGGCTGCCCGGGACGGCCAGGATGACCGCATCGGCCGTCAGATACTCCTCGTCGTGCCTGGACCCGACGGTCAGCCGCCAGCCGGTCGCCGTGCGGTCCAGCGCACGCACCATCACGTTGGTGCGGACGGAGGCGCCGGAGGCGGCGGCCACCGCGGCGGGCAGCTCGCCGAGCCCGCCAGCGAGCGTGGTGAACACGGGCACGGGATCGGGGGCTCTGGGTCCGGCCGGATCCGGCAGCAGCGCTCCGGCCGCTTCGGCCAGGGAGGCATGCTTGCGTGACTCGGCCGCCACGGCGGGCAGGGTGGCTTCAAAGGAGAGTTCCTCCGACCGGCCTGCGTAGACCCCGGCGAGAAGCGGATCCACCAGGCGGTCCACCACCTCGTGGCCGAACCGGGCCGCCACGAACGCGGCCACCGGCACATCACCGTCCCGGGCGGTGGCCGGAAGGCCGAGATCCTGCCGCGCCCTGGCCATGCCGTCGCTGGACAGCAGGCCCGTGTCGGCAAGTTCGGCCAGGTCGGCGGGTACGCCCAGCACCTGGCGGCGGGGCAGTGGGTACATCCGGCCCCGGCTCCAGATCCGCGCTGCCGTGGTGCCGGGCCAGGTCAGCTCGCCTTCGAGACCCGCGGCGGCGACCAGCCCGGTGCCCTCAGGACGGCGGAATAGCAGCGCCTCGGCACCCTCATCCACCATGACCCCGGCGATCTCGCTGACGCTGAGCTTGCCGCCAAGCCGGGGCGAGCCTTCGAGCACGGTGACCCGGCACGGGACCTCGCGCAGGAAGAACGCGGCGGCCAGTCCTGCGATGCCACCGCCGACGACCGCGACGTGCGGCTGGCCGGGATTGCTCACCGCTCTACCCTGACAGAGGCTCGCGGGACGGGACGACCAGGGCCGGCTCGGCAACCGCGGCGCATCTGCCCCTCCTGCCACTGCAATACCGGGCATCCCTGTGGCTATTGATAAATCAGAGCCGTTCTCAGCGATTTTTCAGCCGCTGACCCCTTGATGGTTTTTGGGTCATTCCTGTCATACTTCTGTGCCATGGTCTCGGACCCTGGTGCGGTGACGGTGCGGCAGGCCAGGCCCGAGGACGTCGGCCGGCTTCAAGCGATCCAGCTCGCCGCGGGCAATGCGTTCCGCGACATCGGGATGCCTGCGGCCGCGGACACGTTTCCGCTCCCGCCCGAGTCCTTGTCCGGCTACCGCAGGGCGGGGCGGGCCTGGGTGGCGGCCGACGAGCACGATGAGCCGGTTGGCTTTGTCGTCTTCGACGTGGTCGACGGCTGCGCGCACATCGAGCAGGTCAGCGTGCATCCGGCGCACGCGGGGCGGCGGATCGGGGCCATGCTGCTCGAGTACGTGGCCGACTGGGCGATCGACCAGGACATGCCGGCCATGACCTTGATCACTTTCCGCGGGGTGCCCTGGAACGCGCCTTACTACGAGCGCCTCGGCTTCCGCGAGCTCGCCGAAAGCGAAGTGACCCCCGAACTGGCCGCCCGCAACGCCGGCCAGGGCGGGAACTCCGCGGCCCGGGTCTGCATGCTCCGCGACCTCCCCCCACCCGACGGCAAGAAACCCGAAGACTGACCACACCCCGAAAGCACCCGCCACCGCCACACCTCCCCCAGCCACCAGGGCCACGGCCCGGTGACGAAGGAACCGGGCCGTAGGCCATCGGGGGGTTCCGGGGGGTCGCTCCCCCGGGCCAACACGGCTTGAGCCACCGGGGGATTCCAGGGGGGTCGCCCCCCAGACCAGCACAGTTGCCAAGTCGTGACTTGACCGTGGGAACCAGCATGCCGACGCTGGCGTCCCATCGGCATGACTGCGCCAGTGTCCCGTTTGACCGCTCCCCTGTCGCGCCCGCGCCGCGCCGCCGCCTGGACGCTCCTGCTCACCGTCGGCGCCTGTCTGCTGGCCGCCGGCTGCTCCTCGGGCGGCTCCTCGGCGAACGGGGCCGCGAACGGCACCGCGGTCGTCGGCAGCGGGGCGGTGCCCGCTGCCATGCCCGCACATGCTCCGGGCGTGTCGGCCGGGACAAAGGCGAGCGGTGCCGCAGGATCGAGCACGAGCGCGGGGCTGACCGCGGTGCCACTGCCCGGCGGGCAGTCGGTCATCTTCACCGCCACCCTGAGCCTGCGCGCCACGGACATCCAGGCCACGGTGGCGAAGGCGACCCAGCTTGCCCAGGCGGCGGGCGGTTACGTGTCCGGTGAGCACGCCAGCATGACCCAGTCCCGGCACCGCAAGGCGATGGTCAGCATCCAGTTCAAGGTCCCGGCCGCCGACTACCAGTCCACTCTCGCCGCCCTCAGCGCGCTTGGCGCCAAGCGGTCCGAGACCCAGCAGGCGCAGGACGTCACCGGCACGGTGGCCGACGTGAACAGCAGGGTGGCCTCGGCGGAGGCCGCGATCGCCCAGTTGCGCAAGCTGCTTTCCCATGCCGGGACGGTGGGCGGCCTGCTCACCGTCCAGGAGCAGATCAACCAGGAAGAGGCGAGCCTCGAGGCGCTCCAGTCGCAGCAGCGCGCGCTGGCCCGCGAGACCAGCTACGCGACCATCTCGATGACGGTCACCGGCCCGCCCCCACCGCCCTCGCACCATAAGACGCACCCGGGCGTGGCCGGATTCCTCGGCGGCCTGGCCGCTGGCTGGCGGGCCCTGCGCGTGGTAGTGGCCGCGCTCCTTACCCTCGCCGGAGCCGTGCTGCCGTTCGCCATTCCGCTCGGCCTGGCGGCGCTGGCCGCGGTCGCCACCCGCCGTTGGCTGGACCGGCGCCGGTCCGCCAGCGCGAGCCCGGCGGACTAGCGCGGACTCGTCAGGGCCTGACCGCGCGGGCCGACGCCTCGTGCACCAGGTCGGTGACCCGTGCCAGAACATCGGGGTCGGTCTGTGGCAGCACGCCGTGGCCGAGGTTGAACACATGCCCCTCGGCCACGCGGCCCTGGTAGAGCACCTGCCGCACTCGCTGCTCAAGCACCGGCCATGGCGCGAGCAGCAGTGCGGGATCCAGGTTGCCCTGCAGGGCCTTGCCCGCATCCACCCGGCGTGCCGCCTCGTCCAGGCCGACCCGCCAGTCCACCCCGACCACGTCGGCCCCTGCCTCACCCATCAGGCGCAGCAGTTCGCCGGTTCCGACGCCGAAGTGGATCCGCGGCACGCCCATGCCGTCCAAGGCGTCGAAGATGCGCCTGCTGTGCGGAAGCACGGCCGAGGCGTAGTCGTCGGGGCTGAGCACCCCCACCCAGGAGTCGAACAACTGCACCGCGGCGGCCCCCGCCGCCACTTGCACCCGCAGGAATGCCGTGGTGATCTCGGCCAGCCGGGCGAGCAGGGCGTGCCACATCGCCGGATTGCCGTACATGAGGGCCCTGGTGCGCTCGTGGTTCTTGGATGGGCCGCCCTCGATCAGGTAGGACGCCAGGGTGAACGGCGCTCCGGCGAACCCGATCAGCGGGGTGCCGCGCAATTCCGCCACCAGCATGGTGACCGCGTCGGTGATGAAGGGCACATCGCCAGGCTCCAGGTTGCGCAGCTTCGCCACGTCGGCCTCGGAGCGGACCGGGTGGGCGGTCACCGGGCCCACGCCCGGCTTGATGTCGATGTCCAGGCCGATCGCCTGCAGCGGCACCACGATGTCGCTGAACAGAATCGCCGCGTCGACCGCGAACCGGCGCAGTGGCTGCAGCGTGAGCTCGGCGATCACATCCGCCGTGGTGCAGGCCGCCAGCATGCTGAAGCGGTCCCTGACGGCCCGGTACTCCGGCAGCGACCGGCCCGCCTGGCGCATGAACCAGACCGGAGTGGCCGACACCGGCTCACGCCGGCAAGCACGCAGAAACAGCGAATCGTCGGCGGCGCCCGTCACGAGGAAGATCCTCTCACGGTGTTAGCCCAGGGGGTCGCTCCCCCGGGCCAACAGGGCGCGCCTCCCGCATCCTGACGGCGGCGCGTGCCACCATCGAAACAGCCAGGTTCTGGGTATCCGCCGCTACGGCGCGGCACGCCCCCCGGCGGTGGAGGAGGTCACCATCATGGGCCCGATGTTCCGGCCTTGCCAGGACTGTGGCGGGGAGCAGCTGTTCGAGCAGCCGCACGCGATTGCGGGTAGTTGCCCGGACGCGCCCGACGGGATGTGCCCCGAATGGTCCTGCACCGAGTGCGGCGCGGCCATGCTCGTCCTGGTGCTGCCGCAGCCGGCCAGGCCAGCGGCCCTGGCGGAAGTGGCCGGCCGGGTGGCATGAGGAGCGCGCAGCCACGGCGTACGCTCGGACTATGAGGCAGGTCGGCAGCGGCACGGTACCGAGCGAGGAGGAGTCCGCTACGTTCAGCGCCGCGGTCGCCGGGCTGCGCTCGTGTCAGGATCAAGTACGCCAGATCCGGCCTGAGCTGTGCTTCGAGGAGGTACCCGCCCCGCGGACGCTTGCGCCCTTCGCGACCGCCGTCGGCGCGGCCGTCCGGGTGGACGGGGCTGAGATCGCCACGGGCCGGTTCGTGCTGCTCTACGATCCCGCTGGGCAGCGCGGCTGGGTCGGCCCGCTGCGGGTCATCGTGTACATCCGCGCCGAGCTGGAGCCGGAGATCGCCGAGGATCCCATGGTTGGTGAGGTCGCCTGGTCCTGGCTGACCGAGGCGCTCGACGCCCGCACGGCGGGTTACGCCGAGCCGAGCGGCACGGTGACCCGTGTGGTCACCGAGGGTTTCGGCGCCAAACGGGCCGAGCCCCGTGCCACCGGCTTCGAGTTGCGCGCCTCGTGGTCGCCGCTCGGTACCGAGGCGGCCGGGGCGGTCCCGGAGGACGGTGTGGATGGCGGCCTGGCCGGGCACATGGCCGCGTGGTGCGGGACGATGTGCGCCGCGGCGGGGCTGGCGCCGCTGGCCGCGGGGGTCAGCGCGCTGCGCCCGGCCACCCGGCGGCGGAGCCCATGACGGGCAGCACGCGGGCACGCGGGGGCGGGCCGGGGGCGGCAGGAGGTGCCGCGCGCCCGGACGGGCCGCCCTTCCCGGACGGTGCTCGGTCCCCCGACGGAGCGGCGGCAGAGGTTCACGCGCCGCAAACCGCCGACCCACCCACTCCAGTGCCGGCCAAGCAACCGCAGGGCAGCCCGGCCCGGCAAGCTGACGGCGCGGACCAGCCAGGCGGCGCCCCAGTCCCGCTCCTCGAGCCCAGGGACGGGCCAGCGAAGCTGGTGGCCTCGGTCCCCGACCTGGACCTTGCCGTGGCCGCGCTGGCCGCGGGCCACGGGCCGGTCGCCGTCGATGCCGAGCGTGCCTCCGGGTTCCGCTACGGGCATCGCGCCTTCCTCGTCCAGTTGCGGCGCGACGGCGCGGGCACCATGCTGATCGACCCGATGGCCTGCCCGAATCTCACCGGGCTTGACGAGGCACTGGCCGACACGGAGGTGGTCCTCCACGCCGCGTCCCAGGACCTGCCGTGCCTGGCCGAACTCGGGTTCCGCCCGCGGTCGCTGTTCGACACCGAACTGGCCGGGCGGCTGCTCGGCTTCCCGCGCGTCGGCCTTGGCGCGCTGGTGGAGTCGGTGCTGGGCTGGACCCTGGAGAAGGGCCATGCGGCGGCCGACTGGTCGGTGCGCCCGCTGCCCGGCGAGCTGCTCCGCTACGCGGCCCTGGACGTGGAACTTCTGGTGGAACTGCGCGACGCGCTGGCGGCGCAACTGGTGGCCCAGGGCAAGGCCGAATGGGCGGAGCAGGAGTTCGCCGCCGTGCTGGCCGCCAAGCCACCGGGCCCCCGCCCGGATCCATGGCGGCGCACCTCGGGTATCCACCGGGTGCACAGCCGCCGGGGCCTGGCGATCGTCCGCGAGCTGTGGCAGGAGCGGGACAAGATCGCCAGGCGGCGCGACCTGTCTCCGGGCCGCGTGCTCCCCGACACAGCCATCGTCGAGGCCGCCAGGGCACTGCCCGGCTCCCAGGCCGGCCTCACCGATCTGCCGGGATTCCAGGGCCGGGGCGCGCGCAAGCACGCCTCGGCGTGGCTGCGCGCGGTACAGCGGGCCCGTGGCCAGGCCGATACCGAACTGCCCGGCCCGGCAATGCCGCCGCTGGACGGGCCCCCGCCCACTCACCGCTGGCAGGAGCGGGACCCGGTCGCGGCGCAGCGGCTGGCAGCGGTGCGGACGGTGGTGGCCGCGCTGGCCGACGAGCACACGTTGCCCGCGGAGAACCTGCTTCCGCCGGACGTGGTCCGGCGGCTCGCCTGGCAGCCTCCCGACCCAGGCGGCCCGGACGAAGTGGCCGCCGACCTGGTGGCGCACGGTGCGCGCCCCTGGCAGGTCGCGCTGACCGCACTGCCGATCAGCCGCGCCCTGACCCGCCTCGCAGAGAAAGCAGTGACCGACGAATCGCCAGAAGCTGCAGGCGAGGCGCAGGCCGCCGACAGCTAAGCCAGACGGCAGGCCCACGCCCAGAGGAACTGGCCGCCTGTGCCACCAGGGCCCCGGCGGTTCCAGCGGGTCGCTCCCCTGGGCCAGCACGCGCGATGGGGCCTGCCGGCTTGCCGGCCAGGCGCCATCGGCGCCCCGGGGGTTCCAGGGGGTCGCTCTCCTGGGCCAGCGGGGCCACGGCCCGGTGACGAAGGAACCGGGCCGCAGGCCACCGGGGGGTTCCAGGGGGGTCGCTCCCCTGGGCCAGCACTGTCAGAGGCTCCGGGCACAATGGACGACGTGACAGAACTCGGTTGGGGTTGCCTGGACACGCCCGTGGGCCAGGTCTCCGTGGCCTGCACCGATGCGGGGGTTGCCCGGGTCGCTTACGGGCCGCCGCCCGGTCCCGGGCCGGCTGGAGGCTCGCTGGCGTCCGTGCTGCTGGAGGCCGCGCTCGAAGAGCTTGCCGGCTACTTCGGCGGCCACCTGAAGAGGTTCAACGTGCCGGTGGACCTGGGCTCCGCGCAGGAGGCCCGCCGCGCCGTGCTGACCGTATTGCACCAGACGGTGGGGTTCGGGCAGACCATCACCTACGGTGGCCTGGCCGCCAGGGCCGGCCTGGAAGCCACCGCAGAGCCTGGGAACTTCGTGCCACCGGCCAGGGTTGTCGGCCAGATCATGGCGTCCAACCCCATCGCGCTCATCGTGCCGTGCCACCGGGTGGTCGCGGGCACCGGGCTCGGCGGGTACAGCGGTGGCACCGGTACCGACGTGAAGCAGTGGCTGTTGGTGTTCGAGGGCGCCATTCCGGCGACCCTGGACTGGGACGCGGCCGGCCTGCCGGCCCGGACCGGCGACGCCCGCCAGGCTCAGCCGACGGGGTCCGCCTCCAGCTGATGCTGCTCGGCTGACACCAGCCGCCCCCCGCCGAATTGCAGCACCCAGAAGGCGCTGCGCTGCAGCGGCGGCCCGTCCGGCACCGGCGCACCGGCTATCTCGCAGATCTCGGCCAGCATCCAGGACAGGTTCTGGCGGTGCGCGCAGATGACCACGGGCCGGCGGGAGCGTACCACCGCGGCGATCCGCAGCCGCGCGTCGCGGGTGACGGTCCAGTCGTCCCCGCCATGGTCTTTGGCCCTGCCGTCCACGGTGAACGCGGGCTCTTGTGTCACCGGGGCGCCTGCCTTCTCGGCGTAGGGGGTGACGGTGTCCAGGCAGCGGCGCGCCGCCGAGCTGATCACCCGGGCGGGCGCGAACGTGCTCAGCAACTCACTCAGCGTCCTGGCCTGCTGGTGGCCCACGTCGGACAGCGGGCGGGCCAGGTCGTCGTAACCAGTCTCCCGCCACACCTTCTTGGGGACCGCGGCGGCGTGCCTGAGCAGGATCACCGGTGCGGTGTCGGCCGGGCCAGCGGTGAAGCTGTCAAGCAGCGAGACGTCCCGCGGGTAGCTCAGCCGTTCCCTGGCCGCGGGCAACGGCAGCCAGGCAAGGTCGTCCACCTCGTCCCCCGGGGCGAACGGTTCCGCCGAGACGGGCCGCGCGGCCCAGTACTCCACCTGCTTGGGCTGGCCTTCCACGGGATAGGTCTGGGTGGCGAGCCTGCGGCCGAGGGCGGCCCGCACGCCGGTCTCCTCTTCGACCTCCCGGACCGCGGTCAGCAGCACATGCTCCCCGGGCATGCTCTTGCCCTTGGGAAAGCTCCAGTCGTCGTAGCGGGGCCGGTGCACCAGGACGGTCTCGATGCCTCCCGCCCGTGCTCGCCACAACACCGCGCCCGCGGCGTGGATCACGCCGGTTGCGACGTCAGCCATCGGCGGGCCGGCTGCGCCTGTTGGCGATCAGAGTTTGCTGCAGGTCACGGAGCGAGTTCCCGTCGGCGTCCAGGTGGTGCCTGGTCCAGGTGCCGTCCGCGTCCAGCCACCAGGACGCGGTGCCCTCGTCCATGGCCAGATCGATGAGCGCGCGCAGTTCGGCCTGCTGTGCCGGATCCTTCACACGCACCAGCGCTTCGACCCGGCGGTCGAGGTTGCGGTGCATCAGGTCGGCAGAGCCGATCCATACCTCGCTGTCCGGGTCGTCGCCGTGGCCGAACGCGTAGATACGGGAGTGCTCCAGGAACCGGCCGAGCACGCTGCGGACCCTGATCGTCTCCGACATCCCGGGGACCTGCGGCCGGAGCCCGCAGATGCCGCGCACCCACAGGTCCACCGGCACCCCCGCGATCGAGGCACGGTACAGCGCGTCGATGACCGCCTCGTCGATGATCGAGTTGCACTTGAGCTGGATCCGGGCCCGCTCACCGCGGACGTGCCTGGCCTGCTGCTGTTCGATCCGTTCGAGCAGGCCTGCCCGCAGCGCGGCCGGGGCGACCAGGAACCGCCGGTAGGCGCTCTGGCGGCTGTACCCGGTGAGGTGGTTGAACAGGTCGGTGGCGTCCTCGCCGACGGTGCGCTCGGCGGTCAGCAGGCCGAAGTCCTCGTAGAGCCGGGCGGTCGTGGGGTGATAGTTGCCGGTGCCGATATGGCAGTAGCGGCGCAGCGCGCCGTCGGGTTCCTCACGGACCACCAGGGCCATCTTGCAGTGGGTCT
>Ga0207693_10005926_pt1 | contig 10137 bp, 11 predicted proteins | sample LARL81metaG_FD_184347 | JGI IMG/M metagenome (GOLD analysis project Ga0207693, IMG submission 184347) | Corn, switchgrass and miscanthus rhizosphere microbial communities from Kellogg Biological Station, Michigan, USA - LAR L8-1 metaG... | ecosystem: Host-associated > Plants > Roots >... | reverse complement strand
CGTTGCGCAGCTCCGTGGCCGCATCCAGCGCCGTCATCGCGAAGTACCCGCCCTCGTCGAGCGTCTCGGTGCCGACGTTGTCGCGGAACAGGAAGTACTCGAGCTCGGGACCGACGTTGAACGTGTCGAAGCCGAGGCTCTTCATCCGCTCGAGCGCCCGACGCAGCACGTACCGCGGATCGCCCTCGTAGGGCTCGCCGTCCGGCTTGACCACGTCGCAGATCATTCGACCGACCTTCGACTCGCCGCCGCGCGCGGGCATCAGGCGGTACGTGGTCGGATCGGGGATCGCGACCATGTCGGACTCCTCGATCGCGTTGAAGCCGGTGATCGACGACCCGTCGAAGCCCATGCCGTCGTCCAGCGCGCCCTCGGCCTCGGACGGCGTGATCGCGAACGACTTCAGATGGCCCTCGATGTCGGTGAACCAGAACAGGAGGTACTCGATCCCGTCCTTCTCCATCCGCTTCCTGACGTCCTTGCGCGCCTCCGGGTCGGAGGTCGCCCGGTGCCTGCTCTCGATCATCGCCATCGCAAACTGCTCCTTCCTCGCAACCTGGGTACAGGGAGCAGCCTATTCACCCGGCGGCGACGGCAGCGCTCCCTGGTAGGTGATCACCCTGGCGTGGTCGACGTACCCGAGGCTCCGGTTCAGGGCCTGCATGGCCTCGTTTCCCTTCTGCGTCCAGGTGCAGACCTCGACGAGCCCGTTCTCGGCAGCCCAGTGGAGCTGCGCGCGCTTGAGCGCCCGCGCGATCCCACGGCCGCGCCGGTCCCGGCGGACGACCGTGAGCCCGTGCTCGGCGGTCGCGCCCCCGTTCGCGTGCTCGAGCAGGCCCGCGTACCCGATCGGCTCGTCGGCCTCGAAGGCCGCGAACGAGCCGCCGGGCCGCGACGCCTCGTCGCGCAGCCACTCGTCGAGCTCATAGGCGACTTCCCCGGGCAGCGGCATGTCCTCGTAGCCCTCGAGGGCGACCGGCCACACCGCCCGGAGGAGCTCGTCGCGCTTCCCCTCGAGCGAGACGAGCTCGACCCCGGCGGGCGGCTCCGGCGCGGGCTCCGCGCCGATCTGACGCACCTGCTCGAGCTGATAGTCGGTCCCGCGGAGGCCGAACCGCTCAGCGAACGCGACCGAGTGCGGCTCGTCGGCGTAGACGAACGCGATCACGCGGTCACGGCCGAGCGCTCGGACGTGATCCGACAGCGCACCCAGGAGCGCGCGCCCGACACCGCGATTGCGGTGCTCGGCGAGCACGCGGGGAGCAACGAAGCCGTGCCCGGCGAAATGCGACCGGGCCGCGATCCCACAGCCCGCAACCGTCCCGTCGCGCTCGGCCAGCACGAGCAGCCGACCCTCCTCGTCCGACGCCCGAAGCTGCTCCGCCGTCACCGGCTCGTTGGCGACGACGGAGCTCTTGACCGACGCCCAGGTCTCCAGGTCGGTGTCGGTCTCGACAGGCCTGATCGCGATCATCCCGACCGCTTGAGCTTGCCGTGCTTCTTGGCGTAGCGCTCGCCGGCCTTGAACACCGCGAGGCCGAGCGGGATCGAGACCGCTCCGATCACGAGCAGCGGCCACACGTCGGCCCACGCGAGGCCCGCACCGTCGACGATCGCCGCGCGGCACCCGCGCAGCGCGTAGGTGGCCGGCGAGATCTTCGAGATCCACTGCATCCACTCCGGCAGCACGCTGACCGGGTAGTAGACGCCCGACACGACGAGCATCAGCCCCTGGGCGACGAAGCCGAGCTGCGTCCCCTTCTCGGGAGAGACGAGCGGCAGGACAGCCGTCATCATCCCGACGCCGATGAACGACACGGACGCGATCGCGAGCAGGGCGACCGCAGACGAGTAGTTCGCGTTCGGCACCTCGATGCCGATGAAGGCGACGACGGCGACGAACACCGCAGCCGCACGGACGAGGCCGTAGAGCACGGCGTAGACGCCCATGCCGATGAGGTGCACGGGCCGCGAGACCGGCGCCATGAACGTGTACTCGATCGTCCCTTCCCAGCGCTCCCACGCGACCGTCTCGGTGACGATCTCGAAGATGATCCCGAGATACGCCCAGATCACGCCGCCGACCAGGAGCAGCGTCGCGAGCTGGTTGCTCTTCGCTTCGCTGACGCCGAGGCCCTTGGAGATGAACACGATCGTCAGCGTGTTGGCAATCGTCCAGAGCAGGAACGCCAGGTCCCACAGGAAGTACCGCTTGGTCAGGTACAGGTTGCGCTCGACGACCCCGTAGAGGCCGATCAGCTCGTCGCGCAGGATCCTGCGCCGCGTGAACGTCGTATCGACGGTCGCCATTAGGCGAACACCTCCCTCTCCTCGTCCTCCTCGGTCCGCTCGTCTTCGTACGTCCGCCCGGTGGCGGCGAAGAAGGCCTCCTCGAGCGTGTCGACGCCGTAGCGATCGAGCACATCAGGTACCGGCTCGAGGAACATCAGCGCTCCTCTGTCGAGGAGACCAACTCTGTCCGCGAGCTCCTCCGCCTCCTTCATGTCGTGGGTGCAGAGGAGGATCGTCGAGTCGTGCCGCTCCCGAATCTCGCGGATGAACGTCTGCACCTCCTGCTTCGAGCGCGGGTCGAGACCCGTCGTCGGCTCGTCGAGGAGCAGCAGCACCGGCGCGGTGAGAAGGGCGCGCGCGAGCGCAACCTTCTGCTGCATGCCGCGGGACAGGTTCTCCATCGCCTCCCCGCGGCGCGCCGACGGGAAGCCGACCCGCTCGAGGATGCGCGGGATCTTGACGTGCGTCTCGCGCGGCCCCATGCCGTAGAACCTGGCCGCGTACGCAAGGTTCTCGGCGGCGCTCATCTTCTTGAAGAAGCTCGCCTCGACCGAGACGCGGTTCACGAGCCGGCGCACGGCGCGCGCGTCGCGGAACACGTCATGGCCGAACACGTACGCCTCGCCGCCGTCCGCGAGCAGCAGGGTCGAGAGCAGGCGCACGAGCGTCGACTTGCCCGAGCCGTTCTGGCCGAGGATGGCGACGCACTCGCCCCGCTCGATCCGGAAGCTGACGCTGTTCAGCGCGGTGCGCCGGCGACGGCCGAGGCCCTTCCGCCGGGTGAAGACCTTCTCCAGGTCACGTACTTCGACTGCTGCTGTAACGCCTGACACACCATGCTCCTTGGGATCGAGAGAGAGCTAGAAAGAAAGCTCAGGAACCGAACGAAGACGCACTGCTGCCGCTAGAAGCGGCGCGGCGTGACGTCTGCGTTGGTGATCCCGGACATGGCTCGACCGAGACTAGCAGTCATCGCCGGGCTGCGCACGCTCGCGACTGGCCGCGATCACCGCCTGCGCCTCGGCGCGGTTCCCGAAGCCGCGCGTCTCGGTCTTCTTGTTCTCCAGGTCCTTGTAGACCTGGAAGAAATGCTCGATCTCGTTCCGGAGCTGGGGCGGGACGTCATGGATGTCCGAGATCCCGCTCCAGGAGGGATCGTTCAGGGGCACGCACAGGAGCTTCTCGTCCGGCCCCTTCTCGTCGGCCATGTGGAAGACGCCGACCGCGCGCACCCGGATCCGGCAGCCGGGGAAGGTCGGCTCGCCGACGAGCACGAGCGCGTCGAGCGGGTCTCCGTCCTCGGCGAGCGTCCCTTCGAGGAAGCCGTAGTCGGCCGGGTAGCTCATCGACGTGAACAGCCGCCGGTCGAGCGCGAGGCCGCCGAGCTCCTCGTCCCACTCGTACTTGTTCCGCGCCCCCGAAGGGATCTCGACGAACACGACGCCGTCCACGTGGGGAACACTACGGACGATGGCCCATCCGCATACGCACGACCACGGCGCGGGCGCCGAGACCAGGATCCGCCCGCTCGCGATCGCGCTCGGCCTGATCGTCGCGTTCATGGTCGCGGAGGTCGCAGCCGCGTTCGTGGCGGATTCGTTGGCGCTGCTGTCGGACGCGGCGCACATGCTGGTCGACGCCGCGGCGCTCGGCCTGAGCGTGTGGGCGGCGCGGCTCGCGCTCCGGCCGCCGCAGGGCGGCATGACCTTCGGCTACCGGCGGGCAGAGATCCTCTCGGCCCAGTTCAACGGCTTGACGCTCCTCGTGCTCGGCCTCCTGATCGTGTTCGAGGCCGTGCGCCGGCTGATCACCCCGCCCGAGGTCGACGCGCCGATCGTGGTGGCAACGGCCGCCGTCGGCGCAGTCGTGAACGTGCTCGCGCTCCGCCAGGTCGCCCGCGCCAACCGGGAGAACCTGAACGTCGAAGGGAGCTACAAGCACCTCCTGACCGACCTCTACGCGTTCGCCGCCACCGTCGTCGCCGGCCTGGTCGTCTGGACGACCGGCTTCGACCGCGCCGATCCGCTCGCCTCGCTCGCGGTTGCCGGCTCGATGCTCCTCGCCGCCTGGCCGCTCCTCCGCGCGACCGGACGGGTCCTGCTCGAAGGAGCGCCGGAAGGGCTCGACCCGGAGGAGATCGGGACGATCATGCGCTCGCATGCGGGCGTCGCCGACGTCCACGACCTGCACGTCTGGGAGATCTCCTCGGGCTTTCCCGCGCTCTCGGCCCACGTGCTCGTGGCCCGGGACGAGGACTGCCACCGCATCCGACGCGAGCTCGAGCAGGAGCTCGACGGCCGCTTCGAGATCCACCACACGACGCTCCAGGTCGAGCACACCTCGGACCGCCTGCTCGGGATCACGCCCTTGCGGGCCGGCCGGAAGGACCGCTAACGTCAGTTCATACGCGTGGGCCGACGACGGCTCCCGCGGAGGCAACGAGGCCTCACCACTCTCAGGAGTGGTGGGGCCTTTTTTCGTTTCTGGACTCCAACGTGAAAGGGAGCGGTTCCGATGGTCAAATGGAAGCTCGAATACATCTGGCTCGACGGTTACGAGCCGGTTCCGAACCTCCGCTCGAAGACGAAGGTCGTCGAGTACGCCGAGACGCCGACCGTCGAAGAGCTCCCGATCTGGGGGTTCGACGGCAGCTCGACCCGCCAGGCCGAGGGCAGCAACTCGGACTGCCTGCTGCAGCCCGTCGCCGCCTTCCCGGATCCCGCCCGCCGCAACGGGCTGCTCGTGATGTGCGAGGTGCTCCTGCCGGACGGGACGCCGCATCCGTCCAACAGCCGCGCGACGATCCCGGACGACCCGGATACGTGGTTCGGCTTCGAGCAGGAGTACTTCCTCTACCGCGACGGCGTGCCGCTCGGCTTCCCGCGCGAGGGCTTCCCCGCCCCGCAGGGCGAGTACTACACCGGCGTCGGCTACCGGAACGTGGGCGAGGTCGCGCGCGAGATCGTCGACAACCACATCGACCTCTGCCTCGAGGCCGGAATCAACCTCGAGGGCATCAACGCCGAGGTCGCGAAGGGGCAGTGGGAGTTCCAGATCTTCGGCAAGGGCTCCAAGCAGGCCGCGGACGAGGTCTGGATCGCCCGGTACCTGCTCCTGCGTCTCTGCGAGCGCCACCGCGTCGACGTCAACTTCCACCCGAAGCCGCTCGGAGTCGAGCACGACTGGAACGGCTCGGGCATGCACACGAACTTCTCGACCAGACACATGCGCGAGACCGGCGGCGAGGAGTACTTCGAGTCGCTGATGGCTGCCTTCGACGAGCACAAGGACGCGCATATCGACGTCTACGGGCCCGACAACCACATGCGTCTGACCGGCCAGCACGAGACACAGGCGATGGACACGTTCAACTACGGGCTCGCCGACCGCGGCGCGTCGATCCGGATTCCGCACAGCTTCATCCGGAACGGCTACCGCGGGTACCTGGAGGACCGCCGGCCCAACTCACTGGGCGACCCGTACCGGATCGCCGGCCGCATCCTGCAGACGATCGAGACCGTCCCGGTCGACGCGCTCGCCGAAGAGCTGGCGGCCTGAGCATGCACAAGGTCGAAGCAGTGGTGATCAGAGAGCGCGTCGAGACGGTCATCGACGCCGTCGAGGAGGCAACCGGCCACGTCGGCGTGACCGTGATCGAGGCGATCGGCCACGGCCGCCAGCGCGGCGTGACGCACGAGTACCGGGGACGCGTGTTCGAGTCGCGCTTTCTGCCGAAGGCGCTGCTCGTGTTCGTCGTCCCCGACCCGATCGTGGAGGACGTCGTCGCCGCGATCAACGACGCCGCACGCAGCGGCAACGAGTCCGGCGACGGGCTCGCCTGGTCGTCGCCGGTCCAGAACGTGATTCACAACCGAACCGGCTCGAAGCTCGAGGAGGTGGAAGCTCGTGTCTAAGCACGATCTCCTGGTCGCGGCGTCGACCATCTGGGTCGTCGTCACAGCGGTGCTCGTGATGTTCATGCAGGCGGGCTTTGCCTTTCTCGAGGCCGGCCTGACGCGGATGAAGAACGCCGGCCACATCGCCGGCAAGAACGTCCTCATCTTCGGGCTGTGCTCGATCGTCTACTGGGCGATCGGGTTCGGGATCGCGTTCGGCGACGGCAACTTCCTGATCGGGACGCACGGGTTCTTCCCGTCCGTGAACGAGCTGACGGCGGTCGGCCAGAAGCCGTTCGACTGGTTCGCCGAGATCCCCGGCGGCGCCGGCTACCTCTTCGAGGTGGTCTTCGCCGGCGTCTCGCTCGCGATCGTCTGGGGCGCGATGGCCGAGCGCGCGAAGCTCTGGGTCTACTTCGCGTTCGGCATCTGGTTCACGATCACCTACAGCATCGTCTCCCACTGGATCTGGTCGCCGCACGGCTGGCTGTTCAAGCACGGCATGCAGGACTTCGCCGGCTCGACGGTCGTGCACTACCAGGGCGCGCTCGCCGCGCTCGCCGGAGCGCTGATCCTCGGGCCGCGCATCGGCAAGTTCGGCACGGACGGCCGGGCGAACCCGATCCCGGGTCACAACATCCCCTACGCCGTCCTGGGGACGCTGATCCTCTGGTTCGGCTGGTTCGGGTTCAACCCGGGCTCGACGCTGTCGGTCGACTTCGGCGGCGTCGGGTTCTTCGCCTACGTCGCGACGACCACCAACCTGGCCGCGGCGGCCGGCGCGGTCACGGGCATGTGCGTGGCCTGGGCCAAGCTCGGCAAGCCGGACATCTCGATGATGCTGAACGGCGCGCTGGGCGCCCTCGTGGCGATCACGGCCGCGTCGGGCTTCGTCGCCCCGTGGGCCGCGATCCTGATCGGCGTCGTCTCCGGCTGCATCGCCGTGTTCGGCGTCGTCTTCGTCGAGGGCCTCGGCATCGACGACCCGATCGGCGCGGTCGCGGTGCACGGCATGTCCGGTGTCTGGGGGACGCTCGCCACCGGTCTCTTCGCCGTGCCGGTCCTCGCGTCCAAGCTCGACACGGGCACGGGCGGCCTCGTATACACCGGCTCGTTCCACCAGCTCGGCGTCCAGCTCCTCGGCATCGTCGCCGTCGGCGCGTTCACCTTCTCGACGTCGTTCGGCGCGCTCTTCGCGATGCACAAGCTGTGGGGCATCCGCGTCGAGCCGGAGGTGGAGTCGGGCGGGCTCGACGTCCACGAGCACGGCATGTGGGGCTACCCCGAGTTCTACATCCCGGTCCCGGGCGGCTACGGCACCGAGTCGCACAGCCACCTCGGGATCCGCCACGGCGGCCACGCGCATGCGGGCGCGACCGCCGCGGCCGCCGTCTCACATCCGGCGGCCGGGGCGCTTTAGCGAACGAGGGCAGTCAGGGCATCACCGTCAGCGGATCCGGAAGGTCACGGAGACGTCGGCGGTGATGTCCTGCGTCCCCGGCTCGATCGTGGTCGAGTCGGTCGCCTTGGCGGCGGCCGCCTGGTACATCGGCATGGGCGGCGTCGAGGACTGCTCGGTGACCGACGACACCGGCCCGACGCCGAAGCCGCCCGCCTTCGCCAGCGCGTCGGCCTTGGCGCGCGCATCCTCGACCGCCTTGGCGAGCGCATCGCGGTAGGCGGCGTCGCGGTCGGAGATCCCAAGCGACGGGCCGCTGACGGTGTTCGCACCGGCGGCCACCGCCGCGTCGACGAGCGCGCCGGCGCCCGCGATCGACGAAGTCGCGGAAACGCTGTTGTCGGCGACGAAGCCCTGCACCTTGCCGTCGTTTCCCGTCTGCGGGTACAGCGAGACCTGCTGTGTCTGAAGCTCCTTGCCACCACTCTGCTTCAACGCTGCGATCACAGCGTTCATCAGCCTGCCGTTCTCGGAGAGCGCTTCGGCGGCGGTCGCGGCCTGAGTGTGCACGCCCGCGTTGACGGTCGCCTGGTCGGGGACGAGCGTGACGACGCCGTGGCCGACGGTCGTGACCGTGTCGGGGGTGGCGGTTTCGCCGTGGGCCGCCTCGGGGCGGCCGACGCCGGCGACCGCCGCGACGGCGAGCGCCGCCGCGGCGACGGTGAGGACGAGCGGAATCCGTGTCATGCCCTGCATACGCCGCTGCGTGGTCTGATGTCACACGTGCGCTACCGGTTCGTCGACTGCCGCTGGTCGCTCGAGGACCCCGACGCGGGCCGTCGCGAGTACCTGGCCGGGCACGTTCCCGGTGCGGTCTTCGTCGACGTGGAGCGCGACCTGTCTGCTCCGCCCGGCGCGGGCGGCCGGCACCCGCTGCCGTCGGACGACCAGTTCGTGGCCGCGGCCTCGCGCGCAGGGATCGACGCCGGAACCTTCGTCGTCGCGTACGGCTCGCTCGGCGGCGCCGAGCGGCTCTGGTGGCTGCTTCGGCACTACGGCCACGACGACTGCGCGGTGCTCGACCTCGAGGCGTGGCACGGCCCGCTGCGGGCGGGCGACGAGCAGGCCGAGCCGCGGCAGTTCGAGCCCAGCCCGCGCACCGGGGACACGATCGAGCTCCCCGAGCTCGCCTCCCGGCTCGGCGAGCTCGTGGTCGTCGACGCCCGGCTCCCGTTCCGGTGGCGCGGGGAGCCGAATCCGACCGACCGCGTCGCGGGCCGCGTCCCCGGTGCGCTCAACGCTCCCTGGAACGAGCCGGTCCCCGAGCTTCCGGCCGGCGAGACCGCCGTGTACTGCGGCTCGGGCGTCACCGCCTGCGTCGTCGTCCACCGGTTGCACCTCGCAGGCCGCGAAGCACGGCTCTACCCGGGCTCCTGGTCGGAGTGGGAGCAGCGCCCGGAGCTACCGGTCGAACGAGGCTAGGCGGCGGCGGGGCGACGCGTCGGCGTCGAGGTGGCGTACGGCGCCAGGTAGCGCTCCCAGCGCTGCGGGATCTTCGGCGTCGCGAGCCTGATGAAGAGGACCGGCGCAGGCGGGCGCGGGCGCGCCGGCAACTCCATGTGCACCTCGTGCGGCAGACGGTTCCCCTTGCGGAGGTTGCACGGGGCGCAGGAGGTGACGACGTTCTCCCAGCTCGAGTCGCCGCCCCGCGAGCGCGGGATCACGTGGTCGAGGGTCAGCCGCCCGGCTGCCGTGCCGCAGTAGACGCAGCGCCAGTTGTCACGGGCAAAGAGGGCGCGGCGCGAGATCTTGCGCTGCACCATGCGCGGCACGCGGACGTAGTGAATCAGGCGAATGACGTGCGGCCACTGAAACGTGTCAGTGGCCGAGCGAAGTGGTCGGTCGAGCTCTTCGACCACCTCTGCCTTGCCCTTGAAGACCAGAACGTGCGCGCGGCGCAGTGAGCACACGTTGAGCGGCTCGTAACTCGCGTTCAGGACGAGTACTTGCTGCACTTCGGCGGAAGAGTACCCACGAGAGCGGCTCGTAAGGCGCGAAACTCAGGAACGTGGTTCTCCGAACCACGTTCCAGGGTTCAGCGTCCCATAGCTCTGTCCACGGCCTCCTGCTCCTCCGGCGAGAGAGCGACCGAGGCTCGGCCCCGGTCGAGCTCCTTCATGTAGATCCGCGCGTAGTCGCGGCCCTGGATGGCGGTGACGACCACGCCGGAGCGGGCGGCGTCGAGCAGGGCCAGCGAGGCGGACTGGTGGCCGCCCGTGTCCTCGTAGGCGTCGTAGCGCACGATCGAGGTGTTCGAGACGACGCCGTCGACGCGCCGGTCGACGCGCGCGAGCCCGGCCGCGATCTCGTCGACCGCCCGGTGCAGGTCGTCGACGCGCCCCTGCAGTGAGACGGCGAAGTCGACGAGGTCGCGGCGGCCACCGCCGAGCATCGCCCTCTGCGCGTCGCGCACGCGCCGGACACGAACGGCCGCCCACCAGGCGAGGCCCGCTCCGGCGGCGCCCAGCACGAGGCCGACGATCGCGACGA
>Ga0207693_10005925_pt1 | contig 10137 bp, 9 predicted proteins | sample LARL81metaG_FD_184347 | JGI IMG/M metagenome (GOLD analysis project Ga0207693, IMG submission 184347) | Corn, switchgrass and miscanthus rhizosphere microbial communities from Kellogg Biological Station, Michigan, USA - LAR L8-1 metaG... | ecosystem: Host-associated > Plants > Roots >... | reverse complement strand
CGGCCACCTCGACGCGCATGAGCTCCCGTGAGTACCATTCCTGGCCCTCGTGGTCCCAGCGCTCCTCGAACTCGAACACGAACCCGGTCGGGGTCGGGTCGGACCGCCAGCGGGTCACCCGGCCGGGGCCAGGGTGGCCGGCCTTGCGCTCGGCGATGAGGTCCTCAGTACCTGCGGACTGGACCCGCCAGGTCGGCATGGTCAGGTCGAGGAAGACGTCCGAGGCGAAGAGCCCCTCGGGGACCGTCCCCGTCTCCAGGAAGGTAACCAGCTGCTCGCTCAGCTCGCGCGTCATGTCGTCCATGTCAGGCCCTCGCCGCCTGGAGGTTCTGGCCGACGACGGCCATGGTCGAGTTCAGCGCCGCGGTCGGGCTGAACTCGATCAGCTCGGTCCCGGCGAACAGCAGCGGCAGGTGGCCGGGCGCGCCGTAGTAGGCGTCCCCGGCCGTGTAGACCTCGTCGTGGTCGGCGTAGCGGAAGACGATCCGGCCGGCCAGCACCACGCCCCAGTGCGGGCACTGGCACCGGTCCTGCGGCAGGCCCTGGAAGAGGGGCGCGGGGTCCATGTCCGCCTTGTGCGTCTCGAAGGCGACCGTGTATTCGTCAAGCTCGGCGTAGCGGCCTTCGATCTCAGGCTCGTCGAGGGTTACCGGGGTGTCAGCCTTACTCGTTCGGGACATTGATTTTCCTTTTCATCGGAGGACAGCTGGTACCCCGATGGCGTGAGATCGGACCGCACGGTGTGAGGCCGGCCGTCACCCGGTCCAGCGGGTTGGCTGGTCCGGGTCGTAGACGCAGAAGGTCCCGGTCCGGACCGAACGGGTCAGGTGTCGCCCGAGCTCCGGGTGCACGTCGCCGATCCGGCGGATCGCGTCCTTGATCCGCGCCGTCACCGCGGTGCGGGCCCGCTCGGCGGCCGAGCCGGGGCGGCGGACGCGGCCGCCCAGGCCGTAGGCCTGGGTCAGCGCCTCGACCAGGGCGTCCCGCTCGGCCGCGATGCGCGCGCTGCGCTCGATGTCGGCGGCCGCGTCGGCCTCGGCCGCCGCCTCCTCGAGCTCGCGCAACCGCTGCCGGTAGGCCGACCTGGCCTGGGCGTCGATGACCTCGCCGGTATCGGGGGCGGCGGCCACGCGGCCCGGTGCGGCGCCGGCCAGGTCGAGCGCGGCGACGGCCATGCCCGGGCGGGTGAGCAGGGTGTGCAGGTCGCGCAGGCCCTTGCTGTCCCGTAGCCGGACCTCCCGGCCGCCGTAGCGCAGCATCCACACCTCGCCGTCCCGGCGGAAGACCCGGTCCGGTGCGGCCGGCTCCGGGCCGCTGTCCCCGGCCGCGGGCGGCGGGATGGATGCGCCACCCTCGCTCTCGATGCGGGCCACCAGGGCGGTCGCGCCGAGCGCACGCGCCTGGGCCAGGGCCTCGGCGCGGTGCGCGGCCGCCGCCTCACGGTCGCCGAGGGCGTCCGCCAGCAGGGCCAGGTGCCGGTGCACCGGGCCGCGGACGGCGGCGCAGATGCCCTCGACCGCGAACAGCCCTGCGTAAGGAACCAGGGCGTCGTAGGCCCAGCGGGCGACGGGATGAGGTCCGGTCAGGGCCAGGATCTCGGCCAGCTGGGCCATGGTGGGCAGCCATTCGGAGTCCTTTACCAGCGCGGCCAGCAGCGGAACGGCGGTGTCGAGCTGGGCGCGGGCGTCCTGGGTCCGGCCGACCTGGGCGAGCACGAGCGCCCGGCTGATCTGGAACGACGGCGCGGCTAGCTGGACGGCGTCCAGCTCGGGCAGCATGTCGAGCAGATCGGCGGCATCGTCCTGCTCGGCGCGCAGGCACCATTCCAGGGTGGACACGAGCATGGTGGCATTGCGGCTGCCTGCCCGCGACCCGAGGGCGGCCGCTTCGGCCAGCGCGTCCCGGCACTCGTCGAACCGGCCCGCGGCCAGCGCCCGCATCCCCCGCCACAACGGGACGTACCAGGCGTACAGCGGATGGCGCAGCGCCTCGGCGGCGGTCTGATAAACGAGCGCGTCCGCGTCCCATTCGGCGATGGCCCCCGCCTCGAGCAAGGCGACGAGCCGGAGCCGACGGCCGAGCAGGCCGAGCACGGGATCGCGCAGCCGCCCGGCGATGCCGATGATCTCGGTGGCGTGGGCATGCCGCTCGGCGTGTTGACCGGGGCCGGAGATGGCGTCGCACAGCGCCGCCAGGCAGGCTGCGAGGGCCGCGTCGTGGCCGGCCGAACGGGCCAGCCGCACCGCTTCGGTGGCCAGTTCCAGCCGCCTCGGCTCGGGGACGACCAGGGAGGAGGCGACCGAGAGCCGGGCCGTGACCAGTGCGGTCAGCACGGGATGGGCCTCGGTCAGGGCATCTCTGGCCTCCTCTAGCAGGCTGATCTGCTCGCCGTCGAGCAGCTGGACCTCGAACCCGGCCGGGCCGCCGCCCAGGCCAAGGGCGGCCCGGGCGAGCAGGTCGGGCCGCCCGGCCCGGCGGGCCCGCTCGGCCGCCTGGCGGAACCCGGCCCGCCCGCCGTCCTGGTTACCGGCCGCCAGCCTGGCCGCCCCCAGGCTGAGCGCGGCGGCGGCCTGCTCGGCGTCGCCCGCCCGGCTGGCCGTCAGGCGCTCCGCGACGTGCTCGTACCAGTGCGCCGCGTCCTCGAAAGCCAGGGCGGCCATCGCCCGGTCGCCCGCCCGGCGGGCGTACTCGGTGGCCTGCGCGGCCGCGCCCGGCCCGGCCCGGACCAGATGGTAAGCGGCCTCGGCGTCGTCCACGTCCCGGCCGCGCCCGGCCAGTTCGGCTAGCACCTGGCCGGCCTGGGCGTGCCGTTCCTCGCGCACGGCCTCAGGGAGCGCGTCGTAGATGGCGTCGCGGACCAGTTCGTGGCGGAACCGGTCCTCCCCAGGCCCTGACGGCTCGAGCAGGCGGGCGTCGCGCCCGGCGGCCAGGGCATCCGCCAGGTCACCGGCCGGGACGCCGGCCAGCTGGGCCAGCACGTCCCGGCGGAAGCGCGCACCCAGGACGGCCGCGAACTCAATGACCGAACGGGTGGGCTCGCGCAGTTCGGCCAGCCGCGCGCGGGTGATGACCCGGACGGAGCCGGGAACCGCCGCGCGGGCCTGGTCGGTGCTCGCCTCCTGGCGGGCGAGCTGACGGGCCAGTTCGGTCACCAGCAAGGGGTTACCCCCGCTGCGCTCGGCAACGACGGTGACGAGGTCAGGCCCGGGCGGTGCCCCGGTCACCGAGCCCACCAGGCTGGCCACGTCGTCCGGGCCGAACGGCGGCAGCGAGATCACCGGCCCTGACCGGAGCAGCGCGCCGCGCTCGGCTGCCTTGCCCTGCCAGTCCTGGTCGCCGTCACGCGCGGTGACCAGGACGGCCGCGGGCATGACCCGCAGCGCGGGGGCCAGCTCGGCCAGCAGCCGCAGCGACGACGTGTCGGCGTGATGCGCGTCGTCGACGATCACGAGCACCGGTCGCTCCGCCGCCACGGCCGCGAAGACCTCGGCCAGGTCGAAGGACAGCTGGGAGCGCGCCCCCTCGGGGTCGGGCAGGTCGCCGGCTGGGTTGCTGGCTAGGTGGCCAGCCCGGCCGGCCAGCGTGGACAGGAACGGCGAGCCGTCCACTAGCTGTGCCGCGACCGCGTGGCCGCCCGCGAGCAGGCGCACCACCCGCGACCACGGGCGCAGCGGGGCGCCGCCCGCGGCGGCCGGACACCAGGTCCAGATGACCTCGAAATCCGGGCCATGGCCGACCCCGGCCCGGACCTGGCCAGCCACCGCCTCGGCCAGCCGGGTCTTGCCGATGCCGGGCTCGCCAGTGACCATCACCAGGGCACCCCGCCCGGCCCGCGCGGCCGTCAGCACCGCGTCCACCTCGGCCAGCACCTCAGCCCGGGCTACCAGCGGGAACACGTGATCACCCCCCTCCCGGCGATTCCTGCCAGTGTGACAGAACGCCCTACCGCGGGTACCTGCTCACTTCGCCGGCACGGCCCGGTCCAGCCATACCCGCGTCCATGATCTCGCGGTGTAACGCGGACTTGGCGGGCGGGACTGAAGGGGCGGAAACGAATCCCCGACAGCGCGAGGAGAACCCGTGCGAGTACCCAGAGGTTTCCGGCCTGCCCTGGTCACGGCGGCGGCCGTGGCCGCGGTGGCGACCGCGGCCACCCCGGCTTTGGCCGGCCCGGCGAGCCCGGCCGGCCTGCCCGGCGCGAGCAGTGCCGTGTTCGTGCAGACCGACGACACGGCGGGCAATCACGTGGTGGCTTACCACCGCGCCGCCGACGGCACGCTGACCCCGGCGGGCAGCTACGCCACCGGCGGGCGCGGCGGGATCCTGGCCGGGTCCGTGGTCGACCACACCGCGTCGCAGGGCTCGCTGGCCTACGACCCGGCGCACGCCCTGCTCTACGCGGTGAACGCGGGCAGCGACACGATCACGGTCTTCGGCGTCAGCGGCGACCGGCTCACCCGCCGCGAGGTGCTGGGCAGCGGCGGCTCGTTCCCGGTCAGCGTGGCCGTCCACGGCGATCTGGTCTACGTGCTCAACGCCCTGGGCGGCGGCAACGTACAGGGCTTCAAGGTGATCGGCGGTTTCCTGGCCCCGCTGCCAGGCTCGCGCCGCCACCTCGGCCTCGACCCGGCGGAAACCCCGCAGTTCACCAGCACCCCCGGGCAGGTCGCCTTCACCCCGGACGGCAGCCAGCTCGTCGTCACGACCAAGAACAACGGCAACGACATCGACGTGTTCGGCGTCGGCTTCGGCGGCCGGCTCTCGGCCCGGCCGGTCGTGAACCCCGAGCCGGGCACGGTGCCGTTCGCGATCTCCTTCGACTCCTCCGGTCACCTGGTGATCGCCGAGGCCGGGACGAACGCCCTGGCCACCTTCGTGCTCAGCTCCCGCGGTACGGTCCGCCTGCTCAACCAGGCCGGCACCGGCCAGGCCGCGACTTGCTGGGTCACCCCGGCCGGTCCTTACCTGTTCGCGTCCAACGCGGGCAGCGCCAACGTCAGCGGCTTCATCTCCTCCGCGGGCGGCGCGCTGACGCTGCTCGGCTCGACCGGGACCGACGCGGGCACGGTGGACGCGGCGGCCGCCGCCGGGTTCCTCTACGTGCAGACCGGCGCCAACGGGATCGTCGACGAGTTCGCCATCGGAACCGGCGGGTCGCTGACCAAGATCGGCTCGGTCACCGTGCCGGGCGCGGCCGGCGGCGAGGGGATCGTGGCCTCCTGAGGCAGCGCCTGACGAGGGCGAGCCGGCCGCGGTCCCCGCGTGGGACCCGGCCGGCTCGCCCTATCCTGTCCCTGATGGATTCCGACGCCGAGCTCGTGCGCCGGCTGCGTTCGGGGGACGAGCACGCGTTCACCGGCCTGGTCGAGCGTTATCACCAGCCGATGCTGCAGCTGGCCGCGTCGTTCGTCCCGAACCTGGCGGTGGCCGAGGAGGTCGTCCAGGACACCTGGCTGGCGGTGCTGCGCGGCCTGGACGGGTTCGAGGGACGTTCGTCGCTGAAGACCTGGCTGTTCCGGATCCTGGTCAACCGCGCCCGCACCACCGGCAGCAAGGAGCAGCGCAGCGTCCCGGTGGCCGACCCCGAGCCGGCCGTGGACCAGTCCCGGTTCGACGGCGCCGGCGGCTGGGCCGACCCGCCCGAGCACTGGATCGAGGCGGCCGAGGGCCGGGTCGAGGCGGGCAAGCTCGCCCACCGGGTCCGGGCCTGGATCGACGACCTGCCCGCGCGCCAGCGCGAGGTGGTCCTGCTGCGCGACGTCGAGGGCATGAGCAGCGAGGAGGTCTGCACGGTACTGTCCCTGACCGAGGGGAACCAGCGGGTCCTGCTGCACCGCGGCCGGAGCCGGCTCAGGCAGCTGTTCGAGGACGAGTTCAGGGAGGTGCGATGAGGATCTTCGCCTTCTTGAACCGAGATGTTGTCTGCCAGCAGGCTGTCGAGCTAGTCACCGACTACCTGGAGGGCACGCTGAGCCGCGCCGCCCGGCGCCGGTTCGAGGCCCACCTGTCCGGCTGCCCGCACTGCACCGAGTACCTGGCGCAGATGCGCGAGACCATCAAGCTGACCGGCCAGCTCGCACCGGAAGACCTCACCCCGCAGATGCGGGAGGAGTTCACCGACCTGTACCGGCGATGGAGATCGGAGCAGCAATGATACGGCTCGGAACACCAGCCGACCTGGCCGCCGCGAGCAGCGTCTACCGCCGCGCGTCGCTGTCGAACGAGGGCGACCGCGACAACCTCCTCGCTCATCCGGAGTACCTGGTCCTGGGGCCCGAAGGGCTGGCCGAGGGCCGCACGCACGTCGCCGAGCAGGACGGCACGGTGGTCGGCTTCGCCACCTGGGCCGAGGCCGACGGCACGGTCGACCTGGAAGACCTGTTCGTCGACCCGGACTACCGGCGGCGCGGCATCGCCAGCGAGCTCGTCCGCCGCATCGCCGAGGTCCTGCGGGCGCGGGGAGTGCAGCGCCTGGAGGTCACCGCCAACCCGCACGCGATGGAGTTCTACCGCTCGGCCGGCTTCACCGACTACGGCACCGCCGACACCGAGTTCGGGCCCGGGGCACGCATGGTGCTGATGCTCTCCTAAGTGGGCGTGTCCAGCATCTCCTCGGGGAGCAGTCCGTGCCGCACGGCGAACAGCGCGGCGGCGGCCCGGCTGGACGCGCCGATCTTGGCGTAGATGTGCTCGATGTGGTTGCCGGCTGTCTTGGGCGTGATCACCAGTCGTTCGGCTATCTGCTTGTTGGACAGGCCGCGGGCGAGCAGGACCAGGACCTCGGCCTCGCGGGCGGTCAGGGCCGCGGGCCCGGCCAGCCCCTCCCGGCGCCGCGGCCGCCGGTGCCCGGCCGCCTCGAGCACGGCGTCCACGGCCGCGCCGTCCAGGCGGCCGGCCCGGATCTCGGCCCGCAGTTCCGCCGCCGCTTCCTCGGCTGAGCGGGCCGGGCGGTGCGGCCGGGGCTCGCGCATCGCGGCGTACGCGTCGGCCGCCCCGAGCACCCGGGCCGGCCGGGAGATCGCGCCGCCGGACAGGCCGCGCGGGTACCCGCTGCCGTCCAGCCGCTCACGGACCTGCACCGCGATCTCGCCGAGCGGCGCCAGCGCCGCCGACTGGTGCAGCATGCGCTCGGTCAGGTACGGGTACAGCCGGATCCGTTCCCGCTCGCCCGCGCTCAGCGGCCCGGGCCGGTCCCAGATCGAGTTCGACACGCCCAGCCGGCCGAAGCCGTGCACAAGCCCGGCCCGGCGCAGCGCCAGCACCTGCTCCGGCGGCAGCCCGAGGCGCCGGCCGGCGTCTTCGGCCAGTTCCGCCACCGCGGCCGAATGCCCCAGGGTGAACGGCGACTTCAGGTCCACGAAGTTCGCGACGGCCGCCAGCGCCCGGTCGAGCTGGTCCGGTGACAGCTCCACCGCCAGGGCGGGCTCGGCCGCGATCACCGTCCGCCAGGCCGGGGCCGCGTCCAGCCGGGCGAATATCTCCTCCGCGTGCGCGCACAGCAGCGCGGCCAGGTCCGGGTCGAACTGCCTGCCCGCCCGCCTGCGGGCCAGCGCGCTCGCGGCGGCGACGCCGCCGACCCGGTGCGCCACCTCCATGAACTCCGCGAGCTGGGCGATCCTGGCCGCGACCGGGATCGCGTCCGCCTTCAGCGTGCCCGGCCAGCCGCGGCCGTCCCACTGCTCGTAGGCCGCGCCGACTCCCTCGCACACCGCGCCGGGCAGCTCGAGCTGCTCGGCCAGCGTCCGTGCCAGCCGCGCGTGCTGAGAGATCATCCCGTCCAGCTGGCGGTGCCCGGAGAAGGCGAACTCGAGCCCGACCCGGAACCGGTGCAGCGGCGGGTTGCCCGCGCCGACCAGCCGCATCGTCGCCAGCGCGCCGCGCACGCTGCCCAGTTCGTGGACGTACTTGCCGGACTTGAGCGTGATGTCGTCGCCGAACCACTTGGCCTGCTCGTGCGCGTCGGCGTGACAGCCCACGTTGACCAGCAGCGCGGTGTAGTAGACCGCCATCCGGTCCGGGTCGCCGAGCCCCGCGTGACCGGCCACCCGCAGCGCGATCAGGCACTGCCGCAGCACGTGCTCCATCGGCTGCCCGAACCCCAGGTCGACGCCGAGCGACAGCGCCGCGACCAGCTCGGCCAGCCGCGCGCGCGGTGCGTCGGCACCCCCTCCCACCAGCCCAGCGTAACCCTCGGCGACCAGGTAGCGGCAGCCGTCGAAGATGAGGTGTTCGCCTCATGTGCCGCCCGGGGCGGCCGGCCTACCGTCGGGTCATGAGCCTGCGAACGAGATTCTTCGCCCTGACCTACGACCGCCAGATCGCCAAGACCGAGGCCGCCGGGCTGCGCGCCATGCGCGAGCGCCTGCTCGCCGGGGCGCACGGCGACGTGCTCGAGATCGGCGGCGGCACCGGCCTCAACCTGCCCTGCTACGGCCCGGCCGTCACTTCGCTGACGATCACCGAGCCGCACCCGCCGATGCTGCGCCGCCTGGAACGCCGGATGGCGGAGGCCGGTGCTGGCCAGCACGGTGCCGGCCAGCACGGTGCCGGCCAGCACGGTGCCGGCCAGCACTGGCCGGCCGCCACCGTGCTGCGCGCGCCGGCCGAGGACCTCCCCTTCGACGATGACTCCTTCGACGTGGCGGTCTCCACGCTGGTCCTGTGCGGCGTGGACGACCAGCCCCGGGCCCTGCGGGAACTGCGGCGGGTGCTGCGCCCCGGCGGCCGCCTGCTGTTCATCGAGCACCTGCGGTCCGATGATCCGGGTACGGCGCGCCTCCAGGACCGGATGAACTGGCTCAACCGGCTGGTCGTGTGCTGCGACTGCAACCGGCCGACGCTCGGCACCATCGAGCAGGCGGGCTTCACCGTCGCCGACGTCGAGCACACAGAACTGCCGAAGGCCCCGCCGTTCGTCCGCCCGGTCGTGACCGGGTACGCCACGGTTCCCGTGGCCGCGCGCCGGTGAGCCCGTCGTCACGAGTTGGCATATTAGACGCATCACGTTCATTCCAGGGATGAAGTCGATCTTCACGGCCGATATCGTCGGTAGTTGTGGACGATGTGATCCTGGCCGGCGACGTAGATGTTGGCGACGTGATCGTCCTGCCTGGCGCCGAGGACCCGGTCCTGGTCAGCCGGGTGCGGCTGGGACAGGGCGGGCTCATCTTCACGGTCGCGTCGGCCAGTAGTGACTCGCCCGGCGAAGAAGAGCGGCCGGTGAAGATGACGGCCACGGTTCACCTGCGCAAGCGCGGGCGGGACACCGCCCGCTAGGGCTATGAGGCGGTGCGCGCCACCCGGCAGGCCTAGGATCTGGAACCAGGGAAGCCCGCAGGGAGGCATGGTCATGAACGTGCACTGGCGTGCGCCCGCCGGGCTGCACACGTCCTCGGTCCGGCTGCCCGTCGAGGGTCAGCTGCCGTCGTTCGGCGGCGCGACCGGGTGGCTCAACTCGCCGCCGCTGACGCCAGCCGGCCTGCGCGGGAAGGTGGTCCTGACCAGCTTCTGGACCTACACCTGCATCAACTGGCTGCGTCAGCTCCCCTATCTGCGCGCCTGGGCCGCGAAGTACTCGGGCCACGGCCTGGTCGTGCTCGGCGTGCACACCCCGGAGTTTCCGTTCGAGCACGACCAGGAGAACGTCCGCCGGGCCGTGCGCGACATGGGGATCGACTACCCGGTGGCGATCGACAACGACTACGCGGTCTGGACCGCGTTCGATAATCACTACTGGCCCGCGCTGTACTTCGCCGACGAGCAGGGACGGATCCGGCATCACCACTTCGGCGAGGGCGAGTATCAGCAGTCGGAGATGGTCATCCAGCAGTTGCTGGACGACGCCGGATCCGGCGGCGCCGTGCTGGCTAGCACTGGGCACGAGCCGGTATCCGTCGAGGCCCATGGCGCGGAAGCGCCCGCCGACTGGGCCGCGCTGCGGTCACCGGAGAACTACACCGGCTACGAGCGGACCGAGAACTTCGCCTCCCCCGGCGGGGCGGTCCCGGGCCAGCCGCACGCGTACGCCACCCCGGCGGAGCTGAGGCGCAACCAGTGGGCCCTGGCCGGCGACTGGACGATGGACGAGCAGGCCGCCACGCTGAACCAGCCCGGCGGGCGGATCACCTGCCGCTTCCA
>Ga0207693_10005924_pt1 | contig 10138 bp, 9 predicted proteins | sample LARL81metaG_FD_184347 | JGI IMG/M metagenome (GOLD analysis project Ga0207693, IMG submission 184347) | Corn, switchgrass and miscanthus rhizosphere microbial communities from Kellogg Biological Station, Michigan, USA - LAR L8-1 metaG... | ecosystem: Host-associated > Plants > Roots >... | reverse complement strand
CTGATCGCGCATGTACTCGTCGGGGTGGCGGACCTGGCGCTGCGCCGCGGCCAGTACGAGCAGGCCGCACGGCTGCTCGCGGCAAGCGCCGGCGTGCGCGGACTGCCGGATCGTTCTTACCCGGATGTGGCCAGGGTCGAGCAGACGGCACGGCGCCGCCTCGGCGAAGCACGGTTCGCCGAGGCGGCGCTGGAGGGAACCCGGACACGCTGGTCTCGGCTGGTCGAGGTCACGCTCGCTGCTTGACGGTGGCGGGCGGCATCGCGCTGAAGGCCAGCTTGCCGCGCGCTGAATGATGACGTGGTACGTGATCTTGCTGGTGGGCGCGGGCCCGAAGGTCAGGCGCGCTTCTTGAAAGTGGCGAGCGCCCACAGGTATCCGGCGAGCGCGATCCCGGCGCACCATGCGACGGCGGCGATCGCGTTGCCGGCCGATGGCTGACCGGTGAGCAGCCCGCGCAGGGTTTCGATGATCGGCGTGAAGGGCTGATACTCCGCGAACCGCCTCACTACGGGCCCCATCGTGTCGGTCGGCACGATCGCGCTGCTCAGGAACGGCAGCATGATCAGCGGCACGGTGGCCAGACCCGCCGATTCCGGAGTCTTCGCGAACAATCCCAGAGCGACCGTGAGCCAGCTGGCCGCGAAACAGACTGCCGCGATGAGACCGATCGCGCCGAGCCAGCCGAGGAAGCTCGCGGCAGGGCGGAAGCCGATCAGGAAGGCCACCCCGATGATGGCCGCGACGGCGATCAGGCTGCGCAGCATGCTGGCGATGACGTGACCGGTCAGTACGGCACCGCGGGAGATGTCCATGACCTTGAACCTGTTGATGATGCCCTTGGTCATGTCGGAGTTCACGGCCAGCGCGGTGGCACTCAGCCCGTAACAGATGGCCAGCACGATCATGCCCGGCGTCGCGTAGTCGATGTAGTCGACGCCGACGTGAAAGGCGCCGCCGAGCACGTAGACGAACATCAGCAGGAGCACGATCGGGAGCAGAACCGCGTTGAACACCGCGGTCGGGTTCCGGAGGGTGTGCTTGAGGTTACGGCGCAGCATGATCGCCGAATCGGTGCTCATCGGGAGTTCTCCTCTGTGCTTGCGTGGCCGGTCAGGGCAAGGAAGACGTCATCGAGGTCCGGGGTGTGAACGGAGAACTCTGCGACATTGATCGAGTGCTCGTCGAGGTTGTTCAGCAGCGCCCGCAGCGATTTCGCCCCACCATCGCTGGGAACCCGCAAGGTCAGGTCCTCGTCGTCTCGCGTGGAGCCGGTCAGGACCCGCGCCGCCGCGTCGAGATCGGCGACGTCGCTGAACCGGAGCCGGACATGGCTGCCGGGAACCTGGCGCTTGAGCTCGTCGGGAGTGCCCTGCGCGACCAGGTGGCCCTGGTCGAGTACCGCGATCCGGTCGGCGAGCTGATCGGCTTCCTCGAGGTACTGGGTGGTGAGGAAGACGGTGACACCATCGGCCACCAGCTTGCGGATGATTCCCCACATCGTGCGGCGGCTACGTGGGTCCAGTCCCGTCGTCGGCTCGTCCAGGAAAATAATCCGGGGGGCGCCGACCAGGGTCATCGCCAGATCCAGCTTCCGGCGCATGCCCCCGGAATAGGTCGACACCAGCTTCTGCGCCGACTCTGCCAGGTCGAACCGCTCCAGCAGGTCCGCGATGAGCCGCTTGGCCTCGGCGGAGCCCAGATGTTTGAGGTCCGCCATCAGCTGCAGGTTCTCCTGCCCGGTCAGTAGCTCGTCCACCGCGGCGAACTGGCCGGTGACCCCGATCGCCGCGCGCACCGCCTTGGTCTCGGTCGCGACGTCGTGCCCGGCGACCCGGACCGTCCCGGCGTCGGCCTTCATCAAGGTGGTCAGCACGTTCACCGTCGTCGTCTTGCCCGCCCCGTTCGGGCCGAGCAGGGAGAAGACCGTGCCCGCGCGAACATCGAGATCGATGCCATCGAGGACGGTCTTGTCCCCAAATGCCTTCCGCAGCCCTGAAGCTGCAATCGCTGAATCACTCATGCGACCACCATCGACGCCGGGCCTGACGCCGGCCTGTCACGCCCCTGACACGATCACTGACACCGGCCAGCCCCTGCGGAGAGCTACCGAAATATGGCCGTGATGAGGGGCGGCCCTACGGCGCGAACGACACCCTGTCGAGTGAGGTGAAGCACTGCGCGTTGGAGAAGGGATCCCCGCTCTGCTGCTGCACGGTGACCACCCCGGTCGGCTGGATGAAAAGGCGCCCGTTCGTGGCGCCGCACAGGTCCACCTTGGCGTAGACGGCCTTGGCCGGGCGGAACCTGGACGGCAGGGTGAACAGGACCCCGCTGCTACCGGACGCGACCGCGCCCTTGAAGTGGACGACCCCACCGACGAGGGCTACCGCGGCGACCTGGACGGCGTGGCCAATTCACAGCACGGCCGTGCGCTCGTGCAACTGTCTCGGGCAAGTGGCGGAGGCGCGCGCCACCATCGCGACGGTGCTCGTGGCTTCTGCAGATCTCGGTGAGCGGCGGAGCCGCGCGCATTTCCTCGACTCGGCGGCGATGATCGCGCTCGTCGAGGGGGACCTGGACGGCGCGTGGAGGTTCCTCGCGGAAGCGGCTGAAGCGGCTGCGGGGATGGCCGAGCCGCTCCTCCTGGCGGGTATCGCCTTGCACCGGGCGCTCGCCGCGTTGTCGGCGGGCGACATCCCGGCTGCTCAGCGGGATGCTGATCTGGCCGCCGAGCAGATCGCCAGAGGTGGGCCCGGAGTCAGCGCGGGCACCTTGGACACGCTGGCCGTGACCGCTTGCGTGGCACTCGCCGGTGGCGACGTTGCCGGTGCCGCCGAACTGGCGGAGCAGGCCGCCGGCACCGGTTTCGTCCTGTGGGAACGCGCGGCCCAGCGAATCGCCGCCACGGCCTCGGCGGCACGGGCCGCAGCAAGCCCGCCCGATCCCTGCCGGTATCCGGCCCTGATCTACGTTGATCAGCCCATCCCTGCCAACGACTGACGTCGGTTCGAAGACGGCCGCCTGGCTCCCTGCCGCGTGGCTCCCTGCCTAGACCGTCGGGCCGGATCCGGTCTTTGCCACGAGCGGAGAGTGGCTAGAAGGCTCGCATGCCGGGACCGTGGCTATGCCGATGATGGTGGGGCTGGCGAACTTCGGGGCCTTCGGCAGAGCCGTGTGCTCGACCTGCGTGATGATGAAGCCGGCTTGCTGGATCGTGCTCAGTGTGGGGCGGTTGCAGTCACAGCAGACGACGAGCCGGTTCAGCCAGTTCATCCGGTCCTGCAGGTGGGCTCGGCGCGGGTCGTCTGAGCGCACGTGCTCGATGAACAGCAACTGGCCTCCCGGCCGCAGCACCCGCCGCAGTTCCCGCAGCGCCCGCGGCTGATCGTCGACCCCACAGAGCACCAGGGTGGAGACCGCCACGTCGAAGGTGTCATCGTCGAAGGGAAGATCCTCAGCCGGTGCGCGCAGGACCTTGGTGGCGGGAGCGTGCTCACGGGCCTTGCGCTCCAGGCGGCGCACCATCGGCGGTTCGGGTTCGGTCATCGTCAGTGACTCGACGGCCGGGCCGTAGAAGGGCAGGTTGGCCCCGGTCCCGCCGCCGATCTCAATCACATCGCCTTTCGCCCCGGCCAGCAGGTCCTGCCGGAAGGCGCTCAGCCCGGCCCGCTCGGTCCTGGCTATCTGGCGGTCGTAGGTCAGGGCGAAGAGTTTGGTCCGGAGGGTCATGGCTGCCTCATTTCGGTGCCGCTGAGATCGCTGGTGACGCGAAAATAACGAGACGGCCGGCCCCGGCACATGAGGAGAACACCCCATCTTTCCCACGTGCGCAACGGCGCCGTTGGGCGGGAGTACGAGCAGGTTGCTGCCGGGTCATGCCGGGTTAAACTTCGCTGATGGGAGGGGGAGCGGGCGGTCCGAGGGCCCGGCTGGCCGAGCTTGTCGCCGCGCTGTCGCTTGGCGTCGATCTGGGGTTCGGCCAGCCGATGGAACACGTGCTGCGCCAGTGCCTGATCGCGCTGCGGCTGGCCGACCATGCGGGTCTCGGCGGGCGCGACCGGGTGGCCGTGTATTACACCGCACTGCTGGTCAACGTCGGTTGTCACGGCGACGCACATGAGCAGGCAAAGTGGTTCGGGGATGACATCAAGCTGAAATCGGGCAAGTATGCCCATGATTTCGGCAGCGTGCGCGGGACGCTGGCAACCATGCGGCTGGTCGGGGCCGGTAACCCGCCGTTGCACAGGTTCCGGGTCGGGCTTGAGTTCGCGCTGTCCGGGCATCGCGAGCTGGATGGCATGATCTCCCAGCACGCCAGGCTGGCGCGGACGCTGGCCGAGCAGCTTGACCTGCCGGGCCAGGTGCGCGAGGCCGTGGGCGCGGCATACGAGCAGTGGGACGGCCGAGGCTGGCCGGGAGACCTGCGCGGCGAGACGGTGCCGGCCGCGGCGAGGATCGCGCAGTTCGCCGAGTTCATAGAGGTGGCTCACCGCGTCGGCGGGATTGCGGCCGCGACGGCGCTCGCCCGCCGCCGGGCGGGCAGGCAGTTCGACCCGGCGCTGGCGGCGCTGCTGTGCGACCACGCGGAGGAGATCCTCGGCGGTTTGGACGCTGTCCCGGCATGGCGAACCGTGATCGCGGCCGAGCCCGCCCTTGCCGTCGACCTCTCGGCGGAGCAACTCGACGGCGCGCTGACGGCCATCGCGAACTTCGTGGACCTGAAGTCGCCGTTCACGCTCGGCCACTCGGTTGCGGTCGCCGACCTGTCCGGAGAAGCCGCCAACCGGCTCGGCTGCCCCCGCGCGGAACAGGTAATGCTGCGCCGCGCCGGGCTGGTCCATGGCTTCGGTCGGCTGGGCGTGTCGAATTCGATCTGGGACCGGCCAGGACCGCTGAGCGCTGGCGAGTGGGAGCGCATCCGGATGTATCCCTACCTGACCGAGCGAATGCTGCACCAGTCGGCCGCCCTGGCGCCGCTAGGTGAGGTCGCCGTACAGCACCGAGAGCGCCTGGACGGTACTGGATACCCGCGGGGCCTTTCCGGCGGCGCGATCTCCAGGCAGGCCCGCGTGCTCGGGGCGGCGGAGGCGTACCAGTCGATGCGCGAGCCAAGACCGCACCGGCCCGCGCTGTCGGCTCAGGAGGCAGCCGCGGAACTGCGCGCCGAGGTCCGGGCCGGCCGCCTGGACCGCGCGGCCGTCGATGCCGTGCTCGAGGCGGCCGGCCATCGCCTGCCGCGCCGCAGGGAAGCCCTCGCGGGCCTGACCGCCCGCGAGGTCGAGGTGCTCATCCTGCTCGCGCGGGGCCTGTCCAACAAGCAGATAGCCGAGCGCCTGGTGATCACGCCCAAGACCGCGGGCAACCACGTGGAACACATCTACGCCAAGATCGACGCGTCCAACCGCGCCGCCGCCGCGATGTTCGCGGTCCAGCACGGCCTGCTCCCCGAGGAGCGGACCGCCACGACGTCGGCGTTCTGACTCCGGCCCAGCCGGAATCCGGTGGGCCTAGAACATGAGCGTGAAGTATCCGGCCCTGCCCGTGGGAGTCTGGCTGTATCCCCAGCTACTCGACAGGCTTGCGAGCAGCATCAGCCCTGCGCCGGTCGGCGAGTCGGCCGGCGCGTCCACCTGTAACGCCGCGGCGGGCGAGGTGTCGTAGACATCCACCTGTAAGTGGCCGAGTGCGCAACTGACGACAAGCTCGATGGCCCTGCCTGCCTCATGCCTGAGGGCATTGGCCACCAGTTCGCCGGTGAGCAGAACCGCGACGGAAGGGTCGACGGGGACCTCCCAGGCGCGGATGGCCGCCCGGACCTCGTTGCGTGCGGCCTCCGCGGCGTGTTCCGCGGTCAGCGTGACGCGCAGTTTGCGCGGCGCGGCTGGACGGGTGAGCGCCCTGGTATTCATCGCTGTTTCCTTACCGGGCTGAGAGAATCGGCCCTGGCTGGCAGGACTCGCTCCGGGTGGCCGGCCCCAGGGAAGATCCGGTCAAGCTACTTGGCACGCGATCTTGCTGTTGCAACACAAATACTGCTGCAACTTGCAGTGAGAGACATCGGTCAGCTGACGGATCTTTGCCAGCCGCCGCCATGACCACGAGCCAGCGCCGGTGCTGCCGCACCGTGATCTGCCAGGCTAGATGGGGCGGCGCAGCGGCCCCAGGCCTCGCCGGCATACGATTACTGCGAGCGCGGGGATATTCGACCCCCGGATGGGGACCTTGCCCCTGTCCGGACGAGCCAGGGCAGAATGGGCTGGTGACATCGGCGGGGTCCGCAATGTCCGGGATGCTGCCTCTGCGCGAGAACGACCCGCGCGAGGTGGGTGGATACCGGCTGCTGGGCCGCCTCGGTGAGGGCGGGCAGGGCGTCGTTTTCCTGGCCCTCAGCTCCACCGGAACCCGGGCGGCGGTCAAGCTGCTGCCGCCGACCACGGACCCGCAGGTCCGGAGCCGGTTCCTGAAGGAAGTCGCGGCAGCCCAGCAGGTCGCCGGATTCTGCACGGCGCAGGTTCTGGACGCCGGGATCTTCGAACGGCGGCCGTTCATCGTCAGCGAGTACGTCAGCGGGCCATCGCTGGTGGAGGTCATCCAGCAGCACGGGCCCCGCAGCGGCGTGGTCCTCGAGCGCGTCGCCGTCGCGACGCTGACCGCGCTGGGCGCTGTGCATGCGGTCGGGATGGTGCACCGCGACTTCAAGCCCGGCAACGTCCTACTCGGGCCCGACGGCCCAGTCGTGATCGACTTCGGGCTGGCGGCGGTTCCCGGCATGACGACCACGGGCCTCTCCGGCCAGGTCGCCGTCGGAACCCCGGCGTTCATGGCTCCTGAGCAGCTGTCCGGGGCGCGGGTGACCGCAGCGGCGGACATGTGGGCGTGGGCCGTGACGATCGCGTTCGCGGGCACCGGCGAGCTGCCCTTCAGGGGCGAGTCGCTGACGGCCACGGCGTACGCCATCCTCCATGCCGAGCCCACCGTGGGCCCGCTTTCCGAACCACTGGGCTCCATCATCCATCGCTGCCTCAGTAAGAACCCCGCCTTCAGGCCGTCGGCGCGTGGCGCGCTCAGCCAGCTTGTGGACGCCGGGGCACGGCCCGAGGGCCCGCTCCCGCCGGAGGCCCCCGCCGTCCCCATCGACGAGGAGACATCCAGCCCACAGCCCACGTTCACGGTGGTTCCTGTGCCGCGCCAGGGCAGCGACGACGGCCCGAACGGCGCTCGTCCGGCCGCCGCCGAACCGCAGGCGGCGCAGCGTAACGGTGGCCGCCGCTGGCGCTGGGCCGCCGCCGTGCTGGTTCCAGTCCTACTGGTCGCCGGTGTCGTCGGAGTCGCAGTCAGCCTTGCCGGGCACAACGCACCACCGGCGCCGCCGACGGGCCAGCGCCCCAGCACGAACTCGCCACCCAGCAACGAGACCGCGGTGAGAAACCGGGCCGTCACCTGGATAATGCATCAGGTCAGCCGGGCCGCCGTCGTGGCATGCGATCCCCTGGTATGCGCTGATCTGGCCCGCAGGGGGTTCCCGGGCGCGAACCTGCTGAAAATCGGCCCCCAGTCCAACGATCCGCTCGGCGCTGACCTGGTGGTCAGCACCGCCGCCGTCCGGGCTCAACTCCGTGACCGGCTGGCCACTGTCTGGGCCCCGGCCATCATCGCGGCTTTCGGCTCAGGGAGCGCCAGGACCGAAATTCGGCTGGAATATCCCGGTGGCGCCAAAAGCTATCGCGCCGATCAAGGGGCGTATCTAAACGCCAGAAAACTCATAGACGCCCAGCTGCTGACCAACAGGAGTATCAAGCTCTCGGCTAAGGCCAGAGCGCAGCTTCGCAGCGGCGAGATTGATCCGCGGCTGCCGGAGCTTATCGCCGCCATGGTCCACATCCACCCGGTGCGGATCGTGGACTTCGGCAGTCAGTCACCCGGTGGCGGACCTGCCAGCCTGCTGCGGTCAATGGACTTGGCCACGGCCAACCCGCCAGCGCACCTCACTCCTTCGACGTATATCAACTGGATGCGGTCGTTCACCAAGGTGCAGCGATCCGTATACCACCCTGGGTTGAGCGTCGTCACGCTGCCTACCGGCCAAGCCGTGCTGAGGATCGGGTATGGCGCGCCAAGCCCGCTCAACCCGAGGGACAGCTGACACCGACTCGGGCAGCGTGACCCGAGCCATTCCGAAGGCACACGCCGTACTGGAACCTGCGGGGGCTAGCATTCGGCCATGAATGGCAAGGTCTGCGTAGTCACCGGCGCGACGTCCGGGATCGGTAAGGCGGCAGCGGCCGCGCTCGCCAAGATGGGCGCCCAGGTCGTGCTGGTCGGGCGCGACCAGGGTCGGGCCGAATCGACTGCCGCCGAGATCGGCGCGAACAGCGCGGTGCCGCCGAAGGTCGAGATCGCCGATCTCGCCTCGATGGAACAGGTGCGCGCGCTGGCCGGGCGCCTGGCCTCGCTGGAGCGCATCGACGTTCTCATCAACAACGCCGGCCTGGTGCTTGGCGAGCGCCGGGTCACCGTGGACGGGTTCGAGCACGTCTTCGCCGTCAACCATCTGGCGCCGTTCCTGCTGACCAACCTGCTGCTGCCGAAACTGACCGGGTCCGCGCCCGCGCGGGTGGTCACGGTCACCTCCGACGCGCATTCCGCTGCCAAGCTCGACCTCGGTGACCCCAGCCTGGAGCACGGCTGGGATAGCTGGCGTTCGTATGCCAACAGCAAGCTGGCGAACATCCTGTTCACCCGGGAGCTTGCCCGCAGGCTCGACGGCACCGGGGTGACCGCCAATTGCGCGCACCCGGGCGTGGTACGGACCGGGTTCGGCCGGGAAGGCAAGCCACTGCTGCGACTCGGCACGATGATCGCCCGGCCGTTCTTCCTCTCACCCGAGCGCGGCGCGGACACCGTCGTCTATCTGGCCAGTTCGCCGGATGTGGCGGGTGAGACCGGCGGTTACTACGTCAAGCGCCAGCGGCGTGAACCGTCGGCCGCCGCCCGCGACGATGCGGCGGCGCGCAGGCTGTGGGACATCAGCGAGAAGATGACCGGTCTCACCCCGGCACAGCCCGCCGGGACCTGACACGCCACGATCCCCGGCGCTTTCGCAGGGCAGGCACCTATGACCGGAGAGGCGGGAGATTCCTCTCGCGCCGTGAGCCGCCGTACGATGGCCTCCCGTGGCCGTGGGTGCGGTGCAGGGCGAGGGAGCATGCGGGCTTGACGGGCTATATGAGGGACTGGCTTGAGCGGCCGGGTGAGCCAGCATCCGACCTGGACCTCGTTGTGCTGCTGCTCAACTCGCTCGACCTGCTCGAAGATCCGCCCGACCGGCTGACCGACCTGAACTGGCTGGGTGAGGTGCTGGCCGCGGTGGGCCGCGACGACATCGGTGGTGCGCTGACCGCCGCGGACCTGGCCGGGCTCCGGCAATTGCGCGAATCACTGCGGGCTGTCTTCCAGGCCAGGTCCCCCGCGGAGGCGGCGTCGCTGCTGAACCCCATGCTCGTCGATGCGGCCGCCGTGCCACGCCTGATGGCATCCGGCGGTGGCCTGCGCCTTCAGGTGGCTCCCGAGGCACGGGGGCTCGCCGCGCTGTCGGCACGGCTTCCAGCGGCCCTGGCCGAATACATCGCGCACCGTGGCATCGGCAGGCTCGGCACCTGTGCGGCGCTGCCCTGCCAATGCGTGTTCCTTGACCGCACCCGGGCGCGGACACGCAGGTTCTGCTGCACCGCCTGCAATGACCGGGCGGCCGCCCTGCTCTACCGCCGCCGGAAGCGCGCCGCCGCCGGCTGAACGCGGGTGGGCCCCGCCCTTGCGCGGCGGCGGCCGGTGGACAAGGACGGGGCGGCTCACCTGCCCCGGCAACCATTCGGTATACCTTCGCGTCAGTCCCTTGACGAGTTATACCACCCACGCCTAGCTTCGTCAGCACCAACACGCCTTATTCAACTGACGGAAGCGGGTTCCAATGATGCGCAAGCTGATCGGCAAGGCCGCCGTCGCGGTCGCGGTGGCAGGCGCCCTGGCAACGGTGGCGGCCGCGTCGCCCGCGCCGGGGCGAGCATCCACAACGCCGCCGGTTACCCAGGTGAGCGTCCAGGACATCCGGGTGCCTGTCCCCGGCCAGCAGCCGGTT
>Ga0207693_10005923_pt1 | contig 10138 bp, 17 predicted proteins | sample LARL81metaG_FD_184347 | JGI IMG/M metagenome (GOLD analysis project Ga0207693, IMG submission 184347) | Corn, switchgrass and miscanthus rhizosphere microbial communities from Kellogg Biological Station, Michigan, USA - LAR L8-1 metaG... | ecosystem: Host-associated > Plants > Roots >... | reverse complement strand
CGTTACGTTATGGTGTTAGCACCACTTTGCCGATGGTCTGCCTGTTTGAAAGCGCTTCGAATGCTCTACGAACATCCGCTAATCCAAAAGTGTGATTCGCAAACAGTTTGACCCGCCCGCTGTTAATCAACTCCAGTAGAGGAGGCACGGATTCTCTGATCTGCTCAGGTCGCAGCGATGGAAAATTGAAGCCGGTAACGGACTGGTTCTTGAGAATCAATTGCCGGACCTTTTCAGTCGGAAAGCTGTCATGAGCGTTCTTGGCACCGTAAATCACCGCGCGCCCAAACGGGGCCATGAGTTTGAAACTCTTATCTCCGATGTCTCCGGAGTTAGCTTCCAATACGACATCCACGCCTCGGTCCCCAGTCGCTTGCTCGACTTGCGCAACCCAGTTTTGCTCTGTGTAATTGATGGCAAAGTCTGCACTCAAGCTCTTCACGAGATCTAGCTTTTCTTTCGACCCTGCCAGAGCGATGACCTTCCTGATGCCCATGGATTTCGCCAATTGGACTAGGAAAAGACCCACTCCTCCTGCCGCGGCTTGAATGAGCACGCTCTCATCTGGTTGTGGTCTGGCTGCGAACTTCATCAGAGTGTACGCAGAGAGTCCTTGTATCGTAATGGCGGTCGCTTCGGCAAACGTAACACCGCGAGGGATGGGAATGGCCATACGCGCATCGGCAGTTGCATAGTCGGCGTATCCCCCGCTCGATGCGATGCTCGTGATCCTATCCCCAACTTTGAGATTCATGACTCCCGAGCCGAGGTCGGCGACTATTCCGGAAGCCTCAAATCCCATGGTAAAAGGTAACGGTCGTGGAGCTGGATATCTGCCGCGGACCATCTCAAGCTCGGCGAAATTGATGCCGGCAGCTTTCACTTGTATTAAGACCTCATGTTTTGAGGGAGTCGGCCTCTCAATTTCAACCAGTTTCAGGCTTTCCAAGCCTGCGAAGCTACTCAGTTGAACCGCTTTCATACGTTTCCTTTTCTGTGTTAATTGGAAGGTCTTAGATCTGCCCGATTCCGTCGTCCAGGTTGATCTCGATGCCAGTGATGGACGAGGCATCGCGGGCGCACGAGATGCACCGCCGCCGGCAACTTCTGTTCAGCCAATGCTGACTTGCTCTCACAGGTGGAATGCCCCACGCCTGAGAAACTGGCAGTTCAATGTCCAGTTTCACATGGCAAGTGACTCTTTGAAGGCATTCTCAATAACTTTGGAATCCACTTCGCCGGACTGGTTGTAGAGAACTTCGCCGCGCGGACCTAACACCAATACGTGAGGGATGTAGCCCTTGTAGTATTGCTTGACCAGTGTTTGCTGCTCATCCGAGCGCCGCGTATCGAGATCAACCACGACAAAATGTACTTGCGCGCGATATTTATTGTAGAGATCAACGGTGCGACGCGCCTGCCGTTTTGAGTTAAAACAACCTTCTCCATAGATAATGACGTAGTTGGGTTTTCCCGCCACGAACCCCGACTGGGCGTCGTCACCGGTAATTAGAGGGCCATCGAGGCTATCGCTTGAGTAATCCAGTCTCGAATTGAGCTTCAGATTATCTATCGCAAACAGCATGGAGCTGCTCACCGTCAACAACAGAACCATCAAGGCCATTCGTTTCATAATCACTTTCCAATCTCCAACTGAAGTGACTGCTGGTCGATCTTTTGTTTGTCGGGGAATCGTGCGAGAGCTTCATCTGCGATTTCGCGAAAAGAAGACTTGCCGCCCTTGTGTTGAGCCGGAAGGTATCCATCTCCGAGGTAAAGCTTGCCATCGGGAGTAATGAACGATGTGAGCGGCAGCCCCGCAGGAAGATTCAATAAGGCTTGCGCCCGCTGCAGCTGTGCCACCAGCTTTGGGGATGCATCAAAGTCAACCTTAACGGCGACAAAGTGCTGATTGATGAAGTCAGCGGTCTCTCGGTTTGTGTACGTGTCGCGGTCCATAAGGGCACACCAGGGACACCACACAGCTCCAACATCCAGAAGAATCGGCCGGTTCAGAGCTTTTGCGCGCCGGAAAGCATCTTCACTCCACGGATACCAGTCCACCGGTTGGGCGGAAGCCCGTTTAAGATAGGACGAATGTTCATCCGTGAGGTGGTTGGGCTTGGGCTGCGCTACCGCACAAGACATCCACCCTAGGAGCGCCACTAGTCCCAGTAAGACTTTTCCTCGCATACCCAATGCGATTCGGGAGCGACAACAAAGTTTCAAGCTCGGCTAATCCCGTACGCACGCGTCGTGTCGGCGAGCAGGCGGTTAGACTGCCGTAGCACCGCCGTCGACAACCAGGTCGTTGCCGAACACGTAACTGCTCTCCTCCGAAGCCAGAAACAGCGCTGCGGAAGCAATTTCCTCGGGACGACCAAGTCGGCCAATGGGAATGATGGACTTGAACCACTCGCGAGCTCCATTGGCTTCGTCTTTCGTAGCAAACTGACCATCAATGATCGGCGTGTCAACCACGCCAGGGCTGATGAGATTCGCGCGGATCTTCCGGTCCTTTAATTCTGTAGTCCAGGTGCGCACGTAGGAACGCAGCGCCGCCTTGGTTGCGGCGTAGGTTCCATAGCCCGGATAGCCTTTCATCCAAACGCCAGACCCGACGAGAATCACCGAGCCACCGTCATTCAGGACCGGCAAAGCCTTCTGAACCGTGAACCACACGCCGCGGGCGTTGGTATTGAAGGTCTTGTCAAAGTGCTCGGGCGTAACCGCGGGTGTCGGTTTGATCTCCACGAATGCCGCATTGGCGACCACAACATCGAGTCTTCCTTTTGTCGATGCCACCTCTTTATACAGGCGGTCCAGATCATCGAGGTTCGATACGTCGGCGCGCACGCCCTTAACGTTCTTGCCGATCTGCTTCACCGCTGCTTCCAGTGCGTCCTGGCGGCGTCCTACGATAAAAACATAAGCGCCCTCCTCTACGAACCGTTTCGCCGTCGCCAGTCCAATGCCGCTGCTCCCGCCCGTGACGACAGCTACCTTGCCATTGAGTTTTGCCATCTTCTTCTCCTTAGTGTTTGCACAGTCCATTAACGTATCTGTTCTGGACTTATCGGTTCAGATGTGCCATATTCGAAAGAGTTGCAAATATTTCCAACCGTAGTTCCACAATTTCGCCCAAGGAGGTTTATGGATACAGAGGCTCCCAATCCTGGAAAAATTGGCCGGCCGCGTGGTTTCGATGAGGACGCAGCTTTAGAAGCGGCGATGCGCGTCTTTTGGGCGAAGAGCTACGAAGGGGCAACGATGTCCGATTTGACGCAAGCCATGGGCATCAATCGTTCCAGTATGTACGCGGCCTTTGGGGACAAAGAAACTCTCTTTCGGCGGGCCATTGAGCGCTATCGGACAGGACCGATGACCTACATCAGAGAGGCGTTAGCGCTGCCGACTCTCCCTGAAGTCGTCACCGCGTTGTTGCACGGTACCGTCGAATTCCTGGGCTCGTCTGGCAACCCGTGCGGCTGTCTTTCCCTGCAAGCGACTCTTGCCAGTGGCACGGATGCGGAACCTGCCAGAGACGCAATGATCGAGTGGCGTAAGCAGGGGGAGGCCGCGCTCAAGAACCGTGTTCAACGGGCGCGGCGCGACGGCGACTTGGACAAGAAAATCAACCCTTCTGATTTTGCTCACTACCTCTCTATGCTGATGTCAGGTTTGGGCATTCAAGCTGCCAACGGTGCGACGAAGACAGAGCTCAAGCGCTACGGCGAAATGGCATTGAGATTTCTAGGCTACTAGGCTTGAGCCTGTTAGTTGGCCTGCTGAGTAAGCTGGCTCCGAAACCGCAGTTGAGGCACACCTTGAACGATCGTCCGGAGCCTGCCAATCGCTGTCTTCTATTTATGTCGAATGTCTCCGGGAGATCGCCGCAGGTCAAGAGGTTCAACCCTCAACTCCCATTTTACCGGCGCTGACGTCGGTGGGTAGCAAAGTTTGCTGGTGCAAGCTTGATAGCGCAGCTCTCCCGCAATCGCAATTTTCTTCTCCGATGAAAGCAGCGCTCGCACGCCATCTCCGGCCTTAGAAAAATCTATCGTGACATCCTGGGTGATACGAAACTTGCCTTCGAAGACCGGCACCTGCTCCTGAATTGGCTCGAAGTAAAGCATTTTGGAATTTGGGTAACTTACGGGTCCCGATTCAACTCCTCCCGACTTAGTCAATACCAGCTGAACCGGCCTGTAACCTTTCGCGCCCGGCGCGTAGACGTGAACGTCCGGTGGAAGTTGAACTTCCGCAATCAAGGTCACCCGGCTTCCCGGCACGACGGTGCGATCGGATTGTGAAAGGGTGAGCTCAAGGTGAGGCGCCTCGAGACTCTCACTCACCTCCTGCGCCAATTCCGGAAAAAGCTTGCCAATGACATTGTTCGCCGTGAAGCGGTCGATATATTTGGCCTCGAAGTACTTTTCGCGAATGACTCCATTTTCGCCAATGTAGAAGAAACCAGGGTGTGCCATCCCTTTGGTCATTCCCTTACCTTCCGCATTCAGCACGTTGAAGCTGCGAATGACCTTGGAATCCGCGTCGGCCAGCAACGGAAATTGGATATGGTGCCGGTCGGCGAAGTCCATGAGGATGGCTGAGCTGTCATAGCTGATAGCCGCCACTTTGATGCCGTGCTTCTCGAAACGTGCTGTAGAGTTTTGCAGCTGCACGAGCTGCGCTTTACAAAACGGTCACCAGTCCGCCGATCGGAAAAAGAGCAGCACTGTCCCTTTCGATCCCTTGAGTGTGGAACTCGATTGCTCGTGGCCGAATTGATCTCTCAATGAGAATGCAGGCGCCGGTTGGCCTATTGCCAGCCCGATCGCCGGGCGGGCACCGTCGTCAGCAGGGGGTTTTGCTTGCCCGCTGGCAAGAGCCAGCAACGCGATTGAGAGAGCGGAGGCGATCGCAACTTTCATTTCGTAATTCCCTTCGCGGCCAAACGTGATTTATTACAGCGTCGGATTTTCGATCAAACTCCTGATTCAAAACCGGACGATTATTCCCCCGCTGCTTATGAGGTTGTGTTGCGTGCTCGAGGACAACGCGACGTTCAGGTTTGGATTGCCGGATACGAGATCGCGAACCTCAGCCCGCAGGCCCAGGAACCGAAACAGCGTATAATCCACGCCGCCGCCAAAATCAAAAACGCCTCGATTCAGGAACTTGTTCGTCGTGTTCTGGCCGTTGGAAAATTGTGCGGACTGCTGGTAAAGCGCATCTCCACCGCCAATCGCCCCCCATGGAGAAATTTGCGCCGCTGGAGCAAACTTCAGGCGGAGACCGGGAGCAACATAGAGCGATGCATAGTTCTTAGGCACGATTGCCGTTGCCGTAGTCACGCTTCGGTTGGGCAGAGCGACAAATTCAAGTTCGCCGTAAAGCGCGGCAGTGTTCGCATGAAGAAAGCGGTACCCATAGTTCGCTTCGAGATCGAAGTCGCTGGAAATTTGCGCTGTGCCCGTTGCTTGAAAACTGCGTGACTGGCTGAAGACTCCGCCAAGAGACAACGTCACCTCCTGTTTTTGGGCCAGAACTGGATGCCCACAAAGACACAGGCCCAGGAACAAGAAGACGCTGGAGCAAAAACGCACCGCACTCCTAAGACAAAACTGCCTCATCGTTGTTCTCATCGAGCAAGTTGGCAGGCGAACCCGTGATCGGCGGCCCCAACTCGACCGGAAAAGAGATGAGACTCTTCGTTCGCAGGAAAGTTACAGGATTGTGCAGGACAGTTAAGAGCTTCAGGTTCGGCCTGAAAATTCCATTGACTAAGCTGGCAGAGAGAGGGATTCGAACACCCGCCATGTTCCGTAACTTCCGGCGCACAGATCGCATCTACAGTGGCAGTACCTACTAACCTTGGCAGCTTGCATTCGGTTACGTCAAGTACCGAACCGAAGAAGAGTGGATCATGAAGTTACGGCTCCTAACATTGTCGGCTGCGCTGCTCACCTTCAGCTACGCAGCACCATGGGTTTTTTCTCGTGACAACGGTAACGCCCCGAGCGACAAGAGTAGCTCGGGCAGCACAGCACAGAGCGACCAGGCAGGGCCGGCATCTACAGTCGCGGCGGCCGATTCGGATAAGGTCAAACACAATGGCGGCAAGACGGACGTGGATGCCATTGGCAACCGCAATGTAGGCTGTAAGACCGGCTTGGGTAACTGGTACGGCATGGAGAAGCAGATCGCTCTAGGCAAGCAGTACGCCCAGCAGGTGGAATCGACTGTAAAGCTGATCCTGGACCCGGTGATCACGGAATACGTCAATCGTGTAGGCCAGAACATCGTGCGCAATTCGGATGCCCAGGTTCCGTTCACCATCAAGGTAATCGATTCGGAAGACATCAATGCTTTCGCCTTGCCGGGCGGGTTCTTTTACGTGAACTCCGGGTTGATTCTGGCGGCGGATGAAGAAGCGGACCTGGCCGGTGTGATGGCGCATGAGATCGGCCACGTGGCAGCGTGCCACGCAGCGCGTGAGAACACCCGCAGCAGTATCTTGAGCCTGGCTTCTATTCCCCTGATCTTTGTCGGAGGACCCGTCGGCTACGTTGGCTACCAGGCGGCGGGTCTGGCGCTGCCAGTGACATTCCTTCACTTCTCTCGCGAGTTCGAGGCGGAAGCCGATTATCTTGGGCTGCAGTACATGTATAAGGCGGGATACGATCCGCAGGCGTTCATCAGTTTCTTCGAGAAGGTGCAGGCACAGGAGAAGAAGAAGCCGGGTGCTTTGGCTAAGGCGTTCGCCACTCATCCCCAGACTCCGGATCGCATTGAGAAGTCACAGAAGGAGATCGCGCAGATCTTGCCCGCCCGCGCCCAGTACGTTGTGACAACCTCCGAATTCGACGATGTGAAGGAGCGGCTGGCGGTGCTGGAAAACCGGCGCAAGCTCGTCGACCCGAAGGAAACCAACAGGCCTAGCTTACGGCGAGCCTCTGCAGGAGACAACAATGGCCAGGACAACAAGAACGATGACGACCGTCCCACGCTGAAGCGCAGAGCCGATCAGAACTAATCGAGTCTTTTTTAAAGAACTTATCTGAACCGGCGGCTGCTGGTGTTACTTCTTAGAATGTACTCGGCAATCCTTTGCGAAAGATGCTCACTAAAGTCTTTGGGAAGGCGATGGTTCTCAGAAAGAAGGAGACTACTAGAGTTCCATGTATCTGATGGTTTTGCCACCGAGGTTCGGGTCATCACTTGCGGGCTTGAGGGCTGCTTTGCTTTTTTTGATTGCGATCATGCTGCTCTGCGGAGGTGTACAGCTGCTGGCCCAGGACCAGCCCGCACCGACTCCGAGCGTAAATGCCCCAGAACCGCCCCCAGCCGCGGGCGGACCGAAAGCCAATGTGGGGCCCTATGCTATTCCAAAAAAGAAAGATCAGCCTCCGCCCGCTCCACCGGCGGAAAAGCCCGGGAAGATCGAGGGCCTACCCGACTACTCGATCCGCGTGAGTGTGCCTCTCGTGGAGATCCCCGTCAGCGTCACAACCAATGAGGGACAATTTATCTCCTCCTTGCAAAAAGATAACTTTCGCGTGTACGAGGACGGTGTTCCGCAGACAATCAGCAATTTCGCTGTCTCACAAGCGCCAATCACTGCCATACTCCTGGTGGAGTTTGCATCAACTAATTATGCCTTCGTGATCGACGCCCTGCGCGCCTCTTACAGCTTCGCCAATACGCTCAAGAAAGACGACTGGGTGGCAGTCGTCTCCTATGATATTAAGCCGCAGACGCTACTGGATTTCACGCAGGATAAGGGAGCGATTTTCGGCGCCCTCAACCAGTTGCGCATACCTGGTTTTGCGGAGACCAACTTGTTCGATGCTCTTTATGACACGCTCGACCGAGTGGATCGGGTCGAGGGGCACAAGTATATTATTCTGGTCAGTACCGGTTTCGACAGCTTCAGCAAGATTAACCTGGATCAGATCACGAAGAAGATTAAGTCCACACATGACGTAACCATCTTCCCCATCAGCGTCGGGTGGCTTGCACGGGAAAGGTACGAGGCGGCGGGCCGAGCGGCGCCTCATGGATTAGGCATTCCAATTTCGCGAATCGACTATCTGCAGGCCGACAACGAACTGCAAACCTTTGCCCGGCTGACCGGCGGCCGCTTTTACCAGCCACGCTTTGAGGCTGAATACTCGGAGGTCTTTAATAATATCGTCGGCGACATCCGCAATCAGTACGAAATTGCCTTTCGCCCCACCAACCCTAAGCTGGATGGCAGTTACCGCAAGTTGAAAGTTGATGTAGTTGCGCCGGATGGGAGTGCACTAAAAGTGCGCGACCAGAAGGGTAAAAACGTAAAATATCAGGTCATCGCCCGGGAGGGCTACACGGCGAAGCAGACGGTGGAATAGGGCTAGTGCCCAGTGGCTAACGGCGTGCGTCCACGCCTCGTAGAGGGCGCGTCACTTGAGAATCCGCCGGCGCTGTAGCTCGGTTGTGGAGGGCATCAGATGTGGTCCGGCTAATGAGCGACCTAAGCGCTTTGCCGCTTCCCCTGGGTTTCAGCCAGCGACTGAGGCAAAGGCCGCAGCAGTTATGTGTCAATGCCCAAAGCAGGGCACGTCCTGCAAGAGCCAACTCGACGGAAATAGATAGGAGTCTGTCCGAAGACTTTACAACCCGGGCTTGTAACTTTCTTCCTCCTGGGACATCCCACTCGTAGGCCCAAGTACGTTCTTCCCAATCCATACAGTAAAAGGAGACCGATCGTGAAGAAAATGTTCTGCAGGATGATGATGTTGTGTCTGTTGGCAGCCCCGCTCGCAACCTTCGCTCAGTCCAGCGACAACATGAAGCAGGACCAATCGCAGGATCAAATGAAGCAGGACCAGATGAAGCACGACGACATGAAGAAAGATGAGATGAAGAAAGACAAGAAGGCGAGCAAGAAGAAAGATAAGATGAAGAAAGACAACATGAAGAAAGACGACATGAAGAAAGACGACAATATGAAGCACGACGACAACATGAAGCACGATGACAGCATGAAACAAAACTAGCCGGGCTGCTGCGCTAAAGTTTCGGGTAGCCGTGGACTCCTCGGGATAATCGCGGCTACGCAAGAAGGGTTCTGCCGCTTTCTGGAATCAAGCTTGAATGCCGCAGGAAGCAACCCGCGACCCAGCTTGCTGAGGCTGTCCTTCCAGGTGTTCCTGCTCGCCAGTTTAGGCGCAAGGGCGTTCGCTCGGGACTGTAGTTCAAAAGCAGTCGGATTTTGCGTCCTCCGCTTTGGCGGCAGAGAGGTCGCGACATGGTATCCGACGACCGCAAAGCCGAGCTAATAGGCGTAACAGCCTCATGTTTGGCTCATCGAGCCGAAGCAAGACTTATCAACGAGTATGGCATTGCTTTCTTCGATCGCTACCTCAACGAGCTGCCACAACCCCTTCTTGACAGGAAAACCTCGGAACTCGCGGCCTGTGAGTTCAGGCCAACAGAATAGCGAGTTGCTCTCAGCTGGGATCGAAGCTTTCACGGACTATTCGGACTTCTGATCAGGTTCTGCGGATCCTGGACATTCTCGCTCACCGGTCCGAACTTGCGTGGCGTGACGTGCTTCGGCGAGAAGGCTGCGGTTTCGGCGCCAGCGCTACTCAGCAGGCCAACCAACAAGCTTAAAATCACAAGAATCAGAATCGGTACGAAAGCTCCGAATTGCAGGAATCTTAGCGCACCTTCTATAGCCATGCTGCTCACAGTAGTGTCTGCTGCCTCAACTGTAACCTTTTGGAGCGAACGGAATCTCAACAACAAAGGAGACATCGCATGAATAGGGTTGGAATTCTGGCTACGCTGCAGGCTCAGCCTGGCAGGGAAATCAAGGTTGAGGAATTCCTGAAGTCGGCCACGCCTCTGGTTGCGGCAGAAGTGGGTACGACTGCTTGGTTCGCTTTCAAGGTTGGCCCCGGGACCTTTGGTATCTTCGATACCTTCAACGACGAACAAGGAAGAAGCGCCCACGCGAATGGGGAAGTGGCCAAGGCACTCTTCGCTCGGGCCGAAGAGCTGTTCGTTACCGCTCCGCAGATTCAGATGATAGATATCGTGGCGGAAAAGCTCTAGGCTCGGCCCCTAGTCAATGCAAATGAGCATC
>Ga0207693_10005922_pt1 | contig 10138 bp, 14 predicted proteins | sample LARL81metaG_FD_184347 | JGI IMG/M metagenome (GOLD analysis project Ga0207693, IMG submission 184347) | Corn, switchgrass and miscanthus rhizosphere microbial communities from Kellogg Biological Station, Michigan, USA - LAR L8-1 metaG... | ecosystem: Host-associated > Plants > Roots >... | reverse complement strand
CCTACCGGCGATAGTGGTCGCGCGATGACCGGAGCCACAGACCCGCCCCGAAGCCGGCGCGTTCTCCGCCTGATCGCCCTCGAGCGCGCTGGACGTGGCCTGCTGCTGCTCGCCGCCGGCGTCTATCTGCTCTTTCACCTGAACAGCGACTTTGGCCGCCTTGGAGAGCGGGTGATGCGCGCGATCGAGCTCGATCCCCGGCGGCCCTTCTTCCATCGCATCGTCGTCTATCTTCATCACCTGCACGCCTCCGAGCTGCGCGTCGCGGCGATTGTCGCGATGGGCTACGGGGTGCTCGAGCTGGTCGAGGGCACCGGCCTCTGGCTCGACCAGCTCTGGGCGGAGTACCTGACGGTGATCGCGACCTCGCTCCTGCTCCCGTTCGAGCTCTACGAGCTCGTGCACCGTCCGAGTATCTGGAAGGCCGCTGGAATTGTCGTGAACCTCGGGATCGTCGCGTACCTCGCCTACCTGCTGAGGCGACGGGTGAGGGATGCCCCTTAGGCGTCTCTAACGTTTTCCTCGCAGCCACTTCGACATCCGAGTCGAGAGCGGTGCCTTTCCCGGAAGCCACTTCGTCTCGGGCGGCGGCGCATGAAACGGCTCGAGCGTGCCGATGTCCGCCGATGCAATTTTCAGGGTCACCTCGCCTGGATAGATCGCGCCGACCTGCTCACCAGGCACGTACCGGATCTGAGTGGGTTGCCTCGACTCGACGGCCAGGCCGTCGAAGATGTCGGCTTGCTTATCCCCCTCGACCTGCGCGACCGTGCCGACGATGACGCCATCGGAGGTGACGATGTTCCAGCCCTGCTCGATCTGCAGCCACGAGACAGGATCAACCATTAGTCGACCACGCTAGCAACTGCGAAGACGCGCAACCCTCGACTCGGAGAGCACGCCGCCACACCGAAGGCGATCTCGATCTCAGCGGTCGGTCAGCTCGGGATGTTCTTTAAGGAAGGCGCCCAGTCGTCGTCACCGCTGGCAACTCGCCCGAGTCCCTGCTGGCCGTCGAGTTGCGTAATCCATTGGAGTAGCCGCTCGCGCCGGACGAGCATGGTTGCCAGCGCCGCGAAAAGGAGCGCATTCCAGATGACGACGACGATGATGGTAACGGTGCTCACGGCCGCCTCCTGAGTACGGCGACAGCCTACTCCGATCGGGGCCGGGTTTGATTAGGGATTACAGGCGCTGCAGTGCCCAAACCCCGCTGAATCCTCACATCGTTGCGGTCGGCTTGACGCCATTGCTTGACCGCCCACCAGCAGTGGCGCACACTGGTCTAGTAGCTAACCAGGGAAAGGCAGGCGAGATGCCGCTAGTGGTGTCGGCGTCTCTGGCGACCAGCTGCGGCGGGTGTTGTTTCCCGCCTGTCACTCCTTGCGCTCTCTTTTGGATCAGCGAGGAGGTGACTGGCGCATGCTCGCAAGACTAAAGAACTGGATTGAAGGATCTCGTCAAAGGAAGCGGGAGCGGTGGGAGGCCGAGCGCGCCAACCTGGGCGAACAGGACAAGCAGGTCGTCGCTGAGTACCTGCCGGGAACGGACCCAGCCATGTACTCGATCAAAGGCTTTGACGAGACAAGGCGCGGGAGGCCTAGGAACTAGCCGCGATCCAGATCGCTTGGCACCTTGTGCTGAACGTGTCATGCTGTCGGCGATCGTTGCCGGCGATCTGATCCGACCGGCAAGCGACTCGGCCGAAGGAGGGTGATGGTGACCCGTCCGGGTACGGAACCGCGGCCCCCTGGCTCGTCGATCGAGGCTCTGACTAGCGAGCTCGAACAACTGCTCGAGCAACAGACGGCTACTAGCGAGGTGCTGCTGGCGGTGGGTCGGTCGGACTTCGAGCTCCAGCCGATCTTCGAGACGGTGGTTGAGCACGCGATCCGGCTGTGTCGCGCTGACGCCGGGCAGATCTTTGTCCGCGAGGGCGACCACTTCCGGCTCGCCTGCGCTTCGGGCGGCTCTGAGGAGTACCGGTCGGTGATCGGAGAGCGTGACATCCCTCTTGGTCCCGGGACCCTCGTCGGCCGCGTCGCGCTCGAGCGCCGAGCGGTGACATCGGCGGACATCGCCAATGATCCCGAGTACGACACCGAGGAGCAACGCCTGCGCCAGCGGCTCGGAGGCTTCCGAACCATCGTCGGGGTCCCGATCCGTAGCGAAGACGAGGTCATAGCGGTTATCTCGCTCTGGCGGCACGAGGTCAACCGGTTCACGGACCGCGAGGTCGGGCTCGCGATGGCGTTTGCCGCGCAGGGCGCTATTGCGATACGGAACGCAAGCCTGATGCAACAGCTCGACCTGCGGACGCGAGAACTCGGGCGCTCCGTCGATCAGTTGAGCGGGCTGAGCAAGGTTGGCGAGGCGGTGAGCTCGAGCCTTGATTTGCACGAGGTCCTCTCGACGATCGTGAAGCACGCAGTGGAGCTCTCCGGCACAGAAGGCGGGTCGATTTTCGAGTTCGACGATGAGTCGGAGGAGTTCCAGATCCGCACTGCGTACGGCACGAGCGACGAGCTCCTCGACGCGCTCCGGGCCACCAAGGTCGGTCTTCACGACACGCTCGTTGGCCGGGCGGCTTCGACCGGCACGTCGCTTGCCGCGGCCGATATCAGCCGAGCTCCGCCGGACGACCATTTGAACCAACTGGCTCGGGCCGGGTGGCGCTCGATGCTTGCAGTTCCCCTCGTCCGTGAGAACCGAATTCTCGGCGCGCTCGTCGTCCGCCGGCACAGCACGGGCGAATTTTCCGCGCAGATCACGGAGCTGCTCGAGACGTTTGCGAGCCAATCAGCGCTCGCGATCCACAACGCCCGCCTCTTCCAGGAACTCGCGCTCAAGACCGACGAGCTGGAGGTCGCGAGTCGTCATAAGTCGGAGTTCCTCGCGAGCATGTCCCATGAGCTGCGGACGCCACTCAACGCGGTGATCGGCTTCTCCGAGGTCCTGCTCGATCGTATGTTCGGGGAACTCAACGACAAGCAGGAGGAGTATCTCGAAGACATCCGGGGCTCCGGGCGCCACCTACTCGAGCTGCTGAACGAGATTCTCGACCTCTCCAAGGTCGAGGCGGGACAGATGGAACTCGAGCTTGGAGAGTCGTCCATACGCGACGCGCTCGAGCACGGCGTCGCGATGGTCCGTGAGCGTGCGAGTCAGCAAAGCCTGTCGCTGGACGTCGTGGTTGATCCCAACGTCGATGTCGTTGTCGCCGACCCGTTGCGCTTGAAGCAAGTGATCCTCAACCTGCTCACGAACGCGGTGAAGTTCACTCCGACTGGAGGTCGGATCGAGGCGCGAGCCCAGCGCGTTGACGGGGAGATACACGTATCCGTCGAGGACTCCGGCATCGGTATCGCGGACGACGACCTAGAACGGATCTTCGAGTCGTTCCAGCAGGGCCCCCGTAGCGGCTCGGGTGCCGCCGAAGGAACGGGGCTCGGGCTCACGCTCTCGAAGCGGATCGTTGAATTGCATGGAGGTCGTCTGTGGGTGGAAAGCCGCCTCGGACACGGCAGCACGTTCACATTCGCCATCCCGGCAGCGAGCTCAATGACCGAAAAGAGCACGAGCGCCCTCTCGTCAAGACGCTTGCGCCCGTTGGGATCGTGATGACGCTCGGCGCCGACCCGCTGGTGATCGAGCTGGTCGACTACACGGAGCCGGCTGAATCAACGGAGGATGCGTGGCGGGCGAGCTGATCTTGATCGTCGAGGACAATGAGCGGAACCTCAAGCTGCTCCGTGACGTTCTCGGCGCCTTCGGTTACCGCATCCTCGAGGCGCGCTCGGCCGAGGATGCTCTTTTGCTTGCTCGCGAGGAGCGCCCTCAGCTTGTGCTCATGGATATTCAGCTTCCGGGGATGGATGGGCTCGCCGCTCTGCGCAAGCTGCGCGCCGCGCCCGAGACCACGGCGACGCCCGTGATCGCCGTGACCGCGTTCGCCATGAAGCACGACCGCGAGCGCCTGCTTTCGGCCGGTTTCGACGGTTACCTCGAGAAGCCGGTCAACGTGCGCGAGTTGCCGTCGTACCTGCGCTCGTACATCGCCCCCAGCGCCATCGGCACGTGACCGCCACGCGCCCTCGCATCCTGGTCGTCGACGACCAGCCGGAGAGCATCCGGCTGCTCCACGCCGTGCTGAGCCCACGCGGATACTCAGTCGATTCGGTCAGCTCCGGAGCTGAGGCGCTCGAACGGCTTGCTGCGGAGCCAGCTCCGGATCTGGTGTTGCTCGACGTCGTGATGCCCGAGATCGACGGGTATGAGGTGTGTCGGCGGATTCGCGCGACCCCGGCGACAGAGCTTCTTCCCGTCGTGATGCTTACGGCGAGCAGCGGCGAAGAAAGGCTGAGAGCGCTCGAGGCCGGAGCCGACGACTTCCTCATGAAACCGTTCGATCAGGCTGAGCTGCTCGCGCGCGCTCGCTCGCTTATACGAATCAAGCACTATCACGACACGATCCGGCAGCAGGCAACAGAGCTCGCCGAGTGGAATCGAGAACTCGAAGATCGGGTCGAGGAGCAGGTCGTGCAGATCGACCGCATGGGACGCCTGAAGCGATTCCTTTCGCCGCAAGTCGCAGACCTGATCGTCTCGTCGGGCGACGATTCCTTTCTCGAAAGCCACCGTCGTGAGATCACGGTCGTCTTCTGTGACCTACGCGGCTTTACTTCATTTGCCGAGACCGCCGAGCCCGAGGTGACGATGACCGTCCTTCGCGAGTATCACACGGCGCTGGGAGATCTTGTATTCCGTTTCGAAGGGACACTCGAGCGCTTCACCGGGGACGGACTGATGGTGTTCTTCAACGATCCGATCCCTTGTCCCGACGCGTCTATCCGCTCTGTACGGATGGCGGTCGCGATGCAAGACCGTGTCGCGGACCTGGCCCAGGAATGGCACCGCAGCGGACACGAGCTCGGCTTCTCGGTAGGGATCGCGCAGGGGTACGCAACGCTTGGCCGGGTCGGATTCGAAGGCCGGTTCGACTACGCCGCGATCGGAACTGTGACGAACCTCGCGGCGCGGCTCTGCGACGCGGCCGACGCTGGGAAGATCCTGATCAGCCAGCGTGTGCACGCCGCTGTGGACGATCTCGTTGTATCGAACCAGGTGAGCGAACTGCCATTGAAGGGTTTCTCGCGACCGGTCACGGCTTACGAGATCGTCGCCCTCGACGCGGCTCCCGTGCGCTCGTGAGCGAGCTTGCCACGAGGTGCCTCGAGGGACGCAACCCAATTGTGACCAGGCGAGGCTAGAAGGTTGCTCCGTTGATCACGGGCGTGCTAATCGCGCCGGAGAGGATGTACCACCTCGACAGGATCGCCTTGTACGTGCCGTTGGCCATCAGCACCTTCATCGCGTCGAGAACGGGCTTGGCCATCCCGTTCCCCTTCGGAATTGCGATCCCGTACGGGGCCACGTTGTAAGGGGTGCCAGTCAGCTTGAACTTCCCTTTCGAGTTCACCACGCGGAAGGCGGCGACCGGGTAGTCCGCCATTCCGACTGCCCCCAGACCGCGTGTGACGCCGAGGCTCACTGCGGTCTGGTTTGGGTAGACGAAGATCTTGATGCCCTTCTTGCCAGCTGCCTTGCATTTCACGCTCTGCGCGGTGGCGTCGGACGCCTGCGTTGTCCCCCGGCCGACCGCGACCGAGTGCCCGCAGAGGTCGGCGAGTCCGTGTTGGATCACCAGCCCGCCCGTCGTATTGGTGTAGAACGACGTGCCCGCCTCGAAGTAGGTGACGAAGTCGACGGTCTTCTCGCGCCGCTTCGTATCCGTGATCGACGACATCCCGAGGTCATACTTGCCGGACGAGACGCCAGGGATGATCGTGCTCAGGCTCGTGTTGACGACTTTGACCTTGAGTCCCATCACCGCCGCGAGAGCCTTCGCCAGGTCGGGATCCATGCCTACGACGGTCTTACCGTCGGCGCCAATGAACTCGTCCGGCGCGTAATGGGCGTCCGCAGCGACGATCAAGGTGCCCTTTGACTTGGTCGCAGCGGGTACCTCTCGCGCGACCTTCCTGTCGACGGCAGGCGTGGTGGTCGTCTCCGTCGTGACGGCCGTCGGCGTGCTCGAGCTCTTTTTGCCGCCTCCCCCGCAGCCGGCCGTGAGGGCAACGAGTGCGAGGGTTACAAGACCCGCCGCCGAGATCATCTGACGTCGCATGCCCGATCCTTTCCTCCGTCTTTGACGGATCGCATCGCACTCCAGCGCCTACACGTCACCCTTACTGGACGGATCTTCTTCGATTTTGCAATCCGCCGTGGCGGCCACCCGATCCGAACCTGCGGCCGCGGCTGGTCGTCTGGTACGTCGCCGACCCTCGTCGTCGGCAAGCAATGGGCGTCGCGTTGTTGACGCATCGCGAAGGGCTAGTCCAACATGTGAGCGCGATGCCACCTGGTATGCAGGATGTCGACCTGTCCTTGGTCGACAGCCTCGTGGTGCCCGCGAGCCTGCACGACGTTGACGGCAGGTTCGTGCACATGAACGCGGCTGCGGAGCGGGCCATAGGCCTCTCGAGCGCGCAGTTGCTCGGTCACCATTTCACCGAGCCCGTGCCAGAGGAAGCACGCGAGAACGTCGCGGAACAGTTCCGCCGCGCGGTCGAGTGCGGCGAGCCGACCGACTTCGAGACGGTCTTCATCGACGCCAGCGGGCAGCTCCGTGGCGTGCGGGCGCAGCATCTGCCTCTTTGCTCGGGCGACGCGATCGTCGGGGTTCTCATTCTCGCGTTCGCCGCGCGCCGGCCGCCCTCCGTCGGCCTCGACCCTCAGCCGCGACTGACGCCGCGCCAGCGCGAGATCCTCAACCTGATCGCCGCCGGGCTATCGACGTCCGAGATGGCGGAGAAGCTCTCGATCTCCACCGAGACGGTCCGCAACCACCTGCGGAGCGTCTTCACGGAGCTGGACGTGCACACTCGGCTCGAGGCGATCGCGACCGCGCAGCGCCTCGGCTTGCTTGCGCCGCAGGCCCTCGGGCCGCAGCCCATAGAGTGATTACTGCGGAAGCGCTCAGGCGGCCGCGGCTTCTCGGTCGAGCTCCTCGACCAGCTGCTCGACAAGTTGCTCGATCTTGACGCGGATCTCCCGCACCTGCTCGATGGGTAGCGGTTTCGGGTCCGGCAGCTGCCAGCTCACGTAGCGCTTGCCCGGGATCACGGGACAGGCGTCGTCGCAGGTCGCGACGATGACGTCGGCCCACCCGATCGCGGCTTCGTCGAGGAGCTGCGGCCGGTGGTCGGAGGCGTCTATACCGACCTCTGCCAGTGCTTCGAGCACTTGGGGGTGGACGGCCGGCCCAGGGTGCGAGCCGGCGGAGCGCGCCTCGTGGCGGCCGCCTGCGGCCTGCCGGAAAAGCCGTTCCGCCATCACGGACCGGCCGCTATTGGCCACGCAGACGAAGAGAACGTTGCGCATTCCGGTTGAGCGATCGTAGTCAACTAAGCCCATTTCGATCAATCGCTCCTGCGAGGGATAGCGGCGGCGGCGTCTGCGCCGATCATCAGCCCAAGTACCGCAAAAAAGGGCGGCGCGGCCACGCCACACGTTCCGAGGAGTCAGGCTGTCGCTGCACGACGCTCACCAGGCAAACGGGGCACCACCTTCCGAGAAGCGCGAAGGGAGGTGGATCCCTTCTTGAAGCTTTTCGCTTTCGCCCATTCGCACACAGCGGCAGCGGTCGAGCCGTGCAAGCGTGACGAGGGCCAGACGATGGCGGAGTACGCCGTCGCGCTGACAATCATCACGATTGCCGCGATTACTGCGATCTCTCTGCTGTCGGGCAAGGTGGTCGACACGATCTCCGCGGTCGCCGACGTCCTCCCGGGCAGCTAGCCATGAGGGAGCTGTACGAAAGCCTCCGCCCCAAGGAGGTGCGGATGTTGTACTGGAGCGCCGCCGCTGCAGCGGCCGTGCTCTGGTTCTCGCTCGCATGGCGCGACGCCCGGGTGCTCGTGGCTGTGCCGATCATCGGCGGCTCTTTCGTCCTCCTCGTCCGCCGCAACCGCCGGCTCGACCCGATGGGTCACGCCGAGGAGGACGACGAGTTCTTCTAGCTCGCGGCGATCAGGCCCGCGACCTTCTCGAGATCGCGGACGAACTCCCGGAACTGCACGTCCCTGTCCTCGGCGCGCAGGATCGAGGACGGATGCACCGTCGCGATCGTGTTCGGCGCGAGCGGCGAGTCGATGAGCTCGCCCCGCTGCCGCGAGACGCGGAAGTCGCGGCCTAGTAGGGCCTGCGCGGCGGTGGCGCCGAGACAGACGAGCACTCGCGGCCTCAGCACCGCGACCTCGGCGTCGAGCCACGGCCGGCAGGCTGCTATCTCGCGCCAGTTCGGCTTCTGGTGGATTCGCCGCTTGCCCTGCGGCTTCCACTTGAAGTGCTTGACGACGTTGGTGACGTAGACCCGCGAGCGGTCGATCCGAGCCTCCACTAGTGCCTCGTCGAGCAACTTGCCCGCGGGGCCGACAAAAGGTCGACCCTCGATGTCTTCCCGATCGCCGGGCTGCTCGCCAACGAAGACGACTTCTGCCTGCGGCGAGCCCTCGCCAAAGACGGTTTGTGTTCCGGTCTCCCAAAGCGGGCACGCCTTGCAGGCGGCGGCCGCCTCGCGCAGATTCTCGAGGTTCGGGCGCTCGGGGATGAGCGCCTCGGCGGTGTCGTCACCGTCGAACGAGAGCTGGCTCACGCGGACGAGATTACCCGGAGGGCGACGCTACGATTCCTCGTCGCGGCGCCGTGGCCGAGAGGTTAGGCAGAGGCCTGCAAAGCCTCGTACACCAGTTCGAATCTGGTCGGCGCCTTTCCCGCATCTCAGGAAACTCTCAGATGCTGCTGCTTCCATGGCCACCATGATCGTGGCCGAGAACCTGACCAAGTACTACGGCGAGCAGCGCGCCGTCGACGAGCTCTCCTTCACGGTTCGGCCGGGAGTCGTGACCGGCTTCCTGGGGCCGAACGGCTCCGGGAAGTCGACGACGATGCGCTTGATCCTCGAGCTCGACGCGCCGAGCTCCGGCGACGTGACCGTCAACGGGAAGCACTACCGCGACCATCCCGCGCCGTTGCACGAGGTCGGGGCGCTGCTCGAGGCACGTTCGGTTCATACCGGCCGCTCCGCCTACAACCACTTGCTCGCGCTGGCGCAGACGCACGGGATCGGCCGCGGCCGCGTCGACGAGCTGATCGACCTCGTCGGGTTGCACGACGTGGCGAGAAAGAGGGCCGGGAAGTTCTCGCTCGGGATGGGTCAGCGGCTCGGGATCGCGGCGGCGCTGCTCGGAGATCCGTCGACCGTGATGCTCGACGAGCCCGTGAACGGGCTCGACCCGGAGGGCATCCTCTGGGTGCGCCATCTCTTGAGGGGCCTTGCCGCCGAGGGGCGCACCGTCTTTGTCTCTTCCCACCTGATGAGCGAGATGGCGCTCACCGCCGATCACCTGATCGTGATCGGCAGGGGTCGAAAGATCGCCGACATGAGTACCGAGGAGTTCATCCGACAGGCGTCTGGAGGTCTTGTTCTCGTCCGCACACCGCAAGCAGCCGAGCTGGACGCCCTCCTGAGCGGACCCGACGTGACCGTGACGGCTGCCGGGCCCGGCTTGCTCGAGGTGCGCGGGCTGACCGCGGTCCAGATCGGCGAGGCGGCTGCCGCGAATCAACTCGTCCTGCACGAATTGACGCCGCAGCAGGCCTCCCTCGAGGAGGCATTCATGACCCTGACCCGCGACGATGTCGAGTTCAAGGCGGCCGAGCTCGAGCCTGAGGAAGCCGTCCTGTGAGCGCGGTCTCTCAAGCTCAGCAGATCCCGCGTCTCGCGCATACCGGCCGAGTTACTCAGCTGCGCGTGGCTCTCTCCGAATGGACGAAGCTGCGTTCGCTGCGCTCGACGCTTTGGTCGCTCTTCGCGGGCGTTTTGCTGACGATCTTGTTGCCGGTTCTCTTCGCTGCGATCACGTCTTCTCACTGGGGCTCGATGAGCCCGCACGAGCGCGCCGATCGACACCCGCTGGACATCGCCCTGGCGGGCGTCAACGTCTCACAGCTCGCCATCGCCGTCCTCGGCGTGCTCGTGATCACCGGCGAGTACTCGACCGGGATGATTCGCGCG
>Ga0207693_10005919_pt1 | contig 10142 bp, 7 predicted proteins | sample LARL81metaG_FD_184347 | JGI IMG/M metagenome (GOLD analysis project Ga0207693, IMG submission 184347) | Corn, switchgrass and miscanthus rhizosphere microbial communities from Kellogg Biological Station, Michigan, USA - LAR L8-1 metaG... | ecosystem: Host-associated > Plants > Roots >... | reverse complement strand
CCACGCTGCTGGGATTGGGAAGAACGGGATCACGCGGCGGGTGAAGCGCGGCTTTCTTCATCGAGTTCACCACGGCGTCTACATGGTGGGGCACCGCGCACCGAGCAACCGGGGCCACTTCATGGCGGCGGTTCTCGCTTGTGGCGACGGCGCCGTTCTCAGCCACGTCTCCGCCGCGGTGCTCTGGGAACTCCTGAAACCTGTCAACCGCCCTGTCCACGTCTCCGTCCCAACCACCTCCGGCCGCCGCTCCCGTCGCGGGATCCGCATTCACCGCTGTCCTGCCCTCAAAACGCCCGCAGAGCCGTCTCCCTCGCCCTCCTCCTTGTCAAGTGAAGGAGGGCGAGGGAGACGGCTCACCACCCGCCGCCACAACATTCCCGTCACCACGATCCCGCGCACCATCGAGGACCTCCAGCGCACCGAGCTACTCCCACCGCACCTCCTGCGCCGCGCCATGCGCCAAGCCGAGATTGCGGGTCACCACCTCGCCGGAGTCGAGAGCGACCGCACCCGCAGTGACCTCGAGTCCCTCTTCCTCGCCGTGATCCGCCCCTACCGCGACCGCATCCCGCCGCCCGAGATCAACGTCAGGCTCGGCCGTTGGACCGTCGACTTCCTCTGGCGCCAACAGCGTGTCGTCGTCGAGACCGACTTCTGGAGCTACCACCGCGGCTCTGTCGCCTGGCAGGAGGACCACGCCCGTGACCTCGACCTGCGCAGCGCCGGTTACACGGTCCTGCGCTTCACCGACCTGCAGCTCGAAAAAGAGCCCAGGCGGGTCGTTGCCGACGTCGCCCGGGCTCTTGAACAGGAGGACTGGTACTCGGAGGGTTAGTGGCGGGCGAAGGGGTCGACGTAGAGGTCGTCGACCTGCCAGTTGCCGCTGCCCACGGGCGTGATCCGAATCTGGATCGCGCTGGGGATCACGGTGCCGACGACGGTGGAGAGGCTCAGGACCGTCGACATCTGCTGGGTCGGCGCCCAGCTTGGGCCGGCCTTGACAGTGCTCAGGGTCTTCGTCCGGATCAGCCCCAGCAGCAGGTAGGTCGCTTCCACCTTCAGGTAGGAGGCCGGATCGCCGCTGTTGCGCGCCAGCAGGCGGAAGGTCGGCGTGTCGACCGACATGCAGATCGACGGGCTGACGGCGGAGCTGCCGGCGGGAAGCGCCAGTGACTTGCTGTCGGCGGGGTTGTTGAGGAAGAACGACTCGTTGCCGTTGACGACCTTGCCGCCGCCGGCGAGGGACCACGCCGAGCCACCGGCCTCGAAGCCGCCGTCTGGGGCGAGGACGTAATAGCTGGTATCGCCCCAGGGTCCGAAGACCTGTTCGGCCCCGCTGTAGGGGCAGGCTTGGGCACTGGGCGCCGCGAAGGCCACGGCGACTAGTGCCGCCACCGCTCCGAGGATCAGCTTGCGCAACGAGTTCGACTTCATTCGGGTAAACCTCCTGATCGCAGGCGAAAAAGCCTGGTCTTGACAACCAAGCTGGCGGCCGAGCCATCTCCCGGGGGGAGACCTCTGACTTTGCGTCCCTGCCTCGCGACAGGTTTGCCCTTATTCAGCTCACATCTGCACTTATGTGAGGCGGCCATCGGCACGGTGAACGCTGCACTAAACCGTGTTAGATCACGTGTCTAGTTAATTCTCGGGATCCCACGGCCCTGAAAAAGTGGAAAACCCGCTCATTTCTGAAGCGGAAGCCGTCGATGTAAGTCGGGGATCCGTCCAGATCGCCCCCTGCATCCATGGAAACCGCGAACCCGGCAACCACGACCGAGCAGCTCTTCGCCCGCGGCCGCACGCGCGCCCGCAGCGCCGCCGAGGGACGCGAGCGCCTGGTCGAACAGGTCGCTGGCGCCGGCTTCCTCTTCGTTGCTCTGGGAATGGCCGTGTTTCGGGGCTCGCCGCGGTCGCTGGAAGCCGCCCCCCTCGTCGCCCTCGTCGTCGCCTACGTCATCGCCTGCCGGGCCAAGTTCGACATCGCGGACGGCTACACGGTTCCCACCGAGCTGGTCCTGGTGCCGATGCTCTTCCTCCTGCCGACGCCGTTCGTACCGCTGGTGGTCAGCCTCAGCTGGGCGCTCGGCCGGCTGATCGACTACGCCAGAGGCAGCACCAGCGTCTCCCGCGCCTTCCACGTCTTCGGCGACTGCTGGCACGCGGTCGGCCCGGCGCTGGTGCTCGTCCTCGCCGGCGCCCAGACTTTCTCCTGGGCCAACTGGCCCGTCTATCTCCTCGCCCTCTGCGCCCAGTTCGGCTTCGACTTCGCCGCGGCGGCGATCCGCGCCCGCCTGATCGACGGCGCCCGCCCGCCCGAGGTGTTGCGGATGATCGCCCCCGTCTACGGTCTCGACGCAGCCTTGGCGCCGGTCGGCCTGCTGGCGGCCGTGGCGGCGCTCCAGGTCGGGCCCGGGATCTCCCTGGCGGTGATCCCGCTCGCCCTCGTCCTCGCGGTCCTCTCCCGCGAGCGGCAGACGCGGATCGACCAGGCCCTGACCCTGAGCGAGGCCTACCAGGGCACCGCCCTGCTCCTCGGCGACGTGGTCGAGGCCGACGACGCCTACACCGGCAGCCACAGCCGCGGCGTCGTCGAGCTCTCGCTCGCGGTCAGCGACCGCCTCGGCCTCGGCTTCGAGCAGCGGCGCAACGTCGAGTTCGCCGCCCTGCTCCACGACGTCGGCAAGATCGCCGTACCCGACGAGATCATCAACAAGGAAGGCCCGCTCGACGAGGCCGAGTGGGCGGTGATGCGCCAGCACACGATCGAGGGCGAGCGGATGCTGAAGCGGATCGGCGGCGTCCTCGCCGAGGTCGGGAAGATCGTCCGTGCTTCGCACGAGGACTTCGACGGCTCCGGCTACCCCGACGGCCTCGCTGGCGAGGAGATCCCGATCGAGGCCCGCATCGTCACCTGCTGCGACGCCTTCAGCGCGATGACCACGACCCGCTCCTACCGCAAGGCGATGGGGACGGAGGCGGCGATCGCCGAGCTGCAGCGCTGCGCCGGCACCCAGTTCGATCCCGAGGTCGTGGGAGTGCTGGTCGAGCTCGTGGAGTCCGGTCAGGTCTGAGCCATAAAGTGGGCGCCCGATGGCCGACGCCCCGCAGCTCTTCCTGATCGACGGCAACAGCCTCGCCTACCGTGCCTTCTTCGCCCTGCCCGAGTCGATTGGGACCAGCGACGGGCGGCCTACGAACGCGATCTACGGCCTCGCCTCGATGCTGGTCAAAATCATCGACGAACACCACCCGCAGGGCGTGGTCGTCGCCTGGGACGCCGGCTGGAGCGGCCGCGAGAAGACCTACGACCTCTACAAGGCCCAGCGGAAACCGCGCCCCGACCTGCTGCGCGAGCAGTGGCCGCACCTGATGCCGCTGGTCGAGGCCTTCGGCTACACCAACGTCAAGGTCGAGGGCTACGAGGCCGACGACGTGATCGCCTCGCTGGCCAAGCAGGCGCGCGAGCAGGGGATCGAGGTAATGGTCGTGACCGGCGACCGCGACGCCTACCAGCTGGTTGCGGAGGGGGTGCGGGTGATGAGCACCTCGCGCGGGATCACCGAGACCAAGATCTACGACCGGGCCGCGGTCGAAGAGCGCTACGGGGTGCCGCCGGAGCTGATCTGCGACCTGATGGGGCTGCGCGGCGACACCTCCGACAACATCCCCGGCGTCCCCGGGATCGGCGAGAAAACGGCGACCCAGCTGCTGCAGCAGTTCGGCTCCCTTGAAGCGGTGCTGGAAAGCGTCGAGGAGATCTCGGGGAAGAAACGCAAGGAAAACCTCACCGAGCATGCCGACGACGCGCGCCTCTCGAAGCAGCTGGCGACGCTCCAGTACGACATCGAGACCGGCGTCGACCTCGCCGAGGCGATGTCGAGTGAGCCCGACCGCGGCGCCCTGCGCGAGTTCATGCGCGAGTTCGAGCTGCGGGCGGTGATGGAGCGACTGGAAGAAGCGCTGCCCGAGGGCGACGCGGTGCCCGGCCGCAAGGTCGAGACCGAGCTCGCGGTCGAAGCGGTGGCGGGCAAGCCGGAGGACCTGGGCGAGGGGCCGGTGGCGCTGGCGATCGACGGCGAGCGCTGGGCTGCCGCCGAAGGCGACCGGATCCTCGCCGGCAGCAACAGCCATGACGAGCTCGCGGTGGCGCTGGGCGCGAAGCCCTTCGCCGCCCACGATGCGAAGTCGCTCGGCGGCGGTCGCCACGGCCTCCTCGCCGCCGCCGCGCGCGCGGGCATCGAACCGAAGCTCGACCACGACACGATGATCGCCGCTTACCTGCTGGAGCCGCAGCGCCGCACCTACGACCTCGTCGAGCTCTCCGCCGACGCCGGCATCGGCCTCGCCGAGGGCGCCGCGGCGGAGAAGCAGGGGGAGGACGACGGGCAAATGGCGCTGGGCGAAGAGCTGGAGGCCGGTCTCGAGCCCGCCGAGGAAGCGCAGCTCGTCGCCGCCCTCACCGCGGTGCAGCGGCCGCGGATCGAGGAGCTGGGCCTCGAGCAGTTGCTGCGCGAGGTCGAGCTGCCGCTGGTCGCGGTGCTGGCGGCGATGGAGCGCGAGGGGCTGAAGCTCGACGCCGAGCGGCTGGCCGAGGTCGGCGCCGGCTTCGGCGAGCGGATCGAGACGCTCGAGCGGGAAATCTTCGAGCTGGCCGAGGAGGAGTTCACGATCGGCTCGCCGCAGCAGGTCGGCCGCATCCTCTTCGAGAAGCTCGGCCTGACGAAGAAAAGGCGCGGCAAGACCGGGTTCTCGACCGATGCCCGCGTCCTCGCTCAGATCCGCGACGAGCACCCGATCGTCGAGAAGATCGAGCAGTGGCGGGAGCTGAGCAAGCTGAAGAGCACCTACCTCGACACGCTGCCCGACCTGATCGACCCCGAGACCGGCCGCGTCCACACCACCTTCAACCAGGCCTCGACCACCACCGGCCGCCTCTCCAGCACCAACCCCAACCTGCAGAACATCCCGATCCGGACCGAGATCGGCCGCCCGGTCCGCGCCTGCTTCGTCGCCGAGCAGGGCGCGCAGCTGCTCTCCGCCGACTACAGCCAGGTCGAGCTGCGCGTCCTCGCCCACGTTGCCGACGAGAGCGTGCTGAAGGACGTCTTCCACAAAGGCGAAGACGTCCACGCCGCGACCGCCGCCGAGGTCTTCGAGATCGAGCGCGACGAGGTCGACGTCGGCCAGCGCTCGAAGGCGAAGATGGTCAACTTCGGGATCGTCTACGGGCTGACCGGGTTCGGCCTCGCCGACCGGCTCAACATCCCCCGCAAGGAGGGCGAGGAATTCGTCTCCCGCTACCTCGAACGCTTCCCCGCCGTGCGCGCCTTCCGCGAGCAGGTGATCGAGCGCGCCCAGGAGGAGGGCTACGTGAAGACGCTGATGGGGCGCCGCCGGCCGATTCCGGAGCTGCGCTCGGGCAATCCCAACACCCGCCGCCTCGGCGAGCGGCTCGCCGTCAACACCGTAATCCAGGGCACCGCCGCCGACATCATCAAGGTGGCGATGGTGCGCTGCCAGCGGGCGCTGAAGGAGGCCGGGGGGGAGACCCGCCTCGTCCTGCAGATCCACGACGAGCTCCTCTTCGAGGGGCCGCCGGGGGAGATGAAGGCGGCGGCCGAGCTGGTGGAGCGCGAGATGTGCGCCGCCTACCCGCTCGAGCCGCCGCTGGAGGTCGACCTCGGCGTCGGCCGGGACTGGCTCGACGCCAAGTAGTCGACTTCCTCTCTCTGACTAGTTGTCGGAGACCTCTTTCCCCGAGAGCTCGACCTCGTCGAAGGTCGCTTGGCCGTTCTCGACCTTCAGCTGGGCCTCCTCTACGACCGCACCGGGGACCAGCGCTGCGGTGGTGCAGAGGTGCTCGCCCTGGCCGTCGTTCTCGTCTCCCGAGCCCGAGCTGTCGCCGGGGCCGGAGTTGTCGTCGCCCGCCTCCTCGCCGGCTTCGCCCTGGTCGTCGCCGACCTCGGTTTCGCCGCCGTTGTCGTCGCCCGGTTCGGCTTCTTCGTTGTCAGAGCCCTCGCTGCTGACGGAGGCGCCGCCTTCGTCGTCGCACTTGATCTCGGTTTCGTCGTTGACGATCCCCGCGACCGTGTCGTTGCCGAAGAGGTCGATCACGAGCCGCCCGCTTTCCTGGTCGAAGGAGGCGACCGTGCCGGCCTGCTCCTGGCCGTCGGCGATCCCGTCGTTGTCGCTGTCGCGATCGCGCGGATTGTCGCCGGCGAGGAACTCGGCCCGGTTGCGCAGGTGGTCGCCGTCCTGGTCCCGCCGCGCCTGGTTGACGTTCAGGGAGAGGTTGTGCCGCTTCTCCCAGCGATCCGGGATGTGGTCGTGGTTGCGGTCCTTGGCGGCGGCCAGGCTGGGCATGGCCAGGAGCGCGAGCGCTGGGAGCGCCAGCGCGAACCAGGTCATGCCGAGGCGGGAGCGCCGTGCTTTGTTCGGGGTCATGCCTTCCTCCTGGGTCGTAGGTAACGACTGGTGCCGGTAGAACCCGAGCCGGCGGCGAAGATCACGCGGCTATGGATTTCCGTCCAGAGTGGTCGTTTCGCCGCCGCCGGAGTCGCCGCTGCCGGAGCTCGAGCCGTCGCTGCCGGAGCCGGAACCCGACCCGTCGGTAGCGTCGCCGCCGATCATGGTTTCCGGTTCGCTTTCCGGCTCGATCTCGGTTTCGCCGGAGCCCGATCCTGAGCTGTCGCCGCTGCCGCTCTCGAGGCTGCCGCCGTCGCCGGAAGTGCCGCCGGGGTCGCCGGAGCCGCCGTCGTCCGAGCCCGGCCCGGAGGCGCCGCGGTCCTCGCCGCCATTGCTGCCGCCGCGGCCGTCCGAGATCGAGCCCGGTCCGGAGTTTGGGCTGGAGCCGCCGTGGCCGCCGGAGCCGCCAGATCCCTTGTCCGAGGTTCCCGAGAGGCGGCCCGAGCCGCTGCGGCTGCCGTCGTCGGTTCCGCTCCCACCGGGGCCGGTTTTGCCGCGGCGGTCGTCGCCCGAGCGGCGCCTACCATGGCGGCCACCGGTGCCGGCGGTGCCACTCCCCTCGCCCGCTTCACTCGTCGAATGCGAGCCGCCTCTGGCGTCGCGGGGCAGCGTCGCCGCCTCGGCCGCATCCGGGCCGGGACGGTCGCCGCGGTGGTGGTCCAGCGCCACCCCCGCGCCAACCGTCCCGGCGATCAGGACCGCCGCCATTCCCGCTTTCAAAGCTCCCGCGCCGATCCCGCCCAGGGCGGCGCCCCCCGCCGAGGAGGCGCCGGCGCCGGCGAGCGCCCCGCCCGCCCGGGCCGCGTCGTCGCCGTGGTCGGCCAGCGCCCGCACGATCGGCAGCGGCAGCAGCAGTCCAAGACCCTCGCGCAGGCTCGCGCGGGCGCGGAAGATCGCCTGCCGGGCGGCGCCGCCACTGACGCCGAGGGCGGCGGCGATCTCCTCGTGGCTCAGCCCTTCGAGCTCGCGCATCACCAGCGCCGCCCGCTGCGGCTCCGGCAGCGCCCCCAGCCGCTCCATCAGGTCGCGCAGCTCTTGCCGGGCCTCGGCTTCGGCGGCGGCGCTGCGGGCGCCCGGCATCGTCTCCGCCAACTGCTCGGTCGCCGGCGCCCGGTCACGCAGGTCGTTGAGGGCGGTGTTGCGGACGATCCGGTAGAGCCAGGGCCGCAGCTCGATCTCCGCCTCCGAACCCCGCAGCGCCAGCAGCGCCTTCGCGAAGGAGTCCTGGGTGACGTCCTCGGAGCGGCCGCCGACGATCGCCGCGGCGAAGCGGTCGAGCGGGCGCCGGTAACGCCGCACGATCTCCTCGAAGGCGGCGTCGTAGCCGTCGCGGACGAGGTCGACGAGGCGGCGGTCGGGCTGCGCCCGCAGGGTGGGGCCGAGGAAGACTCGGGCGGCGAGGTGCTCTGCGGGCGGTGGAGACATGTGACTGGTTTCGAATTCGGCCGGTCTGGCTTACTGCGTTACTGATATGAGACCGAGAACGTTCAATCCCTCGTAGATCGACCAACACATGTCCACGGCGAAGATCACGCGACCCGGCGAAGAAATCCATGGATAGGGGCCTGGCGGTCCTTCTCACCGCCGTCGCCGGCGGCCTGATCGCCGCCCAGGCGCCGATCAACGCCGGCCTCGGCCGGGCCACCGGCAGCATCGCGGCGGCGCTCGTCTCCTTCTCGGTGGGGACGCTGGCCCTGGCCGCGGTCGTCGTCCTCAGCGGCAAGGCGGGCGGTCTCACCAGCAGCTTCGACGTCAGCTGGTACTACCTGCTCGGCGGCCTCCTCGGTGCCCTTTACGTCCTCAACGCGCTCGTCGCGGTCTCCGCGATCGGCGCCGGCGGGGTCGCCGCCGCCACCGTCTTCGGCCAGCTCACCGCCTCGGTCGCGATCGACCGGCTAGGCCTGTTCGGTCTCGACCAGGTCGCGCTCTCGCCCCAGCGCGTGCTCGGCGTCGTCCTGCTGCTTGCCGGCACCGTCCTGGTCGTGCGCTGAGCCGGTGGGGCGCCCGTCGCCGGCGAACTCCGGCGGCGCGATCCGCAGGTAGTGGTCAAAGGACCAGTCGACGAACCGCTTCGCGCCCAGCAGCCGGACCAGCGGCCAGAGGATCCGCGGCGGCACCCGCGGGATCAGCTTCTGCACCCTCAGCATCCACTTGAACTTCCACTCGTGGGAGTCATGGAAGGAGGCGTAGGTCGCGGCCGCTTCCTCACGCGTCTGCTTTCCCTCGACCACCGCCCGCAGCTCCCGCCCGAGGGCGATCCCGAAGTAGAGGGCGGTGCGGATCCCCTCGGCGCTGAGCGGCAGGCAGTGGCCGGCCGAGTCGCCGACGAAGAAGACGCCGCCCTCGGTGCCGCGGCGGAGCTTGTGGGGAATCCAGTTGCCCTGGTACTCATTCGGCTCCTTGCCGAGGTCATGGGTCAGCTCGACGGTCGTCTTCTTGACGTGAAAGCGGGGGTCGAAGGAGCCGATTCCGATCCGCAGCTCGTCGCCGGCCGGGAAGGACCATCCGTAGCCGGCAGGGACGTAGCGGCGGTCGATCCATATCGCCAGATCCTCGGACTCGCCGCCCGGATGCACCTCGAGCCCACGCGAGAGCGGCGCGTCGGGCGGCTGGTAGCCGTCGCCGCTGGCCAGCATCCGCCGCCAGCCGAGGGCGTCGACGACGAGCGGGGAGGAGATCGTGCCGCGGTCGGTCTCGACGGCGATATGGCCTTCGCTGCCCGCGGAGTAGGCGTTGTTCGCGCGCCCGTTCACCTTGGCCGTCTCGAACGTGGCGTCGCACTCGCTCCAGAGCAGCTGGCAGAGCTCGCGGTAGTCGAAGGTGGAGAAGGTCCAGGGAAGCCGGTAGCGGCTCGTCCCATGTGGCGTGTGCATGACCAGGGTGTCGAAGCGCTGGCGCTCCGCCGCCATCAACCCGGAGCGCTGCAGCCACTCGGTCGGGATCCCGCAGGCGGAGGTCTGGCGCTCGCCGATCTCGTAGCGGTCGACGACGAGGACGTCGGCTCCGGAGCCGGCCAGCTCGCGTGCCACCGCGAGCCCGGCGAAGCTGGCGCCGCAGATGAGGACGTCGCGCCCGCCGTCCAGCGGCGTGCGCTCGTCACCGCGCTTGGTGGCTCGGACCGGCATCGCGGCCGATTCTGCCATCATTCGCCGCCGTGTCCGCGACCGAGACCATGACCCCTGCGCCCAGCGCCACCCCCGTCGAGGGCTCCGGCGGCCTTCTCCTCAACATCGACGGCAAGATCGTCCCCAACTACGCGGCGACGATGGTGTCCTTCGAGGAGGGCGACGTCGTCAAAGGCAAGGTCGTCCGGATCGACAAAGACGAGGTTCTCGTCGACATCGGCTACAAGGCCGAGGGGGTCATCCCCTCGACCGAGCTCTCGATCCGCAAGTCCGTCGACCCCCACGACGAGGTCGAGCTGGGGGAGGAGGTCGACGCCCTGGTCCTCACCAAGGAGGACGCCGAGGGCCGCCTGATCCTCTCCAAGAAGCGGGCCCGCTTTGAGAAGGCCTGGCGTCGGATCGAGGTCGCCGCCGACTCGGGCGAACCGGTCGAAGGCAGCGTCATCGAGGTCGTCAAGGGCGGCCTCATCCTCGACCTCGGCGTCCGCGGCTTCCTGCCGGCCTCGCTGGTCGACATTCGCCGCGTCCACAACCTCGACGAGTTCATGG
>Ga0207693_10005918_pt1 | contig 10143 bp, 21 predicted proteins | sample LARL81metaG_FD_184347 | JGI IMG/M metagenome (GOLD analysis project Ga0207693, IMG submission 184347) | Corn, switchgrass and miscanthus rhizosphere microbial communities from Kellogg Biological Station, Michigan, USA - LAR L8-1 metaG... | ecosystem: Host-associated > Plants > Roots >... | reverse complement strand
TACCTGAATCCCGACGCCATGGTGGTCGAGGATCTCGGTCCGCTGGCGCGCAATCTGAAGCGGCTGGCGCGCTATTGTGCCTGCCGCGAGCGTGCCATGCGCGCCCGCATACTCGGCGACATCGGCGACGCACTGCACTGCGATAGGATCTGCGAAGAGCTCTATAACGATCTGCCGCCGGAATGGAGGTGGTGATGCTCTACTGGTCGTTCACCCTGGTCGCGCCACTGCTGGCCGCGCTGCTGGCCACCGTGCTGGTCGCGCTACTGACCAACGACGACGACTGATGACACCGAAACGGTTTCAGGAATGCCTGCACACCATGCGGCTGTCGCGGCGCGATCTGGCGCGGGTGTTAGGCTGCAGTCCTGGCGCAACGCGGCACTGGTCACTGGGTGAACGACCGGTGCCGCAGCCGGTCGCCGACTGGCTCGAGGATTGCGTCGCAGTGCGCGGCAAATATCCGGAACCACCACCACCCAGGGGTTGGCGAATGCGCCCGCCGCCCTCGACCAAATACATGGCAACCAAACAACGCGAGTCGCGCGCTCGCCGAGGGAAAACCCCATGACCGACCTCACACCAAAAGGTCCAGTCGGCAAGATGCTGGATCAGCTCCAAAGGGATTCAGCTATGATCGATCATAACATCGTCGAAGTCTGCCGCGCCTATGCCGAGCTGATCTGTTCGGCGCGGCGACTACGCAATGACTACTACCCACACTGCTTTATCGCAGCGGCGCGTGCGCTGCTCGGTTCCGCGCCGATCGACGCCATGCCGCATCTCGACATGGTCAAAAAAGTGCTGGAGATCGATACCACAGTGACCACGCCGAGTATTGTGCTGATGCGCGCGGCGCTCATGGCGGAGGAGAGCGCGCCATGACCGATCGCATAAACGAATTGGTGATGCTCGCCGTGGTCAGGATCGACAACCTGATCATCGAGCGCGGCGGTCGCGAACTCGGCGAGGTTAGCCTGCATGCGCTGCATGACATGCTGACCCAGCTGATACGTGACGCACGGGAGGACGCGCCATGACCAAGCCCATCGACTGGCAAGACCAGCTCAAGCGCGACGTCGACTTCGCCCGCACCGCGTTGCTCAAACAAGGCAGCCTGATGCCGATGTTTATCCTGCACTGCCCAGACGAGGTCAGGATCGTCGGCGCCGGCTGGGCCGATGACACCGAGAAGCGCCGCGCCCAACAGATGGTCGGGCTGATGGCACTCGCCGCCAATGCCACCGCCATTAGCTTCATCTCGGAGGCCTGGAGCCGCGCGGTGATGCGGCATCCCCGCGAGACCGAGGCCGAGCATCAGGCGCGCATCGACGCGGTGCGACCGGCCGAGGCGGAGGACCGCACCGAGGTGTTGATCGTGTCGCTGACCTATCGCGAGAACAACGAGCGGCACTCGCTGGTCAGCACGCTCGACATGATGCGCACTGTCGACGGCACGCTGACCGAGGTGATTGAGCGGGAGGCAGTTGACGCAGAGTTCGGCGGCACCATGACCGACCTGTTGTGCCCGGTGGAGACGACGCCCGATATCCGCACGGCGGCGCAAGTCCTGATCGAAGCGTTCTGCAAGAAGCACGGCATCGATCTGCAGAGCATGCAGCTCAAACCGGAGACGCTGCAATGAGCGAAAGCAACAGCGCCAACGAAGCGTGGCGGGACATCCTCAGCAAATGTGGCGCTGGCAGTCTGTTCATCGATAGCCCCATGGGCAAATCGGTGTTCACCTATGGTGCTGCCTACGTGCTTGCTAAATTAGAACCCCATTGCGATCCAGATGCGTGGGAGAGCATCCGGGAAGAGTTTGCCACGTTCCAGGCCACATATAGGAGAGATTCAAGATGACTGGCGAATTTGATTACCTCCTCAAACCGATCCGTAAGGACGCGCCGCGTGACATGTTGCGCAACGAACCGGCGGCGTTCTGGGAGGGTTTCAGCGCACAACGGAAACTGCGGAAGGGAGCGACGCTAACCTCGCCGCCCCCAACCCCGCCCGAGCGAGGGGGAGGAAGTCCCCGCGTCCGGATCGAGATCGAATTTATAGACCGACGCGGGCAGCCGCCGCAGCAGCCGTCGCCACCGCCACCGCCGCAGCTGGAATCGTATGCCCATCGGCTCCTCCGCGGGCTGATCATCCTGCTGCTGATCGTTGGGTTGCTCAGCCTGCTCGGCGGCTGCGCCGGGGCGCTGGATGGGCTAACTGTCGGGTCCTTTACACCGGATCCTAAACCGGCGCCGGTCGCTTCAGCGACGGAGCTCCAGGCGGCAGCCGCGGCACAGCGGCAGACCGAGCTCCGCGCTATGCTGGCGCCCGTTGATCCGGCCACGGCCGCGATGAATCGCCGGATCGCCGGCAAGACCACACAGCAATTACGTAAGGAATTCGGCGTGTGGACTGACACGTATGTCATCGACGGCCAGATCGTAACCTGCGACCGTTACATTAGCGGCGGTATGGAGAGGAGCGAGTGCATTGAACGATGATGAGATCGAGCACGGCCTCGCCGTGCTGTTTGTGGGTGTGTGGCAAGCCTTCACCGAAGGCATGGGTATTGATCAGGCCGACCTGGAGACCATGCTGGAGGCCACCGGGCTGACCGAGTGGCGCGCCGCCACCGAAGTGGAAGCGGCCGTCGCCGAGGCTGACCTGGAGGCCGGCGACAACATCCTGGCGCTGACCGAAGACGGCAAGCGGGTGCGCGACGCGGGCCGGGCGTGATGACCGATGAGATGTTCCAGATCGAGATCCCGATGGCGGATCTCGACCGCTGGGTGCTGCGGATCGCCGAAGCCAGCGACGACGCCGCGATCGATAAGCTTTACGAACAGATCGACGCGCTGTTCACGGGGTTCGGCAATGCCACCGTACACATGGTGATCGCCACCTTCCTGGCACGGCTGATCGAGCTGCTGGATGTGCCCGGGTTGATCACCGTCGCCATTGTCGGACGCATAGCGATGCAGCTTGCCGAGGCCGCCCAACAGCGCGAGGATGACGCGTGAGTTGGGGCGCCGGACTCCTTGCACATGACGGACGCACATGGCGACATGACCAGCCTCTCACTGACCACCGTGCCCCAAACGTCACCGAAGCGGTCGGGGCTTTCGTGGCGGACATATGACGGCGGCAGTCTCGGGTAATGCCTGTCCGGCTGAAATCTTGATAAAGCTAAGGCTGGTCGCGTCCACCTAGTCGCTGTCGTCCAGCCGCTCCGCCAACAACACCATGCAGCGGCAGACATGCCAGCCGCGGTGGAGCTGATAGTCCGCTCCCGCGGCGCGCCACGCCTCATCGGCGGTCGGGCGGAGCGTGGCGGGGATCGCGGTGCCGTCCGGCGCGCAGGCGACATAGCCCGGCAGCGGCAGGTGCAGCGACGGCAGCACCGCCAAGGTCACCGCGTGGTCCTTCAGCGGCTGCGCGTGGTGGTCGCGCTTCGGCTCCGCCGGCGGCGGCCTGGGGCGCATGTCCGGCGCCGCATTGACGATCGGCAGCCCGAGGCCCTTGCAGCGGCGGGCGACCGCGCCGGAGGAGATCCGGCCCAGCTTCTCGCCGCACACCTTGTAGCTCAGTCCCTCGCTGCGCCATTGCCGCAGCTGGGCGTCCTGCTGCTCGGTCCACTCGATCTGCGGCGCGGGTTTCGTCACGGCGGCAGACCAGCACCGGCGCTGTGGTTTTCCTCTTGCAGCACACTGCACAGCACGGCCAACCGCTCCACCGGGCGGAGACCGGCCAGCTTTAGCTGGTCATAAATACCATTACGCGCTTGGTCCATTCGATCAGCGCGCGCGCTGGTCGAGCGCTGCTCGCGCAGGATCTCGGCGCGCGTGCGCACCGGCGCCAGGGCCGTAACATTATTCATGCGAGGGATACTCCGGACGCAATTCACAGAGCTTGGCGCGGACGCTACGAGCATGAATCGCAGCGCGTCAATACTTTAGCCACCACAGGTGGTTTGACGTAGGGGAACGAAGCCACCAAATATGCGCCCGTCGCGTGGTCATGTTCTGCGGAATCCCATGATCGCTAGGCAGGCGGGCGGGCGGCACTCTCTCCCACGAGATGCCGCCCGTTCTTATGTCAGGCACCTGACACTTTGTCGGTCAGGATGTCCGGCAACGAATCACGAACGCTGGCCGACCTTCGGTATTTTGTGACCCGTTCCATCCAAGGACACAACGGGAACAATCGCCCGCATCACCGCGTCGGCGGCGACTTTCTGCACCGCATAGTCGGCCCGGCGTCGCCGCGCCGCGGCCGTGTGATCCAGCCCCCAACGGTCCCACCATGCGGCGATCGCCGCCGGCGTCATCGGCGCGTCTTCGTCGTCTTCCAGCGCTGACATCAGCTCGACTCCCTCCGGGGTGTTAGCGGTGTGCCTTGGTGTTGGCCACGATCTGGTCCCTGACCGATTCGGGCAAGTAGTAGGTTTTGCCCGCTTCCAGCGTGGCGCCGGCGACCTTGCCGGTGGTGGCGATCGGCACGGAGTGGAACCGCTCGGTCGCATATGCCGGGTTGCGGTTTGACCAGAACAGCCGCGACGCCGCCTGCTCGCGCTGCTTGCGCTCCTCGGCCTCCTTGCCGGCCAGCGCCGCAGCCGCCAGCCGACGCTGCTCCGCCGCCGCCGCCAGCACCGCCAGCGCCGCCTCCGCGGCTGCCAGCGCCGCCTCCGCCGCGGCCCGGTCTGCTGCGGCCTGCTCGGCGCGCTGCCGCTCCAGCTCGGCCTCCGCCGCCCGGGCGCGCTCGCGCTCCGCCAGGGTGGTCGGCGTGCCGCGCCGGCGCACCTCCGCCAGCTTCTCGGCGTCATACTTCCAGGCTTGCGCGCTGTGGCGGTCACACTCCGACTCGTCCGGCTTCCGCGTCCAGATCCCGGATTCCGCAATGTCCAGGTAGCCGTGGGCATGGAGGCGGTCGCGAATGTCGGTGTAGTCGCCCTTCCACCATGGCAACAACGTCGTGAGCGGCCATTGCGGGGCGCGGAGATACCTCACGGCTGATGCGGCGTCATGCCTCCCATCTGGCCTACTTCACGCAGCAGCGGGTGCCGCTCGAGCGCTGCGAGTCGCTGGATGATCTCGTCCTGCCGTTGCTCGATCCGGGTCAGCCGTTCGTGCAGCGACGGGAACGGCAGCGGCAGCGTGCCGTCCTTCGCCGGCCGGTTGGCCAGCTCGAGGCCGAGGTCCGCCAGAATCTGCTTCAACAGGTTCAATGAAGTCTTACCGAACCCCGGAATCCGCCGCAGCTCCTGCTCGGTCTTGGCCACCACATCGCGCAACGTCTCGCAGCCCTCGGTGTTCATGCACGTGAACAACCGGGTCGGCAGTCGCGCCTCCACCAACGGTCGATCAAGCAGCTCGCTCATGCCGGCCGGATCACCGCAGTGTGGTTGTCGCAGTCAACCACCGCCTGGGCGCCTTGGTATTTTTCCAATAACGGCCGCGAGCGCTGGTGCACCAGCAGCCCGTGGTCGCGGTCAAACACCAGATCCGCGTCGGGGATCCCCATCGCGTGCACCACGAGGTAGCCGTGATGCAGCGCGGCGATCTCGTGGTTGATGAAGCCGGCAGCACGCAGCTGCTTGCGGAGCTCCGGATAGGTCATGTCACTGGCGTGCGCGGCGCCGGCTTTAGCCGCTTCATGATCACTGCCACGCGTTCGGTCTCACCCATGGCATGCAGGGCAATTACCAAGGCATTCTCGGCGTCCTGCAGCAGTTTTCGCAGCGGATGGACGATGACGTCCCCCACCTCTGGGAACAGCACGTTGCTCTGCACCCAGTAACGGGTTTCAACGATACGTTGCAGGTTGTCGCCAAGCAGCTCGGCATCCTTCATCGCGCAGTCTCCTCCTCCTCATGCGACGCGACCCATGCGGCCGGGGCGCAGAATGTAGCGAGAGCGCTTCATCCCAATTGCCGGATCACCACGCCAATGCGATTGGACGAACTCTAGTTGCCCAAACCTAATGCGCAAGTGAGCACGACAAAAATGCAGCGCCTTGTGCCCAGTCAGGTGCGTCTCGTGGTCCTCGCCGTCAAACCGCGGATTGGCGACTTCAAGGATAATTTCGTTCCATGCTTGCAACGGAAACCGACCCACCATACCGCGTGCACGACCGAGCTTTCGCTCTAATCCGACATGCGGCATATGCTGGCGACGCCCGATCACACGTGGCGTGTTGATCAAGGCCAACATTGGGTAAACGTCCATCGTTAAGGTTTGTGCCCGCTCATCAGAGAACCATGACCGACAAGCCTCTAATGGACGATTCCAATGCAATTGACCGAGGATATCGCAGTGCTGTAGCGGGATCACGCTTTCACAGATCACGCCCATGTAGTCGTAACCGTCGGTCGGATCGGTGCGTGTCCAACACAGCTGCATCGTCGCCATACGCAGCTCGCGCACTTCGTTTAGAAGCCAGCCAAACCGCTGCTTCGACCCCCGAGGCGGCGGATCATCCTCGTCATTGGGCAGGCAGTATTCAATCCACGTCGTGGGCGCGGGTAAGAATGCGTAGTTGGTTTCGTGCAGTCCTGTAATGACAGTCGGTTTGGATTTCTCGGTGAACATCTTCAGTCCGAGCTGCGGGATCAGCTCCGACACCGCGGTTAGTTCAAACACCTGTGCCGACAACAGGTCACGCGGGATGTGGGGATGGCCGCAGCCGTTATACTGAAATTGACGCCGCGCCACCGGCAGCATGCTGTCATTGAGAATGCGCTGCGCAAACGGCGTCATGGCGGCAGCCTTCTCCCGCGCGCCAGATCGTCGTCGACCTCGGCGGCGAAATGCTGCACCAGGATCTCGAGGATGGCCAGCAGCTTGCCCTTCTCCACCGCCTGCGAGGCCGGTGGCGGCAGCGCGGTGGTCCAGGCCCGCACCGACACATTGCGCAAAATGATCGCCTGGATCATCGCCAGCTGCAGCGGCGGGAACAGCGCGGTCACCCGCTTCACCGCCCGCGCGGCTTTCACCTGGGCGAGTGCCGCCGGGCCCATGCCGAACCGCGGCTGCGCGTTCTGCGCCACGTAGATCAGCGGCCGGTCGGCGGCGTAGCCGAGGGTCGCCAGATCGACCAGCTCGCGCAGCGTGTCGGCGGCCATGATGTGCTGCGCGGTGATGCCGGAGCGGGGATCGCCGAACATCCGGCGCAACGCGTCATAGCGGCGCCAGCCGGCGATCTCACGGGGGGTGCGCCGGGCGCCGGGGGTGACGTCATCCGGGTCGCGCCATGTCGCCGGCATGGCATGCGCTGGAATCGGCTCACCAGCGAGCTGTGGCAGCGGTAGGCGGCGGGCACGGGTGCGGGCGGGCAATCGCTGCTCCCCAGGCGGACAGGGCCTGGAGACGCGTCCTAGCAGCGCCCCGGCCGGTTTGCACACATTTTGCGAGAGCCGACCGGCCCGGCTGGCGGCCAGGGGTCGACCGTCCCAAAGATGTTCCGGCCGGAGCGCTGCGCAGCCTAGCCGATGCCGGGGCGTCAGTTCAACGCATCGATGCGGCGCCGGATCTCATCGTCGCCGAGCTCGAGCCATGCGCGGTCGTGGAACGCGTGATAGGCGAACGCCGCGCGGGCGTGGTCGAGGTCCGGCGCCTGCTCGCGGCACGCCGGCCACAGGATCCGGATGTCGATCGCGCGCTGCCGGGCGTGCCAACGGGCCAGCAGCCAGCGGATCATTGCGCCACGCCCTTCGGTTTCACGCGGGACCGGGTGGCGATCCAGCGTTTCAGCTTGAACCACGCACGCAGCTCATCGGCCGACGAGCCGATGGCCCAGCTGAGAATCGGCGCCGCGCCGATGCAGCGCTCGTTCTCGATCTTCAGCGCCGCCACGAAGTGCGGGGCTTCCACCCGCACCCAGTAGACCGCCGGCGGCTCGCTCATGCCACCTCCCGATCCGGCGCGCCGTGGCCGAACTGGCGCGCCTGCTCCTGCATGCGGTGGAACACCCAGCCCTTTTTATACCCCTTGGCGTGGGCGTAGGCCTGGAGCTCCTCCTGTGTGCGCGGCCGGCTCAGCAGCTGGCGGTAACCCATGCGCAGGATGTAGGCGAATTGCTCGGGCGCGAATTCGGCCATCTCGGCATTGTCCGCCACCAGCTCCCGCCGGACCGGGCGGGCCCGGCCGCAGAACTGGCAATGCATCACATCGCCCGGGTTGGTCTCGCCGCAGCCGCGCCGCATCGGTGTGGTGGCGCAGCGCCAGGGCTTCGCCGCGCCGCATTCCTTGCACTCGGTCCTGGCCGGCGCGTTCAGCACGCCGCAAGACAGGCACTGCCAGGGCGGCGGCGGCTTCTTGCTTTCGTCCTTCTCCACCCCGTCCAAGGTCCAGTCGATGACGTCGGTGGGCAGACCATGCTCCAGGCAGTTGCGGGCATGATCGAGCACGATCAGGGCGGATCCGTCGGCCTTCGGGCGCATACCCCGCCCGATCTGCTGCCGGCACATGGTCAGGCTCTTGGTGGGGCGGAGGAGGATGACGCAGCCCACCGACGGCACGTCGAGGCCTTCGGAAACGATCTCGCAGCTGGTCAGCACCGTCACCGTGCCGTCCTCCAGCCCGGCGATCGCGGCGTCCCGCTCCGGCTTGGCCATGCCACCATGCACCGCGGTCGACTTAACGCCCGCGTCGCGGAACGCCTGGGCGACGCGCTCGGCGTTCTTCACCGTGACGCAGAACGCGATCGCCGTGGTGCCGGCGGGCAGCTTCTGGAACTCCTTCACCGCGTCACCGGTCACCGCGTCGGCGCGCCCCTCGAGCTCACCCTCGTCGTAATCGCCGGCGATCTTCTTGACGCCGCGGGTATCGATGCCGGCCGCCGGCAGGAACACCTTGCAGGGCGCCAGATAGCCCTGGTCGATCAGGTCCTGCATGGTCGGGCCCAGCACGATGGCGTCGAAATGGCCGCCGCAGTGCTTGCCGAGGCCCTTGCCATCCAGCCGGGCCGGCGTCGCCGTGACCCCGAGCAGGAACGCCTGTGGTTGGCTGGCCAACAGCTTCGACCAGCTGCCGGCCACCGCGTGATGCGCTTCGTCCAGCACGATCAGGTCGAATTGCGGCAACGAGCCGAGGCGACGGGCGACGGTTTGGATTGAAGCGACAATGACTTGTGCGTCGTGGTCGCGGTCCTCGCCGGCGGCAATGATGCCGTGGGGAACGCCGCACCAATCCAGCTTGGCGGAGGCTTGGCGGATCAGCTCGCGGCGATGCGCCAGCACCAGGACGCGCTTGCCCTTGGCCACCGCGTTTTGGACGACGTGGGAGAACACGACGGTCTTACCGCCGCCGGTGGACAGCTGGTAGATCGGCGCGCGCATGCCGTGGCTGAACGCGTTGCGCAGTCGCTGGATGTCGCGTTCCTGGTAGTCACGCAGGATGAGGTCGGTCATTGGGGCTCTCCGAACAAAATGTGTGCAGTTCGGTTAGTAACCGTTTTTGCCCCGCATGTCAACAGGGATGCTCTACAACCATGGCGCGCACAGCGGTCTGGCAAACCGGCCAGCGTCCGTGTTCTCCGTCCGAAAACGCATCTTATCGGACGGAACCTAGGGTTGTGTTACGCGGGCCACGCGGGCCACGCGTCAGGTCAGCCGATCGCCGAGGCGCAGCCGGGGTTGCCCCTTGGTGGCCGCCGGAGCCGCCCTGGCGCCGCCCTTCAGCCGCGGCAGGGGAACATACGGGCCCGCCACCCAGGTGGCCTCCACCAGCGCCCGGTGGCCCAGGCAGGCCCATGTCGTGGGGCGTGGTGGCAGGCCGTAGCCGAACCGCGCCGGCTTGCCGCACCGGAAGCAGAGCTGGTCAGAGCTGGTCACAGCTGGTCATGGAGCCGCCCATGGCAGCCCAGGCACACCGCCTGCAGGCTGTCCGCGGTCTCCTGCGCGAGCCATGACCGCGAGCCCGGCCGGCAGCCCCGCGGGTAGCGGAGGTGGTGCACCTGCACCGCCCTGGCGCCGCAGTGGACGCAGATCCAGCCGCACCGCTCGAGCACCGCCCGGCGCCGGCTCTGCCATACCGGGCCCTCGAGGTAGCGGCTGTAAGCCGCCCACCATGCCCGGTCGCTGATCAGCCGCGGACGTCGGCGGCGCCGGCGCATGGTCGCGCGTGATCGGGCGGCACTGGGCAT
>Ga0207693_10005917_pt1 | contig 10145 bp, 9 predicted proteins | sample LARL81metaG_FD_184347 | JGI IMG/M metagenome (GOLD analysis project Ga0207693, IMG submission 184347) | Corn, switchgrass and miscanthus rhizosphere microbial communities from Kellogg Biological Station, Michigan, USA - LAR L8-1 metaG... | ecosystem: Host-associated > Plants > Roots >... | reverse complement strand
GTACCGGCGGTGCAGCCGGATCCGGTTGGCCAGGCTGCCGGCGTAGTGGCCGAGGTGCAGCCGGCCGGTCGGCCGGTCCCCGGTGAGCATCCGGGGCGCGCCCGGCAGCGGGCCAGCGACCGGGGCGGGGTTACGTGGTGCGATGGCGGTGGCGGTCATGTCGTTCCTCCTCAGGTGGGGAGCCGCCGGAGGAGGCCACATGCCAGACATGCAAAACGGGCCGTCCGCCGGACGGCCCGCATGGCACAGCGTGTCGGTGACCGTCCTAGGACGGCCACCACGCGGCGGTGCCGATGTGCTGCATGACATCAGAATAAGGGGAGCGGGGCCGGTGGCGCGAGCCCGCAAGGTGCTGCGTCCATGCCTGGTAGGAAATTGAGTGGCCAGCGGTGTCGATTCCGGCGCCGGGCGTGCGTTGTACCCGTGAACCTGGCCGCCGCCGGCGGCCGGGCCGCAGAGCAGGCCGCACCGGCGGCCGCAGCACACAGCAGGGAGGCCGCGATGAAGTACGCGCTGCTGATATACGCCGTGCCGGGTGCCGGCGACAACCCGGGCCCGGCTCCGGAAGGGGTCATCGCCGAGTGGCTCGACTACACCGCAGCCATCAAGGAGGCGGGCGTGCTGCTTGGCGCGGAGCAGCTCACCTGGCCGGACACAGCCACCACGGTCCGGCTGAGCGAGGGGGAGCGGCTGCTCACCGACGGGCCGTTCGCCGAGACCAAGGAGCACCTGCTCGGCTTCTACCTGGTGGAGGCCGGCAGCCTCGACGTGGCGCTGGACTGGGCGGCCAAGATGCCCATCATGCGCTACGGCACCGTGGAGGTGCGGCCGGTGCGGGAAGGCATGCGTTGGCAGACGGCGATGGAGTAGCCACCCCGGCGGCCGCGCTGGAGCGGGCGTTCCGCGACGAGTGGACCACCGTGGTGGCCGTCCTGTCCCGGCGCCTCGGCGACCTGCAGGCCGCCGAGGACGCGGCGGCCGAGGCGTTCACCGCCGCGGCCACGGCCTGGCAGCGCGACGGGGTGCCACCCAACCCCGGCGCCTGGCTGACCCTCACCGCATGGCGGAAGGCGGTCGACCAGTTGCGCCGCGACCAGCCGGTGGCCAGGCACGGCCTGGACGAAGCCTTCCTGGCCGGCCCCGGCCAGGAAGGCGGACCCGAGCAGGAGGGCGCGGTGATAGAGGACGAGCGCCTGGGGCTGATCTTCGCCTGCTGTCATCCCGCCCTGGCCCCGGAGGTGCGGGTGGCACTGACGCTGCGCTACGCGGCGGGCCTGGCCACGCGGGAGATCGCCGCGGCGTTCCTGCTGCCCGAGCCCACCATCGCCCAGCGGCTGGTGCGGGCCAAGCGCAAGATCCGGCAGGCGGGCATCCGGTTCGAGGTGCCAGCCTCCGACGCGCTGCCGCTGCGGCTGGCCGGCGTCCTGGCCGTGGTGTACCTGGTGTTCAACGAGGGATACGCGGCCACCCACAGCGCGGCGGCACTGGTCCGCGCGGATCTGTGCGAGGAGGCCATCTGGCTGGGGCGGTTGCTGCACCGGCTGCTGCCCGCCGACCCGGAGACGGCCGGCCTGCTCGCCCTGATGCTGCTGCACCATTCCCGGGCGGCGGCCCGCCTGGACGCCGGTGGCCGCCCGGTGACCCTGGCCGAGCAGGACCGGGCGCGCTGGGACCGGCGGATGATCACCGAGGGGGCCGGGCTTCTCGACGCCGCGCTCGCTCTCCGGGCACCCGGCCCCTACCAGGTGCAGGCCGCGATCGCCGCGCTGCACGCCCAGGCAGCGCGGTTCGAGGACACCGACTGGCCACAGATCGCGGTGCTGTACGGCGAACTGGCCCGCCGCGCGCCGTCCCCGGTGGTCGAGATCAACCGGGCGGTGGCCGTCGGGATGGCCGACGGCCCCCGGGCGGGCCTGGCGATCCTGGCACCGGTGCTGGCCGCGGGCACGCTGGCCGGGTATGCGCCGCTGCACGCGGCCCACGCCGATCTGCTCGACCGGGCGGGCGATACCGAGGCGGCCACCGCGGCCTGGGCGCGGGCCATCGAGGCCACCGGCAACGGCCCGCTCCGCGACGAACTGGAGCGCCGGGCCGCTGGCCGGGCGACCACCAAGCCCGGCAAAGAAAATCCGGGGTAGCTGTCGAATCCGGGCTTCCCCCTCCGTAGGTCAGGTAAGCCGGGCGGTCGCCAGGCACCACAGGTGCCGCCGCGCGGCCCTCGGAGGACTGACATGGGACTCACCTGGCCCGGGCGGCGCCCAGCACGGCCGCTATCCCGGCCCGGAACCACGCGCGGCTGGGCGCTGGTGCTCACCTCGGCCGCCTTCTTCATGGTCGCGCTGGACGCCCTGGTGGTGATCACCGCCCTGCCAGCCATCCACCATGACTTCGGCGGCAACGTGTCCACGCTGGAGTGGACCGTCAATGCCTACACGCTGTCGTTCGCGGCCGGGATCATCACCGCCGCGGCGATCGGCGACCGGCTCGGCCGCCGCCGTGTCTACGTCGCGGGGCTGCTGCTGTTCACCGCGGCGTCGGCCGCCTGCGCGCTCGCGCCCAGCGCCGGCACGCTGATCGCGGCGCGGGCGGTGCAGGGGATCGGCGCGGCGATCGTCACCCCGCTGAGCCTGACCATCCTGACCACGGCCTGGCCGGCCCAGCGCCGCGGCACCATCGTCGGCATCTGGGGCGGCATCGCCGGGCTGGCGGTCGCCGCCGGACCGCTGGTCGGCGGCGCGGTGGTGCAGGGCCTGAACTGGCACTGGATCTTCTGGGTCAACGTGCCGATCGGGCTCGCCGCCGCGGCCGGCTCGGTGATCAAGCTCAGCGAATCCCGCGGCCCCGCCACCAGGCTCGACATCCCCGGCGTGGTGCTGGTGACCGCCGGGGCCGGTGGCATCCTGTGGGGCATGGTCCGGGGCGGCGAGACCGGCTGGGGCACCGGCGAGGTCATCGCGGCCTTCGTGCTCGGCGCGGCCGCGCTGGCCGCCTTCGCCCTCTGGGAACGGCGGGCACCCGAGCCGATGCTGCCCGCGCGGCTGCTGCGGATCCGCGCCTTCACCGCCGCCAACGCCACCGGGTTCCTCCAGTCGGCGGCGCTGTTCTCGGCCGCCTTCCTTGCCGCGCAGTACTTCCAGCTCGGCCTGGGTTTCTCTCCGCTGGGCGCCGGGCTGCGGTTCCTGCCATGGACGGCCACCCCCGTCGTAATCGCGCCGCTGGCGGGCAGGCTGACCGACCGGCTCGGGCCGCGCCCGCTGATGCTCGCCGGGCTGCTGCTGCAGGCGGCCGGGTTCGCCTGGATCGCCCTGATCGCGACCGCCGGCGTGTCCTACACCGCGCTGATCCTGCCGTTCGTCGTCGCCGGCGTCGGCATCTCGATGGTGCTGCCCGCGACCCCGACCGCGGCGCTGAGCGCGGTGCCGCCCGCGGACATGGGCAAGGCCTCCGGGGTGAACAACACCCTGCAGCGGTTCGGCGGGGTGTTCGGTGTCGCCGTGGTCACCGCGGTCTTCACCGCCACCGGGCACCTCGGCACGCCGGACCAGGTCGCGGCCGGGTTCCGCCCGGCGCTGGCGGTCTCCGCGGCCCTGTCCCTGCTCGGCGCGGCCACCGCCCTGGCCGTCACCCGCCGCCGCCCCGGAAAGGCCGCCCCGCAGCCCGCGGCCGAGCACCACGCGGCACACCAGCCCGCCGAGCCCTTCCCGCTCGCCCGCTGACCGGGCTACTGCCTCCCCGCTGTTCGTGATCATGACTTTGCTGTTGCTGGAGGAACAGCTAAGTCATGATCACGAATGGGGCGGGGTTCCCCGGTACCCGTCCGCGTCGGCACTAGGGTGAGCCCCGGGTTTCGTAGCGCATGAAACAAGGGGCGGGGATGGCGATGACCCAACCGGGCGAGGGCGGCGCGCTGCCCTGGAAGTTCGACAACCCCGGCTACCGGTAGGCGGCGCGATGAGGGACTGGGTGGCCTGGCACGCGGCCTACGACGACCCGCAGTCCCCGCTGAGCGCGCGGCTCCGCGCGGTCCGCGGGCACCTGGCGGACGCGCTTGACGCGGCCCCGCCGGGCCCGGTGCGCCTGGTCAGCCTGTGCGCCGGGCAGGGCCACGACGTGCTTGGCGTGCTGCCCGGGCATCACCGCGGGCCGCAGGTGTCCGCGGTGCTGGTCGAGTACGACCCGCAGAACGCCGCGCTGGCCCGCCGGGGCGCCGAGGGGGCGGGGCTGGCGCAGGTGGAGGTGCGCCAGGCGGACGCGGCGCAGGTGGCGAACTACGCCGACGCGCTGCCCGCCGACGTGCTGCTGCTGTGCGGGATCTTCGGCAACGTGAGCGACGAGGACATCGAGCGGACCGCGGCGGCGGCGCCGGCGCTGTGCGCGCCCGGAGCCACCGTGATCTGGACCAGGCACCGGCGCGCGCCGGACCTGACGCCACGTATCCGTGGCTGGTTCCAGGCCAGCGGGTTCGACGAGGTCGCCTTCGACGTGCCGGACCAGACGCTCACCGGTGTCAGCGTCGGCGTCGGCCGGCTGGCGGTGGCACCGCCGGCCGCGCTGCCGGAGGGCCCCCTCTTCTCCTTCCGCGCCTAATTTCACGCGCTACGCCGGCCCGCCAGGCCCGGCGTACCCGCCGCACGGTCACCGTGGCGGGCGCGCTGTGGGCTGCGGTCGGCTGGTTACCTGCACCTCGACGGCGCCGATGTCGCAGGCCGGACCCTGCGGGCGGGACACGCCCCGCTGATCGGCGGCCGGGCAGCCGGTCGCCCGGGTGCCGCCGTGGTCGATGGCCGGGCTGCCGCCCGCCGGCGCCCGGGTCAGCGTCGGGCCCCCGTTGGCCGCGAGCGGGCCCAGCCGCGGGTCCGCCGCGGTCAGGTCGGTCGGCTTGGCGAACGCGCACGAGACTCCGGTGTCCAGGTTGTACCCGGCCGACTCGTGCGGCGCAGCACCGGCGCAGTTGGGGCCGGGGGCCGAGGCCGCGATGATCGAGCCGGTCACCACGAGGTCCGAGCACGGCAGGTTCAGGCCGCTGGAGTTGCCGGCGATCGTGGTGTAAGACACGACGCCACCGCCGCAGCCGTAGGTGTCGATGGCCCCGCCCGTACCCGACGCCGCGGAGTTGCCGGCCAGGGTGCTGTTCAGCAGGTAGACGAAGGACGCACCCTCGACCTCGATGCCCCCGCCGAGGGTGGCGCTGTTGCCGGCCAGGGTGCTCGCGGTGACGTACAGCGTGTCGGTCCCGTCGTCGATCGCGCCGCCGGCCAGCGCCGTGTTGCCGGTCAGCGTGCTGCCGGTGACCACCTGCCGTCCCGGCGTGCCCGCGTAGGCGGCCTCCAGTGCCCCGCCGTAGCCCGCCCGGTTGCGGCTGAGGGTGTCGCGCACCAGGATCAGCGGCCCGTAGTTGGCGATCGCGCCGCCGGGGGACTGGCCGGCCGTGTTGCCGCTCAGGGTGCTGCCGGTGACGACCGCGGTGCCGCCGTCGTTGGCGATGCCCGCGCCGCTGTTGGTCCCGGTGTTGCCGTCGATCCGGCTGCCGGTGACGATCAGCCGGAGCCCCGGTGGCGCGGGCGGCCCCGGGGCCGCGGGGGCAGGCGTGCCGGGGCGCGCGGAACGGGCGCAGCGGGGCACCTCCGGGCACGCGCTGCGGACCGGCGCGGCGGGCCGGCCCGCCTGTCCGGGGTGACCGTTCTGGCCGTTGAGGATGCCGCCGCCGTCCCCGCCGCTGGCGTTCCCCGCCACGGTGCTCGCGATCACCTCGACCGTGCCCGCCACGTTGCGGATGCCGCCGTTCTGTATCCCGCCGCCGCCGTAGAAGGGCGCGTGATTTCCGGTGACGCTGCTGTGGCTGAGCGTTACCGTGCCGCCGGCGTTGGCGATGCCGCCGCCGGCCGTGGCCCGGTTGGCCGTGACGATGCTGTCGGTGATCCACAGGCGGCCCGTGTTGAGCACGCCGCCGCCGTAGCCGCCGGACCCGGCCCCCGGTGATCGTGACCCCGGACAGGGTGACCGTCGCGGCGGAACCGACGTCAAGCACCCGGAACCGCCCGGTGGCCTCGATCACCGCCGAGCGCGCCCCGGCGCCCGAAACCGAGACCGGACCGCCGTCGAAGTCGAGGCTGCCCAGGGTCAGGGGGAAGGTCCCGGCGGGAAGGGTGATCGACACGGCGGTACGGGGCGGCTGCGCGGCGGCCTCCTCCACCGCGGCGCGCAGCGTGCATTGGCCCCTGCGGTCGGCGCACCGGCCGTCACCGGGATGGGCGTCGTGGGCATCGGCCGTGGTGCTGACCTCGAACGAGAGCCGCGCGGCGGCCCGGCCCGGGCCCGCGGCCGCGCTGACGGCCGGCGGGGCGGTGAGGACGACCCCGGCGGCCAGGGGCAGTGCCAGGCTCCGGCGCATCCATGGGGGCTGAGGCCGCATCCTCGTCACCGCTCCGCCCTCCTGCCAGGCCGGTATCGGTACCAGACATCATGGCAGCGCCGGCCTCCCGGGCGCACCGCCCGGCGCACCGTCGTGCCGGAGGCGCGCTGGGCAACACTTTGCGCCAGGCGCCGACGGTTGCCAGGATCGGTGCATGGTGAGCATCGGCATGGTCGTGATGGGCGCGGCGGACATGGGGCGGGCGGTCCGGTTCTGGGCCGCCGCCCTCGGCTACGAAGTGCGGGAAGGCGGGCCAGGCGCGGACTGGAGTTCGCTGACGCCAGCGGGCGGCCTGGGCACCGGCATCGGGCTGCAGCGCAGCGACACGCCGGCGGACATCCACCCCCGGGTGCACCTGGACCTGTACGCGGCCGACGCCGCGGAACAGGCCGCCGAGGTGCAGCGGCTGATCGGGCTCGGCGCCGAGAAGGTCGACTGGGACCGCTACCCCGACGACCCTGACTTCGTCGTGCTCGCCGATCCCGACGGCAACAGGTTCTGCATCGTCAACACCAGCCACGGTCACGAGTGAGCGCGACGTGCCCGACAATGGCGGGGAGTGCGGGAGGTAGCTGACATGGTGACCACGAACGAGGCGCAGCCCTCGGTCAACGACCTGGATCTGCCCTTCTTCGACTACAACGAGCCGGGCCTGGTGGGCGAGGTGTACCACCAGCGGCTCGCCGAGGTGCGGCGGCAGGGCTGGCTGGCCAGGTCCCCGCTCTCGCTGGTGGTGCTCGACCAGGAGTCCGGTGAGTTTTTCCTCCGGGCCCGCGAGACCGCCTTCCCCGGCCGGGAGATCGCCGACCTGTTCGGCGTCACCGGGGGCCGGCTGCGGGAGCAGATCGACGCGAACATCCTCAACCAGACCGGGGAGCGGCACCGCAGGCTCCGGGCGCTGGTCGGCCCGGCGTTCACCCCCCGCGCGGCGGCCAAGTGGCGGCCGGTCATGCGCGAGTTCGCGCAGCGGCTGTGGGACGGCATGGGGACCGGGGAGTGCGAGTTCGTCGCGTCGTTCGCCAAGCCGTACCCGTCGCTGACCATCGCCGCGGTGCTCGGGGCCCCGCAGGAGGACGCGCCGCGGCTGCACGAGTGGTCCACCTGGGTGCAGCGGCAGTTCGACATCCGCGCGCTGTCCACCGAGCCGGAGCGGATCGAGCGGGCCACCGAGGAGCTGTACGACTATGTGGAGGGGCTGCTCGAACTGCGCCGCCGTGAGCCGTCCGGCGACCTGATCTCGGCGCTGCTGGCCGCCGAAGAGGAGGGCGAGAAGCTTTCCCACGACGAGTGCATCAACCTGGTGCTCAACGTCATCGCCGGGGGAGTGGACACCACCCAGGCCCAGCTCTCCCACGCGCTGCGGCTGTTCGCCGAGCACCCGGCGCAGTGGGAGCTGCTCGCCCGCGAGCCGGACCGGGTGCCCGCGGCAGTGGACGAGGTGCTGCGGTTCGAGCCGATCACCCCGTTCACCGCGCGGATCTGCACCGCCGATATCGAGTACCGCGGCGTGCTCTTCCCCGCGGGTAGCATCGTGGCGATCTGCTCGGAGCGGGCGAACCGCGCGCAGGGCGCCGGTGAGGAGTTCGACATCACCGCGGAGCCCGGCGGCCGGGCGCTGACGTTCGGCGCCGGGCCGCACTTCTGCCTGGGGTCCAACCTGGCCCGCGCCGAGCTGGAAGAGGCCATCGTGTTCCTCGCGCCGCGGATGACGGGCCTGCGCCCCGCCGCACCAGCGGAACTCGGCGGCGTGGAAGGCATCTACGGGATCGAATCCCTGCCGCTGGCTTGGTCGCAGGTTTGAGCGCGGGGCGGGACGGAAGGAAGGCGCTCATGCGCACCACGACGCTGGGAGAACTGACCGTCTCGGCCCAGGGCCTGGGCTGCATGGGCATGAGCGAGTTCTACGGGCACACCGACTGGGACGAGTCGGTGGCCACCATCCACCGGGCGCTCGACCTCGGCGTGACGTTCCTCGACACCGCCGACATCTACGGGGCGGGCCACAACGAGGTCCTCGTCGGCCGGGCGATCGCCGGGCGGCGCGGCGAGGTGCAGCTGGCCACCAAGTTCGGCATCGACCGGTCGGCCGGCGACGGCGCCCGGGTCCGCCGCGGTGAGCCCGCGTACGTCAAGCGGTGCTGCGACGCGTCGCTGCTGCGCCTCGGCGTGGACGTGATCGACCTGTACTACCTGCACAGGCCCCCGGAGAACGTCGAGATCGAGGAGACCGTCGGCGCCATGGGCGAGCTTGTCGCCGCGGGCAAGGTCCGCTACCTGGGCCTGTCCGAGGTGGACGGGGAACTGCTGCGCCGGGCCCACGCGGTGCACCCGATCGCCGCGGTGCAGAGCGAGTACTCGCTGTGGACCCGGGAGCCGGAGACCGCGGTGGTGCCGGCCATGGCCGAACTCGGCGTCGGCCTGGTGCCCTACTCGCCGCTGGGCCGCGGATTCCTCACCGGGACCGTGGACGTGGCCACGCTGGACGCCAAGGACTTCCGCGGGCGTAACCCGCGCTTCACCGGCGAGGCCGGGGCCGCCAACCAGGCGATCGCCGACACGGTGCGGGCGGTGGCGGAGGCCAAGGGAGTCGCACCCGCGCAACTGGCCCTCGCCTGGGTGTACGCGCAGGCGCCCCGGCTCGGTGTGACCATCGCGCCGATCCCCGGCACCAAGCGGGTGAAGTGGCTGGAGCAGAACGTCGCGGCCATGGACATCACGCTGACCGGCGACGAACTGGCCGCCCTGGAACCGCTGGCCGGCCAGGTCGCCGGCGGACGGTACTGAGCGCCGCGGGGGCGATCTCGTGGCCCAGGATTCGGAGCGCCGGCTGGCGTTCGGGCTGGCCGCCGAGGAATACGACTTGGTCCGGCCCGGCTATCCGGCCGCCCTGGTCGACGCGGTGCTGGAGCACTGCGGCGGCACGGGGGTGAGCGCGGTGGAGGCGGGCGCGGGCACCGGCAAGGCGACCCGGGCGTTCGCCGCGCGGGGGCTGCGGATCGCGGCGGTGGAGCCCGACCCGGCCATGGCCGGCATCCTGGCCGCGAGTTGCGCCGCGTACCCGGGCGTCAGCGTGGTCGTCGGCGGGTTCGAGGAGTACCTGCCCGCGGAGCCGTGCGGCCTGCTGTTCAGCGCGCAGGCCTGGCACTGGATCGACCCGGCGGCCCGCTGGGATCACGCCGCCGCCGTACTCGCCGCCGGCGGCAGCCTGGCCCTGTTCTGGAACTTCGACCGGATCATCGACGGCACCGTTCAGGAAGAGGTGACCCAGGCGCACCGGGACCTCACCCCGCACATCCACTGGGACACCACCCCGGTACCAGAGGACGACCTGCTTGACCGATGGCCCGCCACGGACATCGCTGGGCTGCCGGCGTTCACCAGCCTGGAGGCCCGCCTGTACCGGTGGGAACGGGTGCTGTCCAGGCGGCAGTACGTGCAGTACCTGGCCACCCATTCGCCGTACCTGATCCTCGACGCGGCCACCAGGGACGAACTGTTCGCGCGGATCGCGTCGATCCTGCCCAGCCGCATCCCGCTCGCCGAGGACACCGTTCTGTATCTTGCCCGACGTACCTCTAGCGTGCCGGCAACGTAAGCCACCAATCGCGGGGCTCCGGGGGCTCGGCCCCCGGGCTAGCACTGCACCTGGCCCGCCGCACCCCGGCTTAGCCCCGGGCACTGGGTTCGCTCGCGCGGCATGTGCCCCAGGGAATCGTTCGGCCAAATCTGTAGT
>Ga0207693_10005913_pt1 | contig 10148 bp, 11 predicted proteins | sample LARL81metaG_FD_184347 | JGI IMG/M metagenome (GOLD analysis project Ga0207693, IMG submission 184347) | Corn, switchgrass and miscanthus rhizosphere microbial communities from Kellogg Biological Station, Michigan, USA - LAR L8-1 metaG... | ecosystem: Host-associated > Plants > Roots >... | reverse complement strand
CCCGGTCACCGCTGGGCGGCCACGACGAGGTGGCTGGCGATGACTGGCCGGCCGGCCCGGACGGTGAGCCCGCGCGGACCTGGTGCTCCATCGACGCCCCGTCCCGGTGGGACACCGCCCCGGAGAACGTGGTCCTGTCCAAGGAGACACTGCTCGAGCTGGACCGAGCCCTGTCCGGGCTGCCGGGCCGGCAGCGGCAGGTGGTCACCATGCGCGACGTCTGCGGGATGTCCTCTGAGGAGGTCTGCGCGGCCCTGGAGATCTCGCCCGTCAACCAGCGGGTTCTGCTGCATCGCGCCCGCGCGGTCCTGCGCGCGGCCCTGGCCGGGTACTACCGTGGGTGATGCGTGCCAGGTGGGAGGGGCCGCCGAGCGGTAGATGGCCCGGGGAGGGGACGCATGAACTTTCAGGACAGCAAGGCGCAGCCGCACTCAGCCGAGCCGGCCTCCCGGCCGGTGTTGCGGCGTGAGCTCCGGTTCGCCGAGACGGCGTCGGTCTCGGTCGGGGTCATGGCCCCCACTCTCGCCATGTCGGTCACCGGGGTGGCGGCCGCCGCCACGCTGGGCCGGGCCGCGCCGCTGGCGTTCGCCGTCGCGGCCCTGGGCGTCGGGCTGGTGGCCTACGGGTTCGTCCGCCTGGCCGGGGATTTCAGCCACGCCGGGTCGGTGTATGCCTTCGTCGGCAACACCCTGGGGCCCCGGGCCGGGTTCCTCGCCGGGTGGGCGCTGCTGCTCACCTACCTGGTGTTCCCGCCGGTCTCGATCATGGGGATCGCCACCTTCGGGCGGGCCTTCCTGGACACCACGGGGCTGGCTCACGACGCGGACTGGTATCCGCTCGCGCTGATCGGCTGGGCGGTGATCTGGTTCCTGGCGGGCCGCGGGGTCCGGCCGACGACCAGGTCGGTGCTGGCGTTCGAAGTGGTGTCGGTCTGTCTGATCCTCGTGCTGATGGGCGTGATCTGGTGGCGCCTGGCGGCCGGGACCGCGCCCGGTGGCCAGCGCCCGTCCGGCCAGGTGTTCACGCTGCCGCCCGGGGTGGGCCTGTCCGCCCTGGCTCTGGCCGCGACGTCGGGCTTCCTGGCCTTCGCCGGCTTCGAGTCGGCGGGCTCGCTGGGCGAGGAGTCCCTGGTACCGACGCGGATGATCCCGCGGGCCATCATCGCCACGGTCGCCTTCGGCGCCGTGTTCTACGTGGCCTGCATCGCCACCCAGGCGCTCGGGTTCGGCGCCGGGACGGCGGGGGTGTCCGCGTTCGCCCGCTCCCAGGCGCCGCTGGGCGACCTGGCCCGGGTGTACGTGGGCACGCCGCTGGCCGCCTTGCTGGATCTGGGCGCGGTGCTCAGCGCGCTCGGCGCCGGGCTCGGCGGGGTCACCGTGGCCGCCCGGATGATGTTCGCGTTCGGCCGGGACGGGCTGGCCTCCCGCCGCCTCGGCGGCGTGACAGCGGCCACCGGCGTGCCGCGGAGCGCGCTGGCGGCGGAGATGGGTGTCGGCCTGGTCCTGCTCACCGCGTTCCGGCTGGCCGGGACCTCGGCGCTGAACGTGTTCTTCTACCTGGCCACCGTCGGGGTGCTGTCCCTGCTGGTCATGTACATGCTCACCAACGTGGCCGCGGCACGTCACCTGGGCCGCCGCTCGCCCGGGCAGGTCGTGCTTCCGCTGGCCGGCGTGCTCGTCGCGGGATTCGTGCTGTACCACAATGTCTGGCCGGTGCCGCCCGTGCCGTATAGGTTCTTCCCCTGGCTGGTCCTGGCATGGCTTGTGACCGGACTGGTGATCACCGCGGTGATTCCGCGTTTCTCCGTGAAGGTGCAGGACGGGCTTGAGCGGGTGGCTGAGGGCTAACGCTCCGGATGATGAGGTCGGCGACCAGCGCGGTCCAGCCGGTCTGGTGGGAGGCGCCGACGCCGCGGCCGGTGTCACCGTGGAAGTACTCATGGAAGGGCAGCAGGTCGTGCCAGTCCGGGTGGTCCTGGAACAGGCCGACCTCGCCGAAGACCGGGCGGCGGCCTTGCTCGTCGTCGAGGAAGATCGAAACGAGGCGGCGGGCGAGGTCGTCGGCCAGGACGGTCAGGGTGACCTTGCGCCCGGAGCCGGCCGGGTGCTCGATGAGGATGTCATCGCCGAAGAACCGGGCGTACCTGTGCAGCGCATCGATGAGGAGGTAGTTGACCGGGAACCAGATCGGGCCGCGCCAGTTGGAGTTGCCGCCGAACAGGCCAGTGGCCGACTCGCCGGGCTCGTAGCCGACGGCGTAGGTGGCGCCGGCCAGGTCGAGCGTGAACGGCTGGCCGGCGTGGCGGCGCGACAGGGCTCGCAGCCCGTAAGGGGACAGGAACTCCTGCTCGTCGAGCATCACGGACAGGATCCGGGCCAGGCGCTCGGCGTCGACGACCGCGAGCAGCCGGCCCTCGGCGCCGTCGCGTACATGGGTGGCGCCGACGACGTCGCGGTACGCGGGCTTGTTCGCCAGGAACCAGCGGAACCGGGCGGCGAAGTCGGGCAGCCGCCGCAGCGTGGCCGTGCCCAGGGTGGTAACCGCGGTCAGCGGGAGCAGTCCCACCATGGACCGGACCCGCAGCGGCACCCGCTGCCCGTCGTCGAGAGCGAGCACGTCGTAGAAGAACCCGTCCTGCTCGTCCCACAGGCCCTTATCGCGCATGGCGCGGGCGATGTAGGCGAAGTGCTCGAAGAACTTCGTGGCGGCGTCCTCGTAGGCCCGGTCGTGCTCGGCGAGCACCAGCGCGATCTCCAGCAGGTTCAGGGCGTACATGGCCATCCAGGCGGTGCCGTCGCTCTGCTCCAGCCGGGCGGCGACCGGGAGCATCGCCGACCGGTCGATCGGGCCGATGTTGTCCAGGCCGAGGAAGCCGCCTTCGAACACGTTGTTCCCGGCGCTGTCCTTGCGGTTGACCCACCAGGTGAAGTTCAGCAACAGCTTCTGGAACACCCGGGCCAGGAACTCGTGGTCGCGCCCGCCGTCGATCTCGAACACCTTCAGCGCGGCCCACGCGTGCACCGGCGGGTTGACGTCCCCGAAGGCCCACTCGTACGCCGGGAGCTGCCCGTTCGGGTGCATGTACCACTCGCGCAGCATGAGGATCAGCTGGTTCTTGGCGAACGCCGGGTCAACGCGGGCGATCGGTACGCAGTGGAAGGCCAGGTCCCACGCGGCGTACCAGGGGTACTCCCACGGGTCCGGCATGGAGATCACGTCGGCGTTGTTCAGGTGCCGCCATCCGGCGTTGCGGCCGTTCCGCCGCCGCGCGGGCGGCGGCGGGCCGGCCGGGTCGCCGTCCAGCCACCGCTCGACGTCGTAGTGGTAGAACTGCTTGCCCCACATCAGGCCCGCGATCGCCTGCCGCAGCACCTGGGCCTCATCGGCCGTGGCTCCGGCCGGGGCCAGCGCGGCGAAGAACTCATCCGCCTCGGCCCGGCGGGCTTGCATGACGGTGTCGAAGCCCGCGGCGAGATCGGCGTCCGCGACGTCGCCACGGACCAAGCGCAGGCGTAGTTCCCGGCGGCCTCCGGCCGGCACGGTGATGATGTGGTAGACGGCGGCCTTGCTGCCGCGTCCGTCGGGATTCACCGTCGGCGCGCCCCGGGTGACGTAGTCGTTGATGCCGTCCTTCGGGAACGGCGAGCGCCCGGGGACGCCGAACAGCCGCCGCGCGTTGGTCTCGTTGTCACAGAACAAGAACCGGCCCCCGTCCTGTGCGGCCAGGGTCAGCGGACCGTAGCTGGCATGCTCGGCGAGCAGCCTCTGGCCGGCGGCGTGGATCTGCGGGATCGCGTCCGCGCCCGGCAGGTCCCAGGCCCAGGTGTTGCGGAACCACAGGGTGGGCAGCAGGTGAAGGGCCGCCTCGTCCGGCCCGCGGTTCTCCGCCGTGATCCGGATGCAGACATCCTCGGGGGCGGCCTTGGCGAAGTCCACGGTCACCGCCCAGTAGCGGTCTTCGTCGAAGACGCCGGTATCGGCCAGCTCGTACTCGGGCGCGTCATGACCCCGCCTTGCGTTCTCCGCGACCAGGCCGGCGTAGGGGAATTCGGCCTGGGGGTAGTGGTACCGCCAGGTCATCCAGGAGTGAGACGGCGTGGAGTCCAGGTACCACCAGTACTCTTTCGCGTCCTCGCCGTGGTTGCCCTCCGGCCCGGTCAGCCCGAAGATCCGTTCCTTCACGATCGGGTCCCGGCCGTTCCACAGGCCCAGGGCGAAGCAGAACACCTGGTTCGCGTCGCACAGGCCGGCCAGGCCATCCTCGTTCCATCGGTAGGCACGCGACCGCGCATGATCATGCGGGAAGTGGTTCCAGGCCGAACCGTCTTCGCTGTAGTCCTCCCGGACCGTGCCCCAGGCCCGCTCGGACAGGTACGGCCCCCACGCCCGCCAGTCCAGCCCGCCTGAGTCCGCCGCGGCAATCCGGCGACCCTCGGCGGTGTCGTGCAGATGCGATGTCATGGTCCCTTAGTCCCCCGAAGACCTGGCGTCGTTACGCTCCTTGATCCACTCCGGTCGCGGCGACCGGTCGCTAGCCGCCTTAGCTGGCAGGATCGCCGGGCTGCGGCCGTGGCGGGGCGAGCGACTCGGTGAGTGAGATCATCACGTCCAGGGCGGCGGCGAGCGGCCTGGTGTTCCGTTCGATCTGTGTCAGCAGCAGGCCGCCCTCGAGCGCCGCGAGCATGGCGGTGGCGAGCCGGTCGGGGTCAGCGGCCGGGACGAGCTGGCCGCGGTCGCGCATGCCGTGCAGGCAGGCGCGGATCGCCGCCTCCCAGCGGCGGAAGCCTGCGGCGACGTCGTGCCGGGCCACGTGGTCGAGCTCGGCGAGCTCGCTGCCGAGCGACCCGAGCGGGCAGCCGCCCTGGCAGCCCGCGTCTTCGGTGAGGGAGACGATCATGTCGCGCCAGGCCCGCAGGCCGTCGATACCCTCGATCGCGGCCAGCACCGGCTCGTGGGTCTCGCCGACCACGGTCTGGGCGCGGTAGTCGACCACGGCGCGGACCAGCGCCTCCTTGTCGGCGAAGTAGTGGTAGATCTGCGAGCTGCTCACCCCGGCCTCGGCCCGGACCTCCTCCAGGGTGGTCCCGGCGACGCCCTGCTCCAGGATGAGGCCGGCGGCTGCGGCCACGATCCGCTGCCGCGTCTGCGTGCCCTTGCGAGTCAGTCCGCCTTCGGCCCGCCGGGTGCCGTGGTCGCTCACCATGAGCTCACAGTACCAGTTCTGGATTGGACATTCCAATTTTTACCCTGTAATTCTGGATCGCACAACCCATTCCTTCGTAAGGAGACCACTCCCGTGACCACCACATCCACCATCGCCGAGCAGGTCACCGACTTTCACCGCGCGTCGGCCGGGCAGCTCCCCTCTGAGGTTGCCGAGGCGTTCACGACCGAGCAGCGCGCCCTGGCTGCTGCGGGCGAACCTTCCGGCGCAGCCCAGCCGGGCATCCCGCTTCCAGATGGCGAACTGCTCGACGTCGCCGGCCAGCCAGTCACGCTGGCCCAGACACTTAGCGGCAAGCCCGCCGTCATCGTGTTCTACCGCGGCGGCTGGTGCCCGTACTGCAACATCGCCCTGCGTACCTACCAGGCGCAGCTCGTACCCGCGCTGGCCGAGCGCGGCATCGGGCTGGTCGCCATCAGCCCGCAGGTGCCAGACGGATCGCTGTCCACCAAGGAGACGAAAGAGCTGACTTTCACCGTGCTGTCCGATCCGGGCAATCAGATCGCCAGGCAGCTCGGCATCCTGACCGCGCCCAGCGACGGCACCCGCGCCGCCCAGCTGCAGCTCGGCCTGGACCTGACCCAGGTCAACGCGGACGGGACCACCGGACTGCCCATGCCCACCGTCGTCATCGCCGACGCGGACGGCGTCATCCGCTGGATCGATGTGCACCTCGACTACACCACCAGGACCGAACCCGGTCAGGTCCTGCAGGCGGTAACCGAGACGATCGGCTGACACCGGTGCCAGTCAAGCGAGAGGCAATCAGACCGTGACCGCCATTCACGACATCATCATCATCGGATCCGGGCCCGCCGGGTACACGGCCGCGCTCTACGCCGCGCGTGCTCAGCTGAAGCCGCTCGTGTTCGAGGGTTCGGTCACCGCCGGCGGCGCGTTGATGAACACCACCGACGTGGAGAACTACCCCGGCTTCCCGGGCGGGATCATGGGCCCCGACTTGATGGGTGCGATGCGCAAGCAGGCAGAGCGGTTCGGCGCCAAGCTGGTGGGCGAGGACGTGACCGAGGTCGACCTCAAGGCCGATCCCAAGCAGGTCATCGCCGAGGGTGAGACCTACCTGGCCAAGGCAGTGATTATTGCGACCGGCTCCGGGTACCGCGAGCTCGGCGTGCCGGGCGAGAAGCGCCTCGGCGGGCACGGGGTGTCCTGGTGCGCGACCTGTGACGGGTTCTTCTTCCGCGACCAGGACATCGCGGTGGTCGGCGGCGGCGACTCGGCCATGGAGGAAGCCACCTTCCTGACCCGGTTCGGCCGCACGGTGACCGTGATCCACCGCCGCGGCTCGCTGCGCGCCTCCAAGATCATGCAAGAACGGGCGTTCGCCAACCCCAAGATCAAGTTCCGGTGGAACAGCGAAGTGACCGAGATCCTCGGCGACAAGAAGATCACCGGCCTGCGGCTGCGTGACACCGTGACCGGCGAGGAGAGCACGCTAGAGGCGGGCGGGCTGTTCGTGGCGATCGGGCACGACCCGCGCAGCGGGTTGTTCACCGGGCAGCTGGCCACCGACGACGAGGGCTACCTGCTGGTCGGCCAGCCCTCCACGCGGACGGCCATCCCCGGCGTATTCGCCTGCGGCGACGTGGTCGACCGGACGTACCGCCAGGCCGTGACCGCGGCGGGCACCGGGTGCGCCGCAGCGCTTGACGCCGAGCGGTTCCTCGCGGGCAGGACGAACCCTCAAGACACATACTGACCGGCGCCGGCCCGCTGGCCCGGACGGTGCGGGACAGCCACCGGCCGGACGCACCGGCCAGCAACAACCGAGCAGCGAAACCGAAAGGAAACAGATGGGCGCGACCAAGCCGGTGACCGACGAGGCCTTCGAGGCCGAGGTCTGGCAGTCCACGAAAGCCTCGGCGCTGCGGCGGGAACGACCGGTGTCTGGCCTGCGCAACGCGATCGGCGCCTAGCGTGGCGTCCCTCAGCGATCCCGAGGTCAGGGACTTCCTCGCGCAGGGCACGCGGACCGGCAAGCTGGCCTTCCTGGCCGCTAGCGGGCGGCCGCTGGTCGCGCCGGTGTGGTTCATCGTCGAGGACGGCAGCCTGGTGTTCAACACGGCCAGGGAAACGGCGAAGGGACGCGCGCTGGCCCGTGACCCGCGGGCCAGCCTGTGCGTCGACCTGGAGGAGCCGCCGTACGCGTTCGTCCAGGTCCAGGCCGAGGCGGAGTTGTCCGAGGACCCGGCCGAGCTGGTCCGCACCGCCACCGCGATCGCGGCACGGTACATGGGCGCCGAACGGGCCGAGGAGTTCGGCAAGCGCAACGGGGTGCCCGGCGAACTCGTGGTCCGGCTGCGGCCGGTCAAGGTGCTCTCCGCCTTCGACCTAACCGGCTGATCTTGACCACAATCTCTCTGTGGGGATCTCTATTCAGGCACGGGTCACGGCGGTACGCACGCAGGATTCGCTGGCGATGCTAGCTGAGCGTCACGAGCGCCACGGATCGCGGGCTACATGGTCGCCGACTCTGCCCTTACCAGCTGCCATGCCAGGGGGACGGGCCGTGCGCGGAAAGCCCCGCTTCTGATCTGCTCTGGCTGCTAGCCGCCAGTCGGATCCCCCGCCGGGGACGGGCATATACGAGATGCGCAGCCGGATCCTGACCGCGATGTCGTGCTCCCCGGCGCCAGAGGCTCGTCGGTCTCGAAGGCCAGCCTTGAAGTATGCCTCGATGGCCCGGACGATCCGGGATCGCCGGGGTCGTTTCGCGGCTTTCCTCACTCGTTCCAGATAATTAGCGTCTGCCCGTTGAAATCGCGCTGCAACCCGAGCTCGGCGGCGAGCAGGTCGAGAGCTGTCATGGCGAGGTCGCCGACCGGAACCTCGATCTGTGTCTTCTCGATGCCATATTCGGAAGGTGAGATGCCGAATGCATGGCAGTAGTAGAGCTCGTACCGTTCGCCGGGTACGACTGTGCCGCGTTCCAAGCGGTAGATGTTGTGGCAGAGATTGCCGGTATCGGTTATTGACCTGTCACCGATGGCATGGGCTGCCTTGATCAGCCGCCGGGCCATCTCAGAACGAGCCCAGCAGCGCACCTCACGCTGCTGTCGAAGCCATGAGCCGACCGCCACACCGAGATCGTCTTAGCATGCAGGTCCACGTGACTCCATATCAGCGCCCGTGCCTCCTCTGACCGGACACCGGTCAGCAGGCACAGCACGATGTACGCGTGCAGCCGCGAGTCCTCCGCCGCCAGCAGCGCCGCGCCTGGTCCAGGGTCAGCGCCTGCGACGGGCGACCCGCCCGGCCGTGCGGGGTATCGGCCAGCGCCGGGACGTTCCGGCGGACCAGATCCCGGCCCTCGGCGTGACGCAGCGCCCGGGTGAAGCAGTTATGCGCCTTCTGCAGCGTCGGCGTGGAATGAGTCACCGCCATCTTCGCCAGGGCGGTGCGGACGTCCTGGACGGTCAGGTCCCGCAGCGGGATCCTCCCGGCCACCGCGAGGATCGGGCGGAGCGCGTCCCGGTAGACCTCGACGGTCTCGGCGGCCCGGCCGGGCAAGCCCTCGGCCAGCCAGTCGCCCATGGCAGCCCCGGCCGTGTAGCCCTGGACAGTCCGGACACCCGCGTCCAGCTCCGAATGCAGCGCCTTGAGCCTGTCCTTGACCTCGGTCCGGGTCTGGCCGCTGACCTTCTTGCGGACCCGCCTCCCGTCCGCCGCAGAGCCGAGCGAGACCACCCCGCGCCAGCGGCCGGAACAGGTCTTGCGGTGGGCGCTGTCCCGGCAGTCGCCTCAGCCATGACTGTTGCTGCCTGTCGCTGCCGTTTGCTGCTGCCGGAAGATCAAAAAGGGCCGGTCCGAAGATCGGAACCGGCCTTTTACCTGGGTGAGGTGTTCACGTTTAGGGCTGACCTGCGCGAGCGGGGCCTGGCTGGTGGATCGCCCGCAGGTTAAGTGAGCGGTGACCACGCTATGCGGAGGCTGTTGTTCCGGTTCTGGGGTTGCCGGGCGGGGTGGCGGGGCTAGCGGTTCCAGCGCGGGTCGTTCTCGGCGATGTCGAGACTGAGGGCCTCCAGTTCGGTGATGAGCTCGCGTAGGCGGCGGTGGTTGCCGAACCAGGGGGCGTAGTCGGCGAGTTGGTCGTCGGTCAGGATGCGGGTTGAGGTCTTGCCGTTTTTCTTGCGGGTCCACTGGTGGTAGGGGCCGTGCAGCTGCGGGGGATCTGCGTGGCAGCGGCAGCCAGGGTATCCGCAGCGGGTCATCCGGTCGGCGACGGTGCCGGGCAGGGCGAAGGCGAGGCCGGCGAGGCGGGCCGTGATCTCGGCGGCGATAGCTTGCGCGCGGGCCTGCTGGTCCGGGGTCGGCGACACGCTGCCATTGTCGCAGCCAAGATCCCGTGTCCTGGGCATTCCGTTAAGTATAAGTGCTGTATGGATGATGCTGATGCTGCCGTCTATATCGGGCGGTGGCGGCCGTCGTCGGTGTCGCCGGAGGCGGCTGCGTTCGCCGGGATGTGATCACGCGGACCGGGCCGGAGGGGCGGGAGCGGGCGAAGAACCTGCTGTGGGCAGCCGGGAAGCTCGCCGATTACGCGATCGGGCTGGGGCTGGAGGCGGTGTCGGAGGTGGTGCTGCATCCGTCGACCGCTGAGCGGTTCACGCGGTGCGCGCCGGGCCTGTCCGGGGTGGCGCGCCGCACGCTGCGCACGAACCTGCGGTTCATCGGCCGGCGGGTCGTGCCGTAGTTCTACCTGGCTGACCTGCCGCTGCCCCGGGAGCGGTCGAAGCGGCCGTACAGCCCGGCGGAAATCGGCGGTTACCTTGCGCTGGCGGACGCGCAGCCGACGGCGGAGCGGCGGATGCGGGCGGCCGGGCTGGTCTGCCTGGGCGCGGGCGCCGGGCTGATCCGCGGTGACCTGCGCGATGTTCGCGGCACCGATGTGGCGTGCCGGTCC
>Ga0207693_10005912_pt1 | contig 10149 bp, 13 predicted proteins | sample LARL81metaG_FD_184347 | JGI IMG/M metagenome (GOLD analysis project Ga0207693, IMG submission 184347) | Corn, switchgrass and miscanthus rhizosphere microbial communities from Kellogg Biological Station, Michigan, USA - LAR L8-1 metaG... | ecosystem: Host-associated > Plants > Roots >... | reverse complement strand
CTCGGGATGTATTCTCCGCTCATGGCTATTGTTGCGATGCGCGGAAATCGCTTGCGTACTATCGCAAGGAATTCAAATCCGGACATGCGGGGCATATTCAGATCGGAAATGATCACATCGGGAAGGGACCCGCTGAGAGCGTTTAAGCCATCAAACCCATCCGCTACCGCGAAAACTTCATAACCCTGGCTTTCCAAAACGGCCCCTACGACTTCGCGTATGGACGGTTCGTCATCCACGACCAGAACGCGATAGGGGAATCGATGTACGTGGGCTTCTGCGACGAACGTACCTTCACACGGAGCGGCTGGCTGTCCTGCCGCCGCATTCCATTTCGGCATTTTCTGAATGTCTAATTCTGGCGAAACGGTCTTATCCCAATTTTCTCCGTGGCTAGTAGGCATGGCACACCCCATCTCTGAAGGAAGTTTCAGGGAGCGGAATCATATCCGCACGAAGTCGGCAAGTCTGGTCAAAATTGCACATTGGCGCCCAGGAACCGGAATCCTAGTCACGTCCACTGGATGGTTACGGCCAAGGAATGAGCACAACTGACCAGCAATAACTCACAATCTTAGGCATAGTTGACTGGATACAAAGTGAGGATTAGGAGTCAACATGTTAGGTTACGGTTTAGTGGGAACAGTTGTCGTAGTTCTGCTGATTATTTTTGTCCTGCGCGCTCTTTGAACCTGCGGCGATGACAAAAAGGAAATCAACTCTCTGAATTTGACTGCCAACTTTCTCTTTTGGGTCTGCGGCGTTGGCGGTCTATTGCTGCTCGCTCTGTTGGGACTTCGCTTGGAAGACTTTCTGAGTGGTTTAAGGCTCACTGCATCTACCCCTTCTGTAGGAGGCTACATGAAAAGAATTCTGGGAATTTGCGCTGTTCTGATGGCGCTTACCGTACCCGTCTTGGCGCAGGACACCGATGACAATCGCCGGCAGGGCGATCGCGACGATGCGCGCCACCAGGATAATCGAGGCTATGAGCACGCCCAGCAGCAAGCTCGCTTATCGTCGGAGGACCAGCAACGCTTCGACAGCTACTATTCGCGCTGGCAGGGATACCGGCGCAGCAACAACCGGGATGAAATGGTGAGCATGGAAAAGCGCATGCGGGATGTAATGTCTCACAACAACATTCCATCGGATGTGCCGTTCGACGAGATCGCGTCGAATGGTCATCGGGAGTATAGCGACCATTACGGGCAGCGGCGGCAAGCACGCCTATCGTCTGAGGATCAGCAACGCTTCGACAGCTACTATTCGCGCTGGCAGGGATACCGGCGCACCAACAACCGGGATGAAATGGCAAGCATGGAAAAGCGCATGCGGGATGTAATGTCTCACAACAACATTCCATCGGATGTGCCGTTCGACGAGATCGCTTCTGGGAGATAGTTTTTCCTGATCCGACTGCCAAACGAGCCTTGGCTCGATTCGGGCACCTCATCAGTCCCTATTTCTCTCAATTGACCAGTCGTGGTTCAGGCATCCCAAATGGCTGGGACCACGATTTTCAAAGACACTTGGTCAAAATGACGTCCACGAGGCCTTATCCCATCCCCATCCTTCTCAGGATTGAGGCAAGCAGCTTCTGGCCAGGGAGCAAAGAGGGAGGTGCCCGGTTCTACTTTCCAGCCCAAACGAAAGCCGATTCCCCGCGCTGGGAGGTCGCAACTATTTTCAGGCCAGCTGATCTGCATAACTTCGACAGTTGTGTAGGAGCAATCAGCCCATAAAAGGAAGCAAATGATCCCTGCTTAACAATGGTGACACATTAGACTATGACAATAATCCTGGCCGCACCACCGAAGGGTTGCGCGGAGCTAAATGATTGTCAGATATTAGGGGCCCTCACCGCTGACCTAACTTACGGTACTAGTAAACAGTCAGCGCAGTGGAATGCGATAGAGATTGCGCTGGACTGTCTCTTTGACGAAAGCGTAGGAGTCGGGGGTTCTTCCAATTCCGATGGAAGTTTGCGGAATCGTACGCACGTGCTTAAGCTTGGCGAACTCGTTGATGTTGGATATTCCATTCGACGGCAATTCAGGGATGCCCCCGTCCGCGGGCGGGCTGAACACATAGGTTGGGGCTCCTTTGTAAATCCCTATGGGGCTCACGAGGAAGGATTTGCCATCTCCGGACCAGTAGGCGACGGCGTCGTCACACACCGGGTAAACTCGTTTTCGTGCCCAGTCCACAACTTCTAGCCTCCACTGTTGTCCATGTTTCATACCAGCCGCGCTCTTCTCGATGGGCACGGTCAATGCCAGATAGCGGCCATCGGGAGAAGTGGCGAGGCTTTGAATTTTTTCATCCCAGATTTGTTCATCACCGCTGCCGTCGGGGTGGATGCGATGCACATGGGCGCCGTCGAGCGCACGGGCTTTCCGCGCCGGGACGAGCGGATGTGAAATTCAACGATTTCGGAACCGTTCGGCACATGCGAATAAATTTGCGATAAACTCTCCCAACTATCGCTCTGGCCGCCGTAGCTTGGGGGTTCTTATGTCAGCTTGGAGCGCTTGGGGTGATGAGGCAAGACAGTACGTCTGGGCGGTCATCTGCAAAAACCACAAGGTGCACGATCGCCAAAACATATCCAGCGGCCACAAGGTTCCCCTCCCAACTGCGATCTGTTCGAGCGACGCAGTGATCCCTATCGAACATTTGCAGGTTCTTTATCGTGCATTATTCCGTCTCGAATTTTGCTAACATCCGCAGCCGATGTCCGCATGAGGAGCTGCTATGGCGCACATTTCCTCACCTTCAAACTGGCAGACACTGTATATCGGGGTGATGACGGAAACCGACAAAACCAGGATCCCCCAGAAACTGAACGATGCCGAGGCGGCCATCTTTGACAGGCTGCAGGCGCTGAGCAGCGAAAAGAACTGCGAAGAACGCACCGCCTTGGATGACGCGATTCGCGGCTTGCGGGTTCTGAAGAGAGAACGACTGGACTTCCCGGAATGGACGTAGTCGCGCGAGTGATGCGAAAAGCGCGACTAAACAAGATCGAACGAGACCTCTGGCTACATTTCCCGACGCACCCCACACCGAACGCGGCCACTTTCAGCGGTGAAGGGTCTTCTTACCTGCCCGCCTCTTAATGCCGAGTCCACCAATAGCAGGAGTTGAGCAGATCTTCAATTTCGCGCTTCATTTGCGCCAGGGCCGGGTCATTCGGTTTTTCCGTAGCGCGGGCGTCGTATGCTTCTAGCGCAGCCTTGATTTTGGTAACGGCCTCTTGAAGTCTGGACCTGGCGTCGGAAGTGGGATCGTCCCAAGCCATATCGTGCCCAGTTTACCCCCGTGGCGTCCGAAGCACTAAAGTAATGAGACAGCCTCCGACCGCGGCGCTAGAATTCCGCGGCGAGGATAAAGACATGGATGACGCGGACGAGGAATTTCGGCGCAGCGGCATACAGGACAAAGCGTTGTGTTCAAAGCCCCTAGTACAGCCGTTCTTAGATAGAGCGAACGCAGACCCCTTGGGCGACCACAGCGGCATCATAGCGGACATGAGAGCCGCGGTAATACCCTTCCTAAAAAAGCACAACCCCAACCTGCAATAACGCGGACTTGTGACGGGCTATTTTGAGCATCAGCGTCGAGTGAAACAGCGTCACGCCCACCGCGGTCGCCGTGTTCTTGTTGTCCACGATTACGCCCGTGCCGTAGAGGTCTGAAGCGGCCGGCATGGTCGTGCTAATCGTGGCAACCAGCACCCCATTTATAAGAAACTTGAAAGCGGTTCCCACATGGGGGAATTCTCCAAGGGTTGTAGGTGCAAGTGCAGCGCCAGAAATATGAGGCAGGGCGCGTCAGGGGACGCCAACGTTAGGCGTTATTAGTCGCGGTATGAAATCTGTTTCACTGTGGGTAAATTGCGGGTCTGGCCTATCGGTGCAATGGACACTGCAAGATCGATTTGGTAGGGTGTTGGCACACTTCAATCGCGCAGGAACCTAGAATGAATCACCCTGTTGAGCGCGCACTAATACTTGCTGAGATCACGAGACTGCATAAGCAGCAATCGGAAGCAGACATGAACGCCATTTACCTTGGGATCACGGCCGACGATCGAGCTCTCAGCAAACACCGTCTTGAACGAATTGCCGAACTGCGCAGCAGATTGGACACGCTCGACGCGGGTGGACACGTCACCTCTTGAAAGAGTAGCCTTCAGGCAGTAGTTCACAACCTCTCTGCCGCGCTCCCAAAGCGACGGGCATCTTGTGGATTCCACAGGAGGCCTGAATGGCAAACCAGTTGGAACGCCCCGCGTTAACCGCTGAAATCGCGGATTTACAGAGACAGCAGTATAAATCTCTGGGGGACGCTATTAGTCTCGGCTGGACGGCTGAAGAACTGGCTGCGTGGCAGAATCGCGACACCCGTATCACCTTCCTGGAGCGCCAACTGGCCGAGATCGACGCGCTTACCCGCGGGGACGCGGCGTAATTGGGATTCAGCGGGCGCGGGTGGTCAGACCATGCTTTTTGCAGGTAGGGCATTGCGGCTGCATGCAAGCCACGAAGCTTCCTGCGTGGTTCCACGCCTCGGTGCACGTCGGGCAGTAAACGTGGATGCCGGCAACTGTCCCTGGAGGGGCAACTGGGCCTTGGCAGCGGCTACAGACGGTCCGCCTGGCGAGCTCGGCCGCTTCTGCTTCGCGGGCGTTCAGGCTGGCGAGCGTCGCGGTCATATGGCTTCGGATCAGGCCAACAAGGCGGGCGACAGGCTGGGTAGCGTTTCGGGGTTCCCCCCTATTGCAAAAGTCTTTCTTCGTGGAACAAAATTAACGCGGTTTCCTCCCCGCGAGGAAGGCGCACCCTGTCACCGGACAACAAGGGCACTTGGCGGGAACTTTACGAAGCCGCAATTATTGAGACCGACGTTAAACAGATGGAATCGCGCATTCAGGCCGCGAGGAGAGCGATTGATATCCGACTCCACGATCGACAAATGGATCATGGAGGCTCGCCCGAAGAAAGACATGCTCTCGACGATGCGCTCACTGGCTTGACGGTTTTGGAACGGGAGATCACACCGTGGCCTCTCTCAAGTCGTTGACGAAATCAGGCGATTTCAATGGCGTCTCACCCGCCACTACTCCCAACTGAGATGTCGGGACATCATGACTGGCCTGCCCCAGATTCTTATTTAGAAGAGAGAAGACGGCTACGCCAATCATTGCCACAGCGATAACGATTTGCAGGGCCTTGAGGGGCACAGAGAGCAATAACAGCGCACCCAAGCACGATCCGATGATCGTAAGAACGATAGAGAGCACCAAGCGGCTGCGGTTTAGGACGCCCCTCCTCATGAACGGCAAGGAGCCGCCTACGCTCATAAATGTCAAAGCCAGCATGTTGGTGGCAACGGCAACGTGGGCTTCGATGCCCACAGTGATCATCACAGGAACGGTGATGAGGGATGTACTGCCGGTCACGACGCCGATTACGCTCGTGAGAAAGAACACTATGACTAGAGTGAAGAGTTTGGCCCCAGACACGCGCCTATCATGGCAAGCGTAGTCCCGTCGCTCCCGCCAATTTTCCACGTGAAATGCCAGTCACGGCCGGAACGTCCATCGAAGTTTCACGGCGACGAGATCGCTTTGTGGAACGAGGCTAACGTGTGGATCAGTGACAATCCTTTGCCATCCCCGGTTCCATACGATGAATAAATCGTTGCCGGGTCGGATCGTCCAGCGGAGGCGGGTATTCGTGCCGACGTTTTCCGACGCTGTGTCGTACTGGATGAAGCTGGACAATACGAGATTCGGATTCCACGCATACGCGGCACGTACCGACCAGAGGCGTTGAACGAAGTTTCCAGCTGGCAAATGGCCGAAATCGTTTTCCATGTCGAGATCCAGCTGGATTTTGCCTTTTGGTGATGTCCATCGCAGGTACTCTTCCCACTGCGTCAAATGGCCGTTGTAGAAGGTTCCGAACCAGGTCGTGGTGCCGAATTGCACAGGGCGATGCTCGCTGGTTTGTGCTTCGAGACGCCATCGCGTGAAGTCGTAAGAGCCGGGAGGAATGATGACACCAGGTGCAACTTCGAATGGAACCAGCAGAGTCTCGCCGTGTGGGTCCCAGTTGAATTCAAAACGGTCCCCCGACTCGAAGCGCACGTTGACTGGAGCCATGAAATACTCCCATGACTCGACAATGCCGCGCGTATCCGTGTAACGCGAGTATTGGTTCTCGAAGAATTCTTGTCGAATCCATTTGAACCCGCCGTCCTTGGAAGGGCGGGGCTGGTAATTGCATCCCACGGTCGTGTGACGTACTCCAGGACGGGGCAGAAATCCGAGAAGCGGTTCGAACGCTTCGCCATATTGATTGATACTGAGGTTGCAGTCCAGCAAGTCGTTCGGATAGTCGATCTTGAGTCCCCAACCCATTTTGCTGCCGGGACCAACATCGCCTTGTGTTGTAGCGCTCCAGGCACCCAGCAACAGATTCTTGTTACCTTGGAACTTGGAGGTACGCCAGATGGCGTCGATACCAGCCAGAGTATTCTGGCGCAGCGCCGCTGGGTCTCCATTTGTGAAAATCGCGCCGACACGTAGGTTTTCATTGAAGTCATACGACACTCGACCGGCGAGCAGATTTGTGCCGGGGACGCGGGGTGAGGGCAGCGAAAGATCGGCTACGACTTGCGGGGAGACGAACGTCTCGCGAGTCTGCACATCTAGCACCGCCAGGTTCCATTTGCCGACACGTCCGTTTAGTTTGATCCCGGCATTGATTGGAATCTGTTCACCATCTAAGAGTCCAACCTGGCGGCTAAAGAATGGAATGAACTGCGGCGATTCGCCGCCCAGGCCAAGTCCAAAGTCGTATTGATTGGCACCTTCAAGAAAGAAAGCTCGCTTCTCTGGGAAGAAGAGCGGGAATCGCGTGAGATTAATTTGCCGTGTGTCTACCTCTGTTTCCGCAAAGTCCGTGTTCAGCGTGAACACCGTGGCAAGCTGCGGAGTCGCTTTCCATGTAACCTCGCCGCCGGCAGTTGCTTGCCAGGTGCGCGGGCTTTGTCCGTAGAAGTCTTTTGTCTTCCCGATGCCATAGGGCGAGATTTCTATTCCACGTCCTTGCTGTAACTCACCGACTCCTGACAAGGTTCCCGTGCGGCTGAGGTCGTAGAGGAAGGAGTCGAGAGTGGGGGAAGACCAGCGTGCGACAAGTCTTTCGCGTGGGACGAACCTCTCAAGGTTGAGCCCCCATTCCTGCAATCCCCGTGTAAAGCTCAGGGTTCTGGACGGGATCACGATTTCAGCGGACCAGCCATCCTTGGTACTCACGGTTCGCGCGTCCCAGATGCCATCCCAATCGAGGGACACACTCTCGGGAGTCGAGATCAGACCATCAGTACGCGTGCCCGCTGCATTGATCTGGAAAAAATAGCCCGTGCGGCGATCTCCATATGTATCGAGCACGATGCTGACTGTATCGTCGGTAAGGGTTTGCCCATCCTGGCCCATTGTTTCGTCTCGCCGCATGGTGTGGATCGAGAGTCGATTTGGCTGTGGATCTTTGCAATCAAAGCCGAAGAAGATCCGATCGCCGCTCACGATGATACGTACTTCGGTTTGGTATGCAGTGGCCCCACCTGGTTTTGGAGATTGCTGTACAAGCCTGAGTACAGGGGCATCCCGCCATACAGGTTCATCCAGTCTCCCGTCGAGCACAATCGACGACGGATTGCGGATCAGTGCTGTCGCATTGGGACGATCTTTGGCAGAAGCTCGATTCGCGCTCATTGCCAGAAAAATGACTACCAACAGACGAAGCTCTTTGATCCGTCTTTCACCGGATGAGAATCGTCTCGGGTTTCTTGTCATTCGGCGCCAGCTTCCTCCGGCGGGCGAACTTGTCGAAAGGAGAAATAGAGAAGCAAGTCGTAGACGGCCTTCAGCGTCCCGGCGATATAGAACGGCAGGTTGATGAGGCCAGGACGAGCGAAAAGAAAGCCCGCGAGTAATGGGCTAATCGCTGCACCCGTCGTGCGCGCAACTCCTGTGAATCCTCCGGCAGCGGATCGCTCTCTGGCTTCCACGACGGCCATGGTATAGGACTGCCTCGTCGGAACATCCATTTGGCTAATGCTAAAACGGAGTAGCAGGACCAGAACTGCGAGCGAAAGCGTCGGCATCAGTGGCACGGCAATCAGAAGAAGATTGGAGGGCAGGTGAGTGACCACCATAGTACGTATCAGTCCAATGCGAGCCGCGAGGCGCGAAGCTAGTAGTGCTGAAATTCCCGCGAAAACGTTCGCCCAGAAGAAGATTCCACCCAGCGTTTTTGGTTCCGCTCCAAATCTCAAATAAAACCAATAAGCCGCGAAGCTCTGGACGACGAAACCGCCCGCGAATGAGTCTAGCGCGAAGAGCCCTGCCAGCTTCAACACGATATTCCGAGAGCTGCCCAGCCCAATGAATCCCCCAAACCGTGAATCCTCCTCTCCCTTGTCCGAATGATTTCTTACCTCCACCAGCGAGGAGAGTCGCGTAAAAAGGCAAGCCAGGACAATCCCGAGAAAAGCATAGAGAACCACGATGGATCGGTAACTCGCCGCCGGTGTCATTGACCTCTGTTGCAAGGCTTGTGTCACGACGCCTCCAAAGAGAGCGCCGAGAGCAGTTGCCATCGAGCCAGTTAGCGTGTACCAAGCGAAGACTTCTGTGCGAGAAGAGGGCGGGATCAGATGGGACAGGGATGCTTGTTCGATCGAGAGGAACGGTCCAACCTCATGGCCGCTGGGACTGATGACCCCGATGGTGCCTGCAATGATGAGATAGATCAAGTTGCTGGTGAGAGCGAATGCCAAGCCTGCCAGCGCCATTAGGATGGCTCCCACGAGCAGCATTCGGCGCCGTCCAAGCCGGTCTGCGCGTGTCGTCAGGCACAGCGACACCGCAATATCTCCAGCAAGAGTCAGAGTGAGGACGAGTCCACTTTGCGATTCGCTGAGTCCAAGACTTACGAGATAGAAAACGAGAATTACCGAGAGCGAGCCATAGGCAAAAAGGCGAGTGAAGCGGGTGACGAATAGTAGACGACCATCGGAGGTGAGCGTCCGGAGAGCCGCCGGAAATAGGGTTGTGGCAGACATTCGGATTCACGATTCGCGATGGCTGAACTGGACGACTAGTGATTCACTGCCTCATAGACAACCATCCGCGCGACTGCCTTCCCGTCCTCTTCTTGTTCGGGAGCATAAACGCGGTGGGTAACCGGGTCGATCGCGAGGCTATGGACCGCGTGCTGAACATGGAAGTCCTCAAGTTTTCGATAGTGATCTGGATCGTCCTCGTGGAAAACCGCAATCGCTCCGCTGTAGCAGGCAACGTAGATGCGCGCTAACGCTGGGTCGAACTTGATGACGTCCGGACCGCCGGGCAGCGGTAACGATGCAATCGCCGTGTGTTTTTCCAGGTCGAAGATGGTCATCAACTCGTTCTCCTCGCACGACAGAAATGCTCGGTGGTGTTCGGGATCGAGCGCCATACCGTGGTTTCCTTTGCAGCGGCCGACGGCATAACGGCCGATCACCTGGTCAGTCGTCGGGTCAATCACAGCGAAGATGTTCTGGTCCTGAAGATTGACGTACACCTTGCGGGCGACAGGGTCGTATTGGGGCATCCCGGTTTCGCTATCGAAGTGCAACGTGCGTAGGAGTTCGTCTTTCTGCACATCGACGACGGCTTCGGCCCTGCCTCGCTCATCGGAGACATACAGCTTGTGGAACGGAGCAGCGTACGCACTCCCATCTGGTTTGGCTTCGGTCTTGAGCTTCTTAATGACCTTCATTTGCTTAAGATCGACAACCCCGATGGTGTTGTCGTGAGCATTCGAGGTATAAAACTTGTTCAGCTCGGGAACGTATTCCACACCCTCCGCTCCCGGTGTGTCCTTCACCGTCGCCACGATCTTATTTGTCCGAAGATCAATCACGTAGGTCTGGTCCGCCCCAAGATGCGCTGAAATCAGGTAGTGATCGTCTGCATCCACCGTCAAGTAGTCGAAGCGTTTTCCGGTCGGTCCTGGTAGATCAAATTTGGCGACTTCTTTCAGCGTTGGACCGGCTGTTTGTGCTTTCAGGTTGAAGTTCGCTGAGAAA
>Ga0207693_10005911_pt1 | contig 10149 bp, 7 predicted proteins | sample LARL81metaG_FD_184347 | JGI IMG/M metagenome (GOLD analysis project Ga0207693, IMG submission 184347) | Corn, switchgrass and miscanthus rhizosphere microbial communities from Kellogg Biological Station, Michigan, USA - LAR L8-1 metaG... | ecosystem: Host-associated > Plants > Roots >... | reverse complement strand
ACGAAGAAGAGATCGACGCCCATCCAGCCCCACGAAAACCAGCGGGCGAGCCAACCTGTCGTCGAATCAACCGTGGCGTGCGAGAGGAAGACAGCGAGAATCGCGAGGCCGCGGATTCCGTCGAGAGCGGCCATACGACGGTCTGCCGTGAACAGCAGCGCCGACACGTGAGCATGCGCCGCTTGCTGGCGGGGCTCAGACCGTACAGGAGCAGCAGACAACTGAGGAACTCCGCGAACGGTGTGAGACTGACAATCTCCCGGTTGCGGCCATCCGACTACGCCCGGCGTTCTGCCGATGAGTTGCAAGGGGCCGCTGTGAGACGACGCGCCTCGCGGAGAGGCCGTCACGGCGTTCGTGATAGGGCGTTTTGGCTGCGAAAACTTGCCCGAGAGGTGGCAACATTTCGCGAGCAAAGGCACGCTGCTTCATCACGGGCGCGATGCCCGGCGATCGAGCGCACCATGCTTTCTTCTCGACGCCTAACGCGGCGATTGGCTCGTCATGACCTCAATATTTGGCGAGGTAATTCTCCAGCTCCCACGGCGAGACCTGCGTGATGTAATCACGCCACTCCTGGCGCTTGGCTTCGACAAAGTGCGTCGCGATGTGATCGCCTAACGCCGCACGCACGACGTCGTCCTTCTCGAGCTCGTCGAGCGCCTCGTTCAGATCGTGCGGAAGATCATCGATCCGAAGACGTCGCCGTTCGCGAAACGACATCTCCCAGATATTCTCGTTCACCGGCTCGCGATAGTCGGCATTCGTCTGCACGCCGTCCAAGCCCGCTGCCAGCATCACCGCGAGCGCGAGATACGGATTCGCTGCCGGATCGGGCATGCGCAGCTCGACACGCGTGCCCGCGCCGCGTCGCTCCGGCACTCGAATCAGCGGCGATCGATTGCGCATCGACCACGCGACATTCACCGGGGCCTCATACCCAGGCACGAGTCGCTTGTACGAGTTCACCAGCGGATTCGTGATTGCGCACATCCCGCGCGCGTGGCGCAGCAGTCCGCCGATATAATGCAGCGCAACCAGCGAGAGCTCCCACTGCGCATTGGCGTCCCAGAACGCATTGTCTCCACTTCGGAAGAGCGATTGATGCGTGTGCATGCCGCTTCCGTTCTGTCCAAAGATCGGCTTCGGCATGAACGAAGCGACGAGGCCAAACTGCTGCGCGACCTGTTTCACCACGAAGCGGAAGGTCGCGATGTTATCGGCGGTCTTCAGCGCGTCGGCGTAGCGGAAATCGATCTCGTGCTGGCCGTGCGCGACCTCGTGGTGCGACGCCTCGACCTCGAATCCCATTCGCTCGAGCACGTCGACCATCGAGCGCCGCGCCTCCTCTCCCAGATCCGCCGGAGCCAAGTCGAAGTAGCTGCCGACATCGTGCGTATCGGTCGTCGCCTCACCCTCTTCGTTCGGGCGGAAAAGAAAAAACTCCGCCTCCATCCCGGCGTTCATGCTGAAGCCGAGGGATGCTGCGCGCGCCAGCACTCGCTTCAGCACTCCGCGTGGATCGCCCGCGAATGGATTACCGTCGGGCGTGTTGATGTCGCAGATCACGCGACAGATCCGGCTCTCCGGATCTCCCCATGGGAAAACCTGAAACGTCGAGAGATCGGGCGCGAGCAACATGTCCGACTCCTCTATCCGCACGAATCCCTCGATCGACGAGCCGTCGAACATGATGTCGCCGGCGAGCGCCTTCTCGAACTGTGACGCGGGGATCTCGACGTTCTTGTTGATGCCCAGGATGTCGGTGAACTGGAGCCGCATGAACCGCACGTCGAGGTCGCGTGCGAGCTCGAGAATGTCGTGCTTGGTTGCCCCGGCCATATCGGCCACGAGCGTTCGGCCTCTGGCGCCCGAGGAAGTCTCGGATCGCGAATTAGTGCGTCTCGGTTCAGTTGGCACGGCGCGGAACTTATCCGTGCGGCAATGCCAGTGTCAAAGGATTTCTGCTCCGGTTGCACTCTTCGCGTCGCAATCTGGCGCGAGTCGGCAGTAGAGATCACACGTCGTGCACGAGATTCTGCAGATCTAGCATCAACTTGAAGGCGCCAGCCAGACCATGCACAGGGCATAACGCTTGCGCGAGCGCGAGGCGAGATGTGACTGGATTCGATAACCGGGAGGTAGAGAGATGAAGGTGCATGATGTGATGACCAAGGATCCCTCCTGCGTCACGCCGGGAGCGACGATTCGCGAAGCCGCTCAGCTGATGCAGCGTGAGGATATCGGTATTGTTCCTGTTGTCGACGAGCGGGGAGCGAAGCGCCTTATTGGCGTCGTCACGGATCGCGACATCGCGATCCGTATCGTCGCTGAAGGACGCGATGGCGGTACTCGCGTGAGCGAGATCATGAGCACGAGCGACCTCGCGACCTGCTCGGCGGACGACGACATCTCCGAGGTAATGGAGGCAATGGCGAGCGAGCAGCTCCGTCGCATTCCCATTGTCGACGATAGTGGCGCTCTCGTCGGCATCGTCGCCCAGGCTGATATCGTCCGAAAAACGCGCGATGGTGATCGTGCCGAACGGACCGTTCAGCAGATCTCCGAGCCAAGCGGAAAGCACAAGCAGTGATCCGTAGGGGCGGGACGGGGCGGTCACTATTATTCCCGCATGACCAGCCCCGCCCCCGCTCCAGCCCCCATATCAGGCGTGGTCTGCCCTTCGTGCCAGACGCCCGCTTCAGGAAAGTTCTGCTCGAACTGCGCGGCTCCGCTCGCCGGTGCCCAGTGCGCCGCGTGCGGTACTGACCTAACGCCCGGCGCAAAATTCTGTCACCGCTGTGGCACACCGGCTGGCGCGAAAGCCGACGCACGCGGCGCGATCGCAAACACGGATCGGGGTTTGGCTTCGGCACTCCCGTGGGCCGTAGCCGCGATTGCACTCGTGGCTTTCATTGCTCTCGTCGCCGGACAGCGCTTCTCGCGATCGAATGCGGCCACCGAAGCGCCACCAGCCGACCTCCCTGCCGCGGCCCAGACCGGCGGCGCGCCGCCGGACATCAGGCAGATGACCCCCGAAGAACGCGCCGAGCGACTGTACGATCGGGTAATGGCGCTCAACGAGCGCGGCCGCGCCGACAGCGTCCGCTTCTTCGCACCGATGGCGATGCAGGCGTACAGGATGCTCGGTGCGCTGAACGCAGATCAGCGCTACGACCTGGGGCGCATTGCCGCTGTTTCAGGTGATGCTCAGACGGCCAGGGCCGAAGCGGATAGCATTCTTGGCACTCAGCCGCAGCACCTCCTCGGATTGCTGCTCGCTGCCGATGCCGCCGGCGCGCGAGGCGATCGAGCAGCCGAGACGAGCTATCTTCGCCGTTTCGTCGCCGCCGAGCCGGGCGAGCGCGCAAGGCAGCTGCCCGAGTACCAGCAGCACGCCAACGAGATCGACACCCGTCTCGCCAAAGCTCGCGCGCGCTGAGCGCTTCAACCCTAACGAAATGACCTTCGTGACTCGCACCATTCACGTCGCCCACAGCCCCGATTCCGACGACGCGTTCATGTTCTACGCCCTCGCCGAGGGCAAGGTAGACACCGACGGCCTCCGTTATGTCCACGAGCTGCAGGATATAGAAACGCTCAACCAGCGTGCCCTGCGCGGTGAGCTGGAGGTGACCGCGGTGTCGATCCACGCGTACGCGTACCTCGCCGAGACCTACGCCCTGTTGCCCCACGGTGCCTCCATGGGCGACCAGTACGGACCGCGTCTCGTCGCCCGCCACCCGATGTCGCGCAATGACGTCCGCGGAAAGCGAATCGCGATCCCAGGCCCGCTCACCAGCGCTTACCTCGCGATGCGCCTGTACGAGCCCGACTTCGTGCCAGTTCCCACGCCTTTCGACCTGATCGAGGACGCGGTCGAGCGCGGCGAAGTCGATCTGGGTCTCCTCATTCACGAGGGACAGCTGACATTCGGGGACCGCGGTCTCCATCTCGTTGCCGATATGGGCGAGTGGTGGTTTGCGGAGACCGGCCTCCCACTGCCGTTGGGAGGCAATGTCGTGCGAAAGGATCTCGGCCCGGATCTTACGCGCGACATTTCGCGCCACTTGCGTGCCAGCATCGCGTATGGGTTGGCGCACCGAGCAGGAGCGCTCGACCACGCAATGCAATTCGCGCGGGGACTCGAACGGAGCCGAGCCGACACCTTCGTTGGAATGTATGTGAATGACTGGACCCTCGATTACGGCGAGCGCGGCCGCGAAGCGATTCGTCGCTTTTTGCAGCGCGGCCACGATGCCGGCCTGATTCCGGGGCCTGTCAAGGTCGAATTCGTGGACGATTAGAGCTCTGGTAACGAGGGATCTCTTACCGTTACCGCTTCATCTGAACACGCGTCTCAAGAGCGTCCGCATGGGCGTCGATGCCCGCGTTTCCGTCCATTCCGATGCTTCGAGTCAGTCGATGATCGATTCAAGCGCCGCCTCAGATTCCGCCGTCGCCGATCACCCCGAGGCGCACTTTTCGATCATGAACCGGGGCATCGATGCGACGATCCGCCGTGTCCTCGTCGTCGACGATGAGGAAAGCATTCGTCGCGCGATTGGCAAGTTCTTGCGCACGCGGGGCTTCGAGGTCGTCACGGCGGAGTCGGGAGACGAAGCGCTTCTCCAGCTCGGCCAGCAGGGTTTTGTCCTGATGCTGTGCGACGTGCGCATGCCAGGCCTGTCAGGTGTCGACGTCGTCCCTCGCGCCCTGCAGCTCGACAGCGAGCTCGCGATCATGATGCTGACGGCGGTGAACGACGCGCCGACGGCCACAGAGTCGCTCTCGCAGGGCGCCATGGACTACCTGATGAAGCCCGTGGAGCTCGCGGACCTCGAGCTGGCCATCGAGCGTGCGCTGCATAAGCGAGCGCTCCTCATTGAGCAGCGACGCGTCGAGCGCATGATCCGCGAGGAAGTCGCTCAGCGCACGGAGGAGCTCGAGCGCGAGAAGGACGCCCTTCGCAGTCTGACCGTGCGCGTCGCGGAAACACTGATCAACGCGATGGAGGTCAAGGACGTCTATCTCCGCGGCCACTCGCAGCGCGTCGCCGAGCTCGCCGCATCGATGGCCGAAGAGTTAGGCATGTCGCCGGACGCTGTGGAGCAGGTTCGACTCGCGGGCCGTCTTCACGACGTCGGCAAGATCGGCACACGCGAAGCGGTGCTCAACAAGCCGGGGACTCTCACGCCGGAAGAATTCGCGCATGTCAAAGAGCACGTCCGAATCGGCATGGACATCCTCGCGCCGCTGAGCCATCTCGGCGAAGCCCTGACGTACGTGCAGGACCATCACGAGCATTGGGATGGCACCGGTTATCCTCGTGCCCTCGAGGGCACGAGGATTTCCATAGGAGGCCGCATCCTTGCCGCGGCTGACGCGTTCGACGCGCTCACCTCGAAACGTGCTTATCGGGAGCCCATGGAGCCGCAGGAAACGATCAATTTCCTGCAGGACCACGTCGGGCGCTTGCTCGATCCGGAGATATATGCCGCATTGCGGCGCGTCGTATCACGGCGAAAGACTCTCACCTTCATCGACCCCTGACAACGGTCGACATGCCGCGCCTCGCAGGCGCTTAACGAGTCGAGCTTAACGAGTTAGCGGAAAGGGGCCGAAACGTCCTTACGTTTCGGCCCCTTTTTGCCGCGCCCCTGTCCCGTGAGGCAGGCAGTGTTTACGCTATAACGACAACGTTCGCTGTCGCGGTAGCGTATATCTGACGATGCGTAGGCAATTGGTTAGGCAGTCTATCGTTACGATTCTGAGCGGGGCTCTCGCGATCGGCGTGAGTCCCGCCGCTGTCATGGGCCAGGGTAGCCCATCCCCTCACATGGGGGACACTCTCCGGCTGTCCGTTCAGGAAGCGGTTGCAGCGGCGCAGTTGGCCTCGGACGAGGTGAAGCTCAGCGCCGCCCAGGTCGACGCCGCTGATGCGCAAGTCGCACTGGCGCGAGCGAATGGCCTCCCGCAGTTGCGAATCAATACCAGCTATTCGCACGTGTACGAGAACGCGCGCAGCACGGCGGTAAATGCTGTCTTCAACCAGCCTAACACATACGCGATCACGGCCTCGCTCTCGCAGACGCTCTTTCAGGGGGGACGCATTGTCGCCTCCACGCGGGCGGCCGGCGATCTTCGGTCGGCAAGCCGCCTCGACGAACAGGAGACACGGGCGCGTCTCAACGTCGACGTCCAGCGCGCATATCTCAATGTTCTGTTTGCGGGGCGCCTCGCGGAAATCCAGCGAAGCAGCGTCGCGCTGGCGACGGCGCGGCTAGACCAGTTGCAGCAGCTCCAGTCGGCCGGGCGTGCCGCTCGATACGATGTGCTTCGCGCTCGGGTCGAGCGAGCGAACCTCGAGCCGGTAGCGATCCAGGCCGAGAATGACCGCGTGATGGCGATGCTGGAGCTGAAGCGGTTGCTCAACATTCCCATCGACCGGCCCGTCGAACTGACCTCGGCACTCGACGCCGACGCCGTAGCCACGCTCGTGCCGACGTTTGCCGCGGCCGCGGACTCCTCGGCGATCCCCGATCGCGCGTCGTTGCGCTCCGCAGAGCTGGTGCGGCAGTCCCGTCGCGAAGCAATAACTGTCGCGCGCGCCGATTTCCTTCCCTCGTTCAGCATCGGCTTCAACACGGGATATTCAGCATTTCCCCCGCCCGGCTTCGGCTTTCCTGACCGCTTCGGCACTACCTCCCACGAGTTCTGTTCACCGACCGCCTCGGCGGGTTCCTTCTGCCAAAACGGGGGCTGGTTTGCGGATCGATCGATCTCGGCAACACTCAGTTTCCCTGTATTCGACGGCTTGCGTGCCCGATCGAATGTCAACGTCGCACAGGCAAACCTGCGGATAGCCGAACTGCAGCTCCAGGTTCAGCGTGAGACCGTTGCATTGGAGGTCGCGAGCGCCCGGGCCGAACTGCTCCGCGCCCGATCGGTGTTCAATGCGCGCCAGCAGAACTCATCGGAGGCCCAAGAGGCATTTCAGCTGGCGTCGCTGAGATTTTCCCGTGGCCTGAGCACTCAGCTCGAAGTCACGGACGCGCAGCTTGCGCTCGCGACTGCGCAGTCTGGCGAGGCTCGTGCCACCTATGATCTATATCTTGCGACGGCGGAATTGGCGCGCGCGCTCGGTCGTCCGATTCCATTCCCCCCAACGCGCGCGTCATCTGCCGTTCGCCGAGCCGAGCGCGATTCGTAACGTGAATACGCAAACGCTGATCATACTCGGTGCAGCATCGCTCGTCGTCGCCCTTTCGGCGTGCAACTCGGGCTCCGGCTCGGCATCCGCCGCGACGAATGACGCAAGCAACAAGACGCAGCGCTCCGACAGTGCCAGCGGCCGTGGTGGGCGGCAGGCTCCGACGATCACGCTCGCTCAGGGCGACGTCTCTGTCGTCGGTAAGGAAACAATCGAGGAGGGGACGGCGATCACGGGTGATCTGAAGCCGATCGAGACCGTCGATGTGCGCGCACGGCTGGAGGGCGATCTCCTCGGCGTGTACGTGCGGGAGGGACAGCACGTGTCGGCCGGCCAGATCCTGGCGCAGTTCGACGCCAGCGAACAGCAGAGCGCTCAAGAAAGTGCCGTTGCCGATCGCGCGTCGGCGCGAACCGACCTCGCGACCGCCCAATGGAACCTCGATCAGAGCGCCGAGCTGTTCAAGGCGGGCGCGATCGCGGAACGGGATTACAAGGTTGCTCAACAAGCGGTCGACGCCGCGCGGGCCCGACTCGCCGCCTCCGAGGCGAGGTTGCGCACGAGCAGCCTCGCATCGCGCGACACCCGGGTCGTCGCGCCGACGAGCGGCACAATCGGTACCCGCGCCGTCGAGCAGGGTGAGCGCGTCGCGCGCGGCACGTCGATGTTCACCATCGTTCGTAACGAGATTCTCGAGCTCGCCGCCGCCGTCCCCGCGCGCCAGGCCAACGCCGTTCGTGTCGGACAGGCGGTCCACTTCGTTGCCGACGCACGGCGCTTCGATGGCCGCGTCGCCCGCGTCAGTCCGACGATCGATCCGACGAGCCGTTCGATCACGGTCTACGTCGACGTACCTAACGGAGGCGGTCAATTGAAGGGTGGAACGTTCGCCACGGGACGCGTCGTCAGCCGCACGCTCGATAACGTGCTGACCGTCCCGACGGCGGCCATTCGCCAGTCGCAGGAGGGTGGCCACCCCTTCGCCTACAAGCTGGAAGAACGGATCGTCAACATTGCGCCACTCGAAGTCGGCGTCGTCGACGAGCGCCTTGGCAAGGCCGAGATCATGTCCGGATTGTCGTTAGGCGACCGCGTCATTGTCGGCAACGTCGGCACGCTCGGTCGCGGCATGCAGGCGGTCATCCTCGGCGAAGAACGAACCCGCGGCGGATCGACCGATCCGGGCCAGCGGCCGCGGCGCGGCGGCGCGACGCGATAGCGCGTTACCCGACGTCGCCGTACTCGAACTGAACAGCCCTCCATGTTCCTGTCCGACGTTTCCATCAAGCGCCCTGTCTTCGCCACCATGATGATGGTGGCGTTGGTGGTCCTCGGAATCGTGAGCTATCGACGGCTCGCCATCGACGAGTACCCAGATGTGACGTATCCGACGATAACGGTGCAGACGAGCTATCCTGGCGCGTCGCCCGAGGTCATGATGCGTCAGGTGTCGAAGCCGCTCGAGGAAGCGCTCAACACTGTGCAGGGAATCAAGGAGATCAATTCGAGCTCCTACGAGGGTGGGTCGCAGGTGCGGCTGTCGTTCAACCTCGGCGTCGACATCGGCGTGGCGCAACAGGACGTGCAGGCCAAGGTCGCCCGCATACGCCGTTCGCTGCCCCCGAACATCGAAGATCCGATCATCCAACACTTCGATCCGAACGATTCGCCGATCATGTCGATCGCGCTGCAGAGCAGCGAGCGTCCACTCCGCGAGATCACCGACCTCGCCGATCAGGTGGTTACACCGAGATTCGAGGCAATCCCCGGCGTTGGTGGCGTGAACATCGTTGGCGGAAATCGACGCCAGATCCGGGTGCAGCTGGACCCCGGCCTCATGCACGCCTACAACGTGAGTCCCGTGCAGGTCATGGACGCGCTGCAGCGTGAGAACGCCGAAGTCCCCGCCGGCCGCGTGCAGAACTCCACCGTCGAGCAGCTCGTCCGGATCACGGGCCGCATTGTCGATCCCAAGGCGTTTGCCGACATCGCCGTCGCTGTGCGCAATGGTGTGCCGATCAAGCTCGGTGACGTCGGAACGGTGATCGATGGCTCGGAAGAGCGGCGCACCGCCGCCGAGATCGACGGCAGTCCGTCGGTAACGGTTGACGTACTCAAGATCGCCGAATCCAACACCGTGGCGGTCGCCGACAGCGTCCGCGTCGCGGTCCGGGACCTCGAGAATGTCCTCCCTCAAGACGTCAAGGTGACCGTCCGTCGCGATGATTCAGAACGCATTCGCGAGTCTCTCGCCGACGTGCAGAACTCGATCGTTCTCGGGGCACTGCTCACCATCGCCATCATCTATCTCTTCCTGAACTCCTGGCGGTCGACAGTCATTACTGGGCTGACACTGCCAGTTTCGATCATCTCGGCATTCTTCGTCATGTGGTTGTTCGGCTTCACCGTGAACACGATGACGCTTCTGGCGCTGTCGCTCGCGATCGGGCTCCTCATCGACGATGCAATCGTGGTACGCGAGAACATCGTTCGGCACGTCGAAATGGGGAAAGACCACTACCGCGCCGCGAAGGAAGGGACCGACGAAATCGGCCTCGCGGTAGCGGCAACGACGCTCGCTGTGGTGGCGGTGTTCTTCCCCGTCGCGTTCATGGGGGGAATGATCGGCAAGATCTTTTTCCAGTTCGGCGTGACGGTCGCTTTCGCGGTTCTCGTCTCGCTGTTCGTCTCCTTCACGCTCGACCCGATGCTTTCGAGCGTGTGGGCCGATCCCGAGGCGGAGCATGTGTCGGCTGATCCAAGCAAGCGCGGCAAGGTGAATCCGATTCGGAGGGTCGCTTTCGCATTCAACGATCGCTTCGAGCGGGTCGCGGATCATTATCCGACCTGGCTTGGTTGGGCGCTGGGACACCGCCTCATCGTAAGCGCGATCGCGATCGTGTCCGTTGTGATAGCGTTTCTGCTCGTCCCGAAGT
>Ga0207693_10005910_pt1 | contig 10150 bp, 10 predicted proteins | sample LARL81metaG_FD_184347 | JGI IMG/M metagenome (GOLD analysis project Ga0207693, IMG submission 184347) | Corn, switchgrass and miscanthus rhizosphere microbial communities from Kellogg Biological Station, Michigan, USA - LAR L8-1 metaG... | ecosystem: Host-associated > Plants > Roots >... | reverse complement strand
TACGTGACCGGTGCGGATGTCGATGCTGGCTTCGCTCAAGCGGCCCTCATAGCCGGTGCTCGAGGTGAGCAAGATGTCCTGGTCGAGCTTCAGCGTCTCACCCTTACTGTCATAGAGCCCGGTTAACGCCGTCATTTCCATGCTGCTCTTGTCCTGCATCTCGATCTTGGCGTGGATTTTTTTCAGCTCGATGATGTCGGGCTTGGTCAGATCCTGCGCAGCGGCATCGGCGGAAAGCTCGTAAGCGCGCGCGTCGCGCGTGAAGCCAGCCATTCGCGGCTGCTCCATGGTGATCTTGGTGCCCGAGATCACCAGATTGCCGACGTCGATCGGCAACTTGCCGAGCATGCGCAACGGATTGAAGTAGGTCATCAGCGCGACCGCGAGCGTGACCAGCACGACCGCCGCCGGCAGCGCGACGCGCAGCACGCGCACCATGATGCTGTGGCGGCGCGCCGCGCGGAAGGCGCGCGCGCCATTGCCGCGACTCATGGTCCAATAGGCGCGCGCGCTCGGATCGTTCGGGGTGGCGGTCAAATCGGTCATGCCAAGGCCAGCCGTTGGCTCCAACGCTTATTCTGTCCGGGAAGTCGCGTCACGTCCCCCGGTGCAACCTGCGGTACGAATATGGCTTGCCCGCGGCGCTTGGCACCGACAGTGTCTTGCCATAAAGCACTTTAAAAACAGTAACTTACTAAGAGTGCGCGAAGATGTCGTCGGCGGCCCAGCCGGCCAGGTCGAGCCGCGCCCGGTCGGGCAGGAAGCGGAAACAGGCCGCGGCGAGGTCGGCACGACCCTCGCGTGCCAGCATGGCGTCCAGTTTTTCGCGCAGCGCATGCAGATAAAGCACGTCGGTCGCGGCGTATGACACCTGCGCGTCGCTCAGCGAATCGGCGCCCCAATCGGACAGTTGCTGCTGCTTGGAGAGATCGACGCCGAGCACCTCGCGCGCCAAGTCTTTGAGTCCGTGCTTGTCGGTATAGGTGCGGGCCAAGCGCGAGGCGATCTTAGTGCAATAGACCGGACCCGCCATCACGCCGAAGGCTTTCGCCAGCAGGCCGATATCGAAGCGCGCGAAGTGGAATATCTTGAGCACAGCGGGGTCGGCGAGCAGGCGCTCGATGTTGGGCGCGTGTGGCTGGCCGGCGGCGATCTGCACTACATCGGCGGAGCCGTCGCCGGGCGAGAGCTGCACTACGCAGAGGCGGTCGCGGTTGACGTCGAGCCCCATGGCCTCGGTGTCGATCGCCACTGCGCCCGTGTAGGCCGACAGGTCGGGCAGGTCGCCGCGGTGCAGGCGGATGGTCATAGACGATTCCGGAATGCCGTCTTGGTGCCCAGGAGAGGACTCGAACCTCCACGCCTCGCGGCGCTAGTACCTGAAACTAGTGCGTCTACCAATTCCGCCACCTGGGCCCTTGGCGGGATTAGGTATTCAGCCCCTTCCGGCTTGTCAAATAGCGGCCAAACCAGCGCTTGGCCGGGTCTGTACAGCACCCGCCCGCGCCTGATATGGCCGGCATGGTCTTTCCCATTCCGGCGCCACCATGAATGCCAGGACGACTTCCGACACGCTGATCACCGTCTATGGCGGCTCGGGCTTTCTCGGCCGCCACGTGGTGCGCGCGCTCGCCCGCCGCGGCTACCGCATCCGCGTGGCGGTGCGCCGGCCGGAGCTTGCCGGGCACCTGCAGCCGCTCGGGCGCGTCGGGCAGATCCACGCGGTGCAAGTCAATGTGCGCAACGCCGCTTCCGTTGAGGTGGCGGCACGCGACGCGGACGTGCTGATCAATCTGGTCGGCATCTTGTTCGAGCGCGGACGACAGCGTTTCAACACCGTGCACAATTACGGGGCCGAACAAGTTGCACGCGCGGCGCACGCGCATGGCGCGCGTATGGTGCACGTCTCGGCCATCGGCGCCGACGGGAATTCACCCTCGCTCTACGGGCGCAGCAAGGCGGCCGCCGAGCAGGCGGTGCTGGCGGCGCAGCCGGCGGCGACGATCATGCGGCCGTCGATTTTGTTCGGGCCGGAGGACGACTTTTTCAACCGCTTCGCAGCGCTGGCACGTATGTCGCCGGCGCTCCCGCTGATCGGCGGCGGGGAAACGCGCTTCCAGCCGGTGTTCGTCGGCGATGTCGCCGCCGCGATCGCCGACGCGGCCGAGGGCAAGGCGCGCGCCGGTACGGTCTACGAACTGGGCGGTCCGGAGGTGCGTACGTTCAAAGAGCTGATGCAATTCGTGCTCGACACCATCGAGCGCAAGCGCCTGCTGGTGCCGCTGCCGTTCTTCGCCGCGAGGCTGCAGGCGAGCGTGTTGCAGTTCCTGCCGACGCCGCCGCTGACACCCGACCAGGTCGAGATGCTGCGCGTCGACAACGTGGTCTCCGAACCGGCCAAGGCCGACGGCCGCACGCTGCAAGCCTTCGGCATCAAGCCCGAGCCGATGGAAGCGATCGTGCCGTCTTATCTCTGGCGCTTCCGCAAGACCGGCCAGTTCCGCGGCCGCGCAGCCTGAACGTCCCCGCATGCCCATCATCACCAACATCGAAGACCTGCGGCAGCTTGCGCGCCGCAAAGTGCCGCGCGCGATCTTCGACTATGTCGACCGCGGCTCCTATGACGAGATCAGCTACCGCGCCAACACCGACGACCTCAAGGCGATCCGTTTCCGCCAGCGCGTCTTGATCGACGCCGACAACCGCTCGCTCAAGACCACCATGCTGGGCGAACAGGTGGCGATGCCGGTCGCCATCGCGCCCACCGGCCTGACCGGCCTGATGCACGGCGACGGCGAGATGCTGGCGGCGCGCGCGGCCGAGAAAGCCGGCATCCGCTTCACGCTCTCCACCATGTCGATCTGCTCGATCGAGGACGTGCGCTCGGCGATCAAGGCGCCATTCTGGTTTCAGCTCTACGTCTTCCGCGACCGTGGTTTTTCCGAATCGGTGATTGCTCGCGCCCGCGAGGCCGGCTGCACCGCGCTGTTCGTCACCGTCGACCTGCCGCTGCGCGGTCAGCGCCACGCCGACATCAAGAACGGGCTGGAAGTGCCGCCCAAGCTGACGCTGCGCAACGCACTCGACATCGCAAGCAAGCCCGCTTGGGCGCTGAGCGTGCTGATGGGACGGCGCAAGTCGTTCGGCAATATCGACGCTTATCTAAAGAACAAAGGCGGCGTCTGGGCGGCTGGCGCCTGGGCCAATGACAATTTCGACGCCACGCTGTCGTGGAAAGACGTCGCCTGGGCGCGCAAATTGTGGCCCGGCAAACTGGTGATCAAAGGCGTGCTCGACGCCGAGGACGCCAAGCAGGCGGCCGACCTCGGCGCCGATGCCATCGTGGTGTCCAATCACGGCGGGCGCCAGCTCGACGGCGCGCCCTCGACCATCGCCGCGCTGCCACGCGTCGCCGAAGCCGTGGGCGACCGCATCGAGGTATTATTCGACGGTGGCGTGCGCTCCGGGCAAGACGTGCTGAAGGCCTTGGCACTGGGCGCGCGCGGCTGCCTGATCGGGCGCGCCTATCTCTACGGGCTGGCCGCCATGGGCGAGGCCGGCGTCGCCAAGGCGCTCAGCCTCATCGCCGACGAATTGCGCATCAGCATGTCGCTCACCGGGGTGCGCGAGATCGCGGAGGTGAGCCGCGATATCCTGTTCGACAATGTCGACGACCGGCGCCGCAATACTTGACCTTTCACGCCTTTTTGCGGAACACGGCGTCGGGATATTCGGCACCGGCGAGCAGATAATTGTCGCGGCCGAACAGCGGCAGTTTGTCGGCCGGCAGCGTTGCCACCCGCAACATCGTCTCGAAATCGACGCCGGCCGGTGCGTCGACCAGCCGGAAGTTGCTGTGGCGGATCGCCAACAATCCGCCGGCCTTCAGGCAGCGGCTGAAATCCTTCACCGCCGCGGCGAAATCATCGAAGCGGATGAGATGGTCGCAGCGCGTCGTACCCGCGAGCGCGAGCTGGCCGTGGCGCAGCACCGCCATACAGAAAATCGCATCGTAATAAAGCGCCGGCTCGCCCAGCGTGGAGCTTGCCCTTGCGAACGAAATCCCGGCGTCGGGCTCGCGTCGTAGCCGCCGGCGGCAGGCGGCGATATTCCGCCAATTGATGTCGATGCCCTTGATGACCGCCTGCGGAAAGTAATGCCGCAGCGAGAAAACCTCCTCGCCGGTCGAACATCCGAATGACAATATCCGGATCGCGCTGCCGGCGCCGAGCTGTGACTGCACGAAGCGGAATATCTCGGGATAGCGATCCGGCTGGGTGTCGTTATTGGGCTGGAACAGGCCTTTCGGCCGCGCCAGCCGCAGCCACAGCATGTTGCGATAATCGCGTTCGCTCGCGAGCCGGCGTAATGCGCCGAACAGCCGGGGCAAAAAGGGGCGGCGGCCGCTCACACGAGGTAGATCGCGATGAGACCGACGGCCCCGACCAATATGCGCCACCAGGCGAACAGCGCGAAGCTATGGCGCTGCACGTAGCGCAGAAAGGTCTTCACCACGATCCAGCCGAAGATGAAGGAGAACACGAAGCCGACCGCCAGCGCCGGCAGGTTGCCGTGCGCGAGTTCGGCGCGGTTCTTGAACGCCTCGAAGGCGAAGGCGCCGACCATGGTCGGCATGGCGAGCCAGAACGAGAATTCCGCTGCCGAGCGCCGGTCGGCGCCAAACAGCATGGCGCCGACGATCGTGGCGCCGGCGCGCGACACGCCGGGAATCATCGACAGGCACTGGAAGAAGCCGATGCCGAGATACATCGGCAGCGAAAATTCGGTCGCTTCGAAACGGCGCGGTTTGAGGTCGAGCCAGTCGATCAACAATAGCACGAATCCGCCGGCGATCAGCGAGACGCAGACCACGCGCACGTCGAACAGATAGGCCTTGATCACCCCATAGGCCAAAGCGCCGATCACCGCCGCCGGCAGGAAAGCGAGCAGCACGCCGATGACAAAGCGCGCCGCCGCCCATTGCGTGAACATATGGGTGGCGAGCGCCCACAGCCGGGTGAAATAGATTGTCAGCAATGCCAGGATGGCGCCGAGCTGGATCAGAATGGCGAAGGATTTGCCGAAGGCGTCGTCGCCCCAGCCAAGCACGCGCTCCATCAGCAACAAGTGGCCGGTGGAGGATACCGGCAGATATTCGGTCAAGCCTTCGACCAAACCTAAAACCGCCGCTTTGACGAGGTCGAGGTGGGTGGAGATGAGGCCGGCGGCGGCCAAGGGCGCGACATCGATCGTCATGAGAATCGACTCGTTTTTAGGGATCGCGGCGAGCGCTTGTGGCGCAACTCTCCGACCCGGGCAACGAAAAAAGGCGAAAACGGGATAATTTGCGCCGACGCGTCGCCTTTCTATAGTGCGGACAAGCGATTCCCTCCCAGAGGCCGATGCATCGTATGCTGACCCTGTTCCAACACATGCTTTGCCCGCATTCGCGCTACGTGCGTTTGATTCTCGGTGAATACGGCATCGAGGCACGCCATATCGAGGAGCGCTTCTGGGAGCGGCGCGAGGAGTTCTTGCTGCTCAATCCGGCCGGCGACATCCCGGTGCTGGTGGCCGACGGCGAGCCGGCGATCCCCGGCGGCGCCATCATCGCGGAATATATCGAGGAGACGCGAGAGCCCGGGCCGGACGGACTGATGCCGGCGCGGCCGGGCGAGCGAGTCGAGGTGCGCCGGTTGGCGAGCTGGTTCAACGACAAATTCCACGCCGAGGTGAGCGGGCCGCTGGTGACCGAGCGCGTCTTCAAGCGTCATATGACGCGCGAACAGGGCGGCGGGCCACCCGATACCGACGCGCTGCGCGCCGCCCGCCACAATATCCGCTATCATCTGGCCTATCTCGGCTGGCTGGTGCGCACGCGCGACTGGCTGACCGGCGAGCGGTTGTCGCTTGCGGATCTGGCCGCCGCCGCGCATCTGTCGGTAGCCGATTATCTGGGCGAAGTGCCGTGGAACGAAGACGAGGCCGCCAGGAACTGGTACGCGCGGGTGAAGTCGCGGCCCGCATTCCGGCCGATTCTCGCGGACGTGCTGGCCGGGGTGCCGCCGGCGGCGAGCTACGCCGACCTCGACTTCTGAACGGCCCCGGCGAAATCAAGACCGCGCTCATCGAACAGGCGCATGCGCTCGGCTTCGATACGCTAGGCATCACCCGGCCCGACGCGGTGCCGGAAGCCAAAGCGCGGCTCGAGCAATTTCTCGCCGAGGGCCTGCACGGCGACATGGTGTGGATGGAGACCACCGCCGGGTGGCGCGCTTCCCCGCGCGCGCTCTGGCCGCAGGTGCGCTCGGTCGTCATGCTCGGCATGAATTACGGGCCGGACGAGGACCCGCTGGCGATTCTCAAGCGCCCGGATCGCGCCGCCATCTCGACTTACGCCAAGGGCGACGACTATCACGACCTCATCAAGTCGCGGCTGAAGCAATTGGCGCGCTGGCTGGTGGCCAACGCCGGCGGTGACGTGAAGGTGTTCGTCGACACCGCGGCAGTGATGGAGAAGCCGCTGGCGGCAAAAGCCGGGCTCGGCTGGCAAGGCAAGCATACAAATTTGGTATCTCGCCAATATGGCTCTTGGCTCTTTCTTGGCTCGATCTTCAGTACGCTCGACCTGCCGGCGGACGAGGCCGAGCCGGACAGTTGCGGCACCTGCCGCGCCTGTCTCGACATCTGCCCGACAGCGGCCTTTCCCGAACCCTATCGGCTCGATGCGCGGCGCTGCATTTCGTATCTGACCATCGAACATAAGGGCCCGATCCCGCGCGAATTCCGCGCCGCCATCGGCAATCGCATCTACGGCTGCGACGATTGTCTCGCGGTGTGCCCGTGGAACAAGTTTGCGCAAGCCGGCCGCGAGGGGAAGCTAGCGGCCCGCGATAGCTTGCGCGCGCCCAAGCTCGCCGAGCTTGCCCGGCTCGACGACACCGCCTTCCGCACCCTATTTGCCAAGACCGCGATCAAGCGCACCGGTCGCGATCGCTTCGTGCGCAACGTGCTCATCGCCATCGGCAACTCGGGCGACATTTCGCTAGTCTCGGAAGTCGAACGGCTGCTTGACGACGCTTCGCCTTTGGTACGCGGCGCAGCGGTTTGGGCGCTCAGCCGTTTGCTGCCGAAAGAAAGGGTCGCCGCCATGGCGCGGCAGCGCAACGACCACGACGCCTTGGTCAGGGAGGAATGGTCGGCGGCGACCGCCTAGAATTCCTTCACCGCCGCGAGCAGCCGCTCGATGTCCTCCGGCCTCGACAAGCGATGGTCGCCGTCCTTGATCAGCGTCAGCACCACGTCGTCGCGCGCGAAACGCGATACCAGTTCGACCGCGTGCCGCCAGGGCACGTCGGGATCCTGCACGCCTTGCAGGATATGCACCGGACAGCCGGGCTCGATCAGCCCGCCCAGCATCAAGTGCTTGCGGCCGTCTTCGATCAGGTTTTTGGTGATCGGATAGGGCCCTTCGCCGTATTCCGACGGCCTCAGCCACAGGCCCTTGTCCTCGATCTCGCGCTTCACCGCGTCGGGAAAGTGCTTCCACATCAGCTCTTCGGTGAAATCGACAGCCGGCGCGATCAGCACCATGCCGGCGATCGGCGGGCCGGATTTCTTCTCGCGCAGCGCCCGCGCCAGCAAGAGCGCGAGCCAGCCGCCCATCGATGAGCCGATCACCACCTGCGGGCCTTTGGCCAAAGTTGTGTAGACCGCGAGGCTTTCGGCGAGCCAGCGGCCGATGGTGCCGTCCTTGAAATCGCCGCCCGACTCGCCGTGTCCCGAATAGTCGAAGCGCAGACAGGCGCGCCCGTGCGCCTGTGCCCACCGGTCGAGCGCCTGCGCCTTGGTGCCTTGCATGTCGGACTTGAAGCCGCCGAGCCAGAACAGGCCCGGGCTGTCGCCGCTGCGCGGATGCACCGCGATCCGCCGCGTTTCGAGGGTCAGGAATATCGGGTCCGATTCGCTCATGGCAGTGCTTCCGGGCGGGCGTCATGGTTTCGCCGCAAAACATTGCCGAAGCAAGGGACGGGGTCTATACCTCGCCGTCATCCCGTGAGGTCTCGCCCAATGCCGACCGCGACCGCGCCCCAGCTTCCGGCGGATGACGACCGCCCGGCGGCGCACGCGGCGGGCTCCGACGCAAACGAACGTTCAAAGCTGCGGCTGGCCGCCGCGCGACCTCCGTTCAGCGTGCTGATCGTGGTGCCGAGCCTCGACGGCGGCGCCGCCGATGCCGGCGCGGTCGATTTGACGCGCATCCTGGTGTCGGCCGGCAACCGCGCCATCGTGGTGTCGCGCGCCGGCCGCCTCGCCGCCGACGTCGCCGCCTCGGGCGGCGAATTCATCGCGCTCGACGTCGGCAACAACCCGCTCACCATGCTGCGCAATGCGTCGGTCTTGACGCGGCTCGCGCGCGCGCGCGGCTGTGAGGTGATCCATGCGCTCGGCCGCGCCGCCGCCTGGAGCGCGTCGATGGCCGCGCGCCGGCGCAACATCCCGCTGGTGACCAGCTGGTACAAGGGCTTCCGCGAGCAGAATCTGTTCAAGCACTACTACAACGGCGTGATGGCGCGCGGCGACCGGGTCGTGGCGGTGAGCGAGCAGATCGCGCAACTGGTGCACGACCGCTACGGCACGCCGTGGCAGCGCATCGCGGTGGTGCCCTCGAGCGTCGATCTCGAGCGCTTCGATCCATCGCGCGTGCCGCGCGCGCGCGTGGAAGCCATGCGCGACGCCTGGGGGGTACGGCCCGACACCAAGGTGATCCTGGTCGCCGGCCGCATCCTGCGCCGCAAGGGCCACCACGTGATGGTCAAGGCGGTGCGCCGGCTCAAGGACATGGGGCTGCGCGATTTTCTCTGCGTGTTCGTCGGCGAGGACCGCGGCCACACGCGCTACACCGGCGAGCTGTGGGACCTCGTGCTGTCGAGCGGCACCATGGACGTGATCCGCATGGCGTCGCCGGTGTCCGACATGCCGGCCGCCTATGGCGCGGCCGACACGGTGGTCTCGGCCGCCGTGCAGCCGGAGGGCCTGCAACGCGCCATCCTGGAAGCGCAGGCCATGAGCACGCCGGTGATCGTGTCCGACCTCGGCGCCGGCCCCGACGTGGTGCTGACCGCGCCCGCGGTTCCGGAACATCGCATCACCGGTTTGCGCTTTCATTCCGGCGACGACGCCGCGCTCGCCGCCGCGCTGCTGCGGCTGTTCTCGATGCCCGAAAGCGAGCGGCGCGCCATCGGCGCGCGCGGACGCGAATGGGTGGTCGGCCATTTCAACCCGGCAACGGTCGCTGCGCAGACGCTGCGGCTCTATGGCGAGGTCATTGCCGGCGCGGAAGCGCCCGCCGTTAGTGCGCCGGTTCAATGAAATCGAAAGCATTTTGAACGATTTGACGCCTTTTTGCGGACTTTTGCCGCCAGGCCTGCGCAAACGCGTTGACTTATTCGCGGTTTCTACCAATCTTTCATGGTCCCGCGGCCTTCGGGCCGGGAAACGTTGCAACAGCATGAGGAGACAAAGACCATTCGCCGTCCGATGAAGTCCGCGCTGCCCGTCGCCAAAGACGGCCCGCGCATCAACGAGGAGATCCGCGCCCGCGAGGTACAGCTGATCGATACTACCGGCGACAATAAAGGCGCCGTCCCCATCGAAACCGCCTTGAGCATGGCCGAGGCGGCCGGGCTTGATCTCGTAGAGATCGCCCCCAACTCCTCCCCGCCCGTCTGCAAGATCCTGGATTACGGCAAGTACAAATTCCAGGCGCAGAAAAAGGCGGCCGAGGCCCGCAAAAAACAGAAGGTGGTCGAGGTCAAGGAGATCAAGCTGCGGCCGATGATCGACGACCACGACTACGACGTGAAGATGCGCTCGATGAAGCGTTTCTTCGAGGAAGGCGACAAGGTCAAAATCACCTTGCGCTTCCGCGGCCGCGAAATGGCGCACCAGGAGCTCGGCTATAAATTGCTCAACCGCGTCAAGGAAGACACCGGCTCGTTCGCCAAGATCGAATCCGAGCCGCGCTTCGAAGGCCGCCAGATGGTCATGATGCTGGCGCCGCGCTGAAAATCTCCGTTCATTCCCGCGAACCCGTCTCCGCCGAGGCTTCGACGGGCAATGCCTAGGCCCATCGAAGCGCAAGCGAAGG
>Ga0207693_10005909_pt1 | contig 10150 bp, 6 predicted proteins | sample LARL81metaG_FD_184347 | JGI IMG/M metagenome (GOLD analysis project Ga0207693, IMG submission 184347) | Corn, switchgrass and miscanthus rhizosphere microbial communities from Kellogg Biological Station, Michigan, USA - LAR L8-1 metaG... | ecosystem: Host-associated > Plants > Roots >... | reverse complement strand
CTCCGCTTGGTTCAATTGATTGGCTGCAGTATTACCCTGCATATTCGGAGAGCGGCTGGGATGGTGCGACGCCATCTTGCCATGCGAGCTGCTCCGTGCGTGCCGGTGCTTAGGCGGCATCGCGGAGCTGGTATCCGACATCGAAGGCGGCGGCATCGCGGCCGCGGGAGCGGGTGCCGCAGGCGCAGGAGCCGCCGCTGGTCGACCGGGGCCTGAGCTATACGGCGTCAATCCTGGCCCGCCGGGGTTTGGACCCGGCATACCCATTGCGTTTCCGCCCGAAGGACTGACTGGCTGCGCGCCGACCGGCCCAGAGAATGCGAGCGCGGCAACGACCGCCACGCCGGTCAAGAGGTGCTTCATGTTGATCCTCCTCGGTAGCACATGTTGATCCTGTTCCGTGGCAAACGATACACGGGACGAGTCCCTGACCGCTAGTTGCTTTGCCGAGACGGAAGGACAAAGCCACCTCTCGGGGACTGCCTGTTTTCCCAATCCGCCTTGCTGCGGCCTCTTCCGGCGATCGGTTCTCTTCGCAGTCAACGTAGCAGCACACTAGCGTCAAGATAGAGCAGCCGAACAGTGTTTTCAAGCGCTGTGGTTGAGAAGTCCCGACGCCAAGACGTCTGTGGCCCTTGGAAGCAGATGCGATTTTTTGCTCGAGGCGAGATGGGGGAGGGGCCCCCGTCCGCAGCAACGAAAATGTCTTTAGCCGCTTCGCCCGGATGATAGTCGTCCCGGACTTTTCGCTGCAAAGAGCCCGTGCCCATCGCTTTGTAAGCGACACCGATATATTTAAAGTAGATCAATTATATAGAGATCGCGATCACAGGAGACTTCGCTTCATGGCGTCCAGGTATACTGCGACCGACGCACAGGCCTATGACCGTCTCATGGGACGCTGGAGCATCCGGCTCGCGGAACAACTGATCGGCTTTGCAGGGGTCGAGACCGGCGACCGCGTGCTCGATGTCGGCTGCGGAACCGGCAGCATGGCGCTCGCGCTTGCCGCGCGCCCGGAGCCCGCGGCGATCGTGGGCATCGACATCGCCGCGCCATACATTGCTTATGCTTCGACCCGATCTGCGGACCCGCGCCTCACCTTCCTGACCGGCGATGCGGTTGCTCTGGATTTCCCGACCGGCAGCTTTGATCGATGCTTTTCTCTGCTTGCTCTCAACTTCATGTCGGACCCGATCCGCGCCCTTGGCGGCATGCGCCGGGTCACGCGCCCGGACGGAATCGTTGCCGCCGCAGTGTGGGATTTTGTAGGCGGGCTGGTCTATCAACGGATCTTCTGGGACACCGCGGCCGCGCTCGATCCCGACGCCGACCTCGCCAGGAGCCGGCACTTTTCGAGCCCGCTGAAGGGGCCAGACGAACTTGTCGCGGCGTTCAACAAGACCGGCCTTTGCAGCGTAGAGCCGGTCGCGCTCACCATTCGAATGGAGTACGCCGAGTTTACCGATTATTGGGAGCCCATCGCGGACGCCCAGGGGCCGGTCGGGGATTACGTCAAGGGGCTCCCGCCAGACCGGCTCGAGGCGCTTGCCTCGGCCGTGCGGCGGGCCTACCTGGCCGGCAGCCCCGATGGGCCTCGCTCCATGGCCGCGACTGCATGGGCGGCGCGCGGCCTCGTCCCATGATTTGAGTTCTGGCCCAGGCGCGCGAGAGGTGCCGCTCATCACGCTGGTATTGTTCTCCGGCAGCCGCACGATAATGGGGACGCTGGCGAATTCGCCCATTGTGAGCGCTCTGGCGATCGGTGGATCCGTAATCGTCTTGTCGATAAACGTTCTGCTTTTGCTGAGCCTGCTTTTGCCGGCCTGACTTAGTCAGCGTCGGTTATCGCGCGAGGGTTCGGGCGAAGCGGACGATCCGGCGGCCCGCTTCCGAGAGGCGCGGTTCGGGAGCCGTCAACGAGATGCGCAGATGGCCGGCGACGCTCGGGCCGAACCCATCGCATGGCAAGACCGCGACGTGCTCGCCGAAAAGGAGTTCGCGCGCGAAGGTTTGGGCATCGAGACCCGTGCCGCGGATGTCCAGCAGCACGAACATGCCGCCCTCGGGCGGCGTCACCCGACAGTTCGGCGCCTCGGCAAGAATGCGCGACAGCAATCCGGCGCGATTTCGATACGCCTCGCGCAGCGCAGCCACCTCGGGGAGATCGTTTTCGAGGGCCGGCATCACGCCGTCCTGGATGAAAGCCGGGCTGCCATAGATCATCGCGACCAACAGGTCGAAAAGGTGTCGCGACAGAGCCGCCGGCCCGATAATCCAGCCAAAACGAAAGCCCGGCATGGCATGCGATTTCGAGAGGCTCGAGACGACGACGGTGCGCTCGGCCATCTCGGGCAGTGACCATGGGCTGACATGCGGCCGGGCGAAGGCGAGGTCTTCGTAAACCTCGTCGGAAAGGAGCCACAAATCGTGGCGGCGGCACAGCTCGGCGATCCCGGCAACCTCTTCCGCCGTAAACACGACGCCGGTCGGGTTGTGCGGGCTGTTGATCCAGACGACGCGGGTACGCGGCGTCACGGCTCTGGCGATCGCGTCGATCTCCGGATGAAATCCGCGTTCGGCACGCAACGGCACCGTGACGAGGCGGGCGCCGCTCGCGCCGATAACCGGCCCGTAGGTGTGGTAGATCGGTTCCGGCACGATGACCTCGTCGCCGGGGCCTGCGAGGCACTGCAACGCGCAATAGACCCCGCCCTGGGCGCCGGGCGTGACGACGACATTGTCGGCGCTGCAAGGACGCCCGGTGCGCCGCTGGAAGCGCGCGGCGATTGCTTCACGCACCCTGGGATAACCGATCATCGAGGAGTAACCGGTGCGATGGCGGCGCAGCGCATCGATCGTCGCATCGATGACGGGCTCCGGCGGCGCCTGGTCGGGATCGCCCACCGTCAAAAAAACGACATCTTGGCCCTGGTCGCGCAGCCGAGCCGCCTCCATTTGGATGCTCCAGGCATCGGCGCCCCGGGCGGCGATGCGATCGACCATTGGTGAGAACCGCACCTTCCTTTTCTCCTCAAAGCCGCATCAGGTTCACGAGATAGTCAGAAGGGGTCTGCCATGACAGGCTCAACCCCTATGCTGCTATCGAGTAAGCGTCTGACCGAAGGGAATACCGAGCAAGATGAGTGTGAGAGCCGAGTTGGTCCGGGCCGGTTTGCGTTGGTTGATCAAGCGCCGCAACCATCGCGAGCTGACGATCGAGCAGCATCGGCGATTCGTGACCGTCGCCGAGCGCTTGGTTCCGGACCCGCCGCCCGAGACTCGGACCCAGGCCGTAGATGCCGACGGGGTCAGAGCGGACATGATCACCACCCCCGAATCCGAAGCCGATCGGCATGTCCTGTTCCTGCATGGCGGAGCCTTTATCATCGGCTCGCCAAACCTTTACCGACATCTCACTTGGCGCATCGCATCCGCGGCTCACGCGCGCGTGCTGGCGGTCGATTACCGCCTCGCCCCAGAGCATCCCTTTCCGGCGGCGCTAGAGGATGCCTTCACCGCCTACAACTGGCTCCTTACCTGTGGGGCGGACCCGAGCCGGATCGCGGTGATGGGCGATTCGGCGGGCGGCGGGCTCGTCTTCTCGCTGATGCTGCGATTGCGCGACGAGGGCTATCCGCTGCCGGCCGCTGCCGCTGCATTGTCACCTTGGACCGATCTCGCGCTGACCGGGGCCTCTCTCCGGGTGAATGCGACCTGCGATCCGATGCTCAGCGGCGACGACCCTCCGCTATTCGTCAGCGACTACCTCGGCGGTGCCGATCCGCGCACCCCTTATGTTTCGCCACTCTATGGCGATCCCGTCGGGCTGCCGCCGACGATCATCCAGGTCGGCAGCGACGAGGTCCTGCGCGACGACGCCGTGCGCATGGCCGATCGCATGCGTGCCGCGGGGTGCCAGGTCGAGCTCGAAATATGGCCGCGCATGCCGCACGTTTGGCACGTCTTCGTGCCGCTAATTCCCGAAGCCCGGCGCGCGATCGAACGTGTCGGGGCGTTCGTCCGGGAAAGGACGGGCTATGACGGCGCTGCCCCTCTGGCCCGATCTGCCCCGATTATCTGACCGACGGGCGGAAGACGGCGAAGCGCGGCAACCGCCCCCCAGCTGAGGAGCAGGGTACCGCCGAAGACCAGTGCTGCCTTTATGATGGCCGGCAGGGCGGTGCCGAGCAGCGCGAACTGGAGCCAAACAATAAACAGGTAATGCACGAGATACATGCCGTAGGCGCTATCTTTGAGGCCGGCAAGCGACGGGAGGCGCCGTGCCAGGAAGCGCAGCGAGACCGCCAGCACGGCAAAGCAGCTGGCAAAACAGGCGAACACAAAGCTCAGATCGGCGAGGATCCGCAAACCGAGGGGGGACGACGCGCCTTCCTCCATGGTGAGCCCGGTAAGCCCCATCCAGGCGAGTAGTGAAACCAGGGCGGCAATAAGCCAGACCACCCACCCCCGCACCAATGGTCCATCCGCTGCGAGCAGACCGCGTTCGACACCGCAGGCGCCGAGCCCGAGGCCGGCAAAGAAATAGAGGGCGTAATGCAATGGGCGGCTGAGCTGGAACGCGAACGGTCCTTGCTGGAACCAGGCCGAAGGCGTGAAGCCGAGGGCCAATGGTACATAGGCGACCACCGAGGCGAACACAAAACCGACGAAATATCGGGCCGGGTGCGCGGCAGCTGCCGACGAGAGGCGGACCAGGAGATTGCCCCAGCCCGGCGCAAATCGATGCAGAGCAGCGGCCGCAAAATCGGACGCCAACAATAGCCACAAAAACCACATCGGGCCGCACGGCCAGAATGGCAATGCGAGCCAATGCCGCAAATAGCCAGCAACACTCGGATCGCTCGCTGTCTGCAGGTAGGTCGGATAGAGGGTCGGGGGCATCAAAACAGTCACGACGAGGACAAAAGGAAGCCCAAGCCGCAGTAGCCGGCCATGGAGAAAATCTGCCGTTCCCCTGCGGTGGAGGCTCGGCCAAACGAAGAGCCCCGAGAGAAAGAAAAACAGCGACATCAGAAAGACGTCTTGCCACGCGCAGTACAGGTCGAAGCCGAGCCACCGTTGGCTGTCGACAATCGGAAAGGCGCGCCACTGATAAGGCGGGCTGTCGAACGGAAACGGCGCGGCCGGAAGAAACTGCAGATACGCCAGCACCGAGTGAAACGACAGCACCAGCAGAATGACCAGGGCGCGCAGATTATCGAGCGCGAGGCTTGACCGGGGCATCATGATATCCGCTTTGGCGCGCCGGTAATTACTCGTGCTCATCCCCCAACGTCCGCATCTCTGCCAAAGCACGTTTCGCGCGCACGGAGGCGGGTTGAGTAGCGGCACCAGCCGGGGTTTCACGGCGCACGACCCAGACACTCTTTTCGCGGGGCCGCCCCATTAAGGCCGGTTGGAACAGCACGGCCGCTGCCATTGTGCAGACGAGCGCCAGCGCCATCAACTTGCCCATGCTGGACGTGGCGGGGTCACTGGAGAGCCACAGGCTGCCGAATGCGCTTGCGGTTGCCATGGCGCTGAAGATCACGGCCCGCGTCAAGGTCGACTGTACCAGCGCGGTTTTCCCGCTGCGCCAGGCCATGATGTAATAGATCTTGAACGCGACGCCGACCCCGAGGAGCAGCGGCAGCGCAATGATGTTGGCGAAGTTCAATGGGATGTCGAGTGCGACACAGAGCTCCAGCGTCACCACTCCGGCGACGAGCAGTGGTATCAGTGTAAGGAGGACATCGGAAATCCGCCGCAAGGTGATCCACAGCAATAGGGCAATCGCCCCCAAAGCGAAGATCCCGGCTTCGACAAAAGCTCGCACCACCGTATTGCCGGCCTCGAACATCAGCACAGCCGGGCCGGTCGCCGCAGGCTCGACCGCCAAGACCGCGGTCACAAATTGACGCAGCGCCGCAGTGTCGTCCGGGTCGCCCTTCGGGAGAACCTCGACCCGTGCACGCCCATCCGGGGCGAGCCACTGCCTTTTGATATCGGCCGGAATATTCCCCACGGTGATCCGCTCTGGCGCGAGCTCCTGCCTCAGCTGATCGAGCGAGAATCGCAACGAACCGGCAATGGCCGCCTCCACATCGGCGCGAACTGACGGGTCGGCTTGCGCCAGCTGCAATAACAGCCCAGAAAGGCGTCGCGCTGCCTCTGCGCCAGAGCCTTGGCTGTCACCCGCCGCATCCGATAGCGCCTTGGCGGTAGCCGACAACACTTCGCTGGTTTGTGCATCGGTCGGCGGTTGGGCGACCTCGTCGGGATTGAGCGAAGGTCCGATCGCCTCGGCTGCGTGCGCGATCAGCTGCAGTTTTTGATCCTGATCGGCAGGCACCAGGCTGTCGAGCGTCAGTGTCCGCGCGACTTCGGGCAGTGCCGCGAGACGCTGTGCAGTCGCACCGGCGGCACTGCGGTCGGGCGTCATAATCTCGATGGCATTCGCGCCGGTCTGGACGTCCCGGCGCAGGTCGAGAAAAGTCGCGACCGACGGAGCGTTCGGGCTCCGCACATGAAGCGGGTTAAAATCGAACGGCAGGAACGCCAACAGCGGCGAAGCGGCCGCTACCAGAAATATCGTCGTTCCGATGACCGGGATTCGGTAGCGCTGCAGAAACCAATCGACCGGCGCCAGCGCGGCAAACCCCATCGGCCGCGGCTCGCCCGGCGGCTTTAGCACTATCAGAAGCGCCGGCAGCAACGTGATACTGGTCACGAATGCGATGATCATACCGCAGCCGGCGATCTGCCCGAGTTCGGAGAGGCCTCGGTAGGAAGTCGGCAGGAAGGATGAGAACCCGACCGCCGTCGCCGCTGCAGCGAGCGCCAACGGCGCGCCGGCCTTGCGCGCAGTGCTCCGCAACGCGGTGTGCAGATTGCCGTATTCGTGGCGCTCGGCGCGGTACCGCACGCTGAATTGCAACCCGAAATCGACCCCCAATCCGACGAACAGTACAAAAAACGCGACCGAGATCACGTTCAACGCGCCGACCAAGAAGAGGCCGAGGGCTGCCGAAATCATTAAGCCGACAAGCAGGCTGACGACGACCGCCAGGATGATCCGCGCCGAGCGCAACGCCAGCCACAGGATGACGAGAACCGCGCCGATCGAGACGACCGCGTTGAGCGCTGCACTGTCCTTGATCGTCGCGAACTGGTCGTCGTTCATCGGCACCAGCCCGGTCAGTCGCACCCGCGCCTGATAGTCGCTGTCGAGCTTCAATTCCCGTGCGGTGGCCATGATCGCATCGGTGGCAGCGCGACCCGGTTGCAAGGCCGTGAAGTCGAGCACCGGTTCGATCTCGATGAAACGGCGCAATTCCTGCGGTACGGGGGCTTTGCCGCTGGCGAGGGCGCGCCAGGAAAAACTTGCGGGCCGGCCATCGAGAACGTCCTGTACGGTGTCGGACGCCATGTTCATCGGCCGCGCCAAGTCGTCGAGCTGGATCTGCCCGTATTGCACGCCCATCAGGCCCAGAGACAGCGCGCCGAGCGCTCCCCGCAGGCTTGGATCAGCGGCCAATGTCTGGAGCACAGGGCCAGCCTGGACGAGACCGTCCGTCAGCCGCGTCACTTCGCTCGCCGGCAGGTACAACAGCCCGTTCCGCTCAAAAAAGGCTCCGCCCTGCATCTCGTGCACTGCCCGAATGCGGTCGGCACGGTGTGCAAACGCCTCGGCGAGCTTTGTCGATGCCTGATCGACCAGCTCCGGGGTTGGCGCATCGACGACGACGAGGACTTCCGGTTGCGGGAACGCCTTCATGTATTCGAAGGCCTGCTGCGTCCAAGGTAAATCGGGCGGAAAGAGATCCTTGACGTCGGTCTTGATGCCGAAATTGCGCACCGTGTAAACCGATGACGCCGCCGCCAATGCCATCCCGACCACTATGACCCACCAGGCATGGCGGCTGCAGAAATCGACGACCCGAAATATCGATGACCTGAGCATGTTCTTATCTGTTGCCAATTAGCCTGCCGTCAGCCGTCCACTCTGAGGCCGCGGCGTTAACGGGCGGTTGACTGCCAGCGGCTGAACCGGTTAACGCTGCGGAACTCAGCCCGCTGCGGGTCTGATTGTAGAACCTTTAGCGAAACCGCTCGGTTCCCGAGCCTCGCCCGGCGCAGCGCGTCAATATTGTGGTATCGGCGCCGTCAATATCCGACCGCCGCGCCGGCCGGCAGCCGCTTGTCGCTGGCGCCACGAAAGCGCCCGTTGGCGATCTCGATCAACTCGACTGCGCCCCACGGCCGTCGCTCGACCAGCCTGTATCCCATCTCGGTGAGCTGTGCGACCACCTCGGGCGCCAAGCCGGAACGCTCGAAAAGCAGCTCTTCCGGCAGCGATTGATCGTGGAGGCGCGGGGCATCGACGGCCTCCTGCGCCGTCATCCGGTAGTCGATAATGTTCATGATCGTCTCGAGCACCGTCGTAATGATGCGCGAGCCGCCGGGGCTGCCGAGCACCAGAACGACTCGGCCGTCCCGCTCGACCAGGGTCGGGGCCATCGACGACAGCGGCCGCTTGCCGGGCGCGATTGCGTTGGGCTCGCCCTGGACGAGACCGTAGAGGTTCGGCGCGCCCGGCTTCACGGTGAAGTCGTCCATCTCGTTGTTGAGAAAAAATCCGGTGCCGGGGGCCACCACGCCGGCCCCGAAATAGCCGTTGATCGTATAGGTCACCGCGACGGCGTTACCTTCGGCGTCGACGACCGAATAATGGGTTGTCTCGGCTTTTTCGGCCGGCGGCGGCACCGCGTTGACGGGCGCGCCTTCACCGCGGCCGATCTCGCCGCGGATCGAGGCGGCGTAGTCCTTCGACAGCAGCCGTTCCAGCGGGTTCGTCACGAAGGCGGGGTCGCCGAGATAGGCATTGCGGTCGCGATAGGCGCGGCGCATCGCCTCGACCAACAGGTGCACGGAGCGCGCGGAGCGGAACCCCAACCCGGCAATGTCATAACCTTCGAGGACATTGAGGATCTCGCACATCGTCGCGCCGCCGGAGCTTGGCGGCGGCGCCGAAACGAGGACATAGCCGCGATAGGAGCAGGTCAAGGGCGCCGTCTCGGTCACCGTGTAGTTGGCGAAATCTCGAGCGTTCAGGATTCCGCCATTCTCGTCGCTTGCTTTCTCGACAGCGGCCGCAATCCCGCCCTTGTAGAAGGCGTCCGGGCCCCGCTCCGCGATCAGCTGGAGAGTTGCCGCGAGGTCGCTCTGAACGAGGCGATCACCCGGCTCGAAACGCTTGCCGTCCGACCGCAGAAAAATCCTTGCAGCCCCGGGGTCCCTGCCGAACCGGTCCGCCCTTTCATCGAGGATGTCGGTGTCGGCTTGGCCCAAGACGAAGCCGTCACGCGCCAGTGCAATCGCCGGCGCGGTCAGCGCGGCGCGCGGCAACCGACCGTATTCGGCCGCAGCCCGGTCGAGCCCCATCACCGTGCCCGGCACGGCGGCGGCGCGGTAGCCATAACGGCTCAGATCGTCGATCTGCCGACCCTCCGCGTCGAGGTACATCGTGGCTGTCGCCGCCAGGGGGGCGGTCTCGCGGAAATTGATGAAGGTCTCCCGCCCGTCGGCGAGATGGACCGTCATGAACCCGCCCCCGCCAATATTGCCGCAACACGGGTCGACGACGGCGAGCGCATAGCCGACCGCGACCGCCGCATCGATCGCGTTGCCGCCCGCCTGGAGGATGCCCACCCCGACCTCCGACGCCAGCCGATGCGCCGAAACCACCATACCGTGCTTGGCCTCGACCGCGGGAGCCGACATCGCTGCCGTCAAACCGGTCAGCGTGATCGATAATGCAAAGATCGCGACAAGACCCCTCTCCGCCGCCTTGCGGGAGAGAGGGAGGGGCCCATCGCGGAGCGACGGGAGGGTGAGGTGGCTGGCCGGCGGATCGGGTGCGACGGAGCCACCCCCCTCACCCTGCCCTCTCCCCCCGCAAGCGGGCGGAGAGGAGAAAGTTGTGGGGCGGGAGAGAGCTCGGCGCAAAACTTACCGAACCGCCTGGTACAGCCGCTCGTCGTAAAGAGCGCCTTCGAGAGGGGTGAGCTGGTCGCGAAACTCCTTGTTGTGCGGCGCCACTACGCTCGCATCGAACGCTTTGCGGTCGCGCCATACTTCGACCAAG
>Ga0207693_10005907_pt1 | contig 10155 bp, 7 predicted proteins | sample LARL81metaG_FD_184347 | JGI IMG/M metagenome (GOLD analysis project Ga0207693, IMG submission 184347) | Corn, switchgrass and miscanthus rhizosphere microbial communities from Kellogg Biological Station, Michigan, USA - LAR L8-1 metaG... | ecosystem: Host-associated > Plants > Roots >... | reverse complement strand
GTCGTGAATAGAGGCGAACGGCGACTTGGCTTTTTGTTGAACGATGTCTTGCCCAGCCTCTTCATGCAGGCCTTTCACATAGCGCAACCCGAGTCGGAGCGCGATGGTGTCATCACGGCCCCCGACGTTCCTGACAGCTGACAGCTGATGGCTGATGGCTTCCAGCGTGCAATTCCATTCCGACTTTGTCACATCCACTGGAAGCACTTTCAGCCCATGTCGCTGCGCGTCTTTCACGATGGTTGCCGGGCTATAGAAGCCCATAGGTTGGTTGTTCAACAGCGCCGCCGTGAATGCCGCAAGATAGTGGCACTTCAAGTAAGCGCTGCCGTAGGCGATCAGCGCGAAGCTAGCGGCGTGCGACTCCGGGAATCCGTACAGAGCAAATGAAGTAATTGAGAGCACGATCTGCTCCTGTGCTTCTGCAGAAATCCCATTGCGCGTCATGCCGGCGCGAAGCTTGGTTTCAATTTCGCGCATGCGTTTTTCAGAGCGTTTAAATCCCATGGCGCGGCGGAGCTCTTCAGCTTCGCCGCCGGAAAATCCGGCAACGACCATTGCCATTTTCAAAAGCTGTTCCTGAAAAAGCGGCACACCCAACGTGCGCTTGAGCACTGGTTCGAGCGATGGGTGCGCATACGCCACTTCTTGCCTTCCCTGCCGCCGTTCTAAATAAGGATTGACCATCTGTCCGACAATCGGCCCAGGGCGAATAATCGCGACCTGCACCACGATGTCGTAAAAACGCTTAGGCCGCAGGCGAGGCAGGCAGGACATCTGCGCACGGCTTTCGATCTGGAACATGCCAATGGTGTCCGCCTTCTGCAATGTGGAATAGACTTCGGGATCGTTGGCGGGCAGATGCGCGAGATCGACTTCTTCCCGGTAGTGATCGCGGATGAGGTTCAGGGAATCTTTAAGCACCGCCATCATGCCAAGGCCGAGCAGATCGACTTTCACGATGCCGAGGTCGGCGCAGTCTTCCTTGTCCCATTGGACGACGACGCGGCCGGGCATGGACGCAGGTTCCAGCGGCACAACAGAATCGAGTTGCCCCTGGCAAATCACCATGCCACCGGAGTGCTGGCCGAGATGGCGAGGCAAATCCTGAATGGCCTCGCACAGCTCGAAATACTTGCGAATGCGCGGATGCTGCAGGTCGAGGCCGGCATCGCGAAAACGATGATCGAAGGTATCGTTGGCATCGCGATATTCCCAGTGTGAAACCGCAGCGGAAACTTTGTCTAAAGTTTCGGGATCAAAGCAAAGCACTTTGCCGATTTCACGCGAGGCCATGCGGCTGCGGTAGGTAATGACATTGGCAGTCATGGCCGCGCCACGCTCGCCGTAGCGGCGATACAAATACTGAATGACGCTCTCGCGATCGTCGCCGCTGGGAAGGTCGAGATCGATGTCGGGCCACTCCCCGCGCTCTTCGGAAAGGAAGCGCTCAAAAAGCAAGTCCATGCCGATGGGGTCCACTGCGGTGATGCCGAGCGAGTAGCAAACTGCACTATTAGCCGCGGAGCCGCGTCCCTGTACGAGAATGTTTTGCTCGCGGCAAAAGCGGACGAGATCCCAGACGATAAGGAAGTATCCGGGCAGCTTGAGTTTCTCTATCAACGCGAGCTCGAGTTCGATTTGCTGCCGTGCTCGATCGCGGAGACTTGAGGAGGCGCGGCCGTAGCGCGATTGAAACCCTTCGCGCGTGCGTTCGCGGAGGAATGACATCATGCTCTCGCCTTCAGGGACCGGATATTTTGGGAATTCATATCCGAGATCTTTCAGCGTGAAATCCAGCCGGGAGGAAAGCTCGACGGTGTTAGCGAGGGCTTCGGGAATATCAACAAACAGTTCGGCCATCTCCAGCGGCGACTTCACATGGCACTCAGAGTTACGTGCCAGCAGTCGTCCTGCGTTGCTCAGTGTGCAATGGTTGTGGATGGCGGTAAAAACGTCGCAAAGTTCCCGTGCCTCTTTGGTTGCGTAGCGTACTCCGTTGGTGGCGAGCAATGGCAAGCGAAGTGAGCGGGCGATTTCGATCGCTGCATGATTGCGGAGTTCCTGCTCGCGAAGAAAATGGCGCTGCAGTTCGACATAGACATCCCCGGCGCCGAAGATGTGCATCAGGCGCTCGCCAGTTTGGCGAGCTTCTTCGATTCCACCGTGCCGAAAAGCTGAAGCGAGCGGGCCATCGTCGCCGCCGGTCAGGCAAATCAGTCCTTCCGCGTGTTCTTGCAACTCTTTTTCCGAAACTGCGCCTTCGTTCTTTGCTGCACGCAGCTTCATCTTCGTGATCAGGCGGCAAAGGTTTTGATAGCCGATGCGGGAAGAAACGAGAAGAGGGAGGCGCGCAGAATTGCAGATTTCCGCTGTGACTTCCGCGCCGATATGCGCCTTGATCCCAGCCTTCTGTGCGGCCATGTGAAAACGTGGCGCCCCATACACACCGTCGCGATCGAGGAGTGCCATCGCGGGCATCTGCAATTCGGCCGCGCGCGCAATCAGGTCTTCAGACACGGATGAGCCTTCGAGAAAACTGAATGCGGAACGGGAGTGAAGCTCGACGTACAAAGGCAGCTCTTAGCTGTTGGCTCTTAGCCACTTCATCTGTGACCAAGCTAAGAGCTAACGGCTAAAAGCTAATAGCTGGTGTTCAGTCATAGGTCCCTTCCAACAGCCACTTGCCGCTGAGCAGGTCGTGAATCAGGCGATAGAGCACAATGTCGGTTTTTTCTTCGAGTGCGATGTCCCATTCGTCGCGAACCCAGGAATCCTGCTCCCACCAGTCTCCCGAAGACCGCCAGGGGCCTGCGGCCCAAAGCACATCTCCTGAAATCTGCTGATTTTTTTGCGAGGAGAGATGCGAGGGCTTGCCACCCGCGTAACTCACCTGCACCAAAATTGGCGGGCGAAAGATTCTGAGCGCGGTAACAAGATCCTTAGGTACATCACTCTTTGCATCTGCAGCCGAGGGCATGAAGTGGCGCATCTCGAAAGCTTCCGTGCGATGCGTGTCTAGAAGTGCAGGCGAGGCAGCGCGGCCTTCGCCAACAATGGCGTTGATCCGCGCCAGCGTCAGTTCAAGTTTTTCAGGCTGAGGAGAAGAAGGCATGAAAAGCCCATTCTGCGCTGGACGCGGCTTTGCGGGTTCAATCCGCAACATAACTTTCTTGACTGGGGCGCCGGGAGGATGCGCTTTCAAATCAAGCTGCAGGAGTTTCAAAAAAGTTTTGGGATCGAGCAGCGGCACTGGCAAATGAATCGTGCGCTGAAAAGATGCAAGCGCAGCATCATTGGCCGAAAGTCGTCCGTTTTCGAGCGTCAGTTCCAGACACAATTCCTGCGCAGCCAGTGCACGAGATTCAAGCCGTGCGCAAAGATGGTCGAGCATGCGGTTGAGTACGAACGCGAGCGGTTCCAGCAGAACCATGGGAAACTCGAGCTCATGGGCTTCTTCAAAGACCAGCGGCGAATCAGATGGGACCAGCGTGCGGCTTCTGGTTCCATGCGCCTTTTGCTGGAGTTCAAGGCCTCTCTGTCCCAGGCGCTCAGTCAAGGCGACTTCAGGAAGCGCAGCCAGTTCGCGGAATTTGCGGATTCCCCAACGGTGAAAAGTTTCCAGCAGTTCTTCGGCAGTATTCGGGTCCGAATCATCAGCGAACAACACCTCGAGTGGCAAGCTGCCTAAAATTTCGGGTTCTTTCCCTTCCGGAACAACCGTTACGCCGCTGAAGCCGTGCGCGGCGAGCAGAGCGGCATCGATGGTGGATGCAACGGCCACGTTGGTCTCGAGTCCCATGCCGGAAGCACGACGGAAGATCTCGCGGGCAACTTTTGGCAATGGACCAAAAAGCTTTTCGAGACCGGAGATGTCGAGCAAAAGAATGTCGGGAGCGCAATCTTCCACACGCGGAGAAAAGGACTGCGCACAATCCAGTAATGCCTCATGCGCAGAGGACTCCTGCAGTTCCGAGCGATCGCGCAAGATGATGTTGTCGCAAACTTCGGCTTGCAACTTGGTCATGCCGGCAGAAATACCACTGGCACGGGCCTCTTCGTTTAGAGCACAAATTTTCTGCAGCGGCGGCTTGCCTTCGAGAACGGCGACGGCCTCAGATCGTAAATCGGGCTCCGCGCGCACAATTGCCTCTACAGGAAAATCAGGAACGAAGATGCAGGCAAAAGGCATGGGGGAAATCGGCGTCGGGCTTTAGGCTTTCGGTCGTCGGTCGTCGGTCGTCGGTCGTCGGTCGTCGGTCGTCGGATAGAAGCAAACGCAAGTCATCCAGCGCGTACTGCTTGCGTGGTGAAACTTGCTTTTACGGTTTGCATCGGCTTACGTTCGAGGCGCGAGCGCACGAGTTCAGCTCCCACACGCGTTTCGCTCAAAACTTGAGCATGTGCCGGTTTTCTTAATCCCTCAACTGCAATGCCTAATCGCTCTTTCAGTTCCGTTGTTTCTGCCAGCTGAAAACTGAGAGCTGACAGCTGTTTCCCAACCTTCAGCACCAAGGCCGCACAGGTTTGGGAGCAGGCAAATTCGCTGACAACCAGCAGCGCAGTTTTTGTGTGCTCGACCGCCCGCTGAAAGCGAAACCAGGAAGCTAACGGAATGCGACGAACAAATTTTTCTGGGATTCCAGCGAGGTCGAGCACCACCAGCCCAAAGCCACCGCTCTGCAGAATCAGGTCTGTGGTTTTGAGGACTTGATCGAGTCGGGTTTCGGAGTCAGTCACCGGCCGTTGGTCATTGGCTTTCGGCTTTTCCCTCCTGGCTGTCGGCACTTCATCGGTTGTTCCTCGTGTGCCGTGCGCTAACGGCCGATGACCGATAGCCGACGACCGCTTTGGCTGCTCCCAGCATCGCACCCACAACAATCTGTTGAAATTCACTCCAGCGGCAGCGCCGGAGTTCGGGTCAAAGCTGTCGCAGGCATCAATCAGAACGCACGTACCCTCGTCCTGAGTATTTTTTGCCAAAGCGGCAAGTAGCGCGCTGGTTTTGCCGGAAGATGCTGAGCCATAAAGTACAGTCATACAGCCGCAGGGAATGCCTCCGGTAATGGCATCCAGTTCAGCGATCCCGGAACAGAGCATTTCGGGGCGCGGCCGCACCTCCAAATGAGAGGCAGGACGTACGTCGGCGAACTTCGCAGACCTGGCAATATTCTGCAAAAGGATCGCTCTTCGGGATTCAAAACTCACGGGGCCAAGGGGAACAGAAGCTGTGTTCAAGGGCAGAGAAGACATGCAAGACCTCAGAGCAAATGGCGGCTGGTGCTGCTCCGGAGGAACCAGAGTAGTTTCGCTTTTTATTCGCTTTTGGGATTCTGCTACTGCCGGACAGGCTTGTCAAGCGATTCGAGCAATCTCCCAGGTCATTTTTTTACGACGAGGAAAGCACGTCTCAGGAGCGCTTTGCGAGGAGTGTCCCAGCTCCAAGATCAGTTCCTACTTCACTTTTTGAAGACCATCGCGACCACTTCCAAGGTGCTGGCTCAACATTAAAACCGTCATACGCGTGGCCGTTTAGAAGCTTCCCGGTGTTGCAGAGCCTCGCGGCGGGCGAGTTCCCGCTGCAGGAAGCGGGTCATCTCTTCAGCGTCGGCAGGCCGCATGAGCAGGTAATCCACCCGTAGTTGCAGCGCCTCGCGCAGAGCTTCGACCGTAGGGTAGCCGGTCGAAAGAATCACCAAAGGTGGCTTTTTCAGCTTTTTGGCTTCCTGCGCGAGTTTTAGACCTTGGCTTCTGGTCCCGAGATCCATTTCGATCAGGGTGGCGTCCCAGGCCTGTTGAGACAGCCGCTTGCGACCGCAATCATAGGAGTCGCAGGTAGCCACACGGTAGCCCTGGTCCTCCAGCAACATGCGGTAGGTACTGGCAACGGCGGGTTCTTCATCGACAACTAACACTGTGGGCTGCTGGTTAGCCACTCGCGGCGGGTCCCCTGGGTTATTTGCGTCCTGGCAGAATTAGATTCCGAGATGCCTTTAGGGGTTGGGAAAACTAGGTTAAGTGTCGGGGTACAATATGCAGAGCTTCTCTCCCGAGTTGAAGATGCTGCGAAAACCTTCATTACTGATCGTTGACGACGAACCTAATGTGCTGCTTACGCTGAAACTGGTTCTCGAGGAAGACGGATACCAGATCAGTACCGCGGCGAGCTACGCAGAAGCTGAAAAACTCATCCGTAAGCCCTGCCCGTTTGACGCCATTCTCACCGACCTGTGGATGGAAAAAGAGGACATTGGTCTCGAGTTGGCGCGCTCTGCATCTAAGTTGCGCCCGAGACCCATCATTGTGATTTTCACCGGATTTGGGAGTACTGGCAATGCGCGGGCAGCCTTGGGCGTCCCTGTTGACTATTTCGCCCTGAAGCCGCTGGACGTGGATGAACTGAAGCGGGTTTTGAATCGGCTGGTGGTGACGAACGCCGCAGATCGAACGGTGCGGTTATGAGTGGATGGCGAGGCTCAAAATTCGCGCTGGTGGTGCACCCCGACCTAAGTGTGCTCTCGCAGTATCAGACGCTGCTTGCGTCCGGCGGATTCACGACAGTGGTTGCCCGCGATCTCCCGACAGCACTCCTGGCCATTACCCAGCATTTTTTCGATGTAGCGGTTGTCTCCTCACAACTCAGTGAGGCGGGCGATGGATGGCCGCTCGCGGGGGTTCTGCACCTGGTGTTTCCCCAGTCTTATATCGGGGTGCTCGCCCCTGGGACTGATCTCCTCACTCTCCAGTCAGCAATCAATAGCGGGGTGCAGGATGTATATGAGATTACACAGACGCCGCAGAACGTCGTGAGTGCCCTGCTGGCCGCTACAAACAATCCCGCAACTCTCAATCCAAAGAAGAATCCTCCTGACGCTCCCCAGGTCCACTAGCAGACCCTGGCTCCGGAATCCACGACGACGGATCGAGAACTGGCCAGCTGATTGGCGGGTCAGTCGCCCTGATCACGCGCAAAGACGAGCAGCCCGTTTGCCGGAATGGTGATCTGCGCAGATGTGGGCAGGTTGTTGCAAGCTGGACCGTTGACCTGTACCCCGCCACCGTTCCCTGCCACCGTCGGATTCACCCAGTTCTCGTAAACATCGCTGTTGAAAACTTCGTGCCAGTAGCCCACGGATGGGAATGGGATTGTGTATCCGTTCAAAGTTGACTCATTCAGGCTGGCAACAACTACCACATCGCGGCCAACGTCAGGAATCCAGCGCTGATAGGCAAGGACGCGATTGTAGTCGTCCACAGCGATCGTTGCGACGCCTTCGGCCCGCAGGGCCGGTTGCTTTCTACGCAGCCAATTGAGCTCGCGCGTAAAACGATGGAAGTCGATCATCGTACGATCAGAGTCGAGGCCGTCCCAATAAATCAGTGATCCTGCAGGATTGTCGGACCAGCGCTTGTCCTCGTAGAACTCTTCTCCCATGAAGATCATGGGAATGCCCGGCGAAGTGAGCAGGATTCCGGTTGCGACGCGCGAACGGCTTGTGGCATACCAACTGTGGGAATTTCCGCCGCCAGCAAGAGACGAGATTCGTGGGCCGTCCTGATCGACTGTGTCGTGGCTTTCAATGTACTGAACTGCCCGCCACGCATCAGAGAAGCCGGGCGCTCTAAGCTGATCCGCCACTGGCTCCCAATGCACCTGCGCATCACGTCCACCTGTCGCCTCAGCCAGCACGCCCCGCAAGGTTCTCCGCAAACCGTCGTGCCATTCTGCGTGGAAACCAGCTCCGCCCTGGTCACGGGGCTTCACCACTGCGGGTTCGGGTCCCCAATACTCTGCAATGTTGATGGCAGCAGCATTGGCGGCATTGAGCGTGCTGTTCAGGTCCTGACAGAACAGCCAGCCGCTGCCGGCATTCTGTTGGTCAATCACTGTCACCTGGTCGTAGCGGAATCCATCCGCGTGATACTCGTTGATGAAAAACCGGGCATTGTCGATGAGGAACTGGCGGACTTCCTGCTTCCAGAATGCGAACATCGGTCCGCAATGGTCGTTCGCGGTGAAATACTGGCTGTCATTAGGATCATTGCCGGGCGCCAAGTCGAAAAAGTAGAGTGACTCGGGATCATTCTTCCGATCTCTCAGATCGGCGGATGCATGGTTGTAAACGACGTCAAGCAACACTGCGATTCCGCAAGCGTGGCAAATGTCGATCAGCGCCTTAAGCTGATTCGTGGGAATCGCGAGCACGTCGGGTATGATCGGTGTCTTGCCTTTCTTCGTGAGCAGTTGGTTCACGGTTTCCAGATACTGTTTTAGCTCACCCGGATCGTCCACCTCGTAATCCATCTCGGGAGAAAACAAGTCGGTGCCGTTGTATCCCGCGCTCCTCGGCGTGTTGTATTCCACGATGGGCATCAGTTCGATGGCATTGATTCCGAGGTCGCTGAGGTATTCGATTCGATCTACGACATCGAGGAACTTGGCCACTCTCTGGTCACGTTTGTCGCCGTAGAACGTGCCGACGTGCAGCTCATAAATGATGAGATCGCGAAATTGGGGCGTACGCCACGACGCATCCTGCCACGGGTATGTGTCAGGGGATCGAATAATGCATTTGGGATCGGGCCAGATGTGTTCCAACGCTCGGGCGTATGGATCACGTTTCGGGCCAGCGCCTCCGTCACCTTCGATCCAGAACTGGTAGAACGTGCCATCCGTCGCATCCGGAAGAAATCCCGTCCAGTGCCCTCCAGCTCTCTCTTGCAGGAGCCACGGGTTGGAAGGCGTCCATTCATTGAACTCGCCAATCACGTAAACATTCCTGGCACGGGGCGCCCACACCCGAAAAGTTGCGCCCGTGGCGACCAAGTTGGCGCCCATCGGCGTGCTGTCAGAAATGTTCTGCTGCGTGACTCCAGCGGGTGTAGGCATAACGGCGAGAGCAGACATTGAGGAACTCCTGTCCAGCTGCAAGTGGCAACGACGTGCGCACCAGGTCGTACCGATTAGATAGTGCGGCTGGCGAGGAGATCGTATCCGAATTAAAAGTCGTTACGAATTTCGGGGATCCGCGCCTGACGTATTTCTCTTTTTATACCCTCGGCAGTAAACGACCGGGAGCCTCGGATATTTCGCGAACTCCGTGTCGCTGAGCGCCCTCGCGCACAAATAGAACGTGGCCCCACGATCGGACACTACTCGCCTCATGTGCTCGCAATCGGCGCACAAGCCTATCTCAGTCGGCTGGCTTACTGACTTATCTTCTGCTGCCACGAGGAATGCATCCGTGAACGCGGCGCCGGTTTTGAGCCTCATCAGCCCGCTCGCAACCGGCACGTCAGCCAGAATTACTTGAGGTGCTTGTTGACAGCCTTGGTCATTTGAAACATGTCGAGCTTCTTGCTGCCGAAGATTGGCTGCAACTTGTCGTCGGCGATGATCTCGCGCTTATTCTCCGGATTCTGGAGCTTATTCTTTTTGATGTGTGCCCAAATCTTTTTTGTGACCTCGCTGCGTGGAAGCGGTTCAGTGCCGACGATTTTGGAAAGCTCTGCTGACGGCGTCATGGGCTTCATGAACGCGCTGTTCTTTGTTGCTTTACCTGCTTCTTTTGCCATGTCTCTCTCCGGCCCACAAAATTGAGTTGAATCAGTCGAATTCTAATGGAATCGGGCAAGGTCTGCCGAATCGGAGCGCCCAGGGACTCGTATAGCCAACCCTGTTGGAAGTTTCGCCTCAGATGTCTGAGTTCAGGCAGGGGGCATCCGGATCAACGGGTTAGTCCCGCTCCGATAAGTGTGGGAACGTCGCTTGTCCGGGTCATACTCGTGCTCCAGTTGTGGTCAGCCTAACGGTCGGCCGTCGCTTGGCCAGCCACACAGGACAACCAAGACACCAAGGCCACCATCAAAAGAATTCTCGTTTGCATTGTTTGCGCAGACAGTATCTACGCCTCGAAGGCCGGGGCTACTTTGCAGGGGTTAGCTCACGACGGCCGCTGTAAGTGAGAAGGCGAAGCTGTGCCCCAGTCCCAAACCTCCTGCGTTGGGCGCTGGGCTCACTGGGCAACACGGGCTAGGAAAGTCGGCCTGGATTTCTCTCGCGAGTGTACTTCTTTGTCGGCTTACGATGTTTTCGAACCATTCCGGACGATAGTCGAGTCCACCAGGCATCGACTCGGGGTTGATCGGGCAGTC
>Ga0207693_10005906_pt1 | contig 10156 bp, 9 predicted proteins | sample LARL81metaG_FD_184347 | JGI IMG/M metagenome (GOLD analysis project Ga0207693, IMG submission 184347) | Corn, switchgrass and miscanthus rhizosphere microbial communities from Kellogg Biological Station, Michigan, USA - LAR L8-1 metaG... | ecosystem: Host-associated > Plants > Roots >... | reverse complement strand
CGTCGCTCGGCTCGTTTTTCTTTCTCGGCGCGCTCCTTCTCGAAATCGAGCTCGCCGCCGACGCGCCATTCGAGGCCGATCGCTGCGGAAGTTGCACGCGCTGCCTCGAGGCCTGCCCCACCGAGGCGCTCGTCGCGCCACGTGTGCTCGACGCGACGCGCTGCATTTCGTACCTGACGATCGAACTGAAGGGCGAGATCCCTCGCGAGCTCCGCGAGCCGATCGGCGATCTGATCTACGGCTGCGATATCTGCCAGGATGTATGTCCGTGGAACGAGCGCTTCGCGCGCGAGCTGCCTGAGGGCTCGCCGTACACCGCGCGTGAGGCGTTAGGCGGCCGCGACGCGCGCGCGATCGCTCGCGAGCTCATCGCGATGAGCGTCGAGGAGTTCGGCGCCGCATTCGCTGCGTCGCCGATGAAGCGCGCCAAGCTCCGCGGTCTCAAACGCAATGCCGCCGTGGTCCTCGGAAACGTTGGCGCCGCGGAGGATGTCGAGCTCCTCGCGCACGTACGCGACGAAGTCTCCGACGAGCTCGTGCGAGAGCACGCCGCATGGGCACTCGAGCGGATCCGCGTCCGCCAGGCCGCGCGAGGGCGACCGTAGCTCGTTAGGCGAGGCGCTCGCTCGAGTAGCGCGTGACAGCCCCGATGCGCGTGCAGCGACGCCAGAAGGAACGAGCCTTTTGATTCCGATCAGTATCTACGCCTTTGGCAACGTCAGCGTGAAGATGCTGCCAACGCCTGGTGTGTGTCTGTGCCGTTACGTCGGCGACGTGATGCAAGAGATAACGCACCCAGCCCGTCGGTCCGAAGACGGGACTGTTCCGCGGCGCCGAATGGCGAATGGACCAGGACTTGTCGGGACTGTGCACGTCATAGCGCTGCACGGCCATCGTGTTTGGCGCGCGCGTTTCGAGAACCTTCTCGAGTGACGCACGGAGATTCGCCACACCCGTTCGTTCCGGATTCTGTGGGTTGGCGTCCGGAAAGACGTCGAACAGAGCGCGGCCGAGGATCGACTCGCGCGTGGTCATCGTCGCCGCGAGGTACTGATCGCTCGCCGCGACTATGGTGAAGTGCGGGGAGTCAGGCTCGAGCACCAGGTAGTTGGCCGGGAGGCTCTCGAACAGCAAGCGGAAATCGAGGTCCTCCGCGACGACGGCCCTGGCATCCGACGTGTCGCGATCCGAGTTCGTTCCCGACAAACCTTCGGCCGAGGCATGGCCGCGTTGCTCACTCATTTGCTTCGCTAAACTCAGGCTGATTTTCGCAGTTGCTCTCGCCTCGATCAACTTCGATTGGCGATCCCGTTCGGTCAACGTCTGTTTGGCCAACGCGCTACGCGCGGCTAGCATCAAGCCGATGATGACCTTGCACTCGCGACTCGTCACTCTCGGCGCCGTTCTTTTCAGCGCGGCATGTGCGTCGATCCGCCATGAACCACACCCTGTGCCATTGCGCGTGATGTCGTACAACATTCGCTCTGGCAACGGAAATCTCGACGGAACGGCGGCGGCAATCCGCACATCCCATCCGGACATCGTTGCCCTCCAGGAAGTGGACGTTCATTGGGCGGACCGCAGCAGCTTCGTCGATCAGGCGACGAGTCTGGGCGAACGTCTCGGGATGGAGGTTCGATTCGCACGCATTTATCAGCTGCGCGCGGCGAGCGACAGCTTGCCACCCCGAGAGTTTGGCGTCGCCCTCCTCAGTCGGTACCCGATCATTCGCTGGGCGAATGACTCGTTGACGCGCCTCTCGACACAGGAATCGGCTCCAGTACCTCAGCGGATGCCCGGCCTCCTCGAGGCCGTGATTTCTGTGCGCGGCATTCCCGTACGCGTGTTCAACACCCATCTTGACTATCGATCCGATCCTCGCGTTCGGCAGGTTCAGGTTTCTGAAATGCTCACCTATGTCGCGGCGCGCTCGATGCCTACCATCGTGTGCGGCGACATGAACGCGAAGCCGGACGCCCCGGAGCTGCGTCCACTCCGAGATCGTTTCGCCGACGCGTGGAGGAACAGCGGGGAGCGGGGCAATACGTATCCCGCGGAACAGCCCGTCGAGCGCATCGATTACATTTTCGTCTCGCGCGAGTTTCGCGTTCGCTCAACAGCCGTTCCTGTCACCCTTGCCTCTGATCATCGACCTGTGGTCGCCGATCTATTACTCGACCTGCCCAACTGAGCGCGAAGGGCGCTCTCGAGGGATCCTCCCCGGCCGCGGGGGTATAGAGTGAGCAACTCCGCCTCGGCGGCTGCCGCTCCTGTCGGCCCACGTCGCCTCTAGCGATGGCGCGGTCCGCGGAGTATTAACTCGCAAGAAGTTGGACCCCTCCGGTGCGCGCGGTCTGCCCACACACCGCACGTTCCATCTGTCGCCCGTCTCCCCTCCTCCCGCGCCAGCTGAGCGCGCCGCTGTTCATTGCCCTCAGCCAAAGACCGATTCGTTGCATTTCGCCGTTCCCTCCCGCGCACTCCGCCGCTGGAGCGACAGACTGTGCGCACGCGCGGACTCGCTTTCGCCGTGTACACGACGCCGCCCCCAATTACGGGGGACGACGACAATCTGTCGTTGCTCTGTATCAACGGCGGCATGCTCTACGATCACTCCATGCTCTGGCCCGCGCTCTCGCCCCTCGCGCAGCGACGCCAGATCATCCTGTTCGATCAGCGCGGTCGCGGCCGGAGCGAAGCGCCGCCGGATCCCTACAGCGCTACGATCGAGGACGACGCGGCCGATATCCCTGCCCTGCGCCGAGCGCTGGGCATTCGGCGCTGGGACCTCTTGGGTCACTCGTGGGGCGGCGGCATCGCGATGCTTGCCGCCGCGATGGACGAGGCCGGAACACGGCGGCTCGTCACCGCCGACGCCGTGGGCCCAACTAACGCTTGGATGCCCACGCTTCGCCAGGCGGTCGCTGCCCGCTTGTCGCCCTCCGAACGTGTCGACTTTGATCGAATCGACGATCAGGCACTCACGCGCCCCGACGCTGCGCTGCAGGCGGCGTACTCGCACGCCGTTTACCCAGCTTGGTTCGCTGACGGTGAGCTCGCACGTTCATTTGCGCCTCCCACGGTCACGAGCGAAACGGGCGCGGCCATTCTCGCTCGGCTCCGTCGCGAGGGCTACGATTGGCGCCCCCGATTGCGTGCCCTTTCCGTGCCGACACTCGTCATTCATGGCGAGGAGGACGCGCTGCCGGTTGCCGTCTCGGCGGAGTTGGTGGCGTTGTTACCTCGAGCGCAACGCCAGTTGGTGCCTCAGTCCGGACACATGCCGTTCTGGGAGGCGCCAGATGTGTTTTTCTCGTTCGTCGACTCCTTCCTAGCCGCCCCGTTCATGGGCGCCGTTCGCCAATCTGTATGAAGCGTGCAAAGCGAGCGTCCCTAACTGTTCTCTATCTTGCCGTCGCTGTCGGCGCGTTAGGCGCCGTCAAGAAGACGCGCTCTCCGGAGATTGCCGTCGTGCACGCACTGACGGCGTCCCGTGAGCAGAGCGCGGCCGGTAGCGTCGGTCGCGCCCTGTTCCTTCCCGTGACCGCAGACCTCGACGAACCGGGTCGCGCTGCCGTGCGCCGGCGTCTGCGCCGCGACGAGCCAGGCACGTACATCGGCGAAATTCTTCAGCAACGAGATTCGTCATTGGCACGCTGGCCCGATCGCGATCGTCCGTTGGCGGTCTGGATTCAGCCAAGTGCGGCGATAGATGACTGGATGCCCGGCTATGTCGACCGCGTGCGCGAGGCATTCGAGGAATGGGGCGAAGTGGGCATCCCACTCGGCTTCGTCTTCGTCGACGACTCCGCCGACGCCGAAGTGCACGTGACGTGGATCGATCACTTCAGCGAGCCAATCAGCGGGCGCACGAAGTGGGCGCGCGACGACGAGTGGCTCATCACCGACGCCAACATCATCCTCGCGGTGCACCACCATCAGGGTGAGGTGCTGGACGAGGAAGCCATGCGCGCGATGGCCCTGCACGAGATCGGCCATCTCCTCGGCCTTGATCATACGCAGGACGCAACGAGCATCATGGCTCCCAAGGTCCGCGTCCGCGACCTGTCGTCCGCGGACCGCGCGACGGTGCGCCTGCTGTACTCTCTCCCGCCCGGGCCGGTGCGCTGATCCCGGCGATCGATCGCCGCGCGGTCAGTCGTTCCATCACCGTCTCCGCATGGGACGCATCGAGTACTGGCTCCTCGGCGCCGTCGGTGCGCTGATCGCCTTCATCGCGTTCGAGAGCGTGAAATCCAGCATGGAGCCGCGTCGTTATGCGCTCCAGATCGAACAAGCGGGAACGCCGCGCGGCGAGGTGCTCGGAAGCGGCACGGCCCAGGACTCGACTGTCCGTGAAACCGTAGCGTCGAGCCCAACGGCCGATGTGCACAGTGCGGTTCTGCCGTCGCGAACGCGAGCTCCGATTCGCAACGCCGCGGAGATTCGCCGACGCATCGCCGACGGCGCGCAGAGGACGTACATCCTCGACATGCTCGCCATGCAGGACTCGGTGCTTTATCGCTGGCCCGACTCTCGCGACGCCGGCCTTCGTGTCTGGATCCAATCCGATCCGCACGCGCGAGATTGGTGGATCGGTTATGTGCAGTCAGCGCGTGACGTGTTCCTCGAATGGCAGACCGCGGGCATACCGCTACGATTCACTTTTCCCGCCGACTCCGCGGGCGCCGAAATCGTGTTACGCTGGATCGATCAGTTTCCGCCGGATGAGCTGCGCATCGGCAAGACCCGCCGGCTCGCGGACCAAAATGCGTGGGTCACGCACGCTGAAGTCGTCGTCGCCCTTCACGACCGGGACGGTGACACTTTCCCACCGGGCGAGATCAGCGAGATCCTGCGCCACGAGATTGGGCACGCATTGGGTCTCGGACATTCTCGTGATCGCGGAACCATCATGTATCCGGAGAACACCCAGCTCGATCTCACGGAGCTGGATAAGGAAACGCTCCATCTCCTGTATTCGCTTCCGCCTGGTCGCGTGAAGTAATCGGTGCGAGTGACGAGTGGTGAGTCCCGCAACCTCGCCACTCGTCACACACCCCAACTCTCCACTCGCACTCCGCGCCCGGATCTTGCGCCAGTGCTACGCACATGGAACGAATCTTCGACGTAGCGATCGTTGGCGGCGGCCCGGCTGGACTCACCGCCGCGATCTGGCTCGCGCGGTATCTCCATTCGGTGGTCCTCGTCGACAGTGGCGATCCACGAAATTGGGAAACACGCGGCGTGAATGGCTTTCTCGGCTTGCCGAGTATCCGCCCGGCCAATCTCCGGGCCCTTGGTCGTGAAGAGTGCCGTCAATACGGCGTCGAGCTCATCGACGACATCGTTGTTGCTGTGCGCAAAGAAGCGGCGGACGAGTTCTCGCTGGAGCTCCTCGCGGGCGTACCGGTCTCCGCCAGCCGCCTGCTGCTCGCGATTGGCATTCGGGACGTCTGGCCAGACACTCCCGGCTTCGACCACACTTTCGGACAGAACGCGCATGTTTGCCCCGATTGTGATGGCTACGAGGCGCGCGGGAAGAAGGTCGTCGTCATCGGCTCTGGTCGGCGCGCGGTGGGGATGGCGCTCAACCTAACGACGTGGACGCGCGACATTATCATCTGCACAAATGGGGAGGCGCCCGGCCTGGATCTCCCCGAATACTGTCAGAAGCTGGACGCGCTGAACATCCCGGTGCTCACCGAGCCGATTCTGCGCGTCGTGTGCGAGGGTAATGCCATTCACAGTCTGGAACTGCGCGACGGGATGCATCTCGACGCCGAGAAGATCTTTCTCGCGATCGGACAGTTCCCGGCAGACGATGCGGGCACCAAGCTCTCACTGCACCTCGGCTGCGAACGCGACGACGAGGGCCATGTCCTCATCGACGACCGCTACCACACCTCCGTGCACAACGTATTTGCGGCGGGAGACATCGTGCCGGGCCCGCAGCTCGCGATCACCGCCGCATCGGATGGGGCGATGGCGGCGATGGCGATTCACAAGTCCCTGGTGCCGGATGGTCAGAAGCTGGAGCCGCGCGACGCGTCGATGGTTACCACCGAAGCGTGAGCGATCGCGTTCGCTTCTGACGGACGATCTCCAGCTCGACGGCCCGATCGCCATTATGCGCTTCGATTATTCGACGCAATTGGGCGACGTCGCTTACCTCGTCGCCGTCGGCGCGACGAATGACGTCACCGCCTTTCAATCCAGACGATTCCGCGGGATCGCTGAACACCTCGGCGACGAGAACGCCACCCGAGACCCCGAAGATATGGCCGAGGGATTCATCCTTGATGGCGATGAGGGTCGCTCCCGCCATGGGAACAGATCCGGGATCCATGATCATCACCGCGCCTGGCGGTGTCGGCGCAAGCTGAGCGACTCGCGGTAGCCTTCTCAGGCGAACGGGCGCGCTGTCGACGGAGATATCGGGGAAAGTGAGATTGCGGCGCATCTCCACCTGCGCCGGCGGCTTCGTGACGACAAGTGAGAAGTCCCGGTCTTCTCCATCCCGTCGCACGGTGATGGTAATCCGGCGCGACGGTTGGAGGAGTCTCGTTAGGTTGATTTCGCGATCGCGCAAGTCAGCGCCGTCGTACGCGAGCAGCCGATCACCACGGGCGATACCAACGCGCTCTGCCGGCGAGTTCGGCTCGACCGAGACGACTTCTGGATAGTTGAAATAGCGAATGAACGCGCTGTCATTGCGCACGACTCGCTGATGCGGAGCCTCGACGTTGATGCCGATCCAGCCGGGCTGCAGCGACGGCATCGAACGACGAAGGAACGGCATCGCGAACACCTGAGGCGCCGGGAACGCCCGCACCTTTACCCGCACCGACGAATCGGCGAACCGGATGCGCGCGTGCTGTTCGAGCTGACTGATATCGCCCAATGACGAAATGAGGGTGCGGAGCTCACGCACCAAGTCAACGCGATCGGGGGCGTCGAGACCGAGTCCCTCGAACTCGTGCTGTAACGAGTCGAGCCGCTCCTGAAGTTGCTGCCGCGCCGCGCGCAGGTTGCGAACATACACCGTGTCACCGGAGCGCTGCACCTGCAGCCGATACACACGGCCGCTATCGCGCCGCGCCACCGCCGTTTGTGCACCGGTCGACGCCGCGCCGATCGCGAGCGCGACGAGGGCTCCAGAAGGCAACGACCACATTCGTGCTCGAGGCATCATCGCCACATGACTCCACATACGATTCATCAGAAGCTGTTCAGCCGAACGCCCACGGGCAGCGACGCATTGAGCTGGCGCAGCGTTGCCTCGCGTTGGCCGAGTGTCGTTAGGTAGTATCCGTTGATCACCGGGTCGGCGGGCGACTCGGTGAGCGCCTGACGAACCGTTGCGCCGACTTCGTCGAGCGCCGCCAGGCGGCGGCGTATCGCCGCCGGGCTCCCCGGCGCCAGATCGACGGTGTCGTGCGCGGCGAGGTAAAGCGCCGCGCTCTGGTACAACGACTGATAGAGCTCCTGCGCCTGGCGCGCCTCGTCGACGCTATTGAAGGCCACGGAATCGCCCGCCGCCGCGACCGCTACGGCGCGCTGCCGGGAATCCGGAAGCACGGAACCGACCGCCGAGTAGCGCCCGTATGCGATGCCACCGAGCGCGATCAACAGCGCGGCCGCCGCCTGCGACCAAACGCCGCTGAATCGCCGAGGTCGCCGCGCGACGCGCCACTCGCCCGTATCGATCACCCCGTCCGCGCGAAGCGCCGGTGCGAGCGTATCCCAATCGCTCAGCGGGGCGCCGATTCGTTGTTCAGCGTTCGCTAACTCGCGGAGCGTCCGATAGGCCGCGCGTTCCGCCGCGCACCGCTCGCACGACGCGAGATGCGCGAGCTCCGCCGAGGTCGGCGGGTCATCGTACAGCGCCGCGAGGCGCTCATCAGGCAGGTGCGACATGTCCACTGTCAGTCCTCTGTTTCGTTGCATTCGATGCTACATCTACGAGATGGGCAAGCAGCTTTCGCAGCTTCGCCCGCGCTTTGAAGAGTTGCGACTTGGAGCCGCCCGCGGTGATGCCGAGCTCGCGAGCAATCTCCTCGTGCGTGAAGCCTTCCACGTCGTGCAGGACAAACACAGCGCGCGCACCAGGCGACAGCTTGGTCATCGCCTCCTCGATCGATGCGGCGAGGAATGAACGGTCGGTGTCCATCTCGATCGAGGCGCTGTCTTCCTGGATATCCGACTCGATGTTCGCGAGCCGCCTCGTCTTTCTGAGTGCGTTGAGCGTTCGATTAACGGCGATCCGGTGTGCCCACGTTCCGAACTGCGAGTCGCCACGGTAGCTGGGCAACGCCCGGAAAATCTGAATCCAGACCTCTTGAGCGATGTCGGCTGCCAAATCCTGGTCGTGCCCGACCAGACGCCGCACGACGAGATCGATGTGCGGGGCGTGGCGCGTCCACAACGCCCGTAGCGCCGCTTCATCTCCTTCGATTGCCTGGCGAATCGTGAGAAGCTCGACAGTCACGGGGAATTGGTCACGCGGTGGCGGGGAATGGTTGTCTAACGTGCTACGTGTTCGGTGATCGGTGCTAGAGTCCGAAACCGGAGCGCCTGGCACCTAGCACCTATCACTACCCCAATTCGGAACTGCCTGGCGCTCCGTTGCATACGCCACCCTTGCTCGTCCCGTTTCCATGCGACATTATTTCCGGACGCGACCCCCCGCCTCTGGAACAATGGTCGCCCTCGAGTAGTAAGGCACTCAGGATGACCGGATGCATCTCCCCCACGTCCGGCCTTTCCGCAGTTCTTGTTGCACGGCATCTGCATTCTAGACGTTATCGAGCGATTCGTAGCGTCGCTCTGTGATTTCGCCCGTCCGACCGGGGAGTCGTAGTGTTGGTTTCTCTGCTGTTCTCGGCTTTGACGCTCGCCACCGGCGGACCCGGCGGACGAGGCGGTGATGGGTTGCCTATCAAGGCCCCCCGCACCGTAGGCATGTCGGCGGCCCGGCTAGCCAAGATTGACCACGTCGTTATGCGTGGCATCCAGGCGGGCGGCTATCCCGGTGCCGCCGTCGTCGTCGGGCGCAAGGGCGCCGCCGTCTGGCAGCGCGGCTTCGGTCGCCTCGACTGGACGGATGAAAGCTCCGTCGTCAGCCCAACCGAGAGCATCTACGATCTCGCGTCGCTCACCAAGGTCGTCGGCACGACTACCGCCCTAATGATTCTGTTCGACGAGGGCAAGGTTCACCTCGACGACCCCGTCTCGAAGTACATCCCGGAATTCTCTGGCGGCGAAAAGGACCTCGTTACGCTCCGCCTTTTGCTCGAGCATCGTTCGGGTTTACCGGCGGGTCGCGACCTCTGGCGCATCGCGCACAGTCCTGACGAGGCCCGACAGGCTGTGATCGAGACCCCACTTACGTACCACCCCGATCAGTTCTACGAGTACTCCGACCTCGGCGCCGACATGCTCGGCTTCGTCGTCGAAGCTGCCTCGGGGCAGCGTCTCGACCAATTTCTCGCCGACCACGTGTGGAAGCCGCTCGGCATGGACGACACGTTCTTCAAGCCCGCCGACTCACTCCGCGACCGCATCGCACCGACCGAGGTCAATCCGCCGCGCGGGTATCCGCTCCGCGGTGAAGTGCACGACGAGAATGCATTCGCCCTCGGCGGTATCGCTGGACATGCCGGCCTGTTCAGCACGGCGTCGGATCTATCAGTTTTCGCCCAGATGATGCTCAACGGCGGGCAGTACGGGGGCACGCGCATCATCGCCGATTCGACGGTTGGTCTGTTCACGACTCGCGCCGCGCGTACGCGTGCTCTCGGCTGGGACACCTGCGCCGGCGACGGGAGCTGCGGCAAGTACCTGAGCGAGCGCGCGTACGGCCACACCGGATTCACGGGCACGTCGCTCTGGATCGATCCCGATCGCGACATGTTCGTCATCCTCCTCACCAACCGCGTGCACGCCGCCCGGGCGCGGCGGCCAGCAAAGGTGATCTCCGACGTTCGTGCCGATCTATCAGATGCCGCCGCCCTCGCCGTGATGGACTACGGCGACGGGATGCTCGAGATGCCTGCGAAGTTCCGCGCCGACCGCGCGATCGGCTGGAACCGACCGGAGCGCGTCGCTCGGTCGCGTCACTCCCGCACGCATACGACCGTGAGCGCCGGCCGTA
>Ga0207693_10005905_pt1 | contig 10156 bp, 9 predicted proteins | sample LARL81metaG_FD_184347 | JGI IMG/M metagenome (GOLD analysis project Ga0207693, IMG submission 184347) | Corn, switchgrass and miscanthus rhizosphere microbial communities from Kellogg Biological Station, Michigan, USA - LAR L8-1 metaG... | ecosystem: Host-associated > Plants > Roots >... | reverse complement strand
AAGATTATCAATGTGCCTACTGTTGGCGTCATGTGTCGGCTTCTGAGGGATACTGGTGTATTGGTGAAAACGACATGCTTGATCATACGATTGCAATCTGCCCGAGATGCAATGCACCTACTTATTTCGAAAGGCACTCGAAACAGATTCCGGTTCCACCATTTGGCGAGAGCGTGCCACATATTAATGACTCCGAGATTGAATCAATCTACGAGGAAGCTCGGCGCTGCACGTCACATCATGCCTTTACTGGTGCCGTCATGTTGTGCCGAAAGCTTCTTATGAATATCGCCGTTAAGCACGGCGCGCCCAAAAATCAGTCTTTTCAGAGTTACGTCGAGTATCTTGATCGGAACGGATATGTGCCCCCGAATGGGAAGAAGTGGGTTGATGCGATCCGCCAAAAAGGCAACGACGCGACCCACGAAATCCCACTAATGACGGCGAAGGACGCTCGCAACATTGTCAGATTCAGTGAGATGTTACTCAGATTTGTTTACGAAATGCCCAATATCTTTGAGAGTGAAAAGGGCTAACCAAGAGATGCGGCCAACCGCAATGGAGCGCAGGAGTTTTAGCGCGTTAGTGCGGCGAGATTAACTCTAGGCGACGAGCTAGCGAATGTTCTCAGCGAGGACATCGTGACCTTCCTGCATTGCGACTAGGTCAGAAATATCAAGGAACAGAATCGGCTTATCGCGTGCGAACTCGACTGGGCAGGCGCTCCGCCTGCCAAATGTCTTTAGCGAAGTCGCTCAAACCGACGAGCGGGCTGCCGAGAGTCAGGTCGGATGGTTTTTCTGATGATATGCGGCGGTCTGCGACCGCTGTTTTCTTCGCTCCAAGGCAAGGCGCGTGCTGATTGACTTCAAATGGCTGGATCGTACGTTTCCTTAAGTGAATGATTGAGATTACCGAAAGCGCGGTGCGGCAATTACGAGCCCTGGTGGGCGCGGCCGCGAAAAAAGGGTTACGCATCGGGATTGCAAAGGGCGGTTGTTCCGGTCTGCAATACGAGATGACTCTGGGAGAAGCTCGCCCCGGCGATTCCGTCATCGAACGCGACGGGGTGAAGTTTTTCGTCGACGAAGACAGCGCCAGGTTGTTGCGCGGCTCAACTCTGGATTATCACGACGCCCTGGCTGGGGCGGGTTTTCAGATTGTTAATCCAAACGCGGCCCGAACCTGCGGCTGCGGTTCTTCCTTCGAACCGACGCGCCCGCTCTAAAGTGAGTGGTGTTCTCTGATGGCACAGGAATTTTTCCGCTACGAGACACCTTATGGCCGGCCCCGGCAGCGAGTGAACTATTTCCTGTGGACGGTGGTGATTCTTCTTCTCACCGGCTTCGCCTTTGCCGCCTGGCTGGGAAGCTTCTACATTTTTTGGCAACCGGAACGGCCTGATAGTTATCGGCTGCTAAGAAAACTGCATCGCATTGATCCGCCGCGGCGGTTCGAATTGACGGCGTCGCCGGCGGGTGAGTTTCTTAACCCAAAACAACTGCATGACCGCTACGCTCCCCTCGGCGAAGCGGAGTTATCCAAGACGAATAGCGAGCTGGCGCGCAATTACATTCGCAATTTTCAACAGGTCCACGGCCTTGTCCCCTACGTGGTCGGGCGCTTTCGCATCATCGAGGTCCACCAGCTCGGCTCGGCAGATATTTTCACTTCCGGAATGGTCGCGCTCGCTGCTGCGATTGATAACGGGGAAGTTCTGCTCGAACACGTTTATCCAGCCGATCGCCGTGACGTTCCGTTGATGCGCCAAACACTCGCTCCCGGTCTCGAGGTCAAGCTCGAACGATCACACGATATTTCGGCGGTGATTCACGCGGATCGGACGGCCGATGGTCGCATCCTGATCACGGCCATGCCGTTGCTTTACGCAACTTACACCGTTACCCGCGGCACCGGCACGTTTAGCCTGGAACCACCACTCGATCTCAATCTCGCAGCCGGTTGGCCGCTATTTAAACGCGAAGAATTGCGCGCCGCCGAAGATCGATTCGCGCAGCTGCGTCAACATGAACCCGTGGCGCCCGGCATAATCGCGATCCCGGGAATCTCGCCCAGCGGGACGCCGCCGCCGAGCGAAAATCAACTTGTCCGCGTCGAACCGGCCTTGGCGGTTGGAACGCCGGCTGTCACGCCACCACCACCGCCGTCCAAGACAACGAAAGCGACACCCGTGGGGAAAGCCGGAAGAATCGCGAAGAACCAAAAGCCAACGGCAACACCGAGCGCCACGGCGATACAAGTCGCCAAAGCTAGCACTCCAGCCCCAACATTATCGACGCCGCCGTCGCAAACGTTGAGTCCGACCCCAACTCCCAATGAGCCGGCCGATGGCACCGCTCTGGCATCGACCGCAGGAGGCGGAAATTGGAAAACTTATCCACCTGGGAAAATGCCGCTGGGCCGGCTCATTGCGACAACGGACCTCCATCAGGTGGCTGATCGCGGTCTTTCCGGAGAACGCACTTACCTCAAAGGACAATTCGTGGTCAATTTCGCCGATGCAAATAAAGCCGTCTTAAGGCCGCGCTCGCGCATGCCAGATTCGGTAATGCTTCTGGCCGGGGGCAACTCTACCCGAATCATTGTCGAATATCCTGCGGGTTATGTCCCGCCGAAACCGGGTTCAATCGTGAGCCGTGATGAAGTTCGTCCGTTTGAAATTACCGAAGTGCGAAAACAGGAAGATGGTCAACTCAATGTTTTCGCGCGCGAGATTATGCAGCCTTAACAGAGGTTAGGCTTCTAGCCTGACTCGGCCCGGCAGGCATCTTGCCTGCCGAGTCAGCGCCTATCGATGATCACCTTGCCGTCGCGAATTTCGATCGTGCCCTCACCGTAAGTTGTTCGGTATTCGCCAAGGTATTCCCGCAATGGCCGGGAACGATATTTCCAGTCAAGCACGTCCGGCGGTATCGGCTCGTTGTTAATGGTGATGCTGCTCAGCCGCGGGTTTTCCAGTGTCTGCGGGCCGTCGCTCTGGATCTCGATGTCGCCATTCAAATAATAACGACCGCGCCCAACGTATTCGCCCAATGGCACGCTCGTTTGAATGTGCAAACGGTTGCCTTCTATCGCCACGAAAACCTTGCCACGAGCATGCCGATTATTCGCGATCAAATTGTTTAGATCGTCAGCTGTTAATTCGATATGTGCCGGCTGGTCGCGAGTGCTTTCAAAATCCTCCCATTTCTGTTTTGCGGTCCTGACACTTTCTTCGGTGGTTTCAAACTGCGGCACAGGCGAAGCTTCCTGCGACAGCACGTGCGTTTTCTTCGCCCAAAGAACGCTGCGCAACACCGCGGAATGGGTCTTGAATCCGAAATACAAGCCGATGGCACCGGCGATTATTAGGAAAATGATGAAGCAAGTAAGAATCAAACAACCCTTGCCGAGGCATCCCATCGCTCTCTTCTCGCGTGGCGGTGGGCCTTCGATCCAGGTATTCATTTCGCTTCAGCCGGAGATGTTTCCGCTGCGGCTCGCAACTTCTGACAAAGGTCCTGCAATCCCTGCGAGAGCACGCGCGGCCCGGCAAGCATCGGCATAAAATTTGTGTCGCCACTCCAACGCGGGACGATGTGAATATGGAGATGATCAGGTATCCCCGCGCCCGCGCATTTGCCGACGTTGATCCCGATGTTGAATCCCTCAGCTTTCACCACCTGCCGCAACAATTCCTGCCCGCGCACCACGAGCGAAAAAAGTTCGGCAATTTCATTCTCGCCGAGATCGCGCAGCTCACCCACTTTTCGATACGGCACCGCCATCAAATGTCCAACGGTGTAGGGGTATCGATTCATGATGAGGAACGAATTCTTTCGGCGCAGCAGAACAAGATGAGCAGCATCATCGCTGGCGCGCGCCGCCTCCGCCAGGAAATCGGCCGGACTCGATTTCTCGAAGTATTCAAAGCGCCACGGCGCCCACAAAGTTTCGAGCTCGGTTTTTGGAAACTCCACCAGCTAACGAGAGTAAGGCGTTATCAGCGAAAGTCGAGTCTATCTGTGAGGCGGCAGCGGCGCCACAAATCCGTAGCTGGAGGGCTCATCGCCCTTCTTTTCCACTGTGACCCGGTAAGAAAAACGACTCGAGTTCCACGGTTCCTCGTCCAACGGAACGATGAGAGCGTTACACCCAACGGGTGGCTCGCGGAAAAACCGCGGCCGCTGCAGATATAAAAGTAAACCCTCATCGCTCGCGGGAAGAATTTCGTAGCGCAGATGCTCGGCGGCAGCGATCCGTCGAACTTCGCGGCCGAACTTCACCAGCGCATCGCGATTGTTGCGATAGCCGTCGATCATTCGCATGCCCGAATAGGCACCGGTAAAAATCGCAGCGAAAATGATGGTGAACGCCGCCAGTCGGCGAACACGCACAATATTGATCGCATTCAGTTGCGCAGCCAGGAGGAGACAAAGGGCTGGAACGACCGGAAAGATTCGATCCACCCGTTTCGATGGAATCAACGACATCACTGCGATTCCGCCGACGACCCAGGCAACCAGAAAGAACATCTCCGGAGAAAGCCCGGCCAGCCATTTTCCGGTCGTCGCTTTCGTCTTCCGCAACGCCACCACGAGTAATCCGATGATAAGCAAACTCCAGGGCGCGAATTTTTGCAGCAGGTGCGGAATATAGAAAAGCAACGGTTGCGACCGATGAATCCCCTCATGAAAACGGCCGGCGAATTCGATTAAGACAACGTCTTCATAAAATCCGTCAATGAAACGGATCCCGGCGATAACCCATAGACAGAACAAGGCGAAGGAAGCAATCCACGGGCTCCACCCGCTCCATGCATTCGGAAAATCGGGACGCCATCTCCTGCGCAATTGATACAGAACCAGCGGCGGTAGAACAAAGGCCCAAACGACTGGTCCCTTAATAAACATCGCTGCCGTCAACGCCGCAAAAAGCGCTATTCGATCGCGCATTGTCCAGACCGTTCGGGTGCGAACTTTTTCGAACATCAATAACCCGGCCGCGAAGGTGGCTAGTGCCAGCGGCATATCGGTTCGAACCAGGGTCGCCAATCGCACGCTCAAGAGATTCAGAGCAAATGCCGCCAGCGCGATCAGCGCGGGCAAATCACCAAAAGCTCGCGCGCTGCGGAAAACCAAAAATGCGAGCGCGACAGCGGCGGCGAAGGAAGGGAAACGCCACGCGAAATCCCAAGAGCGGCCAATTTCATAAAGCCCCGCGGAAATCCAGGCGACCGCCGGTGGTTTACTATTGATATGATGAATGGAATGACGTTTTGGATTGCCGGTCATGCCTTCGTGCGGTGTCGTCTGATAAAGCCAGCGCTGTTGGCCGATCATTTGGTAAGAAACGAACGCCTGTTTTGCCTGATCGTAGTCGTCGAGTGTCCAGGGCAGGTTTGAGATGGCGAACAGGGAAACCGTTAAGAAGCTAACGATCAGCAATAGTCGCACGTTTTTCCCGGTTTCAACCACACAAATGCCGGCGCCTTGAAACGTCCGGGCCGGACGCGCATCGCCGCTCGTCAGAACACTCGACTTCGCACAACCGGTCCCGGCTCATTGGCTAGTCGCGCCAGAGCAACGCGCGCACCGGTGCCGCATCCCCGCCCACTACCTTGAGCGGCAACGCGGCAAATTGATAAACTCCTGCTTCGATCTCGCTCAGCTCGAGCGACTCAACAATGGCAATATTTCCGGCAGTAAGCGCATAATGATTCGCCAAAACTTTCGCTTCAATCGGATCGACGGAAGGAAGATCGACGCCGAGCAAGACAACACGAAGTTCGCGTAACCATGCGATTGCCTCCGGTTTGAGCACCGGAATCCAATCTGGAAATCGTCTCGAATCAGGGAAACAATTCGTTTTTAGTAGGACCCGGCGCGTTTCTGCGATTTGCGAGTGCGCGTGCTCCAAATCTGCAATAGCAACGAAAGGTTGAGTGCGCGAAAACTTTTCCGCGAAGTCGATCACGACTGCCGGTCCGATGTAGTTTTTTAGAGGAACACAATCAATGGTGTCCCCTTTTCGGGTGAAATGAAACGGCGCGTCCGCGTGCGTTCCACTGTGCACACTCATGATCACCGCGCCCACATTGACGGAACACGTTTCGCTCAGGTACCACCTTAACTCATATCGAAACGGTGTGTCGCCCGGCCATGGCGCGAGATCGTTGGTCAACGGCCGTGAAATATCCCAGATGGTTCTCATCCAGCGCGGCGCAGCTCCGTTATTACCGCATCAGCGGCATTTTCCCCGGCTTCTCCGCGGCCGAGCTTCTGCGCCACGCCGGCAAAATCGGCCAGCATGCGCGCCCGTTCTGATTTGTCAGTCAACAAGCGCGTTACCGCGGCGACGATGGCCCGTGGTTGTGCCTTGTGCTGGATGAACTCCGGAACAATCTCGCGATCCGCCAACACGTTCGGCATTCCCAAATATTTTATTCTCACCACCAGACGCGCAGCCAAATACGTCAGCCACGCTACTCGATAAATCAGCACAAAAGGCAATTGAGACAACACGGCCTCGAGCGTGGCTGTTCCCGACGCCACCATTCCGACATTCGCCTTCGCCATCAAAGAACGAGCCTCACCTTTAACAATGAAAAACTTTCCCGTGGCGTGTTTGCCGTAAAGGTCGGCGCGAATCAACTCCGCCAGTGGCTCCGATGCGGCCGAGACGGCAAAACGGAGATCAGGATTTTCGTGGCCCAATTCTACGGCCACCTCGCGCATGACCGGGAAAATCTTTTTCACTTCGCGCTCACGACTGCCGGGAAATAAACCAATCAGATTGTCATCCCGAGCGGAACGAGGTGGAGTCGAGGGATCCCGTGGCGTTTGCTTCAAGGTTTCATCGCTCGATTCCTCGCTCCGAGCTGGAGTGGCGTTTTCGCTCGGGATGACCGACGTCATGGGGTGGCCGACAAAAATCGCGCGCAGGCCCGATTCTTCGTAAAGGTCGGGTTCGAATGGAAAAATACACAACATCAAATCAATCGACCGTGCCATTTGCGAAACCCGCCTCCGATTCCAAGCCCAAACTTGCGGGCTGATGTAATAAATAATTTTAAGCTCGGAAAGCTTCGCCCGCAGGGCACGAGCAAGCCGAAGATTGAACCCGGGGTAGTCGATCAACACCACCGCGCTTGGCTGCGCCGCGTCGATCTCCGAAATCGTGGCCTGAAATTGTTTTCGGAAAAACGGATAACGCCGGATCACTTCCCACAATCCGACCACCGCGGTGTCATCGATCCAATCGAGAAACTTACCACCAGCAATGGTGCGCATTTTGGGTCCGCCGCGCCCGAGAAATTGCATCTTCGGCGCACGCGCCCGCAGAGCCTTCAGCAAGGCGGCGCCGTGATTATCACCGCTCCGTTCTCCGGCGACGAAATAGATGGTTGCGTCGGACATTTTTAGCTCGCCGCGATTCGCCGGGTTATTTCGACGGCGAGCTCGAGCGCGGCGGCGGCGTGCGAGCCGGAGACTCTCGGTTCACCACCGGTGAGCGCACAATCTACGAAAGAAGCGAGCTGTTGCCGCAGCGGCTCTTCCTTTTCAATCGCGACAGGCTCCCGCGTGATCTGCCCGTCAACCCGGCGATAAATTTCGCCACTCTGGCCCTGATAATCTAACGAAAGATAGGCATCTTCCTGGAAGACGCGAATCTTGCGCATTCTTTCCGGACTGATGCGGCTCGAAGTGACATTGGCAATGCATCCGCTGGCGAAGCGCAACCGCGCGTTGGCGATGTCTTCGCCGCGGCTCAGAACCGGCACCCCCACGGCATCGATATTTTCCACCATCGAATCGACCAAATGCAAAATGATTTCCAGGTCGTGAATCATGAGATCGAGCACAACACCAATCTCCGTGCTGCGATTCGGATATGGGGAAAGACGATGCGCTTCGATAAAACGCGGATGGGTCAGCCGCTGTTCCAGCGCGCTCAAAACGGGATTGAACCGTTCCACGTGGCCGACTTGCAAGACGAGCCCCTTTTCCGCAGCCATCTGTGCCAGGTCGCGCGCGTCGCTGGTCTTTTCGGTGATCGGTTTCTCGATGAGCAAGTGCTTGCCCTGCGCCAGCAAATCGCGCGCGATCGAAAAATGCGCGCTCGTCGGGGTGGCGACCGAGGCAGCGTCAATCATGCCGGCGAATTCATTGAGCGACGCCACGGCTTTAGCTTTGTATTTCCCACCAATTTCGTCTGCTCGCGCCGGATCAATATCGAGAATCGCGACCAGTTGCGCATTTGGCAGTTCGGAATAGATGCGCGCGTGATTGCTGCCAATGTGACCGACGCCTACGACGCCAATGCGCAATTTTTTCATCGCACACTCGCCGTCGTTTGCGGCACGTAATTATCGAGAAACCATTCGTAGAACCGCGCGATGCCATCCCGCAACCTAATCGTTGGCTCCCAACCAAGGTTCTTGATCCTGGAAATGTCGAGCAACTTGCGCGGCGTGCCGTCTGGTTTTGAACGGTCCCATTTCAACTCGCCTCGAAAGCCCACCACATCGCAGATTAACTCCGCCAGTTCACGAATGGAAATATCCTCGCCGCAGCCAACATTGATGATTTCGGGAGAATCGTAGTGCTCAATCAGAAACAGAACTGCCGCCGCCAAATCATCCACATGCAGAAATTCACGGCGCGGCGTTCCTGTTCCCCAAACTATTATCTCCCCTGCCCCGCTCATTTTCGCCTCGTGTGCTTTGCGCAACAAGGCGGCCAACACGTGTGAAGTCTCGAGATCAAAATCGTCGCCCGGACCGTAAAGATTTGTCGGCATTACCGAGATGAAATTTGCGCCGTACTCGTGCGCGAAAGCCTGGCAGAGCTTTATGCCCGCTATTTTCGCAATGGCATAGGCTTCGTTAGTCGGTTCGAGCGGTCCGCTAAGAAGCGCACTCTCCGGGATCGGCTGGGGAGCGAATTTGGGATAAATGCATGAGCTTCCAAGAAACAAAAGTTTGCGCGCACCCGCCTCGTGCGCCGCCCGAATCACGTTGTTTTGAATCCGGAGATTTTCGATCAGAAATTCGACCGGTGCGTCAATATTGGCCTTGATTCCACCGACCCTCGCCGCTGCCAGAATCACCAGTTCCGGTTTTTCGTCCGTAAACAAATCCCGCACTGCTCGTTCGTCGCGCAAATCAACTTCCGACCGCGACCGCGTAATCAGGTTGCCAAAACCGCGCGTCTTCAGCAGGCGGACAACCGCGCTGCCGACCAGACCGCTATGGCCGGCAACATAAATTTTATCGATTGGCTTCATCCTTTGTTTAGCATTTTCTTTTTTCAGCGCCGGCGCAATCCTGACGTTTATGCCCAAACAAACGACCCGGCTGCCAGTACAGAAAACCTACAAGCTTTTCATCGGCGGAAAATTCGCGCGCGGTGAAAGCGGACGGATCATCGCCGCGCGCGACGGGGAGGGCAAGGTGCTGGCGAATTACTGTCGCGCATCACGAAAGGATTTTCGTGATGCGGTGCGAGCGGCACGGAACGCCGTCGCAGGCTGGACCAAATGCAACGCTTATTTGCGCGGCCAGATTCTATATCGCGCGGCGGAAATGCTGGAAACGCGGCGCCGGGAATTGGAGAGCGAGCTTTCGCGGGTAGATGGCTCCGCGGCCCGGGCGCGCCGCGAAGTCGCGGCTGCGATTGATCGTCTGGTGTATTACGCCGGTTGGACCGACAAGTTTTCGCAGGTTCTTGGCTCGGTAAATCCTGTCGCAAGCTCGCATTTCAATTTTACCATTCCTGAGCCGACTGGGGTGGTTGTTGCACTAACACCCGACGAACCGGCCTTGCTTGGATTGGTTTCGATCATTGCGCCGATCATTGTCAGCGGGAACTCTGTCGTCGCGCATGCTTCGGTTGCAAATGCGCTCGCTCCCCTCATCTTTTCGGAAATCATCGCCACCAGCGACCTTCCCGCCGGCGTTTTCAATCTTCTCGCTGGTGATCGCGCCGAGCTCGCGTCACATTTCGCCAATCACATGGACGTAAACGCAATCGTTGACGGCAGTGGTGATGAAAAGATCGGCGCGGAATTACAGGCCGGCAGCGCCGTCAACGTCAAGCGTTACATTCGACGCGACGTTGCAAACTACTTCGCGCACGATGCGGAAAATCCATAT
>Ga0207693_10005903_pt1 | contig 10158 bp, 7 predicted proteins | sample LARL81metaG_FD_184347 | JGI IMG/M metagenome (GOLD analysis project Ga0207693, IMG submission 184347) | Corn, switchgrass and miscanthus rhizosphere microbial communities from Kellogg Biological Station, Michigan, USA - LAR L8-1 metaG... | ecosystem: Host-associated > Plants > Roots >... | reverse complement strand
CGGCAAGGTCCGTCAGCCTCGGCCGGTCGAAAATGACGAGTGTGCCGTTTTGGATTTCGGCCAGGCGGCGCTCGCGGAGGGACTCGAGCGTTCGAGCGACATGCACACGCGACAGCCCGGCAGCGTCTGCCAGATCGCGGCGCTGCAACGGGAACGGGCAGGTCGAGCCGCCGTTGACCATAGCGCGTTGTCGCAGCCGGTCGAGAGTTTCCAGCATCAGATAGGCGATCCGCTGTTCCGCGGACGTGCGCCCGAGCAGCGAAAGCCGAACATCCATCCGCTGCTCCTCCTCGACCCGCGTCTGCAGGACATTTAGCGCCATCGCCGGGTGACCGGCGAACAGATCGGAGAAACCTTTGCCCTGAAGAACACAGAGCGTGGCCGTGGTAATCGCCTGAACGGAGTGCTTGACCCTGCCCAGCACCGCGGAAGCCATCCCGACCGTGTCGCCTGGGAGCACGATATCGAGGATCTGACGCGCACCCTGCGGAAGGCGGTGGTAGCGGATCGCCCATCCTTCGAACAGCGTGTAAACCGGCCCCCCCACCTCATCCTCTCGGATAATGTCGCTGCGCGGGGCGACAACGATGTGGTCTGTCTTCATCTCGGTGATGAAGCCGAGCTCATGCTCCGAGAAGGGCCTGAAGAAAGTCCTTCGTCTGAGCTGACATTGCTCGCAACGCACAAACATCGGCGCGGCCTATCCTCTCAAACCGGCGGCGTTCTTATCTTATTAATCGAACGAGAAGCAGCTAAATTCCGCAGGAAAATCAAAGAGATTGGTAACGTAACGGGATAGCTCCGGAAGAGTATTGCTGCGCGATCAATTCTCGTTGACCAGCATCACATGTTGCGAGATATGCAGTGGGGCCGTTTACATTCTGACGTAGCCCCATGCGCTAGGATGGGACGCGGGAAAAGTTGCACGCCCCGGATTCGGCGTCGGTTACTCGGTGCGCTCGCGGATGATTTCGAAGGAATGGTCGATTAGCTCGCACCCCAGTGTATCGAACTCGGCGCACCTCATATTCTGCGCGGGCGATCGGCGAAACCGATCGTACAGTTGAAGAAAAACGACAGCCGAGCGGAATAATGATAGGACACGATAAAAGGTGAAGTCACCGACGGCGCGAGAGCTGAGACGCAAATAGGCGGCGAGAACTTCGTTGCGGCGCCAGAACCCGGGCTGCGCGGTCGGCATCTGTCGCATCCGGTGGAGGCACGCGGGGTCCTCGGGCTCGGCCCAGTAGCTCAACATGACCGCGAGATCCCACAGCGGATCACCACGTGTTCCCATGTCCCAGTCGATCACCGCGAGCGGCGCGAGCGTCTCCGGAGCGAGGATCATGTTGTCGAGCTTGAAGTCGGAATGAATAAGGCTCGGCGGCGCGTCCGCCGGCACCCGGCGGCGCAGCCAGTCGACCACCTCGGATAGCGCTCGAGAATTGATCAAATCTGCGACGGCAGCACTGCGGCCTGCCCAGCCGTCGACGGTTCGGGCGAGGAAACCCTCTGGACGCCCGAGGGTCGCCAAGCCAACTTGCGCGGGGTCGACGGCATGCAGAGCGGCAAGGCTCTCGACCAATTGACGGCTCAGCAACGTTCCGACCTCGGGCCGGCCGGCCAAGTCCGGCGGCAGAGTGTCGCGGATGACCACCCCACGGCGGTACTCGATGATCTGGAACGGCGTGCCGAGCACGCTTGCCTCGTCGCAGAAGAACATAGCCCGCGGGGCTAGCGGGTATTCCCGCCACAGCGACGAGAGGATGCGGTATTCGCGCGCCATATCGTTGGCCCCATATGGCAGCGGTCCGCCCGGCGGCCGGCGCAACACCGCCCGCTCGCCGTCTATCTCGATCAGATAGTTGAGATTCCCGTAGCCGCCGGCAAACTGCCGCGGCGGAGCTGGTCCGAGCAGGATGCCGCGGCGTGCGAGACAATGTGCCAGAGAAGCCCAATCCTGAGGGATAGTGTGCGTTACCTCACTGAATTCCCCCGGGTGCACGGACATTCTATTAACGCCGCTGTCGATATCGTGAGCCGGCAAGCCGGTCCGGACATGGCGCATGGTCCGGCGACGGCAACACAATATTATATCTAGAGCGGGATTATAGCTAAAGCGGGCCGGAGGCGTATGGGACATCAGCTCATGAGTTCAGTTTCGCGGCGCAGACTAGCGGTCGCCGCTACGGCGGCGGCTTTCTTCCTCTCGGGATCCGCTCGAGCGGCCGAGCCGGATCTCGATCGTTTCAAGACCGAGATCGACGCGTTTCTCGGGCGACTCGGACCGAGCTCAAACGGCGCGGTCGAATGGGTCGGTTCGGATCCTTACGAACTCCGGCGCGACGGCGAAGTTTTGCTGGCGATCATCGAGAATGCTCGGCTGTCGCTAAACACGCCGCAACCCGGCAAGCTCATTCTCGACCGCGTCGAGATTCGAGAGATCGCCCGAAAAGACGAGGGCAAGCTGATTGAGCTCGCCCTCACATTGCCAACAGACATGATACTCAGGGAGGCCGACGGCACAGAAACCAACATCACCCTGACGGCTGCGAGAGCAAACGCGGTGGTAGAGGCCGAGTCGGGGCGCGGCCGGGAAACTCTTGTCGAGATCGCGAGTGCGCGCATCGAGCAACCCAAGACCGGCACATGGGTCAGCCTCGGACCGCTCTCGATGTCCTCGAAGCTCGTTGCCGAGCCGAATGGCGGGTGGAGCGGACCGGTTGAATTCGAGGTCAAGGGGATAGAATACTTTCTGCCGCAGGGTCCGGTCGGCGGCACGATCGATCGGATCGCGTTCATTGGCAAAAGCGCCGGTCCCAGGCTGAAAGAGCTCGACAAGCTCCGCAGCGCGATCGACGGACTGCAAGCTGACGACGGCAAATCACCGCAAGCCCGCGGCGCCGCTTTCCTGGCGGCTGTCTCGACAATCTCACAACCGTTCAGCACGATACGGGGTGAAGTCGCGTTGCATGGTCTGACGGTCAGAGGCGTGACCGGTGAGACGCTCGTAGCCCTGGCGAAAGCGAGCAGCACCACGGAGGTCACCGGCCTAAATACGGAACAGGCGGCGCTACGGTTCAGCATTGGCCACGAGGGTCTCGACCTCGCGCCATCGGTTCTCGAGAGCGGGAAGGTGCCCCGCCGGATGATGCTCGATTTCGGGGTCGCCGACCTCAGCACGCAAGCGATGACGAACCTACTCCACGCCTTCATCACCGCGACTGACCAGCGGTTATCGGGGGAGAGCGAGCGTGAAGCAAACAAGCAGGAGGCTCTTCAGCAGGCGCTCGGAGCCGCAGCTATGCTCAACCCGACCTTCCATGTTTACGACATCACAATCGACACCGAGGAAGTCGGGGTGGACCTGACGGCCGAAGCCCATGGTTCGCCGCTGGCACCGAAAGGTTACGCTGCCTCGGGAGACTTGGCGGTCCGGGGGTTTGACGCGATCCCGAAACTGAGCGGCGGGATACCGTTCGCGGAATACCTCCCGGTGCTCCGGGAAATTGGGGTCGAGGGGACGGCGCCGGACGGGACGCCGCGGCTGCAATTCCATATCACCTCCGCGCCGTCGGATCGGATCGCGATCAACAGTAACAATGTCAGCGCTTGGTTCGACGGGACCGAGACGGCGGCAGGTCAGCCGCGCTTGTTGAGGCCGTCCGATCCGCCCATGCACGGGAGCGATGTTACGAGGGTCCAACGCGCTCTCGCGGCCGCAAAGATTTCCGCCGAGCAGGATGGCGAGTACAACGCGGCCACAGCCGGCGCAGTTGCGCGTTTTCAAAAGCAGAATGGTCTGAATGTGACTGGCGTCGTAGATGCCGAGACTCGCCGGCGGCTCGGCGGGTTGGGAGACCCGCTGCGGGAAGGTGGCCGAAATTGATGGAACCGGTATGATCCGTCGCCCGCTCAGCGCAGGAGTACACGATGGAGAAGGTCTACCCCGACGCCCATGCCGCGCTCGCCGGCCTGTTGAAGGACGGCATGACGGTTATGTCGGGCGGGTTCGGTCTCTGCGGGATTCCGGAGGCGCTGATCGCCGCGATCCGGGAATCCGGGGTCAATGGCCTGACTGTGATCTCTAACAACGCCGGCATCGACGGGGCCGGGCTCGGGCTGCTCCTCGAGAGCCGCCAGATCCGCAAAATGGTCTCGTCCTATGTCGGCGAAAACAAGCTCTTTGCCGATCTTTATCTCAGTGGCGAGCTCGAACTCGAATTCAATCCCCAAGGCACTCTCGCGGAGCGGATACGGGCCGGCGGCGCCGGCATTCCGGCATTCTTCACCAAGACAGGTGTCGGCACCCTGGTGGCGGAGGGCAAGGAAATCCGCGACTTCGACGGAGAGAGCTATGTCATGGAGCGTGGCCTGGTCGCCGATCTTGCGATCATTCATGCTTGGAGAGCTGATCGCGAAGGCAACCTCGTCTACCGGAAGACCGCGCGCAACTTCAACCCGGTGATGGCGACGGCCGCGAAGGTCACCGTTGCAGAGGTCGAGCATCTGGTCGAGCCCGGAAGCATCGACCCCGACCACATCCACACGCCGGGCATTTTTGTCAAACGCATCGTGCGCTGCCCGTCTTACGAGAAGCGCATCGAGCAGCGCACTGTCCGAAAGCGGGGCAATTGAGGCAGAGGAGAAAAGCGGCATGGCTTGGTCACGCGACGACATGGCGCGCCGCGCGGCGGCGGAGCTCGAGGACGGCTTTTACGTCAATCTCGGCATCGGTATCCCAACCCTGGTCTCGAATTTCATTCCGCCGGGGATCACGGTTCAGCTGCAAAGCGAGAACGGAATGTTGGGTATGGGTCCGTTCCCGTTCGAGGGAGAAGAGGACCCGGACTTGATCAATGCCGGCAAGCAGACGATCACCGAGTTGCCCTCGACGAGCTACTTCGACAGCGCTCAGTCTTTCGGGATGATCCGCGGCGGGCATATCGACCTGTCGATCCTGGGGGCTATGCAGGTGGCGGAAAACGGCGATCTCGCCAATTGGATGATTCCCGGCCGCATGGTCAAAGGTATGGGTGGCGCGATGGACCTCGTCGCCGGCGTCAAGCGGGTGATCGTGCTGATGGAGCATACCGCGCGGGGCGAGCCGAAATTGCTCCATCGCTGCACGCTCCCGCTGACCGGCAAGGGGGTGGTCGACATGGTGATCACCGATCTCGGGGTCTTTACGATCGATGGCTCCGGGATGCGTTTGACGGAACTGGCGCCCGGCGTGCCGCTCGACGAAATCCGGCAAAAGACCGAGGCATCCTTCACGGTGACCTCCGGCCTCCGCTGATCGCCCGCGCCGGTTAGGCGGCTCCGGCGCCCCGTCTCCGGTCACCGCCCCCGTCTGACTTGCCTGCCCGTCACGCCCTCGCCGCGTGATATTACGACTGGCAGTGCCGCTTTCATCGACCGCGAGCGTCGTTTTTGCTAAACTAACATTACGCAGCGCGCTGCGATTAACGCTGCAGTTTTCGAGCCCGCCCGTGCCCACTTCGTCGCGCGATCTCCGTCTTGATTTCTTCCGTGGTCTTGCTCTGATATTTATATTCGTCGATCACATCCCGGAGAATATCCTCAGCTATTTTACCATCCAGGCAGTCGAATTCTTTGATGCAGCCGAGGTCTTCATATTCATCTCGGGTTACACCGCGGCGCTCGTCTATGGGCAGACGCTCGTCTCGCAAGGAGCGTTATATGCGACGGCGCGGATTCTCGGCCGTTCCTGGCAGCTTTACGTCGCTCACATTTTCTTGTTCGTCATGTTCACCGCCGAAGTGTCTTATACCGTCACGACCTTCAATAATCCAATGTACAACGATGAAATGCGGGTCGGCGATTTTCTCTACGAGCCGCACGTCGCGATCGTCAAGGCACTTCTCCTCCAGTTTCAGCCGACCTTTCTCGATATCCTGCCGCTCTATATTTCGCTTCTGGTGGTCTTCCCGATAGTCTTGCTCGGCTTGCGCTCGCGGCCGCTGACCGTCTTATTGCCGTCCTTCATGCTTTATCTCGTCGTCCAGGCCACCAACCTGTCGGTTCCGGCTTATCCGGAGGGTCACGTGTGGTATTTCAACCCTCTGGCCTGGCAGCTTTTGTTCATCACCGGAGCTGCGCTCGGTTTTCCTGGGCGGCACGAGCAGCGATGGTCGAGGTGGGCTCGGCCGGCATTGCCGCTAGCGGCGGTCGTTGTCGCGGCAGGGTTTGTCGTCAAGCTCAGCTGGACGATCCACGGAATTTGGGACCCGTTTCCCGGCCTCCTCCTCAAGGAGTTGTGGCCGGTGAACAAGAACAACTTGTCCCCGATCCGGGTCATCCCCTTCTTTGCCGCAGTCGCCGTCATTGCCATCGCGATGCCCGCCAATTCGCCTATTTTGCGTTCGCCCGCAGCGAAACCGCTGGTCCTGTGCGGTCAACAATCGCTGGAGATCTTCTGCCTCGGCATCCTGCTATCGGCACTCGGGCATTTCGTTCTTTCGGAATACAATTCAGCAATCAGCATCCAGCTCCTCGTTAATCTTGCGGGCATTCTCGTGATGTGCCTAACTGCGGGAATGTTGGATTGGTATAAAACCATGGGTCGAACGCAGGTACCGCGGTTCGCGGCTGCCCAATCCGGTCGTGGCAATCATCTCGGCAAATGAGGTGGCGTGTCTTGGCGGGCGGGTTGGGGCAGCTGGCACTGTTTGCGGCGGGGCTCGCCTTGACTGTTCTCCCAGCCTTCTCACCGGCCTTCGGCGGCGCGCTCCCCTGCGATGTGCCGGACGAGTTGATGCAAGTCGACGACAAGCTGCCGCAATTGGCCGAGCGGTTGCGCGCGGAGCAGCCCGTCAGGATCATCGCGATCGGTGGAGCGTCGACGACCGGGTTGGCGGCCGGGTCGTCGGATCTCGCCTACCCCCATCGTCTGCAGGAGATCCTCGCCCGGTGGTATCCTGCCTCTTCGATCACGGTTGTCAATCGCGGGGTTCCGCGCCAGACCGCCCGACAAATGCTGGAACGGTTCCCCACCGATGTCATACCAGAAGACCCGGTTCTGGTGATCTGGGAAACCGGCACCACCGATGCCGTGCGTGGGGTTGGGGTCGACGATTTTGCGGCGACACTGCAAACCGGCATAGACGAGCTCAAGGCGCACGGTATCGACATCATGCTCGTTGACCTGCAATTCTCGCACAGCACCACGACCGTCATTGACTTCGAGCAATATTTGAACGCGCTTCACCGGGTCGGTGACGTCAATGACGTGACTGTCTTTCCGCGCTTCGAAATGATGCGCTATTGGAGCGAGCAGAACGTGTTCAACTTCGACGGGGTCGCCAAAGACGAACGGGCCGGCCTCGCCGCTAAAGTTTACGAGTGCATCGCCGGCAAGCTCGCGGAAGCTATTCGAGTCGCGCTCCGATGACTGCGATTCCTGCCATCGGCCGTTTTGCTGCGGCACTAGCCATCGCCTTGGCCGCCAGGAGTCCCGCGTTTGCCGACAACACGGCGGCACCGATCCCGCCACATTGCGCGGCCCCGCCGGCGCTTTTGGCGATCGAGGCCGCGCTGGACCGTACCTCATCCCGCATCCTGTCCGGGCAGCCGCTTACGATCGTGGCGATGGGCTCCTCTTCGACACTCGGGGTTGGGGCGAGCAGCTCGGCTTTCAGCTATCCGAGCCGCCTCGAGCAGGAATTGAGACAGCAATTTCCCGGCGTCGAGATCCGGGTCGTCAATCACGGTGTAGGCGGTCAGGACGTTCCGGAGGAATTGACCCGTCTCGGCCGGGACGTGATTGCCGAGCACCCGGATCTGGTGGTCTGGCAAGTCGGCACTAATGCGGTGCTCCGGCGTGACGATCTCTCGGCGGATGAACAGCTCATAAGCCGCGGCGTAGCGGCAATGAAAGAGAGCGGGATCGATATAGTCCTGATGGACCTCCAATACGCTCCGCGGGTGCTCGCGCGCCCGGCCTCGAACGAGATGGAGCGTCTGATTGCGGAAATTGCGAGACGCACTCGGGTCGGATTGTTTCGCCGATTTGAGATCATGAAGGAATGGGATCGTACCCAGCAGCTCGCGCCGGCTTCCACCATCGGTCACGACGGGCTGCACATGACCGACGCGAGCTATGCCTGCCTGGCAAACCAGCTGGCCGAGGCCCTGGCGTCGAATTGGCGATCGCGCGAAAAGCTGGCGAAATCGCCGCAACGCAGTCCGGACACGATCGCCGGCGTCAGGCGCCCGACGGGCGTGCAGCCTGCCGCGTCCTCTGGGGCGTCCTCGGGGCCGCACTAGCCGCAACCGATATCGACAGCTGTTTTAGATTAGGCGAACGCGCGGGTTGCCGAGTTCGCAGCGAATCTACCGTACTGCGGCAGAACGCCGCGGTGACGCTGCCTCTTCCAATAAACTGCGGCGGCTCGACGCCGATCAGCGCTGGGATCCAGGTCTTAACCTACATTTCTATTGGGTTTTTGTCCGATATAATATATGCTGCGCGCAAAGCTCGGGTTGACCACAATATGTTGTCGATTCGCGGAACTTGGGCGCATGACCGGCTCCAGCCGCCAACTGGGTGGCGGGTACTTCCGACCGTCGCGCCATTCGTACTCTCGCCACAAAGTGTTGGCATAATGGGTGCGAGTTGAATGGCGACAGCGGGCGGTGGGATCCCGCGATGAGGCAGGGCGGAACCGGAATATTGCGGCTGGTTGGAAAACCGGGAGACCCATGTTGGGAGTGGGAGAACTCGACGTAACAAGGGTTTTACGTGAATTTACAACGAATTACACGTTCCAGCGAGACGTCCCCTCGGTTTCGTCGTTCTCTGGTATTGTCACGGGAAGCTTCGGGTTGAGCGCGGGGCATCGGTTGAGGTGAGACAATGAAATTCGATGACGGAATTTTTGGACTCTATTCAAGGTTGTACGAAAACCGGAGAGACGTCGAGCTCTCGCTTGAGGAATATCTCGGCAAGTGTTCCGATGATGCGTCTTATTACGCGGGTGCCGCCGAGCGCATGCTCTGCGCCATCGGCGAACCGGTAATGGTCGACACGAGCCAAGATTCGCGTCTTGGCCGCATTTTCATGAACCGAACGATCAAGGTCTATCCCGAATTCGCAGATTTCTTCGGGATGGAGGAGACGATCGAGCGCATCGTCGGCTTCTTCCGTCATGCGGCACAAGGCCTCGAGGAGCGTAAGCAAATTCTCTATTTGCTTGGTCCGGTCGGCGGCGGCAAATCCTCGCTCGCCGAACGCCTGAAGCAGCTTATGGAGAAAGAGCCGGTCTATGTCTTGAAGGCTGGCAAGGAAGTCAGTCCGGTTTTTGAAAGCCCGCTCGGCTTGTTCGATCCGGTGACCCTCGGCGACGAACTCGAAAAGCGTTATGGCGTCCCGCGGCGGCGTCTGACGGGCACCATTTCGCCTTGGGCAGTAAAGCGGCTCGAAGAATTCGGCGGCGATATCACCAAATTCACGGTGGTTCGCATGCAGCCTTCGCGGTTGAAGCAGATCTGCATCTCCAAGACCGAGCCCGGCGACGAGAACAACCAAGACGTGTCGAGCCTTGTTGGCAAGGTCGATATCCGCAAGCTCGAATTCTTCAGCCAGAACGATCCCGACGCCTACTCCTATTCGGGCGGTCTTAACCGGACGACCCAAGGGCTTCTCGAATTTGTCGAGATGTTCAAGGCGCCGATCAAGATGCTGCATCCGCTGCTGACCTCGACGCAGGAAGGCAATTACGTCGGTTCCGAAAATATCGGCGGCATCCCCTATCAGGGGATTGTATTGGCGCACTCGAACGAAGCCGAATGGCAGAGCTTCAAAAACAATAAGAACAACGAGGCGTTCATCGATCGGATTTCGGTGATCAAAGTCCCTTACTGCCTGCGATCTACCGAAGAACGCAAGATTTATGAGAAACTCTTGCAGAATAGTGAGCTCGCCTCCTCGCCTTGTGCGCCGTCGACCTTGGATATTCTCGCACGCTTCAGCGTGCTTTCCCGGCTGAAGTCGCATGAGAACTCGAACCTCTATTCGAAGATGCGGGTCTATGACGGCGAGAGCTTGAAGGACACCGATCCGCGCGCCAAGTCTGTCCAGGAATATCGCGATGCGGCCGGGGTTGACGAGGGAATGGACGGCATTTCTACCCGTTT
>Ga0207693_10005902_pt1 | contig 10158 bp, 9 predicted proteins | sample LARL81metaG_FD_184347 | JGI IMG/M metagenome (GOLD analysis project Ga0207693, IMG submission 184347) | Corn, switchgrass and miscanthus rhizosphere microbial communities from Kellogg Biological Station, Michigan, USA - LAR L8-1 metaG... | ecosystem: Host-associated > Plants > Roots >... | reverse complement strand
AAGTAGCGGTGCACGTTCTGCAGGATCAGCGGGAACCTGGTCTCGCCGGTGTACTTGGCGTGCGGCTCGCGGACCGCGCAGGCGGCCGGTGCCCGCCAGAAGGCCCGGTAGTAGGCCTTGCGGTAGTAGTAGCAGGTGAGCCGGAAGCCCAGCGGCCCGCCGATGATGAGCACCGCGGGGGAGAGCCAGGTCAGCCACGGAATCCAGTTGAAGCCCGCGCCCGGGGTGCAGGTGGTCACCAGGCAGGGCGAGTACAGCGGGGAGATGTACGGCTGCCAGAAGTAGTCCGCGTTGACCAGGGACGCCCAGGTCAGGTAGATCACCACCACCGCGAGGGCGGTGGCGTTGATGGCCGGCTGCCGCCACCACGGGTCCTTGCGCAGGGTGCGCTCGGGGATCTGCGCCCTGGTCTTGGCCGGCGCCGTTGTTGCCTGCGTCATCTTTGACGTCTCCAGCCGTGAGCTCGCTGCGGGTTCACTTGCCGCACACCGGCTGTCCCCCGGCTGGCCGCGTGCCGCGCTGGAACCCTATTCCACTGAATACCACCACGCGGACCCGGAGGCCGGTTACAGGCGTGTGACTCTGGCAACACCGGGTGGCGCTACCGTCGTCTAGCTGCCCAGCCGACCCTCCAGTCCCAGGGCCTGCCGGAGGAAGTCCACCTGGAGCAGAAGCAGGTTCTCGGCCACCTCTTCCTGCGACGCCATGTGGGTGACCCCGGACAGCGGGAGCACCGTGTGCGGGTATCCCGCGGCCAGCAGCGCGGACGACAGCCGCAGGCTGTGGGCGACCACCACGTTGTCGTCGGCGAGCCCGTGGATGATCATCATTGGCCGGTGAGTGGCGGCTGTCCGTTCGGCATCCGTGATGGGTGAGCACCGGTCGTAGACCTCGGGATTGTCGTCCGGGTGCCCCAGGTAGCGCTCGGTGTAGTGGGTGTCGTAGAGCCGCCAGTCGGTGACCGGGGCGCCGGCGATCGCGGCGTGGAACACCTCCGGGCACCGGAGCACGGCGAGCGCGGCCAGGTAGCCGCCGAACGACCAGCCCCGGATCGCGACCCGGGACGTGTCCAGGTCGCCGCAGCGCGCGGCGGCCGCGTGCAGCGCCTCCACCTGGTCCTCGAGCACCGGATCGGCCAGGTCGTGCCAGACGGCCCGGTCCCACTCCGGCCCCCGGCCCGGGGTGCCCCGGCCGTCCGCGACGACCACGGCGAAGCCCTGGTCGGCGAGCCACTGGGAGGTGAGGAAGGCGGCCTGCGCCGCCAGCACGCGCTGGGCGTGGGGGCCGCCGTAGGGGTCGAGCAGCACCGGCAGCCGCCGCGAGCCGGGCTCGTGCCAGGACGGCAGCAGCAGCGCGGTGCGGATGCCGCGGGTGGCGGCGGCGAAGATGTCCGGCCGCGGGGCGGGCAGGCGGGGGCGGGCGGCCAGGGAGGTGAGGTGGATGTCCGGGGATCCGTCGCGCACCACCCGCGACCTGACGCCGGCCTCGGCCAGGGTCCGGCTGACGATCACGGTGGTGCCGCCGGCCCGGCGCCCGTGGTGCACGCCCGCTTCCGCGGTGATCTGGGCCAGCCCGCCGGGCCCGTACGTCCACAGGCCGATCTCGGTCGGCTCATCCGCCCACGCGCTGAAAAGCACGGTGCCGGAGTCGACGTCGAGGACGTCGCGCACCTGGAGGTCCGCGGGCGTGACCGGCTCCGCGCTGCCCTCGGCGAGCTCTTCCGGCGTCGCGACCAGCAGCCGCCTGGCCCCGCCGGCGTCCATGGTCCAGACGATCCGGCCGTCGCCGGTCCGGGCCGGCACGCCGGGCACGATGTCCAGCCAGCGGTCGTCGGTGTCCTCCCGCAGCACCGCCGTCGCCGCCCGGGCCGGGTCCGCGGAGAGCAGGCGCATCCGGCGCTGGTCGCGGCTTTCCACCACGATCAGGGGGGCGTCGCCGTCCCAGTTCACCGTGACCAGGTACGGGAAGCCGGCCCGGTCCCACTCCAGCTCGGCCCGGCTGCCGTCCAGGCCGGCCAGCACCAGCGTCACGTCCGCGTTCGGCGTGCCCGCCGCCGGGTAGGCGACCTCGGCCGCGGGCAGGTCCGGGTTCGCCGGGTCGCAGATGTACCAGCGGCGGACGGGCGTGCTGGCCACCCTGGCCACGAGCAGAGCGGTGCCGTCGGGTGCCCACCAGTAGCCGCGGGTGCGGCCCATCTCCTCGGCCGCGATGAACTCGGCCAGCCCGTAGCTGAGCCCCGGCTCGCCGCCCGGCCCGATGATCTCGCTGTCCTCGCCGGTCGCCAGGTCGGTGACCCGCAGCGCGCCCTCGCAGACGTAGGCGACCCGCCGCCCGGCCGGGTCGGGACGGGGGTCGAACGCGGGAGCCCGGGCCGGGATCGCCCGCAGGGTGGCGTCCCCCGTCAGGTCGGCCAGGTAGAGCCGGCCGGCCAGGGCGAACGCGGCCACCGTGAGCGCGGTGTCGGTGGCGAACCCGGTGATGCCCGCCGCCCGCTCGCGCATCCGTTCCCGGATGGCCCGCTCGGCGTCGGTCATGGCGCCGCCCGCGGGGCCCGCCTTGGCCGGGTCGGCGGCCAGGCGTTCCTGGCCGGTGCCGGCGTCGAGCACCCACAGGCAGGTGACCGGGTCGTCGCCGCCCTGGCTGCGCAGGAAGGCCACCCGGCCGCCGTCGGGGGAGATCTCGAACGAGCGGGGGACGCCGAGGCTGAATCCCTGGGTCCTGGCCTGCTGCCGCGGGAAGCTGTCTGTCATGCCCCGATCCTGCCAGCCGGGGGCGCCGGTAGGCTCACCCGTGTGCTTGCTGCTGGCGGTTCCCGGCGGCTGCTGCTGGTCCACGCGCATCCCGACGACGAGTCGATCGGCACCGGCGCGACCATGGCCGTCTACGCAGCGCAGGGCGTCGCCGTCACCCTGGTCACCTGCACCCGCGGGGAGCTGGGCGAGATCATCCCGCCGGAGCTGGCGGATCTGGCCGACGGCGGCGGCGACCGGCTGGGGGAGTACCGGACCGGCGAGCTGGCGGCCGCCTGCGCCGCGCTCGGCGTGACCGACCACCGGTTCCTCGGCGGCCCGGGCCGATGGCGGGACTCCGGGATGATGGGCCTGCCGTCGAATCAGCTTCCCGGCTGCTTCTGGCAGGCGGACGCCGGCGAGGCGGCGGCGGAGCTCGCCGCCGTGATCCGCGAGGTCGCGCCCCAGGTGGTCGTCACCTACGACGCCAACGGCTTTTACGGCCACCCCGATCACATCCAGGCGCACCGGGTGACGCGGCGGGCGGTCCGGGCCGCCGCCGATCCGTCGGCTCCGGCCGCCGGCGGCGCCCCCTGGCGGGTGACGAAGCTCTACGCGACGGCGATGCCGCGCTCGGTGCTGGCCGGGGCGATCCGGCTCGGGCCGGATGCGCCCGCCCGCTTCACGCAGGCGGCCTCGGTGGCTGATCTGCCGTTCGGGGTGGCGGACGAGCAGGTCACCACCGAGATCGACGGCACCGGCCAGCGCGCGGCGAAGGTCGCCGCACTCCGGTCGCACGCCACCCAGATCGCGGTGGAGGACCCTTATTTCGCCCTGTCCGACATGGTCGGCCAGCGGATCAGTGCCCGCGAGCACTACACGCTGCTGGCCGGCCCCCGCGGCCCGGGCACCGGGCCACACGGGCGCGAGCCGGATCTGTTCGCGGGCCTCGCCGTATAGCCTGCTCTGCGTGGACAGCACGCCAGAGCCGGGAGAGGTCCAGCCCGCGCGGCCGGCCCAGCCGGTGCGCCCGGACGCGGCCCGCGCCGGGAGCGCCTACGCGGTGCTGTTCCTGCTCGGCGTGATGGAGGGGCTGATCGGCTGCTTCCAGTACAGCCACGCCATCGGCCCGGTGCCGGTGGCGGCGCTCGTGTTCTGCGTGGTGGTCTTCGCCACCTGCCTGCTGGCCGGCCTGGGCATGGGCTCCCCGATGGGCGCCCTGGTGCCGGCGTTCGGCTGGTTCCTCGCCTCGTTCGTGCTGACCATGCCCACCGCGGCCGGCAGCGTGATCGTCACCGACTCCACCGCGGGCAAGTGGTACCTGTACGGGGGCGCGGCCAGCGCGGGCCTGGGTGTGGTGCTCACGTTCGCGCTGTCGCGGCGCGCGGACCGGTGGCCGCGGCGAGCGGGCGCATGGCCGCGGTAGACCGGGCCGGCTTCCGGCGGGTCGCCGGCCGGTTCGCCAGCGGCATCGTCGTGGTCTCGACCAGCCTGGATGGTGTCGGTCACGCGATGACGGTGACCGCCTTCACCTCGGTGTCCCTGGAGCCGCTGCTGGTCCTGTTCTGCGCGGAGAAGGTCGCCCGCTTCCACGACGCGGTGCTGGCCACCGGCACCTGGGCGGTGTCGATGCTCGGCGAGGACGGGGAGAAGACCGCGCGCTGGCTGGCGACCCGCGGCCGGCCGCTGACCGGCCAGCTCGACGCGTTGCGTCACCATCCCGGCCCGCTGACGGCCGCCCCCATCCTCGACGACGCGCTGGCCTCGATGGAATGCCGGACCACCGCCGTTCACGACGGCGGCGACCACAGCATCGTGGTCGGGGAGGTGCTGGCGGTCAGCGAGCCTCACCCGGCGGGCGGCCCGCTCCTGTACTACTCCGGCCACTACCGCCGGCTGGCCGACGGCGGCGGCTGACCGGGGCCCGCCAGCTAGCGGAGCGACTCCTCCAGGCGGTCGAGCGCCCAGTCGAGGTCTTCCTCGGCGATGACCAGGGGCGGGGCGAGGCGGATCGTGGTGCCGTGGGTGTCCTTGGCCAGCACCCCGCGCGCGGCCAGGCGCTCGCAGGCCTCCCGGCCATCGAGACCGGCAAATTCGACGCCGGCCCACAGGCCACGGCCGCGTACCTGGCGCACGGCCTCGCGCGGCAGCGCCGACAGCCGGTCGTGCAGGTGCGTGCCCAGCTTGGCGGAGCGCTCCTGAAGCTCGCCGGTGGACAGCATGGAGATGACCTCGCGGCCGACCGCGCAGGCCAATGGGTTGCCGCCGAACGTCGAGCCGTGCTGGCCGGGCCGGTACACGCCGAGGACCTCGCGGGAGGACACCACCGCCGAGACCGGCACGATGCCACCGCCGAGCGCCTTGCCCAACAGGTACATGTCCGGCTGCACGGTCTCGTGCTCGCAGGCGAACGTGGTGCCCGTGCGGCCCAGCCCGGACTGGATCTCGTCGGCGATCATCAGCGCCCCGTGGGCGGTGCACGCCGCCCGGACGGCGCTCAGGTAGCCCGGCGGCGGCACGACCACCCCGGCCTCGCCCTGGATGGGCTCGATGAGGACGCCGACCACCCGCTCGTCCATGGCCGCCTCGAGCGCGGCCGGGTCGCCATAGGGCACGACCCGGAAGCCCGGGGTGTAGGGGCCGTAGGAGGCGCGCGCGTCCTCGTCGGTCGAGAAGCTGACGATCGTGGTCGTCCGCCCGTGGAAGTTCCCCTCGAACGTCACGATGACCGCCTGCCCGGCGGGCACCCCCTTGACCTCATAGCCCCATTTGCGGGCCGTCTTGATCCCCGTCTCCACCGCCTCCGCGCCGGTGTTCATGGGCAGCACCATGTCCATGCCCGCCAGCGCGGCGAGCTCGGCGCAGAACGGGCCGAACTGGTCATGGTCGAACGCCCGGCTGACCAGCGTCACCCGCTCGAGCTGCCGCTGGGCGGCGGCGACCAGCCGGGGGTGGCGGTGGCCGAAGTTGAGGGCCGAGTACGCGGCGAGCAGGTCCAGGTAACGACGTCCCTCGACGTCGGTCACCCAGGCGCCCTCGGCGGACGAGATAACCACCGGGAGCGGATGGTAATTGTGCGCGCTGTGCGCGTCCGCCAGGGCGCGCAGCTGCGCGGTCGTGCTCATGGCCCGCATTCATCCGCTCCTCGTCAACCGGCTGCTGGGTCACAATCCAGACTAAGAGCGCGCCGGGGCCGGTGATATCGCTGCATCCTGCGTTCAGCAGCAGATTTGTTGCGGATTCAGGCGATGTAGCGGTGATCCGTTGCGGATGGTTCAGGCAATGGCCGCGAGGCGGGCCACGGCGGCGTCGATCCGCTCGTCGGTGGCGGTGAGGGCCACCCGCACGTGCTCCCGGCCGGCCGGCCCGTAGAACTCGCCCGGGGCGACCAGGATGCCGGCCTCGGCGAGCAGCTGCACGCTGCCCCAGCAGTCCAGGCCGGGCCGGGCCACCCACAGGTACAGGCCGGCCTCGGAGTGCTCGGTCGCCCAGCCCGCCGCCGCCAGCGCCGCCCGCAGCCGCTCCCGCCGCGTTGCATACCGGGCGCGCTGCTCCTCGGCGTGCGCGTCGTCGGCGAGCGCGGCGGCCATCGCCGCCTGGACGGGGCTGGGCATCATCATCCCCGCGTGCCGGCGGATCTCCAGCAGATCGGCGATGAGCGCCGGGTCACCGGCGACGAACCCGGCCCGGTAACCGGCCATGTTCGAGCGCTTGGACAGCGAGTGCACCGCGAGCACGCCGTGGGCGGACCCCCCGCATACCTGCGGGTGCAGGACCGACACCGGCTCGGCGTCCCAGCCCAGGTCCAGGTAGCACTCGTCGGCGGCGATGACCGCGCCGCGCTCGCGCGCCCAGTCCACCATCGTGCGCAGATGCGCCGCGGGCAGGACCCGGCCGGTGGGGTTGGCCGGGGAGTTCACCCAGATCAGGCTGACCCGCCCCGGGCCGAGCGCGGCCAGCCCGTCCGCCGCCACCGCGCTGGCCCCGGCCAGCTGGGCCCCGATCGCATAGGTCGGGTAGGCCAGCTCCGGGTAGGCGACGGTGTCGCCGGGCCCGCAGCCGAGCATGGCCGGCAGCGCGGCGATGAATTCCTTGCTGCCGATCAGCGGCAGTACGGCGGAGGGGTCGACGGACACGGAGTGGCGGCGGGCCAGCCAGCCCGCCGCCACCTCACGCAACCGCTGAGTTCCCTGCGTTACCGGATAACCGGGTGCGTCCGCCGCGTCCGCTAGCGCCGCCCGCACCGGTTCCGGAACCGGGTCGACCGGGGTCCCGATCGACAGGTCCACGATGCCGTCGCCGTGCGCCCGTGCCTTGTCTCGGTACGGGGCCAGCAGGTCCCACGGGAAGGTGGGCAGACGGGCGGCGAGGGTCAGCGCAGTTCCTTATTGCATCGGCGGGTACGACGCCGTGATCGGGTGGTCATAGGGGATCTTGCCCACCTTGGATGCGCCGCCGGGAGAGCCGATGTTCTGGAAGAACTCGACGTTCACCCGGTAGAAGTCCTTGAGCTGGTCCGGAAGGTCGTCCTCGTAGAAGATCGCCTCGACCGGGCAGACCGGCTCACAAGCGCCGCAGTCCACGCACTCGTCCGGGTGGATGTACATCTGCCGGGCGCCCTCATAGATACAGTCCACCGGGCACTCGTCGATGCACGTTTTGTCGAGCAGGTCGATGCAGCCCTCGGTGATGATGTAGGTCACGTTTGGAACTCCCTCTTTCCGGCACTGTCCCCAAGATCGGTCCCGTAACGCGCAACGGCATTAGTATTGCGCGTCTGGCGTGGCCTTTGGGGCGGTATTGCTCATTGGCCGGAGGACCAGGTTATCAACTGGCCCGGACCACATCCGGGCGCGTTTGGGACTTGTCCCGCGTCCATCCGCTGCTCCCGGACGACTCCTGCCAGCGGAAGCCGTCGTAGCGCACGTCGTGGATCCCGTACGACGAAGCGTGCGTCACCAGCCAGGACGCGACCGCCCAGCCGAGCGCCGGCCGGGGTACGCGCACCGTCATGGCCGGGTCGTCGCCCGGCGTCGCCGCCCGGTGCGAGCTGATCGGGCCGAACGCGTGCGCCAGCCCGCGGCGGGCCGCCGCCAGGTTGGCCCGCGCCGGGCTGGGCCCCGCGGACCAGCACCAGACCGCGTGCGCGCTGTGGCCGGTGAAGTCGGTCGCGAGGGCGGCCGCCTCCGGCTGGTACTGGATGTAGGCGTAGCCGTCGGCGCTGCGCTGGACGGCCTGGGCGGCCCGGAAGACGGGCTTGTGGAGGTAGTCGGGCACGGTGGCCAGGGCCTGGAAGAACCTGGTGGTCGCGTAGACCGGGTCCTTCAGCTTCCGGGCCGGTCCCCAGCCCTCGGACGGGCGCTGCTGGAACACCCCGACCGAGTCGCGGTCGCCGTAGCTCAGGTTGTGCAGCTTTGACTCCTGCAGCGCGGCGGCGTAGGCGACCATGACGGCGTGGGACGGCATCGACCGCTGGTGTGCGACCCCGGCGATGGTCGCCGCGATCGCCGCCTGCTCCGGGTCGAGCGTGACCGCCGCCGCGCCCCGGCCCGCCTGGCAGCCGCTCCCGGTCAGGAGCGGCTTGCCCTGCCTGAGCACGAAGTAGCCGACCACCGCGAGGGCGATGACGAGCAGGAGGATGCCCGGCGTCAGCACACTCCTGCGCGGTTTGGTCGGCATATGAAAAGACGGTACCGGTCACCGCGTCCGCCCTGGGCCCGTCCGGCGAGTCCGGGGCCCGTGTCTCCCGCGGCGATCCGCACCGGCCACTAGCATCGGCTCATGAACACTTCCCAGGCCACGGCCGGTCTGTCTCGCTCACCCCTGCCCGCCGGCGTCGACGAGCTGTGGGACCGGCGCGCCGAGCTCGGCCCGGACGACGCGGCGGCCCGGGCGGTGGTGACCGCGGCGGTGGACGCGCTCGATGCGGGGGAGGCCAGGGTGGCCTGGCCGGACCCGGCGGGCGGCATCAGCGTGGACGAGCGGGCCAAGCGCGCGATCCTGCTGGCGTTCCGGCTGCTGCCGATGGAGCCGTCGGGCGCGGGCGACTTCCGCTACCACGACCGGGTGCCGCTGAAGACCCGGCTGGACGGGGTGCGGGTGGTCCCGGGCGCGATCGCCCGCTGGGGCGCCTACATTGCCCCCGGTTGTGTGCTCATGCCGTCGTTCGTCAACATCGGCGCCTACGTGGACTCCGGGACCATGGTGGACACCTGGGCCACCGTCGGATCCTGCGCCCAGGTCGGGAAGAACGTCCACCTGGCCGGCGGGGTTGGCATCGGGGGGGTGCTGGAACCGCCGAACGCGGTTCCGGTGGTCATCGGGGACGATGCCTTCATCGGTTCCCGGTGCATGGTCGTGGACGGTGCCCGGGTCGGCACCGGCGCGGTCCTCGGCGCGGGCACGATCTTGACCAGGAGCTCCCACGTGATCGACGTCGAGACGGGCGGGGAGCTGCCCCGGGGAGAGGTCCCGGCCTGGTCGGTCTGTGTCGGCGGGACCCGGACGAGGACGTTCGCCGGGGGGGAGTTCGGACTGCCCTGCGTGCTCGTGCTCAAGCGGCTGCCGGAGGGCAGCCGGCACGACAAGGCGGTGCTGAACGACATCCTCCGCGACCATGGCATGAACGCCTGAAATCGGCCCGGTGGCCGGCTAATGGCCAGCTCACGGCCTCCCAGGCCGGCGGGCCCGGCGGCCGGCACAGCCGTTCTTCCTGGCCGCTGAGCTGGGTTACCGTGGATGGATCATGAACCTACAACCCGAGTCACGCCGCCGCATCCGGCGGCAAGGTCCCGCCATGCTCCGCGGCAAGGCGATTCCCAAAACCACCACCGACCAGCGGCTGCTGGACCGGCGCGGCCCCAGCGACTGGGTGCACACCGATCCGTGGCGGGTGCTGCGGATCCAGGCGGAGTTCGTCGAGGGCTTCGGCCTGCTGGCGGAGCTGGGCATGGCGGTCTCTGTTTTCGGGTCGGCGCGCGCCGTACCCGGCACCCGCGACTACGAGCTCGCCGAGCGCATCTCGACCGGACTGGCGGGCGCCGGCTACGCGGTGATCACCGGGGGCGGCCCCGGGATCATGGAAGCGGCCAACAAGGGAGCGATGTCCAGGAACGGGGTCTCGGTCGGCCTGGGCATCGAGCTGCCGCTGGAGCAGGGCCTGAACGAGCACGTGGAGATCGGCATCGAGTTCCGCTACTTCTTCGTCCGCAAGACCATGTTCGTCAAGTACTCGCAGGCGTTCGTGGTGCTGCCGGGTGGGTTCGGCACCCTGGATGAGCTGTTCGAGGCGCTCACGCTGGTCCAGACCGGCAAGATCACCAAGTTCCCGATCGTGCTGGTCGACAGCGCTTACTGGTCCGGCCTGCTGTCCTGGATCCGCGAGACGGTGGCCGGCCAGGGCAAGGTCTCCCCGTCCGACCTGGATCTG
>Ga0207693_10005901_pt1 | contig 10159 bp, 6 predicted proteins | sample LARL81metaG_FD_184347 | JGI IMG/M metagenome (GOLD analysis project Ga0207693, IMG submission 184347) | Corn, switchgrass and miscanthus rhizosphere microbial communities from Kellogg Biological Station, Michigan, USA - LAR L8-1 metaG... | ecosystem: Host-associated > Plants > Roots >... | reverse complement strand
CCAGCGCTCGTTGATGATGATCGCCGCGCAATCTATGGGTACTGCGCTTCTCAGACGTTGCAAGGCAGCCTGCATGCTCTGGACAAGGTCCTCGGCAAATAGCAATTGACGGGGGTCCACGCCGAGAGTCGAAAGAGCTAAGGTGTTTTCCTGCACCGCATTGCGTTGGTTTTCGAACAGCACCATCACCATCGCGATGCCCAGGAGCATCTGTGGAACGGGCCCGAAGAGGCGGCTGGCGTTGCCGGCAATCTCCATCAAGGGATTTTGGATTTGCCCGACCCCCATGAGTACTCCCCAGAGCGCCAGCGCAAACGCGAGTACCTGAAACGCCAGCGAACCGCGTTTGTGCCCGTTTACGTAGAACACGGCAGAGGAATAGAGAAGGATCGCCGCCAGCCCGATGCCCAGCTGAATGGCCGGTTGAACGTCGGGCTGGAAAACCCCATCCATAATGTGTCCACGGAGGGTGAGTAGGGCTAATATCACACCTGCAGAACCCACCGCCGCGTCGTACCAGCGGAAATGCGATGGCCCGCGCATCAGTCGCGTGGAAATGAAGATGCACAGGGCCATTGCCACCAGAAAAAGCTGGCTGACAAAGAAGGCCACTGAAGAAGACGGGAATGTGTCGAGAACGTAATGCAGCGAATAGGCTGCCCACGCCAGTTGCCATGCCCGGAAGTAGGGCTGGTGGCTCTGCTCGTGCAGGTACGTGAAGACGAGGAACAGCAGGACGGAAACAAATCCGGGGATGACCGCCGTCGTGATGACAACGCTGTTCATAGAGCAGACACCAGTGCTATTGCCGAAATCGCAGGCTCGCCTGGGGAGGGAAGTCTACTTAGATGTTTTCATACCGAAATACTCAAACACAACAGGTTTTAAGTACATTGCTCGGCTTCGATTTCAATCAAAATCAAAGGGTTGCACGGGAAGCGCGGCAGAGGCAAGCTTGACGGTCCGTTTTCAGCACCCGTACCATCAAAGTTTCGACCCGATCCCATGTCCTCCCAGTCAGATTCCTCTTCCCGCAATTTGCGGGTGCGCTTCGCCCCGTCGCCAACGGGATTTCTCCACGTGGGCAGCGCACGCACGTTTATCTTCAACTGGCTGTATGCCCGCCACAATGGCGGAACGATGATCTTGCGGCTCGACGACACCGATGTCGAACGGAACACAGATGCCTCGGTGAATTCGATTTTCGAAGGCCTGAAGTGGTTGGGCTTGGGGTGGGACGAAGAGTACAAGCAATCAGATCGCGGAGCTTTGCACCGGCAAATGTCCGATGCGATTTTTCAAAAGGGGCTCGCCTATCGCGATTTCACTCCTGCCCATACTGGAGACAGCGAGAAATCCGGCGCTCAGGGGACCTGGCTTTTCAATCCAGGAATGCGGGAAATGTCTCGCGACGAGAGCGATCGCCGCGCTGCCGGCGGAGAACCTTTTGCCCTGCGATTTCGGGTGCCACGAGACGGGCAGGTTGTTCGGTTCACCGACGCTGTTTACGGCGAGCAGGTAAAGGCTGGAACCGATATCGAAGATTTCGCGCTCCTGCGGTCGGATGGTAACCCGACATACCACTTAGCGTCCTGCGCAGACGATGCCGACCTGCGCATAAGCCACATCATTCGTGGCCAGGACCATCTTTCGAATACCTTCAAGCATGTACTAATCTTCGAGGCGGCGGGATACGTCCCGCCCAAATTCGCTCACCTGCCGCTGCTGGTCGCGCCGGATGGCACCAAGCTTTCAAAGCGGCGTCATGGGCCGGTCGTGAGTGTCACGACCTATCGCGATGCCGGGTTTCTTCCCGAAGCGTTCATCAACTTTCTATGCCTGCTTGGATGGTCTCCCAAAGATGATCGAACGAAGATGAGCCAGCAGGAGTTGATCGATATTTTTTCCCTCGAAGGGATCAATCGCGCGAATGCCGTAGTGAATTTCAAAGAGCCAGCCACAACTCCTGAAGAAACCTTTGATCCGAAAGCAGTTTGGTTGAATGCCGAGCACATTCGAGGCTTAGCCGTAGAAGACCTTAGCCAGCGATTGCTCCCGATCGTCCGTGAAGCCGATTTTAATGTCACCCCGGAGAAGATGCATCAGGTCACTCCGCTTATCCGCGAACGCATTAAACTGCTGCGTGACGTTCTAACAGCAGCTGATTTCTTTTTTGTCGATCAGCTTCCACCGTACGATTCCGCGGAACTCATTCCACAAAAGGGCGACCTGGCGATGGCCAAGCGAGCGCTTGAGAAAGCGCAAGCCGTCTTGCCGAATGTGGAGTTTCGACACGATCCTCTGGATCAGGCTCTCCGCAGTGCGGCTCAGGAACTGGGTTTGAAAGCCGGGCAAATGTTCCAGCCCATTCGTGTAGCGGTCTGCGGTAGAAAGAATGCCCCGCCGTTGTTTGAGACGCTGGAAGTGCTGGGAAAAGAAAAAACACTCGAAAGGATTCAGCAAGCGATCCAGCGAGTCGCATAATTTTTCCCTCGAATTTTATTGCGACCTCGTCGTTCTCAACCCGATCTACAGCAGTAAGACGGAGGACTCCTCTTAGGATCATTGACCGCGTCTACTGGCCATCATGAATCAGACAGGCGGGGATTTCGGACATAAAACCCAGTCCCAGTTGACAGTCAGCTTCTAGAGTTTGATAATTATTATCGTTCAATAACAATTTATTCTCTCCCTCGAGCTGAGAATTAATGCAACTCTCCCATCAGCAATTTCGCGATCTCGCCTGGAAGTACGGGCTCGCGGCGACACACCAGCGGCAGGTAGTGTATGAAGCCGTCATCGCTGCTCATGGACATCACTCTCCCGAGCAGATCTATGAAGCAGTCCGCAAACGAATCCCATCGATATCGTTAGCGACTGTGTACAACAATCTCCGTCTCTTCGTTGAGCGCGGCCTCTTGCGCGAGGTCTCGCCGCACTCCTCCACGTTGCGCGTGGATGGAAATCTCAAACCGCATCACCATCTTGTCTGCTCGCGCTGCAAGTCGGTGCAGGACATCGAAGGTGAGTTTTTCGACTTGAAGCGCATTTCGCGGCAGATTCCCGCGGGCTTTGATCTCACTCAACCTGTGGTCGAAGTTTTTGGCCTTTGCCGCAACTGCCGCGCCAAAGCATAGTTCAACGACGAATACAAGGCTGAGATTCGTCGAAGCTTTTTAAGAAATCAAAGGATGGACATATGGAAAATACACTCGCGACTTCATCTGGGACTGTCTCCCCCGAAGCGAAAGACAAGAGCAGCTTAGCCGAATCCAAGTGCCCGGTAGCCCACGGCGCTCGCAGGTCCAACACAAACTCCGAGTGGTGGCCGAATCAGATTAACCTGAAGGTTCTGCACCAACACTCGCCGGTGTCGGATCCGATGGGCAAGGAATTCAATTACACCGACGAATTCAAGACCCTCGACCTGAATGGCGTCATCAAGGACTTGCATGCCTTAATGACAGATTCGCAAGAGTGGTGGCCGGCTGACTTTGGCCACTACGGTCCCCTCTTCATACGCATGGCCTGGCACAGCGCGGGAACGTACCGCATCGGCGACGGCCGCGGCGGTGCAGGAGCCGGGCAGCAGCGCTTCGCGCCGCTCAACAGCTGGCCGGACAACGTCAACCTCGATAAGGCGCGCCGGCTGCTGTGGCCGATCAAACAGAAATACGGCCGGAAAATTTCCTGGGCCGACCTGATGGTTCTCGCCGGAAACGTCGCCCTCGAGTCGATGGGCTTCAAGACGTTTGGTTTCGGCGGAGGCCGCGCGGACGTCTGGGAGCCCGAAGAGGACATTTATTGGGGACCGGAGGGCACATGGTTGGCGGACGAGCGTTATTCCGGCGACCGTGATCTTCAAAATCCTCTTGGCGCGGTTCAGATGGGCTTGATCTATGTGAATCCAGAAGGCCCCAATGGAAAGCCGGATCCAATCGCTGCGGCACGGGACATCCGTGAAACATTCGCCCGCATGGCGATGAACGATGAGGAAACCGTCGCTCTCATCGCTGGTGGACATACGTTCGGTAAAACCCACGGCGCCGGTGTTCCCTCTCAGTATGTAGGGGCCGAACCAGAGGGCGCCGATATTGAACTGCAAGGCCTCGGATGGAAAAACAAACTGGGTAAAGGCTACGGCGCTGACACCATCGGCAGCGGCCTTGAGGTCACCTGGACTACCACACCGACCAAGTGGAGCAACAACTTCTTTGACAATCTCTTCAAGTACGACTGGGAGCTCACAAAGAGCCCGGCGGGCGCGCATCAGTGGACACCTAAGAATGGTGCGGGCAGCGGGACGATTCCAGATGCGCACGATCCCTCGAAACGTCACGCCCCAACCATGCTGACCACGGATCTTTCCTTGCGGTTTGATCCCGCTTACGAAAAGATTTCGCGGCGCTTCTACGAGCACCCCGATCAGTTCGCTGACGCGTTTGCCCGGGCGTGGTTCAAGCTGACGCATCGCGACATGGGCCCAATCCAGCGCTATCTCGGCCCACTGGTGCCGAAGGAAACGTTGCTTTGGCAAGACCCGATTCCTGCGGTCGATCATCCGCTGATCGGGGAAAAGGAAATTGCAGATCTCAAGGCGAAGATTCTCGCATCGGGCCTGTCGATTTCCGAACTAGTCTCGACCGCGTGGGCGTCGGCATCGACGTTCCGCGGCTCTGATAAACGTGGAGGAGCGAACGGCGCACGCGTCCGCCTGGCGCCCCAAAAGGACTGGGCCGTCAACCAGCCAGCCCAGCTGGCGAAGGTGCTGCAAACGCTGGAAAAGATCCAAAAGGATTTCAATAGCTCGCACTCCAACGGCAATAAGGGAAAGAAAGTTTCTCTTGCCGACCTGATCGTTCTCGGCGGCGACGCCGCGATCGAAAAAGCTGCCAAGGCCGCCGGACAGGATGTGAAAATCCCCTTCAAGCCAGGGCGCATGGACGCATCGCAAGAACAAACCGACGTCTCCTCTTTTGCTCCGCTCGAACCAACGGCCGACGGTTTCCGCAACTACTTCCACGGCAATCAGCGTTTGTCGCCCGAGGAAATGTTGCTGGACCGGGCACAATTGCTGAGGTTGACAGCGCCCGAGCTGACGGTTCTCGTCGGTGGCCTGCGCGTTCTGGGAGCAAACGCCGGGAACTCCAAGCACGGTGTCTTCACCAAGAAACCGGAAACCCTGACCAACGACTTCTTCGTCAACCTGCTTGATATGGGCACGCAATGGCAGCCTTCGACGGAGTCCAACGGCTCTGTAGCCATCTACGAGGGTCGCGACCGCAAGACCAACGAACGCAAATGGACTGCCAGCCGCGTTGACCTGATCTTCGGCTCGCACTCGCAACTCCGTGCGCTCGCGGAAGTCTATGCCTCCTCCGACTCCAAGGAGAAGTTCGTGAAAGACTTCGTTGCGGCATGGACGAAAGTCATGAACCACGATCGCTTCGATTTGGCCAAGACTGCCTAGTCTGTATGTTTGTATCTGAAGGCTGGGGGAAGAGATTCCTCCGGCCTTTTTCTGTTCAAGGCATCGCTCAGCCTACCGTCGGCCGCCATTACTCGCCGCGTGACTTTCTATCCTCCATATCCGTTGTGCTAACGTACCGACCCGAGGAACCGCCGATGACCGCGAACGATTTCCGCAAAATTGCCCTGTCGCTGCCTGAAGTCGAAGAGCGTGCCCATATGAATCATCCGGACTTTCGAGTTGCGGGGAAGATCTTTGCCACACTCGGATATCCCGATAAGGCGCGCGGCATGGTCAAGCTTTCGCCAGAGGAGCAGCATTATTTTTCGAAGGACTATCCAGACGCTTTCATTCCCGTGAAAGGCGTCTGGGGACGCCGTGGCGCGACCAGCGTGCATCTGAAAGCCGCCAAGAAAGATATCCTAGCCAAGGCCATTCAGGCCGCATGGCGCAATACAGCACCTAAACGTCTACTGAAGAGCTGAATACCTGGGACACACAGGTGCTGAACGGTCTTCTTTCGTGATACTTCGTGTCCGTCGTGGTTAATGAACTTACGACCTCACGCGACGTGCCTAAAATTGACGTGAACTCGCTTCCTCCATAAAATCGAGATGAAACTGGTTTGTCCCTCACAACCGTCTCACATCCATGCCACTTTACGAGTATCAATGCAAGAAGTGCGGTCATCGCTTTGAAAAAATCCAGAAGTTTTCCGATAAGCTGGTAAAGAAATGCCCCGAATGCGGAGGCCCGGTCGAACAAACGATCTCCGCACCCGCTGTGCAGTTTAAAGGTTCCGGCTGGTACGTAACCGACTACGCGAAGAAGTCGACCGCCTCCTCATCCGATTCCGGCAACAAGGATTCGAAGGAAGCAAAGAAGGAAGAAAAGAAATCGGAGAGTACGACGAAGGAAAGCTCCTCAAACAAGGCCGACAAGAGCAAGTAGTCCGCGCAATGTGTGATCCCGAACAACTTGTCATCCTGAGGCGCGTGCCGTTCGCGCCGAAGGACCTATGCGTGGCAGCAGCGCCTCGCGGCAAGCAAAACGCATAGGTCCTTCCGCTTCGACAACCAGGATGAAAATGACTGCTTTGACCACATCCAACTCGGTACTAGTACCGGGTAACGGGTACTGCTTCACTTCAACTCCCTCTCAAAGTGCTCCTCAATCATCGTGAACAGATGCACCCTCGCATCTTTTCCGGCGATGCTGTGCGTCTTATTCGGATAAATCATCAGCTGGAACTGCTTCCCGGAGCTGATGAGCGCGTTGATCATCTGAATGCTGTTCTGGAAATGCACATTGTCGTCACTCGTGCCGTGCACAAGCAGCAGTGCGCCATGCAACTTGTCTGCGGCTTTGGTGACGTCCGACATTTCATAGCCGGCCTTGTCTTCGTTCAGCAGGCCCATGTAGCGCTCGGTATAAATCGAGTCATAGTTGACCTGATTCGTCACCGGAGCGACTGCCACTCCGGCCTTGAAGCGATCCGAATGGGTCATGGAATACAGCGTCATCGACCCCCCGTTTGACCAACCCCAGATACCAATACGATCCTTATCGAGTTGCGGGAATCGCTCGAGAAGCTGATCGAGTGCCGTGAGCTGATCCTTCAGTTCCACAGCCCCGAATTCGTGGCGAATGGCGGTTTGGAATTTGCGGTCGCGGCCTGGAGTCCCCCGGTTATCGACCGAGAAAATCGCAAATCCTTTCCGCGACAGGATTTCATCGAACGCATCCGGCGAACTCTTGCGCACCGTCTGCCCCGCAGGACCGCCATAGATATTCACAATCAGAGGAACTTTGCCGGACGCGGCCTCGGCAGGCAGCAACAGGCGCCCATACAATGTCGTCCCGTCGTCGGCTTTGAATTCAAGAAACTCCGGTGCACGCAATCCGTACTCTGTAATTTCGTCGTGCCCTTTCCAAACGGAATTGCACGCCCCGCCCACGGCGCACAGCTCCAGACTCCGTGAGACATGCGGCCCGGAAGACATGTGGGTGTAATGCTTGCCATCATCGCTAAAATTTCCGAAATGAGTCCCTTCCTCAGGGGTCATGTCCTTTAGATCCGATCCGTCCATCTTCACGGAGTAGATGTGCTGCTGGCGCGGATCATCTTTGTTCGCTTCAAAAAACACGGTGCCCGAATTTTCGTCCACGCCGTCGATTCCCAGCACTTCGTAGTCGCCCTTTTCGAGTTGCCGATCGAGCTTCGCGTCACCAGCCATTGGATTCTGCTTGTCGAAGCTGTATAGATAAATATGCATGTTGCCGTCGCGCCAGCTCGGCCACAGGAACTGGTTGCCAGAGTTCAGGAACTTCACTTCAACATGTTCGAAATCAATCCAGGCGCCGGATGTATCCTCGGTCAGCACGATGCGCGACTTGCCTGACTTCGCATCGACGAAGTAGAGATTCATCTTGTCTTGAGTGCGGTTCAGCACCTCAGCCCAGATCACGCCGGGGTTGACCCATCCGAACCGCGGAATATAAGTGTCGTCATTGCTTGTGAGCGTGATCCATCGGGGCTTGCCTTTGTCGGCATCCACTACGCCAAGTTTCACAACAGGATTTGGATCTCCGACCTTTGGATACTTCTCCTGATCCACCGTCGGATGCGTCGGCATCCAGTCGGTAATGGGATACATGGGCACCTTGGTTTCGTCCATGTGCAGAAATACGATCTGCTTGCTATCAGGCGCCCAGAAGTAATTGCTGCGCACGCCCAGCTCTTCCGCGTAGACCCAATCGATATCGCCATTCAAAAGATTTTCATTGGTGTCCTTTGTGAGCTGCTTCTCGTCTTTGCCCCCTACTGGCCGCACATACAAGTTGTGCTTGCGCACATACGCAAGCTGGTTCCCGTCGGGAGAGAACTTAGGATCGCCGCTGGGATCAGGAGCCGACGTGAACTGTACCGCCGTCTGATTGCCCAGGTCATATAGCCAAAGCTGCCCCTGAGAATCAAACATCAGGTGCTTCGAGTCCGGGGCCCACAGATACGCCGCTACGTGGTAGCGGGTGAGCCGCTCCTTCTCACGCTCGTTCTTGACCTTGTTGACATCCGGATCCAGGGACGCGAGCTTGGCCGCGCTGACCAACACTTTCTTCTCACCAGTCGCCGTATCTACATACCACAACTCGCCTTGCTCACCCTTGGCATCACGCTGCACAAAGGAAAATTTGGTTCCATCGGGGCTCCATTCCGTAGTCTCAGGACCGCGTCCCGCCAGACCGCCCGGCTGAAATATGGCGTCAATGGTCAGTGGTTTGGTAGGAGCATTCTGGGCATTCGAAAGAACGGACATCGCAAACATGACAAGCAGGGCCGAACAAGGCAGACGATAGCTCTTTCTTTTCACGAAGTGACCTCTCAGGCAAGGAGTAAACCAGCGCCAAAGCGAAGGAACGAGTTTAACACCGAGTCCGCAAAGGCGGAGAGTGTTCCTCTGTGAAGCCCGGTGCTCCTTGTGGTGAACGATTTTGCATGCTCAAGGAACGTCGATTAGAAGGCGGAGAAGCGCGCCCAGCGTGCTAAAATCAAGGTATCCAGGATGCTTCCAGACATAGAAAATCTGCTGAAACTGCAGGACGTAGACAAGGAAATCCGCCGTCTGCATGACGAAATCGCCGAACTTCCGAAACGCGTCTCAAAGATCGAACAGAAACTCGCAGGAACCAAAGCTCAGCTTGAAAAAGCCCAGGGCGCTGTCAAAGCCGACGAAGCCTCCCGCCGCAAGTTTGAAACCAACATCAGCGACCTGCGCGGAAAGATCTCCAAGTATCGCGACCAGTCTCTTGACGTAAAGACCAACGACCAATATAAAGCGCTCCTGCACGAGATCCAGTTTGCCGAAAAGGAAATAACGACGAACGAGGACAAAATCCTCGAACTGATGGTCAATGCCGACGCGCGCGATAAGGAAGTCAAGGCGGCGCAGGCAGAATTGAAGGCCGAAACTGCGGAGATCGAATCGGAGAAAGAGCAGGCCCGCCAGCGTACCGCTGAAGATGAAAAGCTCCTTGCCGAAGCGAAGTCAAAACGCGATCAGGTTCGAACCGGCATTCGCGAAGACCTGCTGCGGCATTACGAGCGCGTCTCAAAATTCCGTGGGAGCGGCATTTCGGAAGTGCGCGATCACAAATGCATGGCCTGTCAGGTTATGCTGCGGCCGCAGACTTACAACGACGTCCGTTCCGGCAAGGAAACCGTCATCTGCGACTCCTGCCAGCGCATTCTCTACTTCAATCCCGCGGACGAACTCATCGACCAGATACAGACGGTCCATCGGCCCAAGCGACATCATCCCAAGATCGACGCGCCGCAAGCTTGGTACTACCGCCCCGAATTCTCTGAGGTCGGCGAAGTCCTGCTCTGCCTGACGAACGCGGGTGGTCAAGCCAGCCGCCGCGTCTACGACGTCCACACCGGACGCCTGATGGGCGACATCCTCATCCGCGAGGGAAACTACCGCGAGGCTTTCCCCGAAGACATCACCGGCTCCACACGCCTGAACGGCGGCTGGACCGAAAATGAACTCGACGCCTTCGGCAGTGAGCTCCCGATGGTGATCCTGGACTCGCTCCGCTCCGACCTCGACCTAGCCCGCCACGAAGCCGCTAGCGGATCGCACGCCAAGCACGAAGCATCGGCCACACATACCTCGCCGGCCGCACACT
>Ga0207693_10005900_pt1 | contig 10160 bp, 7 predicted proteins | sample LARL81metaG_FD_184347 | JGI IMG/M metagenome (GOLD analysis project Ga0207693, IMG submission 184347) | Corn, switchgrass and miscanthus rhizosphere microbial communities from Kellogg Biological Station, Michigan, USA - LAR L8-1 metaG... | ecosystem: Host-associated > Plants > Roots >... | reverse complement strand
TCCCTCGCTTCGCTTCGGGATGTGAAACTATTTCGCCTTAAACGTTGCCGGTCTCTTCTCCACGTACGCTGCCAGGCCTTCTTTGGCATCGTCACTGGCAAACAGGCGCTGTTGCAGTTCGCGCTCTACGGCCAAAGCGGACTCCATCGGAATCTCCCAGCCGGTCTGAACGGACCGCTTGATATTGCCCACGGCCTTCGCCGCTTTGTTCGGAGGCGTGAACTGGCGCGCGTATTCCATGATGTTTTCCATGAAGTTGTCGCGCTCGTAAATGTCATTGATGATGCCCATCTCCTTCGCTTCTTCAAAAGTGAAAGTATTGCCCGTGACCATCAGTTCAATGGCTTTGCTCTTGCCCACAATGCGGCTCAGGCGCTGCGTGCCGCCGGTGCCGGGCAGAACGCCCAGGTTGATTTCCGGCAAGCCGATTTTGCCCGCGTCTTTGCGCGCAATCCGGATGTCGGCTGCCATGGCGATTTCCAGTCCGCCGCCCACGCAATGGCCGTTAATCGCGGCGATCACCAGTTTCGGCGTGTGCTCCAGCCGCAGCAGCATTTCATTGGCATGCAGGCAGAAGTAATATTTAAACGTCGGGTCGACGCTGGAGAGCATCTTGATATTGGCCCCGGCGGAAAAGAATTTGTCGCCCGCTCCGGTCAGCAGCAGCACGTACACGTCATTGTCCATGCGCGCTTTCAGGATGCACTCATCGAGCTGCCGGTTCATTTCATAGGTATATGTATTTGCCGGCGGATCGCAAAGCTCGATCACCGCTATGCCGTCTTCAACGCGATAGTTCACCAGGGTCTTGCTTTCCGTTGCAGTGGTTGTCGCCATGGTTCAAAAGCTCCTTATGAATTTCGAATCTTGAATCTCGTTTGCGGGCCGCCTTCAGGCGCTGGCCTTTGCGATTTTGCGTTTGGTTTTGGCCGGGTTGAGCACGCCGCGCAGGAACAAACTGCTCATCTCCCCGGCTAGTTCGCTGGCGTCCAGGTCCACGCGCGGGTTGTGCCATGTGTAAATCCAGTTGATCATGCCAAAGAGTCCCAGCACGGCCAGCCGTCCGGAAAATTGTAGTCCTTTTTCCCGCCGTAGATCTTCCAGCAGGTCCAGGCAAATCTTGTAGTACTCGCGCTTGATGGCCCGAATCTCGGCGCCGCGGCCATTCTTCAGCGTTTCGTCTTCATGGGTCAGCACCTTCATGGCCTCTTTGTTGGCCAGAAAGTATTCCAGGTGGTTCTCAATAAAGATGCGCACCCGGACTTCCGCGTCCTTTGACTCTTTCAGCTTTTCCTGCAACCGCTCGATGATCGTCCGGAACGTATGTTTCTGGATCAGGTAAAGCAGGTCTTCCTTGGAATCGAAATAATGGTACAAGCCGGCAAGGGACATTCCGGCGGCGCGGGAAAGGTCTCGCATGGAAGCCCCTTCATATCCTTTTTCACAGAAGATATGAGCGGCATGGTGCAGGAGTTTGGCCAGCCGGCGGTCAAAGCGGGAGTCCATCGCTTCCTCGCCGCTCTGAAGGGCAGTCCGGGCCTTGCGGCCATTCAGGGACACGCCGGACAACCGGGTTTCAACGTTTTGCAGGGCCATCAGAGAGCTTACCGAACGTTCGTTCGAATCTATATTATCGCGCACGGTTGCCTGCCCCGTCAATTTGGGTCCAGGCCATTCCCGGCGGTCCGCCCCGCCTCAGTCGATGGACCTCGCACAAGCTTGTTTTTTCAGTCCTTTGCCATTCAGCAGCGTCCGGCGGTTGTCCGGGAAGGGCTGCCCAAGAAAGTTGTTCCGCCGGAGCTGTGATAACTGTCACATAACCAGAGCCAGAAACTAAATAACATTTGACGGCGGACTGAGAAAAACTCGCCTTAGCAGCTTGGTCCCCTCCAGGAGAGATACAAATGAACACCCAGATTTCCAGGAACTCTTTGAGCCAGGTGGCCAAGTTAACCTTAACTTTCATGCTGGTCGCGTTGATCGCGCTGGCCGCAGGTTGCGGTGGCGGCGGAGCAACGGCCAACAATCCCGGACCAACCCCAAGCCCAGCCGGGACCACCTCCACACAAGTCCGCTTTGGTGACGCGCCGGCAGACAGCGTTATCGCCTTCGAGGTCTCCGTCTCCTCACTGTCACTCACCCCGGCCGCGGGCGGCGCGCCGATCGCCGTTACCGTCCCGGCCAGCAACCGCATTGAACTGACCCATGCTTCGGGAAAATTTGAGCCGTTTGTCGCCGGCAACCTGCCCCAGGGCACGTTTTCCGCCGCGAACCTCACGCTGGTCAATTCCGAACTCACGTTCCTGAGCGGCACCGGGACCGCGGTGCACATCAACGGTCCGGCCAGCGCATCCATCACTGTTCCGCTCAGCCCGAACCTCACCATCTCCGGCCCGCTGGTCCTGAATATTGACGTGAACGTGGCCGCTTCCATTACCACGGTGGGCGGAGTCGTAAACGGAATCGCGTTTACTCCAGCCTCCTTCAACATCACGGCAAAAGCCCCCGGTGTAGCCGGCAACCAGCAGGATGACGACGGCGAAATCGAAGACGTGCAGGGAACCGTCACGGCGGTCAACAGCCCGAACTTCACCCTGAAGCTGCAGAACGGCTCATCGCTCACCTTCGCCACCGATGGCACCACGCAATTCAAAGACGGCGTGACCACTCTGGCCAGCGCGCTGAACCAGGTTGTAACCGTGGAAGGCTTCACTCGCGCCGATGGCAGCTTATTCGCCAAGGAAATGGAAGGACTGGAGAGCAATACCGGAGCGGAAGTTGAAGGCCTGATTACGGCCATCAGCGGCACCACGCTGACCGTGAATGCTCAGGACGGCATCGGCAACGGGTTTGACGACACCAAGGTTGGCGCCAGCTTCTCCGTGAACATCGCCGGCCTCAGCGCCAGCAAGTTCCGCGTGAAAGCCGGCAACGGGTTCGGCGGCGGTCTGCCCAGCGCCACCTTCCCCTTCGACGCGACGACCATCCACCAGGGTCAGCGCATCGAGGTTGACACCAACGCGGCAGTCCCGCCGGCCAGCGGCGCCATCAGCCCGGACAAAATCAACCTGCAGCAGCAAGGCGTTTCCGGAACGGTCGCGAACAAAGCTGCCAGCACCTTCGACATCAACCTGGCAACGGATTCGGCCCTGAGAACCATCTCCGGCCAGACCGTGGTCCACGTAACCACCAACTCTTCAACCGACAGCCGCGTGAGCGTGGCCAACGGCCTGGCAGTGCAGGTACGCGGGCTGCTCTTCTGGAACGGAACGTCGTGGCAGATGATCGCTCGCCGCATCCGGTAACAGAACAACAATTTAGTACGCTCCTTAACTGGCCGCATCTCGAACCTGGGATGCGGCCTTCTTTATTGCTATAGCTTCTTCGCCCTTCTGGATTGCCGATTTTTTTCTTCAGCCATCGCCTAACTATTCTTCGCCGCCCCGGTCGAACCCCTTGACACTGCAATATATGTTTGGTGAATATATTGCTTAAACATATATGCCTATGCCAACGCTTGATCGTGAGCTCAAAAAAGGCAGCGCGGAGCTGCTTGTTCTCTCCCTGGTGGAAGACCGGCAGCGCCATGGCTATGAGATCTGCAAACTGATTGAATCACGCTCCGCAGGAGCCCTTCGCTTTAATGTGGCCTCACTCTATCCCATGCTTTATCGGATGGAAAAGCGGGGATGGATACAGGGTCGCTGGGTGGACAAGCCGGGCCAGCGCCGCCGCCGCTATTACCGGCTGACCGCTGCTGGAAAGAAGGTCCTGCGCGCACAACGCACGCACTGGCAATCGTTTGTTGCCGCTATCAACCTGATTGCGGGGATTGAAAATGTCTGATTTCAAAGCAGAAATTCGTTTGCGCCTGTCCCGCCTGGGCCTGGAGCCCACACGGGAAGCCGCCATTGTTGAAGAGATGTCGCAACACCTGGAGCAGCGCTTTGAAGAGCTGCTGGCCCAGGGGGCAACCGAACCCGCGGCCGAAGAGGCCGTCCTGAAGGAGTTGAGCGAAGGAACACGGTTGGAAAAGGAGCTGCTGCGTGTCGAGAAGCAAGTGCGCTTTGAGCCTGCGCTGCCGGCCCCCTCAACCGCACGCGGCATGCTCGCGCACCTGATCAATGACGTTCGCTACGGGCTTCGCGCCCTGCGCTTGAACCCTGGATTTTCCGCAGTCGCGATCCTGTCTCTCGCGCTGGGGATCGGCGCCAACACCGCGATCTTCCAGCTTCTCGACGCTGTTCGCCTGCGCACTTTGCCGGTCAAAAATCCGCAGGAGCTCGTGGTGGTGAAGGTTTCCAACAGCCGTGGACGTTCCGGCGATTTTCGCGGCAGTTTTCCCATGTTCACCAACGCCATCTGGGAGCGTGTGCGCGATGGGCAGCAGGCCTTCTCCGGCATGGCTGCCTGGAATTCCGTCAGCTTCAATCTGGCTGAGGGCGGACGTTCGCGGCTGGTGCGGGGCATGTACGTGAACGGCGAATTTTTTCAAACTCTCGGCATTCCACCCATGGCGGGGCGCGTTTTCTCAGCCTTGGACGACCATAGCGGCTGTGGCATGCCCGGCGCCGTCATCAGTTACGCCTTCTGGCAAAAAGAATTTGGCGGTCAGTCTTCCGCCGTGGGCAGCAAACTTGCGGTCGAGGGGCATCCGGTGGAGATCATCGGCGTGACGCCGCCTGACTTCTCCGGCATCGAGGTGGGGCGCGGCTACGACGTGGCCCTGCCTATCTGCAGTGAGGCGATTGTAGATGGAGAATTCCAGGTGGTGAATCGCATCGATGGGTGGTGGTTGGCTTTTCTCGGCCGCCTCAAGCCGGGCTGGACCGCCACGCGGGCGACCGCGCAGTTGGAAGCCATCTCTCCCGGCATCTTCCAGGCGACCCTTCCTCCCAGGTACCAGAACGAACTGGCCAAGCAGTTTGTGGGTTGGAAGCTGGCGGCAGAACCCGCGGGCTCCGGTCTCTCGAATTTGCGCAACCGCTTTGAAGATCCTCTCTGGATCCTACTGGGGATTGCCGGCATCGTGCTGTTGATCGCCTGCGCCAACCTGGCCAACCTGATGTTCGCGCGCGCCAATGCGCGGGAGCGCGAGATCGCTGTCCGCCTTGCGCTGGGCGCTTCGCGCCGCCGCCTGCTGCAACAGTTGATGATGGAAAGCCTCCTGCTCTCCGCGATCGGCGCTTTCGCGGGGATTTTGCTCGCGCAGGTGCTCACCCGCGTGCTGGTTTCATTTCTTACTACGCAATTCCGCAGCGTCACGCTGGACCTGGGGCTCGACTGGCGTGTGCTCGGCTTTACGGCCACCGTCGCCATTCTTACGTGCCTGTTGTTCGGATTGGTCCCCGCGCTGAAAGCCACCGCTACACCGCCGATCGTCGCCATGAAGGCGGGCAGCCGCGGCCTGGCCGGTGGCCGCGAGCGGTTCGGCCTTCGCCGCTTGCTGGTTATTGCTCAGGTGGCGATGTCAATGGTGCTGATGGTCGGCGCATTTCTCTTCGTCCGCAGCTTTCAGAAGCTGATCAACCTGAACGCGGGCCTGCAGCAGTCCGGCATTCTTACCGCGGAACTGGATCTCACCCAGCTGAAGCTTCCCCCGGAGCAAAGAAATCGTTTCAAGAAAGATATGGTCGAGCGGCTAGGCGCGCTTCCTGGCGTGGCGTCAGCCGGCTCTGCCTCCATTTTGCCGTTGAGCGGAAGCGGCTGGAATGACGATGTCCACACCAATGCCTCCGGACAGGAGGTGCGCGAAGTCGCGTACTTTGACCGCGTCAGCCCCGGTTTTTTCCGCACGCTGGAAATTCCGCTGATCAAGGGCCGAGACTTCGGCGACCAGGATTCTCTCGACGCTCCCGCTGCCGCGATCGTCAACGATTCATTCGTGCGCAAATTTCTGAAAAACAAGGACCCGCTTGGCGCGACGTTCCGCGTGGATGAAGGTGCGGGCGTGCCCGAGTCGGTCTATGAGATCGTCGGAGTCGTGGCTGACAGCAAGTACCGGGACCTGCGCGAAGATTTCTCCCCGGTGGCCTACGTGGCCTCACAGCAAGACAAGAAACCGGACACCGCCCTGCCTGTCATTCTGCGCTCCACACTGTCCCTCGATGCTCTAACTTCTGAAGTCGAGCGCTCCGTAGGAGAAGTCAACCCGGCGATCGGAATCCAGTTCATTGTGCTGAGGACCCAGGTGCGTGACGGGCTGCTGCGCGAGCGGCTCATGGCGTCACTCTCCGGGTTCTTTGGTCTTCTCGCGGGTATATTGGCGACGGTCGGGCTGTATGGCGTGATCTCTTACATGGTGGTGCGCCGGCGCAACGAGATTGGCATACGCATGGCGCTGGGAGCTGACCGCCGCCGGGTACTGGCGTTGATCATGAGAGAGGCGGCAATGCTGCTGGCAATTGGGTTGGGGATTGGCGCAGGTTTGTCCCTGGCTTCCACCCGGGCCGCGGCTTCGCTGCTGTTCGGTCTGAAACCGCACGATCCCGCAACCATGGCCATGGCGGCCATTTCACTGGCTGTGGTGGCGGCGGCCGCAAGCTATCTCCCGGCCTTCCGCGCTGCGCGCATACCTCCTACTGAAGCTTTGCGCGAGGAGTAGAGGCCCGGATACTCATGGCCGGCCTGGTTTTCTAAAATTGAACTCTCGCTGTGATCGCGCTACCAGCGCGGCTCGCGAGGCTGGCGCGCGTGGCCGGAATAATCGTCCCTGCTGCCGCCTCCACCGCGTGGACCCCGGTCGGTTTTCGGCCGCGCTTCATTCACCGTAAGCGCCCTGCCTCCGGAATCTTTGCCATTCAGTCCGGCGATGGCCTTGTCCGCTTCTTCATTATTCGGCATTTCCACAAAACCAAAGCCGCGTGAACGTCCGGTGGCCCGGTCCGTTACCACCGTCGCGCTATCAACCGTCCCGAAAGGCGTAAATAGAGACCGCAGCTCGTCTTCGGAAAGGCTGAAAGAAAAGTTACCAACAAAAATCTTCTTCATAGATCCTTTGCAACAAACTTGAGAGATTGGCTGTTCTCAGCAGAAATAGGCAGGTGACTTAAGCAGCGACGTGTCTATCAGAGTCGAGGACGGAGAAATCATAGCAGGTAAGCTGGCCATACTCCACTGCAATCCGGGCAGGGTGATGGTCCGCTTCGGCAAGGGTCTCTTTATGTTCGATATCGCACACAACTCACAGGTTTTGCGGTCAATTGTTCCCAGGCTGGAATCCATAACTTTCGCTTCCGAACTTCCTGTGATGGCACACGGACATCCCGCATGAATCGCCTGCAATCTTATCTCTGTTACTCACGATTATCCTGCCCCCGACGAGGAAGCTATGCCACATTTTGTTAGAGACATCCAGGAAATCCGTCAGCGCGCCATCCACAAGATGGAAGACGGCGCCGTGACCGAAAGCTACAAAGGCGACGTCAATAAAACAATTGAAATCCTGAATGAAGCGCTGGCGACGGAGATTGTCTGCGTACTGCGCTACATGCACCACTACTTCATGGCCACCGGTGTTCACGCCAAGAGCGTGGCGGACGAATTCAAGGAACACGCCGACGACGAGCGCGAGCACGCCGACGCCCTGGCGGAACGCATCCAGCAACTGGGCGGCAAACCCAATTTTGATCCCAAAGGCCTGCTGGAACGTTCGGTCTCACAGTATGTCGAGGGTGAAACCCTGGCCGAGATGATCCGCGAGGACCTGATCGCGGAACGCATGGTGATTGAGGTTTACCAGGAGATGGTCCGCTATTTCGGCGCCAATGATCCCACCACTCGCACGCTGGTGGAAGGATTGCTGAGGAAAGAAGAAGAGCACGCCAGCGATCTTTCCGATCTGCTCTATATCGCGAACCCGGAGACCGGCAAATCGGAAGGCGAAGACCCCGGAACGGATCCTCTGCGCCGCGAAGGCGAAAACAATAGGCGCGAACGCACGGATGAAGAGTTGAAGAAGGAAAAGAAGAAGCCGGCAGCGTGAAGAAGAGCAGTCAGCACTCAGCATTCAGCATTCAGCATTCAGCATTCAGCCAAAGCGAGCCACCGCAAAGGACGCGAAGGGCGCAAAGCCAGGAAAAATTCATAAAATTTCCTTTGCGACCGTTGCGACCTTGGCGGTGAGATTGTTTTGGCTAGTTGCCAATTGCCAGCTGCTAATTGCTTATTCCCAGCTGCGTCAGCATGAACGCATAATCAAACGCAATCTCTTTCAGATGATCGTAGCGTCCGGACGAGCCGCCATGTCCGGCTGCCATGTTCGTCTTGAGCAGCAGGACGTTCTTGTCGGTCTTGAGCGTGCGCAATTTGGCCACGTATTTGGCCGGTTCCCAGTACATCACCTGGCTATCGTTGAATGAAGTCTTCACCAGCAGCGCCGGGTACGCGCCCTTCCTGAGATTGTCATAAGGCGAATACTTCAGCATGTAATCGTACGCCGCCTTCTCATTGGGATTGCCCCACTCCTCATATTCAGGGACAGTCAGGGGCAAAGAAGCATCCAGCATGGTATTCATCACGTCCACGAACGGCACGTGGGAAACCACCACTCTGAACAAGTCGGGGCGCAGGTTGGTGACGGCGCCCATCAGCAAGCCGCCGGCCGAACCGCCCTCAATGGCGATCTTGTCGCGCGCGCCGTACTTGTTGGCCGCCAGGTATTCCGCGCAGGCGATAAAGTCAGTGAACGTATTCATCTTGTTCATCATCCGGCCGGCATCGTGCCAGGGCTTGCCCATGTCACCGCCGCCGCGGATATGCGCATATGCCATCACCACGCCGCGGTCCAGCAGCGAAAGGCGGCTGGAGCCGAATGTCGCGGAGAGAACGTTCCCATAGGATCCGTAGCCGTAAACATAAAGCGGGTTGGAGCCGTCAGCCTTCTTCAGGTCTTTGCGATAGACCACGGAGACCGGTACCTTCACGCCGTCTTTTGCCGTGGCCCACACGCGTTCAGACTGATATTTTGAAGCGTCATAACCGCCGGGGACCTCGGTCTGCTTCAGCAACGTTGAAGCGTGCTTGTCCACGTCATAATCAAAGACCGAAGGCGGAGTAACCAGCGACTGGTAGGCATAGCGCAGCTTGTTCGTCTTGTACTCGCGGTTGATCTGGACAAAGGCCGTGTACACCGGCTCAGGATAAGTAATGCGCTCTTTTTCGCCACCGGCAAACTTTACGATCGTCAGTTGCGGCAGCCCGTTCTCGCGCTCCACCAGCGTATAGAAATCTTCAAAGACCTCGATGTCGTTCAGCATCACGTCAGGCCGCGTGGGAACAATTTCTTTCCAGTTCGCTTTTCCCGGGTTGCTGACCGGCGCGGACACCAGGCGGAAAGTGCGGCCTTTGTCATTGGTGCGTATCAAAAACTCGTCGCCGTGATGATCGGGGTAATATTCAACGCCCTGCTCGCGCGGGGCCACCAGCTTCCACTCGCCTTTGGGATCGGACGCGTCAAGGAACCGCGCTTCAGAGGTAGTATGGCTGCCGATCTGGAGAATGATGAACTTGTCGCTGCGTGACTTCGCCGCGCCTACATTGAACCGTTCGTCTTTCTCTTCATACACCAGATCGTCTTTGCCCATCGCTGCGCCAAGTTCATGCCGGTAGAGCCGGTACTGCCGCTTGGTCTTTTCGTCCTCCACGGTATAAAACAGCGTCTTGTTGTCATTGGCCCAGACCACCGAGCCAACTCTATCGGCAATGACATCGGAGTCTTTGCCGGTCCGCAGGTCGCGTACGCGCAGTTTGTACTGGCGGAAACCTGTGTTGTCCGTGGAGTACGCCAGCAGGTTGCCGTCGTCGCTCACTTCATAGGCGCCCAGCGACATGAAGGGCTGGCCCTTGGCGAGCTCATTCTGGTCCAGCGTAATTTCCTCCGCCGCTTCCAGGCTTCCCTTCTTGCGACAATAGATCTGGTACTGCTGCCCTTTTTCCCAGCGCGAATAATAAAAGTAGCCGCCATCCTTATAAGGGACGTTCACGTCAGTCTCTTTGATGTGGCTCACCATCTCGTCATAGAGCTTCTGCTGGAGCGCCGCGGTGGGCTTCATCACGCCGTCGGCGTAGGCATTCTCGGCTTGCAGATACTGCGCGACCTCTGGGTTCGATTTGTCGCGCAGCCAGCGGTAATCGTCCACCAGCTTGCCGCCGTTGATGTG
>Ga0207693_10005899_pt1 | contig 10162 bp, 6 predicted proteins | sample LARL81metaG_FD_184347 | JGI IMG/M metagenome (GOLD analysis project Ga0207693, IMG submission 184347) | Corn, switchgrass and miscanthus rhizosphere microbial communities from Kellogg Biological Station, Michigan, USA - LAR L8-1 metaG... | ecosystem: Host-associated > Plants > Roots >... | reverse complement strand
TCGCGGTCCGCGGCGAAGTTGTCTTTCCCGCCGAGCCAGTAGTCGTAGACGCGGGCCGGATGAGCCGTGCTGGTGTCGATCGACGGCGCCCCGGCGACGCCGCCTCCGGCCTCCGAGCCGCTCTCGCCCCCTGCCATAGCCATGCCAAACGCCCCTTCGAATGCCAGTCGCCTGGCCAGTCCTCCCAAGCCCATCCAGCGCCCTCAGGGAGATGCCGACCAGGAACGGGCTCTCAGTTTCCCACACAAAAGCGGCAGGGCGAGCCCGCCCTGCCGCTGCCGTACCCATCGCCGCCGGCCGGGCCAGTTGCCGCCCAGGCCGACCGTTCGGCCGCGGCTGGGCCCCTACGATGAGGCGCATGACCGCTGGCGCACCCCCGCAGGCCGGGCTGGAGATCACCAGCCCGGCCAATGCCCGGGTGAAGCGACTGGTGGCGTTGCGGCACCGGCGCGCCCGCGACCGGGCCGGGGTGACTCTGGTCGAAGGCTACGAGGAGCTGGGCCTGGCGTTGTCAGCCGGGGCACGGCCGCAGGAACTGTACCTCTGCCCCGCCCTGGCCGGTCCGGGCGCACAGCAGATGATCGACCGGGTGAGCGGCCTGGGCGCCGAGGTGATCCGGGTCAGCAGGCCGGTGTTCGGCAAGATCGCCTACCGCGAGTCGCCGGACGGCTGGCTCGCCGTGCTGCCCGCCGTGCCGGCCAGCTTGGCGGCGGTGCGGACCGGAACCAGCCCGCTCGTGCTGATCTGCGAGGGCGTGGAGAAGCCGGGCAACCTGGGGGCGATCCTGCGCACCGCGGACGCGGCCGGGGTCACCGCCGTGATCGCCGCCGACCCGGTGACCGACTGGGCGAACCCGAACGTGGTGCGGGCCAGCAAGGGAACCGTGTTCGCGGTGCCGGTCGCCTCGGCCAGCACCGCCGAGGTGTTCGCCTGGCTGGACAAGCACTCGCTGGCCCTGGTGGCGGCCGCCCCGGACGGCGACGTGCCGCTCACGGCCGCCGACCTGACCGGCCCGACCGCGATCGCGGTCGGCTCGGAGGCCCGCGGGCTCCCCGCCGCGTGGCTGGAGCGGGCCGGCACGCGGCTGCGCATCCCGATGTTCGGGCGCGCCGACTCGCTCAACGTGTCTACGTCGGCGGCGATCCTGCTCTACGAGGCGGTCCGCCAGCGCACGGCCGGGCAGTCCCCCTGACGCGGCCCGGTGGACCAGCGCGTCCCGCCGTGGCCGGTGGCTCCGTGCGTCCCCGCCGCGGCCGTTGGCTCAGCGCGTCCCCGCCGCAGCGCGCGCCTGGCGGGCGCGCTCCCGTTCCATCACTCCCGGCCGCCGCAGCGGCGGCAGGGTGGGCGGTGGTTGCTGGCGCGGCGGCAGTTCGGCAAGCAGCGCCCTGGTCGCCTCGGCCACCTGGGCGACCGCCCGCTCGAACGGCTCCTGGGTGCGGTTGGTGGCCGACTGCACCCCGCTGACCTTGCGCACGTACTGGCGCGCGGCGGCCTCGATCTCCTCGCTGGTGGCCGCCGGTTCCAGGCCCCGCAGCGTCGTAATGTTCCGGCACATGCCCTCGACGTTACCCTTCCGCCGTGACGCCCTCCCCGGCGTGACGTTCTCGTGGGCTGGCCGCGACGGCGCCCTCATTAGGTTCGGCAGATACCAAGCAAGCCGTCAGCGGATATCAAGCGAGTGGTCAGCTTGACCGGCGATTGTTACGGGACTCCGCCGGCAAACGGCCCCCAGCCGGGGAGTCCCGGATGCGCCCCGCCGGCCCCTCCACCACGCCCGGCGGGGCGCACCGGCATTACCGGTGTCTGGTCTTCTCCCGCTAATCCAGGCACGATCAGCCGCCGCCGTGGCCTGGCATTCCACGTAAATGGCAGGCGAACAAAAGCCTTACACGGTATTTTTCCGGTCCGGTTCTGATCCCATGTGAGCGGACTTTTCACAGTCGCAGCATTTGGGACGCGGGCACCGGCATCGGGAGGCTGTCGTGGGCGCGGAACACACCAGGCGGGCACGAGCGGTACCGGGGGCCGTGGTGGCGGTGGTGCTTGGCGGCGTCCTGGCCGGTGGCGGCCCGGCCGGCGCGGCGGCGGCGGCAGCGGGAACCATCACCACAATCGCCGGCGGGGTGGGTGGCCCGGCGAAGGCCACCACGGTGGCGGTCAGCCCGTGCGGCGCCAGGTTCGCGGGCGGCAGCCTGTACGTCGGCGACATCGCGGCGATCAGGCAGATCAGCCCGGCCAGCGACCAGCTCACCACGCCGGTAGGCACGGGCAGCACCACCCCGTTCGGCGACGGCGGCCCGGCCACCCAGGCCAACCTCGACGGCTCGTGCACGGCCGTGCTCGACCCGGCGGGCAACCTGGTCGTGGCGGACATCTTCGACAACCGGATCCGGGTCGTCGCGGCCGCCAGCGGCACGTTCTACGGCAGGCCCATGACCGCCAGGGACATCTACACCGTGGCGGGCAACGGCACGTTCGGGTTCTCCGGCGACGGCGGGCCGGCCACCGGCGCCACGCTGAGATATCCGCAGAGCGTGGCGGTGGACGGAGCCGGGAACCTCGTGCTCACCGACACCCACAACAACCGGATCCGGGTCGTCGCGGCCAGCACCGGCACCTTCTACAGGCGGACGATGACCGCCGGGGACATCTACACCGTGGCAGGCGGCGGGCACCACCTCGGCGACGGCGGCCCGGCCATCGCCGGGCAGCTGAACACGCCGCAGAGCGTGACAACCGACGCCGTCGGGAACCTGGTCATCGCCGACGCCTTCCACGACCGGATCCGCGTTGTGGCCGAGAAGACCGGCACGTTCTACGGGCAGGCGATGACCGCCGGGGACATCTACACCGTGGCCGGCAACGGCACTCAGGGGTTCTCCGGCGATGGCGGTGCCGCCACCAGCGCCGAACTCGGCGACCCCAACGACGTGGTCACCGACGGGGCGGGCAACCTGGTCATCGCCGACACCTCCAACAGCCGGATCCGGCTCGTCGCGGCGAGCACCGGCACCTTCTACGGGCAGGCGATGACCGCCGGGGACATCTACACCGTGGCCGGCACCGGTATCGCCGGCTCTTCCGGCACCGGCAGCCCGGCCACCAGCGCCGAACTCGACGAGCCCCAGGGCGTGACCGTGGACGGCTCAGGCAACCTGGTCATCGCCGACTCCATGAACAACAGGGTGCGGGTGGTCGCGGCCAGCACCGGCGTGTTTTACCGCAAGGCCATGACCGCCGGCGACATCTACACAATCGCCGGCAACGGCACCATCCAGTCTTCCGGGGACGGCGGCCCGGCGACGGCCGCCGAGCTTCTCGCGCCGGAGGGTGTGGCGGTGGACGCGACGGGCAATGTGCTCATCGCCGACACCTCCAACAACAGTATCCGGGTGGCCGCGGCGAGCACCGGCACGTTCTACGGGCAAGGCATGACTGCGGGCGACATATACACCGTCGCGGGCACCGGAAAGCGGGCGTTCGCCGGGGACGGCGGCCCGGCCACCAGCGCCGCGCTCCGGTCCCCCTACGGCATCGCCACCGACAGCGCGGGCGACCTGGTCATCGCCGACACCTTCAACTCCCGGGCCCGGATGGTGGCGGGCCACACCGGCACGTTCTTCGGGCAGGCCATGACCGCCGGCGACATCTACACGATCGCGGGCAACGGCAAGGTGGGCTTCACCGGGGACGGCGGGCCGGCCACCAGCGCCAAGCTGGGCAAGCCCGAGGGCACCGCCGTGGACGGCGCGGGCAACCTGGTCATCGCCGACACGAACAACAGCCGGATCCGGGTCGTCGCGGCCGCCAGCGGCACGTTCTACGGGCAGGCGATGACCGCCGGCGACATCTACACCGTCGCCGGGACCGGAAGCGCGGGGTTCTCCGGCGACGGCGGCCCGGCCACCAGCGCCGAACTGACCCTTCCCCAGGACGTGACGGTGGACGGGACAGGCAACCTCGTGGTCGCGGACACCGGCAACGCGGCGATCCGGGTGGTCGCGGCCCACACGGGCACGTTCTACGGCAGGCACATGACCGCCGGGGACATCTACACCGTCGCCGGGACCGGCAGCGCGGGGTTCTCCGGCGACCGCGGGCCGGCCACCGCCGCCGAACTCGCCGACCCCTCGGGCGTGGCGGTGGACGGCTCGGGCAACCTGGTCATCGCGGACCTGCTCAACTTCAGGGTCAGGGTGGTGGCCGAGACCACCGGCACGTTCTACGGGAGCGCGATGACCGCGGGGGACATCTACACCGTGGCCGGCGACGGCACGTTCGGGTTCTCCGGCGACGGTGGCCCGGCCACCCAGGCCGCCCTGAGCTACCCCGACGCGGTCGCGGCCGACGGCGCCAGCGTGGTGTTCGCCGACCAGGGCACGAGCAGGATCCGCCAGGTCACCGGCTGAGGCGGTGGGTGGCGGGCGGCCCCATCCTGGGTAGGCCCTGGGCATGGATTCCCTGGACGCCTACCGGGGCAAACGGAACCGGGGGCGCACGCCGGAGCCGATGCCGGACCCGCCCGAGCCCGGCGGCGCGGCGCCCGGGGAAGAGCGGGACCGCGTGTTCGTGGTCCAGGAGCACCATGCCCGCAGGCTGCACTGGGATTTCCGGCTGGAACGCGACGGCGTGCTGGTCTCCTGGGCGGTGCCCAAGGGGGTGCCCGACGACCCCGCGGTGAACCACTTCGCCGTGCACACCGAGGACCATCCGATGGAGTACGCCGGGTTCGCCGGCCGGATCCCGGACGGCGAGTACGGCGCGGGCACGGTCACGATCTGGGATCGCGGCACGTTCCACACGGTCAAGTGGACCGACAGCGAGGTCAAGGTGGTGCTGCACGGCCGCCGGCTGACCGGCGGGTACACCCTGTTCCGTACCAGGGGCACCGACTGGATGATGCACAGGGAGCGCCAGCCGCTGCCCGGGATACTGCCGCCGATGCTCGCCAGGTCCGAACCGCACCTGCCGCCCGACGACGGGGCCTGGGCGCTGGAGATGAAATGGGACGGGGTGCGCGCGCTGGCCTACTGCGAGGGCAGCCGGATCCGGCTCGTCTCCAGGACCGGCGAGGACGTCACCGGCGCCTACCCGGAACTGCGTGGCCTGGCGGCGGCCGTGGGCCGGCGGGACGCGCTGCTGGACGGGGAGATCGTCGCCATGGGCGACTCGGGCTGGCCGGATTTCGAGGTGCTGCAGAACCGGATGCACGTGCGGGACGCGGCCGCGGCGCTGCGGCTTGTCGCCGAGTACCCGGTCACCTACCTGGCGTTCGACCTGCTGCACCTGGACGGCCGGCCGCTGCTCGACCTGCCGTATGCGCGGCGCCGGGCGCTGCTTGAGGAATTGGGGCTCAACGGCTCTTCGTGGCAGACGCCGCCCTCGTTCACCGCGGAGGCCGGGGCCGATGTGCAGGCGGTGTCCGTCCAGCACGGCCTGGAGGGCGTCGTGGCCAAGCGCCTTGACTCCCGCTACGAGCCGGGGAAACGGCCGGGCACGTGGCGCAAGGTCAAGAACATCCGCCGGCAGGAGGCGGTGATCGGCGGCTGGCGCCCGGGCAAGGGGAACCGGTCCGGGCAGATCGGCTCGCTGCTGGTCGGGGTGCAGGAGGACGGCGGCCTGGCCTACGCGGGCCATGTCGGAACCGGGTTCACCGACCGGGTGCTGCGCCAGCTCACCGCGCAGCTGGCGCCGCTGCAGCGGGCCACCTCGCCGTTCGCCGCTCCGTTGCCCGCTGACCACGCGCGCGACGCGGTCTGGGCCGAACCCGTGCTGGTCGCCGAGATCAAGTTCACCGGCTGGACCCGTGCGGGCCGCATGCGTGCCCCGTCCTACCAGGGCCTGCGCACCGACAAGGACCCGGCCGAGGTGATCCGCGAGCCCTGACGGCGCAGCACAGCCTTGACCGCCCGCAGGGCATGCCCCTAACCGCTCACCATCCGGATCCGGTTGTTGATCCCGTCGGCGAACAGCACGCTGCCTCCGCTGCCAGCCACCACCCCGACGGGGGTGCCGGCGTCGGCCTTGGTGCCGGGACCGCCGTCGCCAGAAAACGAACTGGAGCCCGTGCCCGCGATCGAGTAGATGTCGCCGGCGGTCATCGCCTGCCCGTAGAAGGTGCCGGCGTGCGCCGCGACCACCCGGACCCGGGAGTTGCCGCTGTCGGCGATGACCAGGTTTCCCGCGCCGTCGAACGTCACCGCCTCGGGCTCGGACAGCTCGGCGCGGGTGGCCGGGCCGCCGTCGCCCAGGCTGGTCCCGCCGCCCGCCACCGTGTAGATGTCCCCGGCGGTCATCGGCTGGCCGTAGGAGGTGCCGGTGCGCGCCGCCACCACCCGGACCCTGCTGTTGTCGTCGTCCGCGATGACCAGGTTTCCTGCGCCGTCCACTATCGCGAGCGCGGGGTTGGCCAGCTCGGCGTGGGTGGCCGGGCCGCCGTCGCCGGAGAAGCCGAGGCCGCCGTTGCCCGCCACCGTGTAGATGTCGCCGGCGGTCATGGCCCGCCGGTAGAACGTGCCCGTGCGGACCGCGACCACCCGGACGCGCTGGTGGAAGGTATCCGTGATGACCAGGTTGCCCGCGCCATCCACCGCCACCCCACGCGGGCCGTCGAGGGCGGCGCTGGTGGCCGGGCCGCCGTCGCCGGGGTTGCTCGTCCCGCCGCCCGCGACGGTGTAGATGTCCCCGGCGGTCATCGCCTGCCCGTAGAAGCTGCCCGTCGTGGCCGCGACCACCCGGACCCGGTTGTTGCCGGTATCGGCGATGACGAGGTTGCCCGCGCCATCCACCGCCACCCCAACCGGGCCGTTGAGCGCGGCGCTGGTGGCCGGGCCGCCGTCGCCGGGGAAGCTGGTCCCGCCGCCCGCGACGGTGTAGATGTCCCCGGCGGTCATCGCCTGCCCGTAGAAGCTGCCCGTCGTGGCCGCGACCACCCGGACCCGGCCGTTCGACTGGTCGGCGATGACGAGGTTGCCCGCGGCGTCACGGGCCAGCCCCCAAGGGAAGCTGAGCAGGGCGTGGGTAGCCGGGCCACCGTCGCCGAAGAAGGTGGGGGGGTAAATGCCGGTGCCGGCGATCGAGTAGATGTGGCCCGCCTTCATGGCCTGGCCGTAGGACCTGCCGCTGTGCGCGGCCACAAGCCGGATCCGGGCGTTGAGGTAGTCGTCGATCAGCAGGTTCCCCGCGCTGTCCACCGCGACGTCGTGCGGGTGGTCGAGGCGGGCGTGGGTGGCCGGGAGGCCATCGCCGTCGTTCCCCACCTTCCCGTTGCCGGCGACCGTGTAGATGTCACCGGCGGTCATCGCCTGCCCGTAGAACGTGCCCGTTCTGGCGGCCACCGCCGAGATGCGCTCGCCCGTTGAGTCCGCAATCAGCAGGTTCCCGGCGCCGTCCACCGTCACCCCCTTCGGGGTGGGGATCAAGGCACTGGTCGCAGGCCCGCCGTCGCCGGGATAGCTGGCCCCGCCGCCGGCCACGGTGTAGATGTCGCCCGCGGTCATCGCCTGCCCGTAGAACGCGCCGGTGCTACCCGCGACCACGCGGATGCGGCCGTTGAAAAAGTCCGCGATCAGCAGGTTGCCCGCGCCGTCCACGTCCACCTTCTGCGGGAAACCGAGCTCGGCACCCGTAGCCGGGCCGCCGTCACCCAGGCCGCCGGTGCCACCGCCGGCCACGGTGTAGATGTCGCCGGCGGTGACCGCCTGGCCGTAGAACGTGCCGGTGCGTTCGGCCACCATCCGGATCCGGTCATTGCGGGAGTCGGCGATAACCAGGTTGCCCGCGCCGTCCACCGCGACGTCCTCGGGGCTGCGTAGCTGCGCGGTGGTGGCGGGGCCTCCGTCGCCGGAGAACCCGGGCGTGCTGCGGCCGGCCACCCGGTAAATATGGCCGGCGGTCATCGGCTGACGGTAGAACGTCCCTGTCTTAGCGGCCACCACCTGGATCTGCGAGTGCTTGGAGTCGGCGATGACCAGGTTGCCGGAACCGTCGACCGCGGTCCCGAACGTGTACAGGTTCGCGGCCGTGGCCAGGCCGCCGTTGCCGATCGGCGGGTAGGGTGTCCCGGTGCCCGCCGGGGTGGTCAGCCAGTCGTGCCGCGGGTTCACCGCGCGCACCACCGTCCCGGCAGCGATGTAGACATGCCCCGCGCCGAACGTGACACCGAGCGGGCCGTACACCGGCACGGTGGTGGCCTTGGCCGGCCCGCCGACACCGCCTGCCACGGTCGTGATCGTCCCAGCCGGGCTCGCGGCACCGGGCCGCGCCGCCGCGCGGAGCCCTGGCGCCGCACTGGCCTGGCCCGCTCCCACGGCGAGCACGCCCGCCGCCACCGCCACCACCAGCGCCGGCCTCAACCTGGAACGCCGTGCGGTTCCTGCCGTCTTCAGCATCGGGGCACCCCCATGGCTATCCGGCGCAGTCCCTGCTCGCATAGCTTCCTCCTTGTATGACGCCCGGCCGTCCCGACCGGATGACACGGCAGGCGGTGCCAAGCGCACGGCAGGCGGCTATGCGGCGAGCTTGTCGCGGTGGTGCGGCTCGGCCCAGTCGAGCACCGGCCCGGCCGGCACGATCCGTTGCGGGTTCAGGTGCGGGTGGGTCGTGTAGTAGTGCCGCTTGATGTGATCGAAGTCCGTGGACGGGCCGAACGCCGGGTGCTGGTACAGGTCACGCGCGTAGGCCCAGAGGTTCGGGTAGTCCACGAGCCGGCGGATGTTCGTCTTGAAATGGGTGACGTAGACGCTGTCGAACCGGGCCAGCGTGACCCACAGGCGCACGTCCGCCTCGGTGATCTGGTCGCCGAACAGGAACCGGCGCTCGCCGAGCCGCTCCTCCAGTTCGTCGAGCGTGGCGAACAGGGCGGCGACCGCCGCGTCGTAGGCCTCCTGCGTGCCCGCGAACCCGCACCGGTAGACCCCGTCGTTAACCGACGCATACACCCGGTCGTTGACCGCGTCGATCTCCGCCCGCAGCTGCTGCGGGTACAGGTCGATGCCAGGCGCCGCCCATGCGCCGAACTGCGTGCCCAGGTCGATCGTGATGTCGGGGAAGTTGTTGCTGACGATCTGCGAGTTCTCCTTGTCCCAGAGCACCGGCACGCTGATGTGCCCGTCGTAACCCGGCTCGGTCGCCTCGTAGGCCTCCCGGAGCAGGGTGAACCCGTTGACCGGGTCGGGGCCGTGCCCCGGGCCGTCCCTGAATGCCCAGCCGCGCCCGTCCCTGACCGGGTCCACGACCGACAGCGACACCACCTCCTCCAGGCCAAGCAGCCCGCGCACGATCACGCTGCGGTGCGCCCACGGGCAGGCCAGGGACACGTACAGGTGGTAACGGCCGGCCTGGGCCGGAAACCCGCTGGAACCATCCGCGGTGATCCGGCCCTGGAACGGGTAAAGCGGCCGGACGAAGGCCCCGTCGTCCCGCACCGGGGCCTTCACCGAGTAGTCGCCGTATTCCACGAAGTCCACCGGGCTGGCCACCGGGGCGATGCTGGTCATCTCCTCGCCTCCTCGCCGGGAACCAGCCACCGCCAGCCTCCCGCGTTCGCCGCCTCTTTGCCGTCCCGCCATGGCCGGGCGCCGGACTCGTACCGGCAGAGCCGGGCAGAGTGGACTCTACCCCCGCACTGTCGCGAAGGAACCGTCCGCGCCTTCTGCGATGACCACGGTTGCCTATGCCTCCTGAGCCCCGGTGGCCCGGGCGGCGTGCTCGCCCGCGGCGCCGGCCAGGCGTGACTGCAACGTGAAGAAGATCTCCGCCGCCCGCGCGCCTGCCCAGCCGGGCGGGAGGAGTTCGGCGGGCAGGCCGGGGTCCAGATAGGGCAGGCGGCGCCAGTCCGTGAGGACCCTGACGTAATCCGCGAACGCCTCTCGCGGTCGGGAGGCGGCCCGGCGGCCCGGCCAGCCCTGCAGCACCGGCTCGTAGACGGCGACGAAGTCGCGGGCCAGCCGCTCGGTCTGGTCCAGGTCCCACCACTGGCGCACCTTCGCGGCCAGGTCACCGAAGGCCAGGTGATCGGCGTGGAACAGGTCGGCGTATCCGGACAGCCCCAGCCGGGCGAGCATCTCCGCGGTCGCCTCGTGCAGGTAGGCCGGGGCGATCCACACCCCGGGCGCAGCCGTGCCGAACCCGAGGCGGCTGAGCTGGGACCGCAGCACATGCC
>Ga0207693_10005897_pt1 | contig 10163 bp, 10 predicted proteins | sample LARL81metaG_FD_184347 | JGI IMG/M metagenome (GOLD analysis project Ga0207693, IMG submission 184347) | Corn, switchgrass and miscanthus rhizosphere microbial communities from Kellogg Biological Station, Michigan, USA - LAR L8-1 metaG... | ecosystem: Host-associated > Plants > Roots >... | reverse complement strand
CACGTTATTGATCCGGTCTCCATCGTAAGTGGCCATTATGTCTTGCCGCAAAAGCCTGGATACAGCATCCAGGTTCGAGCAGAAACGCTGGAAAGATTCGCTTACCCCCAAGGCGAAATGTGGAGAGATGCTATCGCTGGGAGCCAGGCAGACTGAAGCTGCTCGCCGCATCGTTCATCCCACCAAGCCATGTTTCTCGACGTGGTTGACTGACTTCGTTTTGCCGGTCGGGCTGGCCCCGTCGGTACAAAACTGAGCTTTTTGTCGTGTCTCGAGAAAGTCGATGTTCACTCAAGAGCTGATCCCTACAACCTCGCCTCGAAGATCAAATTGAACGGAGTTTGCGTCGCTCTCCGGAAGCGTTTAAATCCTCCTGCCGTGATCACTTCCTTAAGCTTCTTCTCTCCCGCCTGCGCTCCTAAAGCTAGTCCGACTTCCTGAGACAGTGAAGCCGGCGTGCACAACAGCGTTGAGGCTCCGTAGAAAGCTCGTCCGATGGGGTGTAGATTGTCTTCAATCTTGTCCCCCGCAGACGGCTCGACGATCATCCACGTCCCGTCATTTTTCAATGTGCTGCGAACCTGAGCAGCGGCGCCCACCGGATCACCCATATCATGAAGACAATCGAAAAAGGTGACAAAATCGTAGTCCTTGCCCGGATAATCCTTCGCTCTCGCAGTCTTGAACTGGATACGGTCACCTACACCGGCATCTTTGGCGCGTTGCCGGGCAGTTTCAATTGATTTGTCGTGATAGTCAAATCCGAAGAACGTCGAATTGGGATACGACTTCGCCATAAGTATGGTGGAAGCTCCCAGGCCGCACCCAACATCCGCTACCGTACCTCCCCGTTCGAGCTTTTCTTTCACTCCTTCGAGAGCGGGAATCCAGGATCCAATCAGGTTCGCAGCGTAACCGGGGCGGAAAAAACGTTCGGTGCCGACAAACAGCTCGGGATGATGTTCATGCCAGCCCATTCCTTTGCCGGTCTTAAATCGCTCCGTAATTTGTTCCTCGGCCTTGACCGCTGCCAAGGCGACCTGAAACATGCCGGGTAAAAACGCTGGGCTGTTTTCATCGGCCAGGGTGAAAGTTTGTTCTTCGCTTAGCAAGAATTTTCCAGTTTGGCTGTCATACGTAACATATCCACCCGCAGCCTGATTGCAGAGCCATTCGCGGACGTAGCGCTCCGTCGTCTCAGTACGTTTAGCCAGCTCCGCCGGAGTTTGAGGGCCGCCTGCGGCAAGCGCTTTGTACAGTCCGAGCTTGTCCCCCACTCGCACCAGCGCTGCGTGAAACGTCGCGCCGAAATCCACTATCGCCTTGCCGAGAAATTCATTCAGTTTTTCGGAATCGATCGCCATGGCAAAGATCTCCTCTCCCTGACAGGATCAAGATTGATGAACAACCTCAAAGTCGTGAATTCGCACGGTTGATACCAACCCAACCGGGTGTTCCGGAAGCATCCGAGAAACGGCGTGAACCCCTAAACGGACTAAAACTTTACAACATTTTACATCCGATGAATTGCATTACGAAACTGTGCGGATTCGACTCCGTCTAAAACCACAAGCCGGACGAGGGCTGATAGGAGAGCTTCGGGGGGTGTCATTGAGTGATGCCCCACCGGAATACATAACAAACATTTTGTAGATAAACCGGAAGCCAGCAGAACGCCAATCCTACTGACTTCCTAACCAAGGAGAACCCTGTGAAAAGTCCCTTAGCTAACCTAATTCTATTTTTACCTCTTGCCCTCACACAAGTGCACGCCGTAACCGTCATCGGGCTGAACACGAGGCCTGACCGGTGTCCGGCGCTGGCGCCCATGATGGCGGACCTGAATGCCGCGCCGTTTCCTGCCGATTGGACAGTGTATGTAGCGTGTGACGTGGGAACGTGGCAAAGGATAAAGCAGCGGGTTGGTGGCCTGAACACAGATGCAGCACTCACTGATCGTCAACACAAGGTCACTATCGTGAATGGCCTGCTATATAACCCATTGTTTTCGTTCGCCGGCTACGTCCAGAAGACGCCCGAGCGAATTCTAAGACACGAACTAGGCCACATTACTTGCAACACCTCAAGCGAAAACCTAGCAGACCGATACGCGAACACCGGCACATGCCGTAAACAATAACTGATGACATAACGACGTCGGCCCCGCGACGACCCGAGTGGAATGTTCGATCTTGTCTGCGCCCGCTGATTATGCAGCATGGACGAACTGCCCAGGCCCACGTTCACCGTGCCTGTGCGGACTTTGACCACGACAAGCTACTCTGAGTCGTTGGAAGTAACACGTCTCCCGTGCCGCCATTACGGGACAATTATAAGGCCCCTAAGCCAAAAACCCGATGGCACACTTCAGAACCTAACGTTAACCTGAAGGCTACGAGCGCGATGGGGCGGCCTCATTTACTACGTTTATAGGATGCCGTCCCTGTCTTACTAAATGTTTTGCTCCGCTTTCCGAACGCTTCGGGTATTACCGCTACAGCAACATTACGGACATAGTGTATGTGATCTCGGATAGCGGTCTTGAGTTCAGGGAGAATGGCGTCCAGCTCCGCGTGAGTGTTTGCAGCGATCGCGCGATCACAAAGAATCCGCACGCGTTTCTCTAGGCCAGACGGTGGCATGGAGAGGACAAGAATTTCTCGCTCATCAAAGGCGCGAAATTGTTTCGTTGGCATGGATCACAATGTTTCGAATGGCATCTGAACGAAAACGAGAATTTTATTAAGTCCGTGTGCCCTAACGGGCGCCCTTAGACCTACTAATACGCACAACAAGAATCAACTCGTGCGTTAATGCTAGCCTAACGGGATGGGAAAACAGGAAGCAAGCGAGCAACTCGCGGTCGTGGGCCGTGAGATTCGTATAACCCATCCGGAGAAGTTGTACTTCTCGGAAAAGGTGCGCGTTACCAAGCGCGATCTTGTGCAATATTATCTCTCGATTGCTTCAGGCGCTCTGGCCGGAATTCAGGATCGGCCAATCGTTTTGAAGCGATTTGTAAACGGTGCCGGGGAACCAGCGTTTTACCAAAAGCGCGCACCCGAGCAGCGACCGCCCTGGCTGCGAACTGTAACGCTGTCGTTTCCGTCCGGCAGAACTGCGGAAGAACTTGTGATTGACGATGCGGCGGGCTTGGCATGGATCATCAACCTCGGTTGTATCGAACTCCACCCCCATCCGGTTCGCGCCAGCGACCTGGAACATCCGGACGAATTGCGGATTGATCTAGACCCGGTTCCCGGAGTCGGCTGGTCTGACGTATGTCGCGTCTCGCTTGAAGTCCAGTCGTTCTTGCAAGAGGCCGGCTTGCATAGCTGGCCAAAGACTAGCGGCTCGCGTGGCATGCACATATACGTTCGAATTGAACCGCGATGGAGTTTCACGGAAGTGCGGCGCGCGGCGGTGGCATTGTCTCGTGCCATCGAGCGGAGAGCTCCGGAAATTGCAAGCTCGAAATGGTGGAAAGAGGAGCGCCACGGCGTGTTTCTCGATTACAACCAGAACGCAAAAGACCGCACTACGTGTTCGGCTTACTCAGTGCGTCCGGTTGCTGATGCGCGAGTTTCGGCGCCACTTCGCTGGAGCGAGGTGCCCGAGTGCGATCCCGCAGAGTTTACGATCTTCACAATGCCCAATCGGTTTGCGCAGATAGGCGATCCCCACGCCGGAATGAACGAGGTACCTGGCTCTCTCGAACCCTTGCTAGAACTCGCCGCCCGTGATGAAGCGGAAGGGCTCGGGGATGCTCCCTGGCCTCCGCATTTTCGCAAGATGGAATCAGAAGGTCCGAGGGTTGCGCCTTCCCGAGCGAGGTCCAAACCGAAGTCGCCGCGAACCAAAATGCCATTGATCGTGGTCGCCAATTCACCAGACAAGAGCGCAGCTCTTACGGGCCTGGAGCGCTGGAAAACGCGTCATAATACCGTAGTCCGTTTTCTCGCGCCGGAAGACGTGCTGGTCGATTCCATGCGGGGCAGGTCTTCCACTTGGACGCGCATTCGAGTCAACCTACAACATGTGCCAGAAAATCTTCGACCGGCACAAGAAAAACCTGACCCGGATGACGATCCAACACGCGAGTGGCGCGAGTGGAGCAAAGAACAGACGCGCACGAAGAAGCAGAAAAGTAAGAGCTAACGTCTGGAAGCAAAGATCGCGGCCAGCTCCTGCGGTGCGATGACCTCAAGTTGAGCGTACGTGCAATCGGACGGCTGCTTGTCAGGTCTCCAGCGGCGAAACTGTGCCGTGTGACGAAAGCGATGTCCCTGCATGTGGTCATAAGCAACTTCAACCACCAGTTCGGGACGCAACGGTTCCCACGATAGGTCCTTGCCCTGACTCCATCGGCTTTGGCCCCCAGGCATACGCTTAGGGCCGTTAGCCAGAGCAAGATCAATCTCAGCCCAAGCCTTCCAGGGGTGATCGACCAAAGCGTCTTTGCGATACGGCCTGAGAAACTCCGCCAATTCGAGCCGTTTTGCATTGCTGAAACTGGCACAGACTCCCACATGCTGCAGCGCCCCGGCATTATCAAACAGTCCAAGAAGCAGGGATCCAACCAGAGTGCGATCACCCTTCTTATGCCATCGAAATCCTGCAACTACGCAGTCGCAGTCGCGCTCGTGCTTGATCTTGAGCATCACCCGTTTATCAGGCTCGTAGGTTCCGTCGGCAGGTTTCGCGATTACGCCGTCGAGACCCGCTCCCTCGAAGCGCCGAAACCAGTCCTCTGCAATGTTCCGGTCACGCGTAGCCGGAGTGAGATGGATGGGCGCCAGCGAATTCCCGAGCAGCAGCTGAAGTTCTCGTCGGCGGATTTCGAAGGGTTTACGGCACAGGTCACGATCGCCAAGGCAGAGCAGATCGAAGAATACAACTGATGCAGGCGTCTGCTGTGACAAGAACTGGGCTCGGGAGGCGGCAGGGTGCAACCGGAGTTGCAAAGCATCAAAGTCGAGTTCATTGTCCTTCACAATAACCAGTTCACCATCCAGCACACAACGATCAGGCAAGCTCCGGTTCAAAGGCTCGAGCAGTTCGGGGAAATAGCGATTGAGAGGCTTTTGATCGCGGCTCTGGATCAGGATTTCACTGCCATCGCGAAATATCAGAGTGCGGAATCCATCCCACTTAGGCTCGAATATCCAAACTCCGTCTGACGGTATATTGTCGACGCGCTTGGCGAGCATCGGTAGCACCGGCGGATTGACGGGAAGATTCATTTCTCAATGGTATAACGATTGGAAAAGCTAATTACTCCGAGTGGTAGAAAGGTAGATCGCGTCCTCGCCGCCATAAAAGCCAAGCGGAAATGGCCTCCTCATCTCAATATATAGGAAGGGCAAATAGCGAAGACCTCCAAGATAGCAAGGGAAGTGCTACGCGTGCGATGAAAGATCCAAGACATTCTTTTCCATAACTCTCCTGAAAAATGAGAAGTAAAAGGGTGGGACTGCACACGCGAAAATAGAAAAGGCCGCCCAATACTTCCTGAAGTCTTGGGCGGCTGTTTGCTAAGGGTCAACGCCGGCTCGCGGGCGGAACGATGCCGTTCATCCGCAGATATTCCACCAGCTGGCCATAGTGGTCCCAGGTGTGAACGCAGGCCTCGATCACAACGCCGAGACGTGTGGCCGTCCCGTCGGGCCAAGGAGAAATTTCCGGGGTAGGAATCGGAGTCTTGGCATCATCAATCGAGGCCGCCGCTCGAAGCATATATGCAAATGACTCTTTGAGATAAGCGATAATCTCAGGCTTCGTGCGTACCTGATTCGAGCCACTCTCTCCCAGACCCACATCGCCCGGAGTCTTCTCGCCGAGTACGCCCGCACCCAGCAAGTAATTGTCGGCAGCGATGTGCTTGAGTTGTTCCGCGAAGGTGCGCACGCCATTGAACGCGCCCTGCCTGGGAGCGAACGAGTATTTCTCGGCGGGCATGGCTTCAGCTACATCAATGAGCCGCTGCTCCTGGAAGCGGAGGATGAACTCGAGAATCTGAGGGTTGGTGCGGCCGGTAGCCGCGTGCGATCGCGCCAGAGCTAGACCGCTCCAGGCTAGGACGAGCAGGGGTACAAATACACAATTCACTTTCTTCACAAGTGCTCCTTTGAAAAACGAGTTTCGAGCGTTAGCAGGAATGCGCGAGCGGACACACGTCCGGCCCGGCACAGGGAATTGCTCTCGTCTTCAGGAGCGGGGAGGGCCGCGATCGGTTTCAGGAGAACCGATTGAGGAAATGACGATTCTTGTGTCAGCCGGGGTTACGACGAAGTCAGTCGGGGCCGGCAGTGGGTTGGAAGAAAGCCGTGGCCCAAATTCCGCGAGCTGCAGGTAATCAAAGCCGTGAATGCCACATCTGCCTAGCCCCGACTCCAAAACATGGCTGCAAGCTTGATGCGCAGTGGCGGCACCGTTTTGCGTCGAATCGGAGCGGGTGTCGCGACTGTTTCGACGACAGGCCGAGGCCGACTGGCCGGTCCATCCCGTTATGCAGACCGATGCCGACGTAGTCAGAAGTAGGATCAGCAACCCGGAAAGAACGCGGAGGCAGCGCATTTGATCCATCATAGACCAGCGATCGGCGAAGGGTACGTAATTGTATAAATCTGGCGGGGAAAGAAATCGTCGGCGTATACAAGGATTGCAGAGCATGAGGCGACACGGTGTGGGGGTGGGTTTCCTCTACCTTAGCCATTATTTTGTCCTTGGTTTTTGCCATTGAATAAAGTGCTGCACAATGGCGAACTCACACTGGCCACAACTCATCTCAGAGAGCAAAGGAGAGCACCCGACAACCTGTGGTTAAGCCTATGGTCTTCAGAGTTTTGGCATCGGGCGCCGTGACGATGTTGTTGTTAACCGCGCTATCGTGTGTGATCCAGGCTCCTTCGAAGCCAAGGTCAGCGACTGGAATAATGAGCGCCACCATTGAGAATGCGGACTCTGGGCAGCCGCTTTCGAACGTACACATAGAGTTGAAACTGTTCCCACCCGAATATGGCAGCCGAAAAGCTCTTTCTCTGCTTTGTGTGCCCAGCAAGAATGCCAAGCCGCTCTTTGTCTTACCCTTTACAACCGATCCGAATGGTTCGTTCAGCATCACGGCGCCGGGAGGCGATTACCTTGCGATGGTCACGATTCCTCAGCGGCAGCCAATATTCGGCTGCATCTTCTTCGACACGGTAGAGTCGGTTCGGGCATGTGGCGTTGACCCGTCCTCTCTGCATGTTCGCCAACACTTGTTTGTCCGCACCTTGAATTCCATTCCCGGATTTCAAGGCGACATGCTTAGCGGTTCGGCTTGCGCCGCATATCAACCGTCGCAATGTGATCCGCTTCGTGTTCCCAATTTGGTCCAGATGGAAAAGGTCGTGTTGCGAGGTTTTGACGGCAGTCGAATCCGGGACGCACGTCTGAAGTTCTACGGATACACCAAGGGAAAGGGAAAACTCGTTGACAGCCTTATGACCGATGCCAACGGGGTGGCTGACGTGTCTAGCTTAGAAACCGGTGCAACACTGCGGATGTCTGTCGAGTCCAAACGTGCTTCTGGCGAATTTCTCATTCAGTTCATTAGGGGCGGAACGCGAGGTCAGCAGACGATCAAACTTTTCCACTGGCGCTGTCGGAGCAAAGTGATTCAAGGTGCGATGGTTCGACCTTGAGGTGGGAGCACCCTGGGTTCGCATCTGCTGCGCCCGCAGGGCAACTTCCCCAGCAAGATACTGCATAGCCTTTTTCCGAGCTTCGGGAGGGACCTCGAAGCCAATCATCGCTACGCGATCTAAACACTGTTCAGGGAAGCGCAGCGATCGATAGTTTGGTCCAGTTGAATTCTCTGAAATTGAGGCGAATTGCAGAACGTCTCTTTGTCACCCATGTCCTCCTGAAGTTTTCGAACTGGACTCAATATGGATCATCGATCAGGTCGGACACGATTAAACAATCAAGCATTTTGTCGATCCAGCTTGCGGCGCATGCTTTCCTCTTACAAATTGTTCGATGCGGAAAACAGTAGAGGTAATCTGATCGTGCCAAATCTGGCACTTACGGGTTATGGGAGAGAACGCCTTTCTTCTTTTTCTTTACCTTTGTGGGTGAAGTGCCTCCAAGCAATTTTAGGGACGAGGTACTTGTCCTTAGTCACATCCGCAATCTTTACTCTAGAAAGTCATTCGCTTCGCGAGGCTGTTCTGAAGACAAACATCTCCCACGTCAACTTGAGGGTGCGACTGTGGCCGATTTCCGTTCTGTGCCGCCCGTAGAATGGACTGGTCTCGGTAGCTGCGTGGCGTTGAGCCGACCAGCGCCCGGAAGACCTCGCCGAAATAACTCTGGCTGCAAAAGCCCACTTGCTGGCCGATTTCTGCAATCGACATATCCTTGTCCATCAAAAGGTGCTGTGCTTTCGCGATTCGGAAGCTGGTCACATAAGACCGAAAGCTCTGGCCCACGGTCACTTTGAAGAAACGCATGAAGTGTGAGGAGCTCATTGCGCAAACTCGCGCCGCATCTTGTACCCGGATGGGTTGCGCGAAGCTTTCCTCAAGAAGATCGAACACCGGTTGCAAACGTTGCAGATTTTTCCGTTCGCGGTTGAGCATCTCGACCGATCCGAAGCGGTTGGCATAGTGCTTGAACAACAGGAAGAGAATCATCTTCAGGTAGGTTCGAATGGCCATACGGTTGAGCAAGGTGGATACTGGAAACTCGCCGTGAATCTTTAGAATCAGATCGAAAATCTCTCGCGAGAAGTTCTCCGATTTCGATATCACGTGCGCAAAATCCGAGCCCTGGCATAGGAACGGACTGAGGTAATACTCTTCTTCACCAGCAATTTTCCCGGAGCGTGCAATTTCTGGTTGGAAATTCATGGACACGAGCCTGAGATCGTCGTCGTTAGGCTTATGAAAGACCCGGTGAAAGAGGTTCGGCCCAATGACCACCAAATCCCCGGTCTTAGCTGGAAGAATGCGATCTCGGACCTGGATATTGGTCTTGCCTGAGTAGATGTAAATGATCTCGAAGAATTCGTGGCGATTCAACCGCACCAGCCGGGGGCCTGAGGCTTTGTGAAAACTTACATCGATGGGAAACGAGCGGTCGAACGGGTACACTCGCACGCCCTCGGCGTTGATGCCGGGTTCGGTAAACTTGTACATCTCCCTCCACACAAGTTTGCCGGTTTTCACGTTGTTCATCGCCTCCACCGCCAATGACCAGTCATCTCAGTTCGGATAGGGTTCATTCTCCCTTGCGATGCGAATCCAATGATCCGCAAAAGCGTGGTGCATACCGGGAATCTCGACCTTGGGCATATGGCACTTCGCACAATTCACCTGGCTCACCTTGCACACGAGGTTTCGTGGACCGCCCCGCTGCCCCTGGCGGAGAGCTTGAGAGTGGCAACGGAGGCAGACTTGATCATAATGACCTACGTCGTGAACCAGCGGCTCGTGAGGGTCGTGGCAGGTGACACAGGTTAATCGTTTGTTCGCCCTTTTCCAACAACCGCTTTGTTCCAACCGGAATGGCTGAAAGCGGACCGTCTCGACTCCCGTCGTATTTATCTGGATCACGTCACCGGAAGTGCGGTGACAGGCGCCGCAGAAATCTACCGAGGAGGCAGGATCGAGATTGGCCGGGTTCACGATCGATCTCTTACCTTGTTCCATTTGGCCTGCCTCCATGGCCCGCACATGCCGGGAGCCGGGGCCGTGACAAGCCTCGCAAGTGACGCCGGCAACAGCCTGGGTCGGGTCGAAGAGATTGGAGGTCGTTGAAGCCGTGCTATGGCAACCGAAACATCTTTCAGCTTCCTGTTGATCGAGTCGACGACCCAGCGCTTGTGACAGGTCGGCAAAATCGGCTTTCGGGTGACCGGTGGTGATGTCGAGACCCTTTATCGCCGAATAGTAGCTGAGGTGGCTTTCGTATAAATTTCCCGCTCTCTGGTAGAGAAATGTATGTCCTACCACTCCTTGTCCGAAGGCAAAAATAAGAGGTTGCGAGATCGAAGCGTGTCCATCCGTGACTGACTCCGTGACAGTGTTTCCGCTTCGGATAAGTTCATAGTCATACCGGCCTTGGTGGAAGGTTACCCGGGGTTGGCCATCCAATCGAGAAAGATCCATGGAGCGAGT
>Ga0207693_10005896_pt1 | contig 10166 bp, 7 predicted proteins | sample LARL81metaG_FD_184347 | JGI IMG/M metagenome (GOLD analysis project Ga0207693, IMG submission 184347) | Corn, switchgrass and miscanthus rhizosphere microbial communities from Kellogg Biological Station, Michigan, USA - LAR L8-1 metaG... | ecosystem: Host-associated > Plants > Roots >... | reverse complement strand
CGGCCCGTGCACTGGACCTGCTGCTGTCGAGCCGGATCGTGCTCGGAGCCGAGGCTGCGGAGCTCGGACTCGTCAACCGCGCGTTCGACGACGGACGGGTGGTCGAGCACACGCTCGAGTACGCCCGTGAGCTGGCCCGCGAGTGCTCGCCGGCAAGCATGGCCTCGATGAAGGGCCAGGTGTACGCCGACTACGACCGCACTCTGCCCGAGACGGTGGCGGACGCCAACCGGCTGATGCTCGAGTCGTTCACCGCCCCGGACTTCGCCGAAGGAGTCCAGAGCTTCATGGAGCGCCGGCCGCCGAACTTCGTGCCGGTATCGAGCACCGCGGCGACGCCGGCCAGTTGACGCGGCCGCCCAGCCGCGACCGATAGGGTCCCGGGCGCCGTATGCGCGTCCTGCTGATCTCCTGGGAATACCCGCCGATCATCGAAGGCGGCCTTGCCAGACACGTCCGCAAGCTCGCCGAGCACCTGGTCGCGGCGGGTACCGAGGTCCACGTCCTCACCCGTGGCGGGCGCAGGCTGCCGCTCGAGGAGGAGCGCCACGGCGTGCTCGTGCACCGCGTGCGCGAGCCGGAGTTCCCGAAGGACCCAAGCGCGTTCGTGCGCTGGGTGGAGGCGATGAACGCCGACATGAGCGAGCTCGCCGACGAGCTCTGCGAGCAGCACGATTTCGCGCTCGTGCACTCCCATGACTGGCTGGTCGCCGGCACGGCGGAGCTCGCGGCGCGGCAGATCGGCCGCCCGTGGCTGACGACCGTTCACGCGACCGAGTGGGGTCGCCACCAGGGCTGGGTTCAGACCCATCCGCAGTCCTACATCCACGCGATCGAGCGCTCGATGGTCCGCAGCGCGGACCGGATCATCACCTGCTCGCGGTACATGCGAAGCCACGTCGCGAGGGTCTTCCTGGTGCCGCCCTCGAGGATCACGGTGATCCCCAACGGCATCGACCCGCGTGACCTCGAGCCGCTCGAGGAGCCCGACCTCGAAGCGCTCAGGGCCCGCTTCGCCCAACCCGACGAGCTGCTGGTGCTGCTGGTCGGCAGGCTGGTGTACGAGAAGGGCTTCCACCTCGCGCTCGACGCGCTCGCCCCGGTGATCCGCGGGCTCGGCAACGTCCGCTTCGTCGTCGCCGGCACCGGTACGGCCGAGGCCGAGCTAAAGCGCCAGGCGCGGCGACTCAAGCTGAGCCGGCACGGCTCGTTCGTGGGCTGGATCGGCGACGACATGCTGCATTCGCTCTACCGGATCGCCGACATGTGCATCGTCCCGTCGATTTACGAGCCGTTCGGTCTGGTCGCGCTGGAGGCGATGGCATCGGGCTGCCTCTGCGTTGTGGCCGACACCGGAGGCCTGCGGGAGGTGGTGCCCGGAGACGGGACGGTCGGGCTGCGGTTTCCGTCCCGGGACTCGGCGGCGCTTCAGGAGATCCTCGAACAGGTGCTGACCGACGACGAGGCCAGGGCGCAGCTGGTCGCCGAGGCCCGCGAGCACGTCCTGAACTTCGGCTGGGCCGAGGTGGCCGGCAGCACGCTCGGGCTGTACCGAGAGCTGGCCGGGCTGCCCACCGACGCACCCCCGACCGCTGACCGGCTGGCTCGCTAGCCTGGCACGCTTGTGGCTTGCCGGACCGGGTAGTCCGGTATCCAGCGCAACCCTTTGCGGCGTCGTGTGTTCCGACACACGTTCTTTGGTGCTGAGCTCTTCGAATCGAAATACCGTCCTGCGGATCGCGGCGCTGCTGGCCGTCGTGACCGGCTGCCTGACGCTGTCCGCACAGGCCGTCGCGGCCACCACCGTGAGCGTGTTTCCGAGCCCGGGCACCCGCTACAACGTGCCCAAGACCCAGATCACGTTCCGGGGCGCGCCGGTGTCGGCGCTGGGGCCCATCCAGGTGGTCGGGTCGCGTTCGAGAGCGCACGCCGGCACGTTGCTGCCCGACTCGGATGGGCAGGGAGGCAGCTTCATCCCGAGCAGGCCATTCACCGTGGGTGAGACGGTCACGGTCACCACTCAGCTCAACGTGATCGGCGGCCTCAACGGCCGGTTCAGCTTCCGGGTCGAGAACCCGGCACCGCCGCTACCCCCGGCGGGGGTCCCGAGGGTTCCGGCGGGATCGAACGGCCTCCAGCACTTCCGGTCGCGTCCGGACCTCACGCCCGCATCGATCACCGTCAGCCGCAACACGGCACCCGCCTCGGGCGGCGACATCTTCCTGACGCCCCAGTTCGGCCCCAGCCAGAACGGCCCCATGATCCTCGACCCGTCGGGCAGGCTGGTGTGGTTCTTGCCGACTGCGACCACCCGCAACACGCTGTTCACCGACTTCCGCGTTCAGAACCTCCACGGTCAGCCGGTGCTCACCTGGTGGCAGGGGAGCACGAACGCGGGGAGCGGGCGCGGCGTCGGCGTGATCTTCGACCAGAGCTACCGCGAGATCGCCACCGTCCGTGCCGGCAACGGGCTCGACGCCGACCTGCACGAGTTCCTCGTCACCCCCCAGGGACAGGCTTACATCATCGCGATTGCCCCGGTGCACGTGCCCGGCTACGCGCGCGAGGTCATGGACGCCCAGGTCCAGGAGATCGACATCGCGACGGGGCTGGTCATGTTCAGCTGGGACGCGCTTGACCACATCCCGTTGTCGACTTCGTCCAGCTTCGGCGCCAACGTCCCCGGCCACGTCCTCGATCCGTTCCATCTCAACTCGGTGTCGCTTGACAGCGACGGCAACCTGATCGTCTCGGCCCGCAACACGTCGGCGATCTACAAGGTCAACCGCCTTACGGGCCAGATCATCTGGACGCTCGGCGGCAAGAAGTCGAGCTTCAAGATGGGCCGCGGCACGACCACGGCGTACCAGCACAACGCGATCGCCCAGCCCGACGGCACGATCACGATGTTCGACGACGGCGGCGGTCCGCCCCGGGTCCACAAGTTCTCGCGCGGCGTGCGGATCCGCCTCGACACCACGCACATGACCGCGTCGCTGGTCCGGGAGTACGACCATCCGCCGCAGATCGCATCGGCCTTTGAGGGCGGCGAGCAGATCCTTGCCAACAGCGACACTTTCGTCGGCTGGGGCCAGCAGCCCTACTTCACCGAGTTCGATTCACACGGCAACGCGAACTTCGATGCGCACTTCACGGCGCCGACCTCGAGCTACCGCGCCTACCGCTTCCCGTGGAGCGCGCAGCCGCCGACGACGCCGGCGCTCGCCGCCGCCAACGGCACCGACGGCACCGTCAACCTACGGGCGAGCTGGAACGGAGCGACCGACGTGGCCGCGTGGCGGGTGCTCGGCGGCCCCACCGGACAGTCGATGAAGCCGATCGTGACCACGAACACCCACGGGTTCGAAACCGCGCTCTGGGCTCACAACGGCAACTCCTGGTTTGCGGTCCAGGCGCTGGGCACCCACGGCCGCGTGCTGTCGATGACCAGGACCGTCCACATGCCGTCGCACGCCGTGATCTACTCGCGCACTGCGTTCGTTCCCTCTAGTGGCGGCCTCGGCGGACTGCCGGTCGGATGCTTCGCGCCGACGCCGTGCCAGTTCGTCACGACGCTGCGCTCCGGTCGCACCGTGCTGGCGAGCACCGGCAAGGAGGGGATCGGCGCCGGCCAGAGCGGCTACGTGTACTTCAGGCTGTCGCCGTCAGCGCAACGCTCGCTCGCCCACGCCCGTGGGCGGCGGCTGAACGTCACCGCGACCGTCCAGGCTGTCGGAGGCCCGGGCGTCTCGGCTCCGCTCACCTTGGTTCCGTTCTCGAGCAGCGGCTCGGGCCCGCACCGCGACGTCACCAAGGGCAAGTCGTTCACGATCGCCGGGACGTCCGCGTTCGTGTCCCAATCTGGCTTCGCTGGCGTCCCTGCCACCTGCTTCAGCGACACGTCGTGCGAGGTTCAGGCGACCGTCAGCGTCGGGCGGACAACGATCGCACACACCGGGCCTGAGTTCATCGGCGCCCACGAGTTCGGCTACGTCAGCATCCAGCTGACCAGCGCGGGCAAGTCGATGCTCGCCCACGCCAGCGGCAATCAGCTGGGCGTCCACATCGCGCTCACCGGCGGCGGCCAGACCAGCAGCGGCGATATCGCCCTGATTCCGTTCCGTTAGCGGATTGTCAACGCTCGCCCCGGCGCCGCCAACGGCTGTAGCGGCTGCTACGGTGCCTGGCTGACCATGTCGACGACGACGTCTGAGATCCCCCAGGCGCCATCGCCGGCGACCGAGACTCGGAGCGCCTCACCCGGCGACGAGCAAGGGTTCCTTCGCCGGTACACGTGGTGGCTAGTCGCACTCGGAGTGCTCGTGCTCTCCGCGGTGATTGTGCGTGCCTTCGGCACGCGGCCCGGCTACGACCCCTACGGCTGGCTGATCTGGGGACGCGAGACGCTCGCGGGCACGCTCGACCTCGGCGGCGCCCCGTCGTGGAAGCCGCTGCCGTACCTGTTCACGGTGCCCTACTCGGTGTTCGGGCATTTCGCTTTGTGGCTGTGGATGACGACCGCTGTGGCGATCTCGCTCGGCGGATCGATCTTCGCGGGCCGGATCGCGTATCGGCTGACCGGCACCGATGACGGCAAGAAGCGCTTCCCGGCGATCGCGGCTGCGCTGTTTGCCGGCGTCGCGCTGTTCGGGATCTGGCAGTACATGCACTCGATGTTCAGCGCGCAGTCGGACACGGTGATCACCGCGCTGTGCCTCGGAGCGATCGACTTCCACCTGTCGCGCCGGTTCCGGGTCGCGTTCGTGCTGCTCGTACTCGGCTCGCTCGGCCGGCCGGAGGTGTGGCCGTTCGTAGGTCTCTACGGGTTGTGGCTGTGGTGGAAGCACCCCTCCAGCCGCTGGCTGGTGTACGGGGGCTTCCTGGTGATCCCGGCGATGTGGTTCGGGATCCCAACGATCACCAACCACCGCCCGTTCGTTTCGGCCCAGCTCGCGCTGCTCTCGCCTCGCGAGGTCACGGGCAACAAGTTCACCGGCGTTGCAAACCGCTACGCCACGCTGCACTACCTGCCGCTTCAGCTCGCCGCGCTGCTGGGATTCGTGATGGCGTGGTTCCGGCGCGACCGCGTGGTGCTGGCGCTGGGCGGCGCCGTGATCCTGTGGGTCGCCGTCGAGATCGCGTTCGCCCTGCACGGCTGGCCGGCGGTCCCCCGGTACATGTACGAGGCCGAGGGCGTCACCGTTGTGATCGCCGCGGTCGCCGTCGGCTGGCTGCTCAAGGACGGCCTCGCGCTCGCCGAGCGCTATCGGCCACGCTGGGCGCGCCCGCTCGGGATCGCGCTGGTCGCGATCCTCGCCGTCGCCCTGGTCCCACCTGCCATCGCGCGCCTGCGCCAAGAGCACGGCGACCTCGTTCACGAGCGCGCGCGAACCAAGGAGATCAACCTGCTCGCTGGGGCCGTCAACGCGTACGGCGGCTACAAACACCTGCTCGCCTGTGGCCACCCCGTCACGGCCGTCGGGTACGTCAGCATCCTCGCCTGGTACTCGCACCTCAATGTCGGCAAGGTCGGGCACCGGCCCCATTACGAGCTGCGCCAGAAGTATCCGATCGTGCTGTTCACGGAGTTGCGCAACGGCTGGGCGATGACTCCGTACCGGACGCCCGCGTCAGTTCAGGGCTGCCCGCACGCGCTGTTCATCTCCACGCCGCACCGCCCCAACGGCATCTTCTCCGCGCACTGAGCGACTCGGCCGCGGCGGTCAGCGCTCCACGAAGTAGGACCCGCTGCCCTGGCCGCTCGAGTACCAGCGGCTGGTCACGGTCTTCTTGCGGGTGAAGAAGTCGACGGCGTCGCCGCCGTGCGCGTGGAGGTCGCCGAGGAAGGAGTCCTTCCACCCCGAGAACGGAAAGAACGCGACCGGCGCGGCAACGCCGATGTTGACGCCGATCATGCCGGCCTCTACCTCGTGGCGGTAGCGCCGGACCGACGCCCCGGACTCGGTGAAGATCGACGTGCCGTTGCCAAACCGGCTGGAGTTCACGATCTCGATCGCCTCGTCGAGACTGCCCGCGTGGATCACCGTCAGGACCGGCCCGAACACCTCCTCCTTGGCGATGTCCATGTCGGCAGTGACGCCGTCGATGATCGTCGGGCCGACATACGAACCGCCCTCGGCGGTGCCGGCGGCGACGCTCCGCCCGTCGACGACCACCGTCGCCCCGTCGGCCTCGCCACGGGAGATCCAGTCGCGGATGCGGTCGCGCGCGGCGCACGAGATCACCGGCCCGACGTCGGATGACTCCTCCAGGCCGTCGCCCACCTGCAGCGCGCGGGTGGCTTGCGTCAACGGGCCCATCAGCTGTTCGTGGGCGTCTGCGACCGCCACCACAACCGAGCCCGCCATACACCTCTGCCCCGCCGCTCCGAATGCGGACCCGATGATGCCCTCGACGGTCTTGTCGATCACGGCGTCTGGCATCACGACCATGTGGTTCTTGGCACCCCCCAGCGCCTGCACCCGCTTTCCGGCCTTGGCCGCGCGCTCGTAGACGAGCTTGGCGACCGGCGCCGATCCGACGAACGAGACCGCGTCGATGCCGGGGTGATCGAGAATCCCGTCGACGACTTCGCGTCCGCCGTTGACGAGGTTCACGACGCCGGGCGGCAGATCCAACGCGTCTAGCTCCTCGAACGCGATCTGCTGGGTCAAAGGCACCTGCTCGGAGGGCTTGAGCACGAACGTGTTGCCGCAGGCGATCGCGAACGGCAGAAACCAGAACGGCACCATCGCGGGGAAGTTGAACGGGACGATCGCGGCGCACACCCCGACCGGCTGGCGGATCGTCTCCGCGTCGATGTTGCGCGAGACGTCCTCGAGGTTGCGGCCTTGCATCGTGGTCGGAATCGCGCAGGCGCACTCGACCATCTCGATCATCCGTGCGACCTCGGCGCGCGCGTCGCCGAGCGTCTTGCCCATCTCAGTCGTGACCGAGCGAGCGAGGTCCTCGCTGCGTGCCACAAGCCGTTCGCGCAGCTCGAACAGCTTGCGCGCCCGGGCGATCGTCGACACCTCGCGCCAGGGCCGCAGCGCCGCGCGTGCTGCCGTGACTGCCGCGTCAAGGTCGGCCCAGCCCGACAGCGGCACGCGCGCCAGGGTCTCGCCGGTGGCCGGATTGGTGACGTCGAGCACGTCGGTCGCATCGGTCGCCGGCGTCCACGCGCCGGCGATGTAGTTGTCAAGCGTGCGGGTTGCTGTGACTGCCATCAAGCGTCCATTCGTGGTCGGGGTCGTTAGTGACGGCCCACAGGCGCGTGGGGCCGGCCATCACGTTCAGGTAATACAGGTCGTAGCCGGGCGGAGTCGAGACGGTGTGGTAGCCGCGTGGCACGAGCACGCAGTCGCGATCGCCGAACGCCAGCGACTCATCGAGCGTGCGGTCGTCGCTGTACACGCGCTGCAGGCCGAACCCGCGCGCCGGCGAGATGCGGTGGTAGTAGGTCTCCTCCAGCAGCGTCTCGGCCGGGGGATCGTCGCGGTCGTGCTTGTGCGGCGGATAGCTGGACCAGTGGCCCGCCGGGGTGATCACCTCGCACACGAGCAGTGAGTCGGCCTCCTGGTCGGCCATGAGGATCGGGCGGACCGTGCGCTCGAGCGCCCCGTGTCCGCGGATCTCCGCTTCGATCTCAGCCCCGGGCAACGGTCGCGCTGTCGCCCCTCCGCCCGGTGCGGGAGCCCAGCACAGCGCCACTTCGCCGTCCCCTTCGATCGTCATGTTCGTCCCGGGCGGCAGGTATGCGGCGTCGGGTAGCCCCGACCAGGGATCGGGACGACCGCCGAGATCGCGCCACTCGCCGTGCTCGGAGCTGATCGTCGCCGCGCCCGAGATGACGACCGCGCACACCTCGCGCTCGCCGGTGTCCCGCCGGGCGGCGACGCCGTCGCTCAGTGCGAGCACCTCGAACCCGACGTAGCGCCACCCGGCGGACCGCGGGGTGATCTCGAGGATCGTTCCGTCCGCGCGCGCAGCCGTGCTGTGCTCGAGCAGCTCAGTCATCCGGCGCACCCAGGTAGGTCCGCTGCGAGCGCCGCGCCCGCTCATAGCTATCACGAGCCGCTCGCGCCTCAGGCTCGTCGGACACCTCCGCGACCGGCACGTCCCACCAGCTCTCGGAGTCCAGACCGCCGGCGCTGCGGTCGGCCTCGATGTAGATCACAACTGGACCGTCCGGGTCCCGCGCCACGCTCAGCGCGGCACGCAGGTCGTCGATCGTCGTCGCGCGGATCACCCTGGCGCCGAGGCTCTCCGCGTTGGTGGCGAGATCGAGCGCCAGCTTGTTGCCGCTGGCGTCGAGCAACTGCGTTCCGAACTCGTCCGAGCCGATCGAGCGAGACAGCGCCCCGATCGAGGCGTAGCCGTGGTTGTCGACCAGCACGATCACCATCGGGATCCGCTCGGCGACCGCCGTGACGAGCTCTCCGGGGAGCATCAGGTATGAGCCGTCGCCGATCAGCACGAACACGTCGCGGTCGGGCGCCGCCAGCTTAACGCCGATCCCGCCGGGGATCTCGTAGCCCATGCATGAGTAGCCGTACTCGACGTGGTAGCCCTTGCCGTCGGGATCGTGCGCGCGCCACAGCTTGTGCAGGTCGCCGGGCGCCGACCCGGCCGCGCACACGACCACCCCGCGCTCGCCGGCCGCGTCGTTGATCGCCCCGATGATCGACGCCTGCGAGGGCGGCGATCCGGGCTCTGGCGGCAGCGACACGACCCGCCGGACTTCGCCGGTCCACCACTCGGCCTCCTCGGTTGCGCGCATCTCCCATTCCGGCGCCACGCGCCAGCCGTGCAGCAGCTCGCCCAATGCGATCAGAGCGGCGCGCGCGTCGGCAACGAGCGGCAGGGCGCTCTGCTTGGCGGCGTCGAAGCCCGCGACGTTGATGTTCACGAACCGCACTCCCGGATCCTGGAAGGCAGACTTCGACGCGGTCGTGAAATCGCTCCAGCGGGTCCCGATCCCGATCACCAGATCCGCCTCGCGAGCGATGCGATTGGCCGCCCCGGTACCCGTGGCGCCGACCGAGCCGAGGCTGAGCTGGTGATCTGACACGAGCGCCCCGCGGCCCGCCTGGGTCTCGCACACGGGGATCCCGGTCGCGTCGACGAACTCGCGCAGCGCGGCCGTCGCCTCGCTGTAGATCACGCCGCCGCCGGCGACGATCAATGGGCGGCTGGCCGATCTGATGAGCTGCTCGGCGCGAACCATCGGCTCGAGCGCCGCTGGCTGGCGATAGATCGCCCACACGCGCGGCTCCATGAACTCGGCGGGGACGTCGAACGCCTCGGTCTGCACGTCCTCGGGCATCGCGAGGGTGACCGCGCCCGTCTCGGCCGGGTCGGTCAGGACGCGCATCGCCTCCAGCGCCGCCGGGATCACTTGCTCGGGCCGTTCGACGCGCTCGTAGAAGCGAGACACCGGCCGCAGGCAGTCGTTTACCGAGACCGTCGCGTCGTTTGGCACCTCGAGCTGTTGCAGCACAGGGTGCGGTGTGCGCGCGGCGAATGTGTCGCCCGGCAGGAGCAGGACGGGCAGGCGGTTGATCGTCGCCAGCGCCGCGCCGCTGACCATGTTCGTCGCGCCCGGACCGACCGACGTGGTGCACGCGAACGTGCCGAGCCGGTTGCGCTGGCGGGCATAGCCCGCGGCGATATGCACCATGCCCTGCTCGTTGCGCGCGGGATGGAACGGAAGCTGCTTTCGGTACTGGTGCAGCGCCTGGCCGATCCCGGCCACGTTCCCGTGACCGAAGATCCCAAGGCAGCCCGCGAAGAACCGCGAGCGCGTTGCGTCGCGCCCCACGTGCTGCACGGCCAGGAACCGAATGAGGGCCTGTGCGACGGTCAGCCGTTCCATACACGCACCTCGCCTGCATTGTGCAGGTCCTGTCCGAGCCTGGCGGCGGCCGCGACCTTGGTGACGATCGCGGCCCGCCTTCCCAGGCGGGCGGCACCGAGCTGATCGCAGTACAGGTCGATGCTGGTCCGCCAAACCGTCAGCAGCTCAAGGTCCGTCGAGGGCATCTGTCAGCCGCGACTCTCCAGAAACGCGACGCTCTCGGTTACGTCGGCGAACGGTCCGCCTTGCGCTTCGGGATCGTCCTCGCTGATCGCGGTGTCCTGCTCGAGCACGAGCCAGCCGTCGT
>Ga0207693_10005895_pt1 | contig 10167 bp, 9 predicted proteins | sample LARL81metaG_FD_184347 | JGI IMG/M metagenome (GOLD analysis project Ga0207693, IMG submission 184347) | Corn, switchgrass and miscanthus rhizosphere microbial communities from Kellogg Biological Station, Michigan, USA - LAR L8-1 metaG... | ecosystem: Host-associated > Plants > Roots >... | reverse complement strand
GCGCTTCGCGCCGCAGCGGTAGGGCTCCTCTGGCCCGAACCCGTCAGCTAACCCGGCAGGCGGATGAGGAGAGGAGAGCACGTGGAGCGCTTGCCTTCCGGCAGGCAGGTTCGCAGCGGGGTACGGCGGGCCCGTACCGGGCTGTCCGGTGCGGTCAGGTCCCGGCGCCGCCTGTGGCGGCGGGCCGCCGCGATAGGGAGCGTGGCCGCGCTGGCCAGCGTGCTGCTGCCCGGCGCCGTCGGCTATGCCGCGACCAGCGACCCGCAGCCCAGCCTGGACAATCTGGTCGCCCAGGCGAAGGCGCTGGCGCACCAGATCGATGTGCTGAGCGAGCAGTACGACGGGCTGCACATCCAGCTCACCGAGGCCCGCGCGCAGGCCAAGACGGCCCAGACCACCTACCGGCAGGACGCCAAGCGGCTGGTCTCGGGCCAGACCGCGATCGGCCAGCTGGCCGCCGAGAGCTACATGAACGGCGGCATGGGCACCCCGCTGCAGATCCTCACCTCCGGCGACACCAGCACGATGCTCAGCCGGGCGGCGATCATGCAGCAGATCCAGCAGGAGAACGGGGACCAGGTCTCCCAGCTGTCTACCGCGGTAGCCGCGGCCCAGCGCGCCCACGACACCGCCGTGCAGCAGTCCAGGAAGGTGGCCAAGCTGGCCGCGTCCATGGCGGCCAAGAAGGCGGTCATCCAGGGCAAGGTCAACAAGCTGAACAGCGCCGTGTTCTCCCAGGCGATGAGCATCTTCGACCAGACCGGGCACTACCCGGACATCAACCTGCCCACCGCCAACACGGTTGGCGGGCAGGCGCTGCAGGCCGCGCTGACCCGCCGGGGCGACCCGTACGTGTGGGGCGCGGCCGGGCCGTCCACGTTCGACTGCTCGGGCCTGGTGATGTGGGCCTACCAGCAGGTGGGCATCAGCCTGCCGCACTACACCGGCTCGCAGTGGACGATGGGCGAGCACATCTCGCGCAGCCAGCTGGAGCCGGGCGACCTGGTGTTCTTCTATCCCGACATCAGCCACGTCGGGCTCTATGTGGGCGATGGCATGATGCTGGACGCTCCAGCCACCGGCCAGGTGGTGCAGATCCAGCCGGTGATGTGGAACGTGTACGTGGGGGCCGTCCGCATCGTCTGACGGCCGGCTCCCTGGGTCGCGGGCCCGCGGCCGGGCGGGTGGCGCCCGGCCGTTACCCGGTGACGAAGACCGGGGTGGCCGAGACCGGCAGCCTGATCTGGCCGCCACTGACCTGGCCGGTCACCGGCTGGCCGAACGCGTCCGTGACGGTCGCCGGGCCCGCGGTCCACGGCCAGCTGACGGTGACCGGTGGCTCGTCCTCCCCGTGGAACGCGTCGCGGTGGTCCCAGAGCACGAGCAGCGGGGCGCGGCCGGCCCGGTCGACCTCGAACACCCGCAGCGTGGGCCGGGAGCTGTCCCCGGCCTGGCGTACCGCCTGCGCGACGGCCAGGTGCCCGGCGAGCCGGGCAAAGGTATCCGCCGCCGGGTGCCGGACGGCGAGCTCGCCGCCGGTGTAGCCGAGCAGCGGCAGCTTGCCGATCATCAGGTGCATCATCTGGTGGTGATCGACCGGCCCCGGGTATTCCGGGCCCAGGTTCCAGTACGCGGTCCGGTGCACGCCACTGGCCAGGGCCAGCATGGTGCGCATGACCACCTGGCGGCAGTTGATCCGCTGCCGCCTGGCCTCCAGCTCGGCCGGGCAGCCGGCCATGAACATCTGCAGCGTGGCCGGGAGGTCAGCCATCCGCGCGTACAGTGCGGTCATCGCGCGGCGTTCCGGGGTGTCCTGGGCCGCCCGCTCGGCCAGCTCGCCCGTGCTCTGCGAGGGCGGGGCGCCCGCCGCGGTCTCGGCGAACGCGGCCGCGAACACCTGCTGCATGACCGCCATTGCGTCCGGGAACTCGAACGGCTGCGGGCCCGCGTGCTCACCGGCCACCACCGGCTTGAGGTAGCCGTGCGCCCGCATGAACTGCCGGGCGGTGTCCAGATACTCAGGGATCTGGGCCAGGTCGCCGTACAGGTGCACACTGAACAGGTCGAAGTAGTCGCGCCCGGCGCCGGCCAGGTAGTCGAAGAACTGCCGGGGCGCGCTCCCCCGCTCGCTGCTGAGCACGTCGAAGCCGCAGCCGCCGAGTACCACCGCGGCCGCCGGGTCAGCCTCTTTCACCGCGCGGTACATGGTCGCCAGCTGGGCCACGTACTCGGCGGCGGTGCCCGCCCACAGCAGGTCGGTGTTGCTCGGCTCGTTGTCGCACTGCCAGTACTGGACCCGCCCGGCGCAGTGCCGCACCAGCCGGCCGACGAATTCGCTGTACGCCTGCTGGTCGCGGGCGGGCGAGGGGGGCAGGAAGTCGGTCGGCTGCCGGGTGGCCCACGGTGAGCTGGAGCACAGCGTGATCCAGACCTCCTCGGCCCCGCTCAGCTGGTCCAGCAGAGTGTCCACCACGTCCCAGGTGTAGCGGCCGGGCTCGGGTTCGACCTGGCCCCAGTACAGGTACGCGCGGACCAGGCCGGCCCCCAGCTCCCGGCTCTGCTGGACGAAATCGCCGGGCGTGCCAAACAGCCCGTAGCTGATCCCGCGCACCACGCCCAGCCGGATCCCCGGCGGGTCGAAGGCGCTGGTGGTGGTCAGGCCGCTGGCCCGGGTGCTGGTCCAACTGGCCCCGGCCGGGTGGCTGGTCGGGGCGGTGACGCCGGCCATCGTGGACTGCCTCCTTGACTCAGAGTTTATATCGTATATCTGTGATTTATATCGTATACTCAGCTGGTGCGCAAACCACTTACCGGCCCGGCCGGGATCATCTGGACCGAGCCGCCGCCCCCCGCCCGGCAGCGCAGCCTCGGCCGGGAGGAGATCGTGGCCGCGGCGATCGCGCTGGCCGACGAGGGCGGGCCAGCCGCGGTGACCATGCACGCGGTGGCGGGCCGGCTGGGCTCCTACACCGCGATGGCGCTGTACAGGTACGTGCACAGCAAGGACGGCCTGGTGGACCTGATGCTCGACGCGGCCACCGCCGAGGTCGAGGTGCCCGCTGGGCCCGGGCCGGACTGGCGGGCCGGCCTGCACGACCTGGCCACCCGGACCCGGGAGATGACCAGGCGGCACCCGTGGTTCCCGGTACTGTTCCACACCAGGCCGCCGGTCGGGCCGCACATGATGCGGCGGCTGGAGTTCATGCTGCAGGTGCTTACCTCACAGGGAGCCAGCGTCGCCGACGCGATGACCTATGCCGCGCTCATCGACCGGCACATCTTCGGCAGCGGGCTGCAGGAGGCCGAGGAAGCCGAGATGAACCGCAGGCACAGGCTCGACGATCCGGCCAGCATGGCGGCCGCGCTGGCCGCCGTGCACGAGCTGGCCGCGGCCAGCGGCCAGCACCCGCGGCTGGCCGAGTGGCTGGCCCACCCGGCCGGCCCGTCCGCGGATGAGCAGTTCGAGCTCGGGCTCGGCTTCCTGCTCGACGGGATCGCCGGCCGGCTGCCCTGGCCGCCCGGCTAGCCCGGCTAGAGCGGGACCCGCCCGGACCCCCGGCACCGGCCCGCGGGGCCGCTTACTGCGGCCGGACCAGCGGGAACAACGTGGTCTCCCGGATGGTCTCGCCGGTCAGCATGCCCAGCAGCCGGTCTACGCCCATGCCCATCCCACCGGTCGGCGGCATCCCGTACTCGAGGGCCTGCAGGAAGTCCTCGTCGAGCTGCATGGCCTCCGGATCGCCGCCGGCGGCCAGCAGCGACTGGGCGGTCAGCCGCTGCCGCTCCTCGACCGGGTCAGTCAGCTCCGAGTACGCGGTGGCGATCTCGGTGCCGAACGCCACCAGGTCCCAGCGCTCGGCCAGCCGCGGGTCAGCCCGGTGCGCCCGGGTCAGCGGGGAGACCTCGACCGGGAAGTCACGGTAGAAGGTGGGCGCCACGGTCGGCTCCTCGACCAGCCGCTCGTACATCTCCAGCACGATCTGGCCATGACCCCAGCCGGGCTGCACCGGCACCTCTGCCTGCTCGCACAGCTTGCGCAGTTCCGCCACGCCGGTGCCGGGAGTGACCTCCGCGCCGGCCGCGGCCGAGATCGCGCCGTACACGGTCGCGGAGCGCCATTCCCCGCTGATGTCGAACTCCTGCCCGTCGGGCCGGCGGGCCACCGGGGCGCCATACAGGGCCACCGCCGCGTGCTGGATCAGTCCCCGGGTGAGGGTGGCCATCGTGTCGTAGTCGCCGTACGCCTGGTACGCCTCGAGCATGGTGAACTCGGGGTTGTGGCTGGCGTCCGCGCCCTCGTTGCGGAAGATGCGGCCGATCTCGTAGACCCGCTCGATGCCGCCCACGACCAGCCGCTTGAGGTACAGCTCCAGCGCGATCCGCAGATACAGCTCCATGTTGTAGGCGTTGATGTGGGTGCGGAACGGCCGGGCGTTGGCCCCGCCGTACAGCGGCTGCAGCACCGGCGTCTCCACCTCAAGGAAACCCCGGTCGGCCAGGTCCTGCCGCAGCGACCGGAGCACCACGCCGCGGTTCTCCGCCTGCCGCCGGGCGGCCGGGTTGACGATCAGGTCCACATAACGGCGCCGCACCCGGGTCTCGGGGTCACTGAGCCCCTTGTGCTTTTCGGGCAGCGGCCGCAGGCCCTTGGCGGTGATCGCGTAGCGGTCGGCGAGGACGGACAGCTCGCCCCGCCGGGAGGAGATGACCTCGCCTTCCACACCGATGTGGTCGCCGAGGTCCACGTCCCGCTTCCAGTCGGCCAGCGCGCCGGGGCCAACCCGGTCCGCGGAGATCATCACCTGGATGTCGCCGGTCCCGTCGCGGATGGTCGCGAACGACAGCTTCCCGCCGATCCGGGACAGCATCACCCGGCCGGTGACCCCCACCCGGTCGCCGGTGAAGGTGTCGGGCGCCAGGTCCGGGTATTTGGCGCGCACCTCGCCGATGGTGGCCGTGCGCGGGAACCCGGCCGGGTACGGGTCCGCGCCCGAGTCCAGCAGCCGCTGCCGCTTGTCCAGCCGGACCCGCATCTGCTCGGAATGCGCGTCCCCGGTCATGGCCGGGTGCTCCTGGTGGCTGCCTGGGGCCTGCTCATCCTCCACCCGGTGAAGGCTACCGCTGACTGGGCACCTGGCCGCCAGCGGCCAGGCCGGGACGCGGGCGTAACTGGGTCGGCGGCCGGACCGCCCGGCCGATACAGTCCAAACCGTGCAGATCGTGACAGGGGAATTCGAGTTCGACGACAACCCGGCCCGGGTGGACCGGGACCGGCTGTGGCGGTTCCTGTCCCAGGAGGCGTACTGGGGCCGGTGGCGGACCAGGCCGGTCATCGAGCAGCAGCTGGACAGCGCCTGGCGGGTGGTCGGTGTGTACCAGCGGGCCACCGGCATCATGGTCGGCTTTGCCCGGGCCGTGTCGGACGGCGCCGGTTTCGCTTACCTGGCCGACGTCTACATCGACAAGGACTTCCGCGGCCAGGGCCTGGGTGTGGCGCTGGTCGACGTGATGATCGAGCAGGGCCCGGGCGCCGCGTTCCGGTGGACCCTGCACACCTCCGACGCTCACGGCCTGTACCAGCGGTTCGGCTTCACCCAGCCGGACCGGACCTACCTGGAGCGCCCCGGGCGGCACCAGCCCACGAGCTGACGTTGTTGCGCTCGAACACCAGCCGCAGCCCGATCAGGGTGAGCCACGGCTCGTGCGCGTCGATGATGCTCACCTCGTCGATCACCAGCGGGGCCAGCCCGCCGGTGGCGATGATGGTCACCGACTCGGGATCCTCCGGTGCCAGTTCGGCGGCCATCCGCCGGGCGATGCCCTCGACCTGGCCGGCGAACCCGAAGATGATCCCGGACTGCAGGGCCTCCACGGTGTTCTTGCCGATCACGTGCTGCGGGCGGGCCAGCTCGACCTTGAGCAGCTGCGCGGCCCGGCGGGTCAGCGCGTCCACCGAGATCTCGATGCCGGGCGCGAGCGCCCCGCCGACGAACTCGCCGCGCGCGCTGACCGCGTCGAAGTTGGTGGACGTGCCGAAGTCCACCACCACCGCGGGGCCGCCGTACAGGTGCACGGCGGCGACCGTGTTCATGATCCGGTCGCTGCCGACTTCCTTAGGGTTGTCCATCCGCACCGACACCCCGGTGCGCACCCCAGGCTCCACGATCAGCGACGGGATGTCCCCGTAATAGCGGCGGCACATCTCGCGCATCTCGTGCAGCACCGACGGCACCGTGGAACACAGCGCGATCCCGCTGATGTCCGGGTCCTTGACCAGTGAGCTGTGGCCCAGCAGGCCCTGCAGCACGACCGCGATCTCGTCGGCGGTGCGGACCGGGTCGGTGGCGATCCGCCAGTGCTCCACGATCTGGTCGTCGTCGAAGATACCCAGCACCGTGTTGGTGTTCCCGACGTCAATGGTCAGCAGCATGCCACTCCCGGCGGTCCTCGGTGCCCGCCGCCGCAGCCGGCGGGGCGTCCTGGGCGGCGAAGCTCAGCGGGGTGTTGTCGATCAGCCGGGTGGTCCCGATCCGCGCGGCCACCAGCAGCAGCGCCGGGCCGGTCAGCTCGTCACCAGCCGGCTCGAAGCGGTCCGGGTCGACGAGGGCCAGGTAGTCCAGCTGCAGCGGCGGGTCGGTGGTCACCCCCAGCACCTCGCCCGCCGCCTTGAGCACGGCGGCCGGCCCAGCCTGAGCCGCGTCCCGCCCGGCCCGCAGCGCCACCGGGAGCAGCAGCGCGGTGCGCCGTTCCGGCCCGGACAGGAACTTGTTCCGGCTGGAGACCGCCAGCCCATCCGGGTCGCGGGCGGTCGTCACCCCGGTGATGTCCAGGCCAGCATCCAGGTCGGCGGCCATCCGGCGGATCAGCGCCAGTTGCTGGGCGTCCTTCTCGCCGAACACCGCCACGTCCGGGCGGACCAGGTGGAACAGTTTCAGCACCACGGTGAGCACGCCAGCGAAATGCCCGGGCCGCGACTCACCCTCCAGCGCCTGGCCCATCGGCCCCGGATCCACCGTGACCAGCGGTGCCCGCGGGTACATCTCGGCCTGGCCCGGCGCGAAGATCAGGTCGGCGCCCTCCTCCGCGCAGGCCAGCACGTCGGCGGGCATGGTACGCGGGTAGCGGTCCAGGTCCTCACCCGCCCCGAACTGCAGCGGGTTGACGAAGATGGACACCACGACGCTGCCGTCTGGGCTGGCGATGTCCCGGGCGCGGCGGAGCAGGGCCCGGTGCCCCTCATGCAGCGCCCCCATGGTGGGCACCAGGACGATGGGATGGCTGAGCCCGCGCCGGGCCGCGGCCAGGCCCAGCCGGGTGCGGGCCACGACCGGCATCATCGCGGGGCCCCGGCCAGCACGTCGAGCAGGCGCTGGGCGTCGTCGGGGGTGAGGATGCCAGCGGCCAGCGCGCGGTCCGCGGTCAGCCGGGCCAGCGCCACGTAGGCCCGCAGCGCCTCGGGTGACGTGTGGCGCAGCGCCTGGACATGCTCGGCCACCGTATCCGCGTCTCCCCGGGCGACCGGCCCGGTCAGGCCGGCGTCCCCGAGCCGCAGCGCGTTGTCCAGCGCGGCGGACAGCAGCGGCCCGAGCATCCGGGCCGGCTCGGCCACCCCGGCCGCGCGGAGCAGGTCGGCGGACTGGGCCACCAGGGCGACGAGGTGGTTGGCCGCGCTGGCCAGGCCCGCGTGGTACAGCCCGCGGGCCTCCTCCTCGATGAACACCGGCTCGCCACCCATCTCGATCACCAGAGCTTCGGCGGCCGGCCGGAGCGGCTCCGGCGCGGTGACCCCGAACGAGACCCCGGCCAGCCGGTCGAGGTCGTCCGGCCGGCCGGTGAAGGTCATCACCGGGTGCATGGCCAGCGGCAGCGCCCCCTGCCGGGTGGCGGGGTCCAGCACACCGATGCCGTGCCGGCCGCTGGCGTGCGCGAGCAGCCGGCCCGCCAGCGGCGCATCGGTGGCGGCCAGCCCGGACACCAGGCCGGGCAGCACGTCGTCGGGGACGGTGAGCAGGACCAGGTCGGCAGCGGCCAGCACGTCGAGCGGGCGCTCGACCGCCGCGCCGGGCAGCATCCGCCGGGCCAGGTCGAGGGACCGCCCGGACACGGCGGAGACCGCGACCACCTGATGGCCAGCCCGGTCCAGCGCCGCGCCCAGCACCGAGCCGACCCGGCCAGTGCCGATCACCCCGACTCTGAGCCGGGCCGGGCGGTCGCTGGCATCGGCGGCCGGCTGCGGCTGCGCTCCGGGCATGGCGAGGTGCGCTGGGGCCGGCTGGCGGGCTGGGTCCCCCATCGCCTCCGTGTTCCTCTCGCTGGCGTCCGCGGCCGTTGCCGGACGGCAACGCTCAGCATAACCGGCACGGTGCCGGGGCCTGGCCGGCCACGGGGATGCGGCCGGTCGCCTGGGGCGCCCCGGCCGCCGGGTCAGGGCGGGGTGGCCGGGCGGGGCGAGGCGGCCGGGCGGGGGCGGGGGGCCGGGTCAGGGCGGGGTGGCCGGGCCGGGGCGGCGTGGCCGGGCACGGCCGGGCCGCCGTCTCCACGGGGCGGCACTAGAGTCTGCGGGGTGTGGATGACCTGGCGGGCCGCCATGCGGGAGGCGCTGTACGGCAGCGGCGGCTTTTACGCGCGCGGTGAGCGTCCCGCCGCCCACTTCCGTACTTCGGTCCATGCCTCGGCCAGGTACGCGGCGGCCATGCTGGCGCTGCTCCGCGAGGTTGACGCCGCGCTCGGCCAGCCACCCCGGCTGGACCTGGTCGACGTGGGCGCCGGGCAGGGTGAGCTGCTGGCCGGGATGCTGGACCTGGCCCAGCGGCCGCCCGGCCCGGATGCCCCGCCAGGTACCGCGCCACTGGCCGGGCGGATCGTCGCGCAGGCGGTCGAGGCAGCGCCGCGGCCATCCGGGCTCGGCTCGCAGATCCGCTGGCGCCCGGAGCCGCCGGACCGGATCACCGGGCTGGTCATCGCCAGCGAGTGGCTGGACAACATCCCGCTGGACGTGGCCGTGCTGACCCCGGACGGCCCGCGGATCGTGCTGGTGGACCCGGCCACCGGCGCGGAACGGGGCGGCCCCGCCGTCAGCCCGGCCGAGCTGTCCTGGCTGCGCGAGTGGTGGCCACTGCGCCAGCCCGGCGCCCGGGCTGAGCTTGGCCATTCCCGGAGCGCCGCGTGGGCCGGCCTGATCGGCCGGCTTGACCGCGGGCTAGCCGTGGCCGCCGACTACGGCCATCAGCAGGCCAGCCGCCCGGTGGCCGGGTCGATGGCCGGTTACCTGGGCGGCCGCCCAGTGGGCCCGATCCCCGATGGCTCACGGGATATCACGGCGCATGTGGCCATCGACGCCTGCGCCGCGGCCGGGACGGCCGCCGGGGCCACGCACACCCTGCTCACCACGCAGCGGGCGGCGCTGCGGGCGCTCGGCCTGGCCGGCCGGCGGCCGCCGCTGAGCTGGGCGGAACGCGACCCGGCCGGGTACCTGTCCGCGCTGCAGGCGGCGGCCGAGGAGGCGGAGCTGACCGAGGCCACCGGGCTTGGCGGGTTCAGCTGGCTGGTCCAGGCAGTGCGGGTGCCGCTGCCCCGGCCGCTGCTGAACCTGCTGCCCGGTACGCACCCACCGCTGGACGGCACGCACCCACCGCCGGACAGCGCGCACCCACCGCCGGACAGCGCGCACCCACCGCCGGACAGCGCGCAGGCACCGCCGGACAGCGCGCAGGCACCGCTGGCCGCCGGATGGGCCAGGTCATGACCGGGCACGATGAGCCCGGCCCGGCGGAGCGAGCGGGACAGTACGCCGAAGCGGTCACCACTAGGTGGGCGGCCGACCCGGCCCACCGCGCCGGTGGCGGCCCAGCTCCCGGGCCCGCGGCAGGCCCGCCGCCCGGGGCGGACCTGGTACTCAACCTGGGCGCGGCGCACCCGTCCGGTCATGGCCTGCTCAGGCTCCGGCTGATGCTGGACGGTGACCGGGTGCTGTCGGCCGACCCGGTCATCGGGTACGTGCACCGGGGAGCCGAGAAACTGTTCGAGGCCCGGGACTACCGGCAGATCATCGTGCTGGCCAACCGGCACGACTGGCTGGGCGCGTTCGCCAGCGAACTGGGCGTGGTGCTGGCCGCGGAGCGGCTGGCCGGCATCGAGGTGCCGCCCCGTGGCGTCTGGGCCCGGACC
>Ga0207693_10005894_pt1 | contig 10167 bp, 9 predicted proteins | sample LARL81metaG_FD_184347 | JGI IMG/M metagenome (GOLD analysis project Ga0207693, IMG submission 184347) | Corn, switchgrass and miscanthus rhizosphere microbial communities from Kellogg Biological Station, Michigan, USA - LAR L8-1 metaG... | ecosystem: Host-associated > Plants > Roots >... | reverse complement strand
CCGCCGGCCGCTGCGCAGGCCTCCACGCCGTGCGCCACCGCGCCGCGCCCGCCGACCAGGATTGCCGCGCCCAGCGCCGCGACGCGGTCCAGCGTGCCCGCGGCCCAGTCACGGTGGAACGCGTCGCCGGTGTACAGCGCGGCCTGCGCCTCCACCAGGTCGCCGGCGAACAGGATCCGCCGGTCCGGCAGCCACGCCACGATGTCGCCCTCGGTGTGCCCGCGCCCGCAGTACTGCAGCACCAGGTCGCCGCGGCCGCCGCCCAGGTCGATCGTGAACCGGTCGGTGAACGTCGCGGTCGGCCAGGTCAGCCCGGGTATCGAGGCCGGCTCCTTGAAGAGCCTTGGCATCCGCCCGTACTCCGACTCCCAGTCCTGCCGCCCGCGCTCGGCGATCAGCTCCCTTGTCTTTTCATGCGTAACGATGATTTCGGCGCTGAAAGCGCTCGCACCGAGCACCCGGACCGCGTGGTAATGGGAAAGCACCAGGTAGCGAACGGGCTTATCGGTGTGCTGGCGCAACAGGGTCAGCCACTCACGGGCGGCCACCGGGGTGGCCAGGGCCTCGAAGCACACCAGGAAGTCCTCGCCCTCGATCGCGCCCACGTTCGGGTCGCCCTCGGCGGTCAGCGCGTAGACGCCGTCGGCGAGGATCTCCAGGGTCTGTTCCTTAGCGGCCAGGTCCGCCGAGGAGGCGAACGCTTTTCCAGGCATGACCCACCTCGACTCGATCGGTTCCGGTAACCCCGATCGTAGGCCGGTGGCCTCAGCCGAGGCTGTGGAGCCTGGACCGGACCAGGCTGGCGTCGGGGTGGCGGAGTTCGTCGAGTATGTCCACGGCCTGCTGCCAGGCGTCATTGGCCGGGCCCTGGTCGCCCGCGGTGGCCAGCGCGTCACCGAGGTGGGTGAGCAGCGTTGCCTGGTCGCACCGGGAGTCCAGTTCGCGGAGCACCTCCAGGGCCTGGCGGTAGCAGTCCACCGCCTCGGAGTGCTGGCCGGCCAGATGGTAGGCGTACCCCACACTGTCCAGCGTCTGGGCCTCGCCGCTGCGGCTGCCAAGCTCGCGGAACACCTCAAGCGCCTGCTGGCAGCGGGTCAGCGCATCCTGGTACTGGCCCTGGTAGGCGTGGTAATAGCCGATGTTGTTCAGGGCGCCGGCCCAGACCATCCGGTTCCCGGCCGCCTCGGCCAGCATGAGCGCCTGCCTGGCGTGGTCGAGCGCCCTGGTGAGGTCGCCCTGGGCGCGGAACGTCCGGCCCAGCTCGATGTGGCTGCGGGCTTGGCCGCCGCGGTCACCAAGCGCGCCGAACGTGCTGAGCGCCGCCCGCAGGTGGGCCCGGGCCGCGGCGTAGGCGCCCAGGCGCAGGGACGCGCGGCCCAGGTCGAAGCTCGCGTGAGCCTGGCCGGCCCGGTCGCCCGCGCGCCGCGCCGCGGCCAGCGCGATCCGCTGCACGCCCACCCAGGCGTGCCAGTCACCGTGCCGCTTGAAGTAGGTGGCCTGCGCCCAGGCGAGCTGCCAGGCGTGGCTGCCGAAACCGGACCTGGCGGCTAGCGCCACCGCAGCCAGGAGCACGCGCTGCTCCGCACGGAACCACGTTAGGGCTCGGTCGTGCGAGGTGATCGGCTCGGGGCCCACCCCGGTGGCGGGCCTGCCCAGCGGCACCGGTTCGCGCTGCGGGTCCAGTCGCAGGTCCGCCGCGTGGGCGGTGTGCAGGTAGTGGTCGAGCACCCGGGTCACCGCCGCGCGCCGCGCGGCACCCTCCATGACGGCCCTGGCCTGTTCGGCGGCGTACTCCCTGAGCAGGTCGTGGCGGCCGAGCCGTCCGCTGCCCGGTCCGGCCAGCAGGTGCGCGCCTGCCAGTTCGGTGAGGGCGGCCCTGGCCTCGCCGAGTGGCACCCCGGCCAGGCTTGCGGCGGCCATGGCCGTGATGTCGGGTCCTGGGTGCACGCCGGTCAAGGCGAACATGCGCGCCGCTTGCGGGCCCAGGTTCCGGTAGGACCAGGAGAACACGGCGCGCACGTCGGTGCCCACGTCCTGGGTGGCCAGCGTGTCCAGCCGCGCCCTGGCCAGCTCACCGGCCAGGGCGGCCAGGGAGAGGCCGGGATTGGCGGCGGCATGGGCGGCCGCGATGGACAGCGCCAGCGGCAGCCGGGCGCAGCGCCGGATCAGTTCGGCCACCGCCGCGGGCTCGGCCGCCAGCCGGCCCGGGCCCAGGCGGCGCTCGAGCAGCTCCACGGCCTCGGCCTCGGTCAGCACGTCGAGGGTGAGCAGCGCCGCGCCATCGGAGGCGGCCAGGCCGGTGAGCCGGTTGCGGCTGGTCACCACGGTCAGGCAATGCGGGCTGCTGGGCAGCAGCGGCCGGACCTGTTCGGCGTCCCTGGCGTTGTCGAGCACGATCAGCACGCGGCGGCCGGCCAGCAGGCTCCGGTACAGGCCCACCTGGGCCGCGGGGCTCGCGGGCACCGCCTCATGCGGCACGCCGAGCGCGGCCAGGAAGCCGCGGACCGCTTCGGCGGAGCTCAGCGGCGCCCGCGCGGGCGCGAAGCCCTGCAGGTCCGCGTAGAGCTGGCCGTGCGGGAACTGGGGCGCGACCTGATGTGCCCAGTGCAGCACCAGCGCCGTTTTGCCCACCCCTGCCGCGCCGCCGATCGCGGAAACCACCACGGTGCCCGTGGTGGTCGCCAGGTGCTCCAGCGTGCGGGTGAGCTGGCCAAGTTCTGCGGTGCGTCCGGCGAAGTACCGGGGTGCCTGCGGAAGCTGGCGCGGGGGAGTGCGCGCCGCGGTGGGCTGAGCGCTGGTCCCGGTGGTGGCCCTGGGTGCCGGGACGCCGGCCCGGCCCGGCAGCGGCGCCCCGCCCGGCGGGTCGGTGCCGCCCGCCCAGCGCAGCCGGCCGTCGGCGGCCAGGATGAGCTGATGCAGTTGCTGGAGCTCGGCTCCTGGCTCCACGCCAAGCTCGTCCACGAGCATCCGGCGCACCCCGTGGTAGGCCGTCAGGGCGTCAGCCTGGCGGCCGCACCGGTACAGGGCGAGCATCAGGTATGCGTGCAGCCGCTCACGCAGCGGGAACTGTGTGATCAGGGCCTGAAGTTGCGGCACCGCCTCCTCGTGCCGGCCAAGGTGCAGTTGTGCTTCAAGGCGCCATTCCATCGCCTGCAGGCGCAATTGCTCCAGCCGTGGTACCTCGCTTCGGCGTAACGCTTCCGACGGGACGTCAGAAAGGGGCGCACCACGCCATAGGTCCAGGGCTTCTTCGAGAAAGGCGCCGCCCTCTTCCCACAGCCCGGCATGGACTGCCGCGCCGCCGGCCGCGCACAACCGGGTGAACTGCGCCAGGTCCAGTTCGGCCTCGTCCAGGTCGATGCGGTAGCCCGGGTCGCGGGTCTTGATCCGGGACGCCATCTCCGGCCCCAGCCCGTGCCGCAGGCGCTTGACGTAGTTCCGCAGCGTGACTCTTGCCGCAGGTGGCGCGTTGTTTCCCCAGACCGCGTCGGTCAGCTCGTCGAACGACACCACCCGGTTCGGCTGCATCAGCAAGGCAGCGAGCACGACCCGCTGTTTCGCGGCCGGCACCGCAATGACCTCGTGATCATGCTCGACGTGCAAGGTGCCCAACAAACCTAGCCACACGCCTGTCTCCAGGGCCGGTTGGGGGCGCCAGCGCCCGGCCGGGCTTGCTCGGCAAGCCATGTCGCGGCTATTTCCGGCTGACCCATGGGTGCCGGGCGTTTCGCCGGATTTTTGACCGTTAATGAAAATACCCGGATGGGTGCCGCGCGGTCCGGCGAACGTGCGCGATGGTGCGTGCGCGGCGCGGGGTGTGTACGCGCCGGCCGGTGTGTGCACGGCGGCGGGCGCCTGCGCGGCGTCGCTTGCCCGCGCCGCGTCGCCCGGGTGCGCGGCGTCGGCGGGCACGGGCTAGCGGACCCGGCGCAGGACGACCCCGAGCAGCCGGTCGCCGGGGAAGTATCCGAGCTGGCGGGAGTCGTAGCTGCGGGCCGCGTTGTCGCCGAGCACGACGAACTTACCGGGGGGAACCTGCGGCCCCAGCCGGCCGGCCGCGGCGGGCAGGCACCCATCCGGACGGGTGTCGCCGGGCAGGGCCACCACCCTCTTGATCATCCATTGGCGCCGTCCGGCCCGCCCCCGGGGCGGCGGGCTGCGCCAGGCGCCGCCGCGGCCGGGCTCCTCGACCACGACCACCTGTCCCAGCCGCAGTTGCCCCACCCGGGCGCGGCGCACCAGCACCCGGTCTCCCGGGGTATAGGCCGGCCGCATGCTCTCCCCGGTCACCGTCACCAGGGTGAGCTGCCGCCGCAGCGCGACGAGGACGCCGCCCAGCGCCAGCAGCAGCCCGGCACCGAGCAGGTAGCTCCACATCAGCCGGCTGCCCGTCGCGCGGGGCGCCCGGTGGCGGTGGGGCGCGGCGTGGGGGTCGCCGCCGGTCGCGGTGCGGGGCCGGGGCGCGCCTCGGGACCGGCGGGATGCCGCGGGGAAGCCGCCGCCCCCGTGGTGGGGGCGAACAGGTCGGCGAGGTCCTCCCAGCGGATGACCACCAGGGCCGCCAGGGATCCGGTGGCCGCGGCCAGCGCGCTGGCCGCGGGGACCGCGTGCCCGTGCGCCAGCGGGCCGGCGACCAGCCCGGTGACCAGGATCGCGAGCAGGCCCACGTTGCGCGCCAGGTGCGCCCGGCCCAGCGGGCGGCCCGCTCTCGCGCCGAAGCAGGCGCACCGCGCCCGGGCGCCGCTGTGTGCCGTGAGCGCGACCCCGGCGGCCAGCACGGCGGTGAGCGCCGCCGCACCGGCCAGGGCGCCCTGCGCGGCCGGGAGCACATCGCGTTCCCCGGCCACGCTGGTGACCACGGCCAGGACCGCGAGGTCGGCGGCGATCAGCGCCTCGGCCCCGGCCAGCAGCGCGGCGATCGCTGGCAGGGCCCGCTCCGGGATCAGGCCGGTCTCGCGCAGCCCGGCCCGGTATCCGCGGTAGGCGCGGCGGCCCCGGAGCTTGCTGCCCGCCGAAACGGCGAAAACCCAGGCCCCCAGCGTCAGGACCGCAAGCGCGACGTCACCCATGACCGTTCCCTTCACCCTGTGCCGCCGGGGTGGCGTCGGCCGCGAACCCCTTCGCCTGCAAGGCGAACAGCCGCGCGTAGGTGCCCCGGCGTGCCATCAGCGTGGCGTGGTCGCCTTGCTCGGCGACCACCCCGTCGACCAGCACGACGATGTGGTCCGCGTCCCTTACCGCGTTCAGCCGGTGCGAGATCAACACGGTGGCGTGGCCGCGGCGGCGGGCCCGCAGGGCACTGTGGATCTCGTGCTCGGCCTCCGCGTCCAGGCCCGAACTCGGCTCATCGAGGATCGCCAGGTCCCGGCCGCCGCGCAGGAAGGCACGGGCCAGCGCCAGGCGCTGCCACTGGCCTCCGGACAGCAGGACGCCGGTCTCCGGGTTTTCCTTGTCCGCCAGGTCGAAGAAGGTCCGCGTGAGCAGGGTCTGGTAGCCCTTCGGCAGTGCCGCAAGGGTGTCGTGCATGCCGGCCTTCGCGGCGGCGGCCGCCAGGGCCGCGGCATCACCCGCCAGGCTGAGGTCGCCGACGGCGATGTTCTCGGCCGCGCTCAGCTCATAGGTCATGTAGTCCTGGAAGACCAGGCTCATCCGGTTGCGCAGTTCCCCCGGGTCGAAGTCGCGCAGGTCGGTCCCGTCCCACAGGATGCGGCCGCGGTCGGGGTCGTAGAACCGGCACAGCAGCTTCACCACGGTGCTCTTGCCCGCGCCGTTGTGGCCGACGAGGGCGACGGCCTCGCCCGGCGGGATGAACAGGCTCACGCCGCGCAGCACCCATGGCTGGTCCGGGCCGTAGCGGAACCACACGTCGTCGAACTCGATGCCGTGCCGCAGGGCCGGGGCGGCGACCGGATCGGCGGGGACGGCGAGGTCGGGTTCGGCGCACACGACCTCCTGGTAGGCGCGGAACATCAGCACGGCCTGGTAGGTCATGGCCGTGTTGTTGATGATCATGGCTAGCCCGGAGGAGACCGCGAGCAGCGCGGATACCAGCAGCGAGACGTCGCCCACGGTCAGGCTGCCGCCTGCGGCGGCCGAGATGGCCCACCACAGCCCGCCGCCGGTGACCAGGGCGCTCAGCGTGCCGAGCAGGGTGTAGACACCCAGCTCGCGGCGGTCCATCCGCTCGTTCTCGCGCTGCGCGGCGCGCAGTTCAGCCAGCATCCGGCCCCGGAAAAACGAGCCGAGCCCGAACAGCCGTATCTCTTTCGCGGCCGCGTGGCTGGACAGGAGGTCGGCGTAGAACACCTGGCGGCGCTCAGCATGGCTCAGCCCGGCCACCAGTTCGGCCCGGCGGCGGGCGATGCCCAGCTCCGCGATCACCTCGGGCACCGTGGCCGCCACCACGATGCCGGCCAGGACGGGGCTGAGCACGGCCAGCGTGACCAGGAACCCGGCCAGGGTCAGCGCGGAGGACACGATGCCGACGCCGTTGGAGAGGATCATGCCCGGTCCCGACCGGCCCGCCTGCTGCGCCATGGAGACCTGGTTCTGGAAGCCGGGATCCTCCAGCCGGCGCAGCCCGGTCAGGCGCCCCACCGCGGTGAACAGCTCAAGGGTGGCGTGCCGCTGGAAGGCACGGCCCGAGCGGGCCGACAGGTACTGGCTGACGTTGGGCAGGACTCCCGCCAGGCCACCCGCCACGGCGAGCGCCACGATCAGCGGGACCAGTTCGGCCTGCGGGTGCGGGCCGGTCACGGTGTCCAGGATCGTGCGCAGCAGCCAGGCCGCGGCGACCGGGACCAGGCCCGCCACCACGGTGAGGGCAAGCCGGATCGCGAACACCACCGGGTGCGAGCGCCACGCCATGGCGATGACCCCGGCCAGCGCCTTCACCGAAGAACTGCGGGGAGCCGCTGGGCGGTCCCGGAGCAGCACCGAAGCGGGCATGGGCAACCTCGGAAAGATCTCAGCCGCGATTGCCGTGGCCCGGCGCCACCGGGCCACGGCAATGCGCCGGCGGCATCAGCAGGCGATGAAATCGTTGTAACAAGTGCCGCAGAACACCTTGCACGCGCAGTTGTACGAGCAGCGCTTCACGTAGACCGAGTGGCTGTGGCAGTAGCACTCCTGCAGCCACGGGTCCGGCGGGCAGCACGCGCCTGCCGTCGCCCGGGGCACGATCATGCCCAGCATCCGGTCGGCCAGCGATGTGACGATACGCATTTGCTTTCACCTCCTTCCGCACACATGGGGTGGTTGTGGCGGAGTCCGAGGCGGGGAGCCGGGCCGGGAGCGCCGGTAAGCGCGGGCCCGGGGGCAGGCACGCCCAGCGGATCAGGTCAATGCGGGTTCCGGCAGCTCAGCAGGGTCGTAGCCGGAGGCAAGCACGGTCCCGTCCGCGCCGAGCAGGCAGAAGGCCGGGTAGCCGGCGACCTTGAAAGCCTTGGCGATCTCGCCGTCTTCCTGCTCCATGCAGATCTGCGCGAACTCCGCGAGGCTCTCCAGGTATGGCGGTGGCTGGGCTTCGTCGCCGACGACGACCGCCAGCGTGCTGGCCCGGTCGATGTGATGCGCAGCCAGGTATTCCAGCAGCGGCGGAACTCGCTCGGGGCAGATGGAGCATCTGGCGGAGAAGAAGCCGACGACCCGGAGCGCGGCGCCGTCGTCCAGGAGCCGCCCGTCAAGGGTTGTCGCGGAGAACGCCGCCGGTGATTCACCCTCGGCCAGCCCGATGACGTCAGGCCCGGCGCCGCTCCTGCCCCGTTCGGCGAGCATCGCGGTGTGTTCCTTCAGCCGGCGGATCACGCCGAACGTCAGCAGCAAATCCAGCAGGCACAGGGCGCCGACGACAACGACCGCGGCGATGAGGATGGGCATGGTGGCTCCCGAGTGGCTTGGACTGGCAGGGCTGGCGGCCGGTCGCCGCGGCTAGCCCGCAACGAGGGCTGGCCGTTGCAACCGGCCGGTTGGGCATCAGCAGCAGACGTTCGCCTTGTTGCAGGCGCCGCATTCGTACTTGCAACCGCAGGTGTAGTAGCAGTACTTCAGGTAGGTGTGGCAGCCGCTGCAGTAGCAGATGATGTTCTGCCCGTCTGGCGGACAGCACGCGCCCGCGCTGGCGCGCGGCACCACCGCGCTGAGCATGCGATCGGCGATCGCGACGACAACACGCATAAGCTTCCCCTTTCACCTCGATGGGCTTGCTGGCGCTGGCTGCCGGCGTGGCCCGGTGAGGCGTGCCGGGCAGGTCGCGTGGTCCCAGGCTCGGCAGCACACGTAGCGGCCGGGTAGCGCGGCGGTAGCGCCTGGATAGCGCGGCTGCCCAGGCGGGTACCGGGGGCAGCCGCGGCCGCTCGCGGGCCGTACGGGACCGGTGGCCGGCGTCACGGCCAATTAGGGCCTGTGGATGCGGCAGGATGGAGTCATGCAGCAGCCGCGGAACTTCTCGCTGTACGGCGCCGTCGACCTCGGCGCCCGGCAGGCGGCCGCGCAGCGCCAGCAGGGCTCAGCCGCCGCCAGCCAGGGTGCTGCCCACAGCGAGTACGTGTTCGACGTGACAGAGGCGACATTCGAGACGGACGTGCTGGAACGCTCCCGCACCGTCCCCGTGATCATGGACCTGTGGGCCGAGTGGTGCGGGCCCTGCAAGCAGCTCAGCCCGGTGCTGGAACGGCTGGCCAACGAAGCCGCCGGGGCCTGGGTCCTCGCCAAGGTGGACGTGGACGCCAACCAGCAGCTCAGCGCGGCACTGCAGGTGCAGAGCATCCCGATGGTGCTTGCCGTGATCGGCGGCCAGCTGGTGCCGGGATTCCTCGGCGCCCTGCCCGAGGCTCAGGTGCGTCAGTGGCTCGGCCAGGTGCTCGAGGTCGCGCAGCAACTCGGGCTGCCCGGCGCGGGCGACCAGCCCGCGGCGGGCCCGGACGAGGATGCCGACAGCGAGGGGCTGGCCGGTCTGGACGGGCTCCGTGAGCCGGAACTGGTCGAAGCGCAGCAGGCCATGGAACGTGGCGACCTCGATGCCGCCGCCGACGCCTTCGAGCGAATGCTGGCGAACGACCCGGGTCATCCGGTGGCCACCGTGGGCCTGGCACAGGTGAACCTGTTCCGGCGGGTGAACTCCTACGACCCGGCCCAGGCCCGTAAGGAAGCGGCCGCGCACCCGGACGACGTGGACGCCCAGATCCAGGTCGCCGACATCGAGATGTCACTGGGCAACGCCGAAGAGGCGTTCGACCGGCTGCTCGGCGTCATCCGCCGGACCACCGGAGAGGACCGGAACAAGGTCAGGCAGCATCTGGTCGGCCTGTTCGACATCTTCCCGCCCAGGGACCCGCGGGTCACCAAGGCCCGCAGTTCCCTGTCCAGCCTGCTGTTTTAGCGGTGTTAGCCCGGGGAGCGGCCCCCTGGAACCTCCGGTGGCGCCTTGGCCGTGCTAGCGAGCGGTGCGGGGGTCGGCGTCGGCTAGCTGCTCCAGGGCCGGGAGCGCGGCGGCCAGCGCGGAGCGCTGCTCGGCGGTGAGCGTCCGCAGCCGGTCGGCCAGCAGGATCATGCTCTGTTCCCGGATCCGCTCGAGCACCTCGTGGCCCGCGTGCGTGATGGTCAGCGTGCTGGCCCGCGCGTCGCCGGGGACCGGGCACCGCTCCACATAACCGCTCTCCTCCAGCACGGTGACCAGCCGGGTGAGCGTGGACGGGGCGATCTTCTCCGCCGCGGCCAGGTCGCCGAGCCGCAGCGGCCCCATCCGGTCCACGGTGGCAAGCGCGGAGAGCTGGGTGGGCGTCAGGCCGGCCAGCTCGTGGCGGCGCAGCCAGCGCGACAGCCGACCAATGGCCACCCTCAGCCGGGCCACGTCGATCGTCGGCGCGGGCGGCGCGGCCGCCCCGGCACCGACCGGCCGGCGCCCGGTCACACTACCCTGGGGCATTCTTGAAGAGTACGTGGCCGCCGGGCCGTCCCGTGCACACGACGCGAATCATTTCCACTGGCCATACGTGCCTCCTGGTCACGCCTGGTGGCACGATGTGATCGTCGGGCAGTGCGGGCGCGCCGGGCGGCCGGGCCGGGCGGAGGCGGAGGAGCCAGTGTCGGTAGCCCCGAGCGTGTCGTATTCGATCACCGTGCGCCTGGAGGTGCCCTCGCGGGGCCGGGCGGTCAGTGACCTGACCC
>Ga0207693_10005893_pt1 | contig 10168 bp, 8 predicted proteins | sample LARL81metaG_FD_184347 | JGI IMG/M metagenome (GOLD analysis project Ga0207693, IMG submission 184347) | Corn, switchgrass and miscanthus rhizosphere microbial communities from Kellogg Biological Station, Michigan, USA - LAR L8-1 metaG... | ecosystem: Host-associated > Plants > Roots >... | reverse complement strand
TGAAGACCGCCGTATTGCCCTCGTCATAGCGGCACACTTTCATGCCGCGATGCCGGCAGGAGTTCAGGAATACATGCACCTCGCCGCCGCGGTCACGGCACAGGATGACCGACTCCTCGCCCATGCCGGAGACGGCGAAATCGCCGGGGTTCGGGATCTGGCTCTCGTGGCCGACAAAGAGCCAGGCGCGCGCGAAGAGCCGCTCCAATTCCTGCCGATAGATCGCGTCGTTGACGAAGATCTCGCGGCTGATCCGGCCGCTCTGCAGATCGACCATGCCGGACCTGTAGCCGGGGTTGTCCGCCAGGGGCATGGATCACCTCGCTAAAAGGCATGCCGAACATCAGCCGCCGGCGCGCACCGCCCGCGACAAGGTCAGGACGCCGATAGACGCGGCGCCCCCACGGCGTAAGACTCGGGCGCATTCCTCGACCGTCGCGCCGGTCGTCAAGACATCGTCGACCAGCACGATCCGCTTGCCTTTGACATCGCAGCCGCGCCGCACCGCAAAGGCGCCGCGCACGTTCCGCACCCGCGCCACGGGGCCGAGCCGGCCTTGCGAGGAGGTGCGGCGGCGGCGCACCAGCCAATCCGCCATGACCGGCGGACCGCCCGCGGCTCGGACGGCATGCGCCAGGAGCCCGGCTTGGTTGTAGCGGCGGGTGAAGAGCCGCGTCCAATGCAGCGGCACCGGCATGATCATGTCGGCGCCCTCGAGCAATTCGGCGCCGGCGCGGCCCATCCAGCGGCCGAGCGCCCTTGCGACATGCGTGCGGTCGCCATGCTTCAGAGCCAGCACGAGATGCCGGCTGTGCTTGTCATAGCGCATGACGGCGCGCGCTCGGTCCCAGCTCGGCTTCTGCCTGGCGCAATCGGCGCACACCGCCTCCTCGCCCATCGGGTGCGGAAACGGCAAGCCGCACACCGCGCACCAGGGCGGCGCAAAAAACGTCATACCGGCCCAACACGAGCTGCACAGCGCATCCGGCTCGTCGACAATCGTGCCGCAGGCGAGGCAACGCGGCGGCAGGACGCCGTCCACGACGGCGCGACCGAGCCGGCGCAGTTGCGCCGGGAGGGTTGCCGAAAGCTGCATCGCTTCCCATCATCCGCCTGCACCCACGCGCGTCAACCGGAACGCGCGAGCGTAGCGAGGCTGCTCGCCAAAATGCCGTCCGACCCGTCCGCCTTGTTCGACCGGCATGCCTGGCGCCTGCACCGCGACCGCGCCGCGCGCCTGGCGAGAGGTCAGGGGGGCGGGCCCGATTTTCTGCATGCCGAAATTGCCGACCGGCTGATCGACCGCCTCGATCTGGTCAATCGCGATTTCCCGATCGCCCTTGATCTCGCCGCGCGGGACGGCGGATTGACTCGGACAGTGGCGAGCCGGCCCGGGACTGTTCAGGTCATCGCCGCCGAGCCTTCCGCGGCCTTCCTAGACGCCGCGCCGGCACCGCGCGTCGTAGCCGATCCCGAATTCCTGCCGTTCCGGCAGGCCAGCTTCGACCTGATCGCCAGCGTTATGGCGCTGCACTGGACCGCCGATCTCCCCGGCGCGCTCGTGCAGCTGCGCCAAGCCCTGAAGCCGGATGGGCTGCTGCTGGCGGCGATGCTCGGCGGGCAGACCCTGGTCGAACTGCGAACCGCGCTGTTCGAGGCCGAATTGGCGGAGGAGGGCGGCGTCAGCCCGCGCGTCTCGCCGGCGATCGAGCTCGGCGATGCCGCGGCCTTGCTGCAGCGCGCCGGGTTCGCAATGCCGGTCGCCGACAGTGAGACGATCACGGTGAGCTATCCCGACGCGCTGGCCCTGATGCGTGACCTACGGTCAATGGGCGAGACCAACGCGCTGGCCGCGCGTCGCCGCAATCCGATGCGCCGCGCCACGCTGGCCCGTGCCGCGGCGATCTATGCCGAGCGGTTCTCCGATACGGACGGGCGCATCCGGGCGAGCTTCCAGGTCCTGTTCCTCGCGGGCTGGGCGCCTCATTCGAGCCAGCCGCAGCCTTTGCCGCGCGGCAGCGCCACGCACAGTCTCGCCGAGGCGCTGAAGAAATCCGGCTAGAGCAGATCGCGCAGCATCGCGACAAGCGGCTTGTCGGCGGGCGGCATCGGATAATCGCCGAGCCGCGGCGGGCGCACCCATTTGAGTTGCTGCCCCTCCCGCGCCGTCACGATGCCCGACCATTTGCGGCAAACATAAAGCGGCATCAGCAGATGGAAGTCGGGGTAGGCGTGCGAGGCGAAGGTGAGCGGCGCGAGGCAGCTCGCCTCGACATCGATGCCGAGCTCCTCGTCCAGCTCGCGGATCAGCGCCCGTTCCGGAGTCTCGCCGTCATGCACCTTGCCGCCGGGAAATTCCCAGAGGCCGGCCATCGGCTTGCCCTCGGGCCGCTGCGCCAACAGCACGCGGCCGTCGGCGTCGATCAGCGCGACCGCCGTGACGAGGACGACCGGCTTCGACTCAGCTGCGGTAACTGCCGTTGATATCGATGTAGCCATGCGTCAGATCGCAGGTCCACACGGTGGCCCGGCCGGAACCAAGCCCGAGATCGACCGCGATATGGATTTCGCGGCCCTGCATGTGCTCGCTGACCGGCCCCTCGCGATAGCCCGGCACCGGACCACCCTCGGCGGCAATCTGGATACCGCCCACCGAGATCGACAGCCGGTCGCGCTCGGCCTTCTCGCCGGCCTTGCCGACCGCCATGACGATGCGGCCCCAATTGGCGTCTGCCGCCGCGATCGCCGTCTTGACCAAGGGCGAGTTGCCGATCGACAGACCGATGCGCCGCGCCGCCCGATCGTTCTCGGCGCCGGTGATCTCGATTGTGACGAATTTCTCGGCGCCTTCGCCATCGCGCGCGAGCTGTTGGCCGAGATCGATCGAGACGGCATCGAGCGCGCGCCGGAAATCGGCGAGGCGCGGGTCGCGGGCATTTGTGATCGCGGCGTTCTTCGCCTGGCCGGTCGCGCAGAGCAGCACCGTATCGCTCGTCGAGGTATCACCATCGACCGTGACGCAGTTGAAGGACTTGTCGGCGGCTTCCTTGAGGAGCGGCTGCAGCACGGTGGCGGGCAAGGCCGCGTCGGTGAACAAGTAGGCCAGCATCGTCGCCATATCCGGCGCGATCATGCCCGAGCCTTTGCAGAAGCCGTTGATCCGCACGGTCGTCCCCTCGATGACTGCCGTGGCTGTGGCGCCCTTCGGGAAGGTGTCCGTCGTCATGATCGCGCGAGCCGCCGGCTCCCATGCCTCTGCATCGAGCAGTGGTGCGACTTTGGGCAGCGCCTCGACGATTTTCTCTGCCGGCGGGGGCTCGCCGATAACGCCGGTCGAGGAGATGAAGACCTCGCGCGGACCGCAGCGGAAGAGCTCGGCCACGGCCGCGGCGGTGCGCTCACAGACCTCGCGCCCGGCCCGGCCGGTGAACACGTTGGCGTTGCCGGAATTGACGACGATCGCCCGCACCGAGCCATCCGGCAGACAGGCACGGCACCAATCGACCGGCGCGCCGGGCGTCTTTGATTGCGTCAAGACGCCGGCGATCGTCGTACCCGGCGCCAGCTCGGCCAGCATGAGATCGTTGCGCCCGGCATAGCGCACCCCGGCGGCATATGCCGCCAGGCGCACGCCCGCAATCGGCTTCAGATCGGGAAAACCGGCAGGGGCAAGCGGGGAAATCGCGGGCATCGGCGGTTCGTCTCCGGGAGGTGCGGGCAGGGGACCGCGTTGATGTCGCATATCGGGCCGGCGCGAACAAGTCGCGCCCAAAATTGTATGTTCAAGGGAAAGCCGGCGGGCGGGCAGGCCGAATTGACACCCCCGCAGCGCCGGCCTATCTGTCAATTGTCGCCGTGCGCTCGCTTTCTTACTCAGACATCTCCCTCCCGAGGTCCTCATGTTAGGCGCCTTAGCCCGGCGGCTGTTCGGCACCGCCAACGATCGTTACGTCAAGAGCCTCGGGCCGTTGGTCGAGCAGATCAACGATCACGAGGCGGAATTGGAGCAGCTCTCGGACGAGGCGCTGCGCGCTAAGACCGCGGAGTTCAAACAACGGCTCGAAGATGGGGCGGAACTCGACGATCTGATCCCGGAAGCATTCGCGACCGTGCGCGAGGCCGCCAAGCGCACCCTCGGACAGCGGCATTTCGACGTGCAGATGATGGGCGGGATCGTGTTGCATCGCGGCATGATCGCCGAGATGAAAACCGGCGAAGGCAAGACCCTCGTCGCGACGTTGCCGGTCTATCTCAACGCGCTGACCGGGAAGGGCGTCCACGTTGTCACGGTCAACGACTACCTCGCCAAGCGCGATGCCGAGTGGATGGGACAGATCTACCGGTTCCTCGGCATGAGCGTCGGCGTCATCGTGCACGAGCTCGACGATGCCGAGCGTCAGCAGGCCTATCTATGCGACGTTACCTACGGCACCAATAACGAGCTCGGCTTCGACTATCTCCGCGACAATATGAAGTTCCGGCTCGAGGAGATGTGTCATCGGCCGTTCCATTACGCGATCGTCGACGAGGTCGACTCGATCCTGATCGACGAGGCGCGCACGCCGCTGATCATCTCCGGCCCGACCGAAGACAATTCCGAGCTCTATATCCAGGCCGACAAGCTAATTCCGGCGCTCGTCGCCGAGGATTACGAGAAGGATGAAAAGCAGCGGACCGTCACGCTGACCGAGAGCGGTCAGGAAAAGATGGAGCGGCTGCTGCGGGAAGCCAATCTCCTGAGTGCCGGCTCGCTGTACGACATCCACAACGTCTCGCTCGTGCACCACGTCAACCAGGCGCTGCGCGCCCATAAGCTGTTCGCCCGCGACACCGACTACATCGTCAAGGACGATAAGATCGTCATCATCGACGAGTTCACCGGCCGCATGATGGAGGGCCGCCGCTACTCGGAGGGGCTGCACCAGGCGCTCGAAGCGAAGGAAGGCGTCACCGTCCAGAACGAGAACCAGACGCTCGCCTCGATCACCTTCCAGAACTATTTCCGCATGTATCCCAAGCTCGCCGGCATGACCGGCACGGCGATGACCGAGGCCGAGGAGTTCGGCGATATCTACAAACTCGATGTGATCGAGATCCCGACCAACGAGCCTTGCATCCGCGCCGATAATGACGACGAGGTCTACCGCACGACGCGCGAGAAATACGACGCCGTCGTCGAGCAAATCCTGGAGTGCGTTGGCCGCCAACAGCCGGTCTTGTGCGGGACTGTCAGCATCGAGAAGTCCGAGGCGCTTTCCGAGCTGCTGAAGAAGAAGAAAATTCCGCACCAGGTGCTGAACGCGCGCTACCACGAACAGGAGGCGTACATCATCGCACAGGCCGGCCGCCCTGGCAGTGTGACGATCGCGACAAACATGGCCGGCCGCGGCACCGATATTCAGCTCGGCGGCAATCTCGACATGCGCCTCAAGACCGATCTGGCGGAGATCGAAGATCCCACCCAGCGCGAGGCGCGCGCGGTTGAGATCCGGGCCGAGATCGACGCGGCGCGCGAGGTGGTGCGCCAAGCCGGCGGGCTTTTCGTGATCGGCAGCGAGCGGCATGAGAGCCGGCGCATCGACAACCAGCTGCGCGGCCGCTCCGGTCGCCAAGGCGATCCCGGCGCCTCCAAATTCTTCGTATCGTTGCAAGACGATTTGATGCGGATTTTTGGCTCCGAGCGGATGGATTCGATGCTGCAGCGCCTCGGCCTCAAGGAGGGCGAGGCGATCATCCATCCTTGGGTCAACAAGGCGCTCGCCAAAGCACAGCAGAAGGTCGAGGCGCGCAACTACGACATTCGCAAGCAGCTGCTGAAGTACGACGACGTCATGAACGACCAGCGCAAGGTCGTCTACGAGCAGCGCCGCGACATCATGAGCGCACGCGACGTCGCCGCGACCGTTGCCGACATGCGCAACGATTCGATTGCCGATGCGGTAGCACGCGCCATTCCCGAAAACTCATTGCCGGAGCAATGGGATCTCGCCGGGCTGCATGCCGAGTGCCTGCGCCTCCTGGCCGTCGATCTGCCTTTGGCGGAATGGGCCAAGGAAGAGGGGATGGACGGCGAAACGATCGAGGAGAGGGTCGTCGCGGCCGCTGATCGCAAGATGGCCGAAAAGACGGCGAACTACGGCGCCGAGCTGATGCGCATGGCCGAGAAGAGCCTGTTGTTGCAGCTGCTCGATCAGACCTGGAAGGACCACCTCCTCTCGCTCGACCATCTGCGCCAGGGGATCAACCTGCGGGCTTACGCGCAGCGCGACCCGCTGAACGAATATAAGCGCGAGGCCTTCGATCTTTTCGAGGAGATGCTCGTCAATCTGCGGCAACAGGTGACCTCGGTTTTGAGCCATGTCGAGCTCCGCATGGAGCCGCCGGCACCCCCGCCGCCGGGCTATGGCGAGATGGTCTTCGGCGAGCCGATGCCGGCGGAGCAAGAGATGGCGTTCGCGGATGCCGGCGCGCCCGCGGCGATGCCCGCCGGCCGATCGCGGCCGCAGCGCGGCAATGGCCGCGCGAATGGCGATGCCGGCGACGGGCGGCCCCGGGAGCGGGGAGGGGAACGGCTCGGCGCGCCTCGAGCACCCTGGGCCGGCACGCCGCGCAACGCGGCCTGCCCCTGCGGCTCGGGCAAGAAATTCAAACACTGCCACGGGCGCATCTGAACCGGCCGCCGGCATTTCTGGGACGGTCTGGAACGGCAGCGATGCGGGCCCGGCAGCTTGCAGTTGTCGGCGTGGTCTTCTTGGCGCTGATCGGCCCGGCTCTGCCGTTGTCGGCCCAGAACTTCGCCACCGACATCCCGCTGCTCTCGGGCGGGAGCGAGCGGGTGTTGTTCGCCGCCCCGGCGGCACCGCGCGCCATCCTGATCATGTTCCCCGGAGGTGGCGGCACCGTCGAGATCAGCGCGAACGGGACCACGACCAACCGCAATTTCCTCGTGCGCACGCTGCCGCTCTGGGTAGCACAGGGTTTCGCGGTCGAGATCGTCGGCTCGCCGAACGGCGCCCCGCTGCTCGGCCAGCGTCATACCCCGGCCTACCTCGCCGCAATCGATCGCGCCGTCGATTTCGCGCGCTCGCGCGCCAATGTGCCGATCTGGCTCCTCGGCACCAGTCAGGGCTCGACCGCCGCGGCGAACGGCGCCGCGCACCTCGGCGGCAAGATCGCCGGGGTCGTGCTGTCCTCCTCGGTGACCCGGCCCAATCGCTCGGGCGAGACAGTGTTCGACAGCGATCCCGGCTCGATCGCGGTGCCCGCTCTGATCGTCGCGAACCAGGGCGACACCTGCAGGGTGACGCCGCCGAGCGATGCGCCGAGCGTGGCCGCGGCCCTCGCCCGCTCGCCGCGCAAGGAAGTCATCATCGTGGCGAGCGACCAAATCCAATCGGATCCCTGCGAGGCGATGTCGCCGCACGGATATCTCGGCATCGAGCCCGCAGTGGTGCAGCGCATCAGCGATTGGATCCGCGCCGCGCCGGTCCGGTGATGACGCTCCCATCGGGTCTTTGTCTCGTGACCGGAGCGACCGGCTTTGTCGGCTCGGCGGTCGCGCGGGTCTTGCTCAAGGCCGGACATCCGGTGCGCGTATTGGCGCGGCCGCGCAGCGATCGGCGTAATCTGAAGGGTCTGTCGGTCGAAATCGCGCAGGGCTCGCTCGAGGACAGGGCTTCGCTCGTCGCGGCTGTCGCGGGCTGCCGGTATCTGTTTCATGTGGCAGCCGATTACCGGCTCTGGGTGCCCGATCCGGAAGCGATGTTCCGTGCCAATGTCGGGGGAACGCGCGAGCTGATGCTGGCGGCGCTCGCCGCCGGCATCGAACGCATCGTCTATACGAGCAGCGTCGCGACGCTCGGCATCGTCAAGGGCGGGGCGGCCGATGAGGAGACGCCGAGGCGGGCCGAGGACATGATCGGCCCTTATAAGCGCTCGAAATTCGAGGCGGAGGCGGTAGTCTGCGAGCTCGTCGCCGAGCGGTCGCTGCCGGCTGTCATTGTCAATCCGTCGACGCCGATCGGTCCGGGCGACATTAAGCCGACGCCGACCGGCCGCCTGATCGTCGAGGCGGCGCGGGGCCGCGTGCCGGGGTTTGTCGATACCGGGCTCAACGTCGTGCATGTCGAGGATGTCGCGCTCGGGCATCTCTTGGCAGCGGATGCCGGCGAGATCGGTCACCGCTATATCCTGGGCGGCGAGAATATGGGCCTGGTCGAGATCCTCAAAGAGGTGGCCAGGCTGACCGGGCGGCGCCCGCCCTCCTTCCGGATCCCGTATGCCGCGATCCTGCCGGTTGCGGCAGGGGCCGAGGCGCTGGCGCGGTTGACCGGCCGCGAGCCCTTCGTCACGCTGGACGGCGCGCGCATGTCGAAGAAGACGATGTTCTTCAGCTCGGCGCGCGCGGTGCGCGAGTTGGGTTATGCGCCGCGCCCGGCGCGGCAGGCGATTGCCGATGCGGTCGCCTGGTTCAAAGCCAACGGGTATCTCGGATGACTGCTCTTGCCGCCGAGACTCCGCCGCCCCAAAAGGGCAGCGTCGAGACTCCGTCCGGCAAAGGACGAGGCGGCGAGAACTTCCCGGTCGGCTCCTGGCTGATTCGGCGCGAGCTGCGGCCGCATGTGCACGCCTTTTACCGCTTCGCGCGCAACGCCGATGACATTGCCGACAACCCGGCATTGACGCCCGACGACAAGGTGCGACGGCTCGATCGCATGGCGGCGATCCTGGACGGCGCTGACAGGGGGGAGCCGGGCGCGGATTCGCCAGCCGCGCTGGCGATGCGCCAAAGCCTCGCCGAGACCGGCGTTACCGCGCAGCATTGTCATGATGTGCTGCATGCCTTCCGGCTCGATGCGACAAAGCTGCGCTACCGGGACTGGGACGATCTGATGGGCTATTGTCGCTATTCGGCGTCGCCGGTCGGACGGCAACTCCTCGATCTCCATGGCGAAAGCCGCGACACCTGGCCGCCATCCGATGCGCTCTGCTCCGCCCTGCAGGTGCTCAATCACCTGCAAGACTGCGCCGCCGATTACGATGCGCTCGATCGCGTCTACCTGCCGATGGACGATCTCGCGGGGGCCGGCTGCACCGTCGAGGCGCTGACGGCGCCCGCAGCCAGTCCGGGGCTGCGGCGCGTGATCGATTCGCTGCTCGACCGCACCGAAGCGCTGATCGTCACCGCGCGAGACCTGCCACCCCGCGTCGCGTCGCGCGGATTGCGCTGGGAATCGGCGGTCATCGTCGCGCTCGCGGGCCGGCTTGCGCGCAGGTTGCGGCAGGGCGATCCCTTGGCCGCCCGGGTCAAGCTCTCGAAAAACGATTTCGCGGCAGCATTCCTGACCGGTATCCTCGCCCGCAGAGGATGACCGGAACGGTGTGGGATACCGTCGGGGCTGCGCCCGACGATGAAGCGCTGCGCCAGGCCATTCGCCAAAGGGTCGAGGCGGCCGGAACCTCGTTCTATTGGGCGATGCGGCTGCTGCCGCGCCAGCGCCGCGAGGGCATGTACGCGATCTATGCGTTCTGCCGCGAGGTCGACGACATTGCCGACGACACCGCGCCGCCGGCCCAGAAGCAGGCGGCGCTCGCCGCCTGGCGCCGAGAGATCGACGCGCTCTATGCCGGCACGCCGCACGAGCTCGTGGCCCGAGCGCTCGCCGGACCGATCGAGCGCTATCGCCTGCGCCGGGAGGACTTCCATGCCGTTATCGAGGGTATGGAAATGGATGCGGCGCAGGATATCTGCGCCCCCGAGCTGGCGACGCTCGATCTGTATTGCGGCCGCGTGGCGGGCGCGGTCGGACATCTGTCGGTGCACGTCTTTGGCGATGCGAGCCCGTCGGCGCACGACGTCGCCGACCATCTCGGCCGCGCGCTGCAGCTGACTAATATACTGCGCGACCTCGACGAGGATGCGCAGCGCGGACGTCTTTATTTGCCGCGCGAGATCCTGCAACGGCACGGCATCGCCACGACCGAGCCGCTGAAGGTATTGCGGCATCCGGCATTGCCGGCCGTGTGCCGCGATGTCGCCGCGCTCGCCGTGACGCATTTCGATAATGCCGCGGGCGCCATGGCCCGGTGCTCGCGCCGGGCGATGCGGCCGGCAGCGGTCATGGGCTCCTTTTATCGCGGAATGCTCGAAGCGCTGCTGCGCGAGGGC
>Ga0207693_10005892_pt1 | contig 10168 bp, 8 predicted proteins | sample LARL81metaG_FD_184347 | JGI IMG/M metagenome (GOLD analysis project Ga0207693, IMG submission 184347) | Corn, switchgrass and miscanthus rhizosphere microbial communities from Kellogg Biological Station, Michigan, USA - LAR L8-1 metaG... | ecosystem: Host-associated > Plants > Roots >... | reverse complement strand
ACACCGGCCGCTGGCCGCGCGGCATCTCCGAAGACCGCCTCATCCCGGATCACGTGATGCCGATCGATGAGCTCGATCCCCTGCCGATCGCCGAAGCCGACCGGCGGGATTTTGCCACCATCATCGCCGCGGCAAAGTCGGTGACGGCCTCGTTCAGCCGCCGCGACGTGGAAGGCCGCCTGCTCGGCCGCTCGCCGCTGGTCACGAGCATCGCACGCAAGTGCCCCTCGGACGCGGCGATACCTCCCCCATCGGGGGAGGTCGGCGACCCCCGACTTGATCGGGGGGAGCCGGGTGGGGGCGAAGGGCAAATTCGTCCCACTTGCGTCACGCCCCACCCGACCGCCGGTCGCTCTGCTCCGGCGGTCGACCTCCCCCAAGGGAGGAGGTACGGGAGCCTGCCGCTTCGCGTGAGCGCGGTTCAGCCGCAGGTCGTGTATCTCGGGCGCGCGCGCATTCCCGAGCATGCCGCCAGCGAGTCCGATCGCGTGCTCGCGCGCCCGGCCGAGTTCGCGAGCCTGCCTGCCGGCATGTCGGCGCTGGCCTGCTGGCGCGATTGGCAGCGCCCCGGGATCACCGCCCACGACGGGTTCGTGGGCACGGCGCATCCGCGCCTGCACAAGGTCTTCGAGAATGCGATGTCGGCCACTTCGCTGCGCATGCTGCTGCGCGATCCGGTCCGCTTCGTCTGGCGGTATGCGCTGGGCTGGAAGCAACCCGACGAAGCCGACGAGCCGCTTACTCTCGACGCGCTCGCCCTCGGCACGCTGGTGCATGACGTGCTGCGCAGCGCGGTCGAGGCCCTGGGAAACGCAGGCCAGCTCGCCGCGGCCGACGCAGCTGCGATCGAGGGTGCGATCGGGCAGGCGCTCGGCGAGATCACCACGGCATGGGAGCTGGAGCAGCCGGTTCCTCCGGCGGTGATCTGGCGCAGCACACTCGCACGCATCAGAGAGCTGTCATTGACTGCGCTCCACTGTCCGCTCGCCGCGCTGCCCGGGCAGAAAAGCTGGACCGAGATCCCGTTCGGAACGCAGCGCCAGGATGGCACGCGCTCGAACCTCCCGTGGGACGTCGTCACGACGGTCGAGATTCCCGGGACCAGCATCAGAATCCAGGGACACATCGATCGTCTCGATCTCGCCGGGGACGGCAGGCGCGCGCGCGTGATCGACTACAAGACGGGGCGGCTGAGGACCGACATGGCGCAGGTCGTTCTCGACGGCGGCAAGGAGCTGCAGCGCTGCCTCTATGCCTTTGCCGTCAGGACGCTGATCGGAGCGCGGGTGAAGGTCGAAGCCTCGCTGCTCTATCCGAGAGCGGAGGAGGGCGAGCAGGCGCTGTTTCCGTTGCCCGACGTCGACGCGGCACTTGCGCAGCTTACGACCGCGCTCGCAATCGCGCGCACGAACATGATCAACGGCATCATCGCGCCGGGCGCGGATGCGGGCAACATGTTCAACGATTTTGCCTTCGCCCTGCCGGCGAGCCCCAGCTACGTCGATCGCAAGAGCGAGCCCGCGCGCGAGCGACTCGGGAAAGCGGTTGAGATATGGGACGCGCCGTGAAACCGCTTCCCGATGCGGCGGCGCGTTCTGCGGCGCTCGCCGCGATCGACCGTTCCCTGCTGGTGGAGGCGGGGGCAGGCTCCGGCAAGACGGCGCTGATGGCGGGGCGTGTCGCTGTGCTGTTCGCGAGCGGCGTCGAGCCCAAGCATGTCGCGGCGGTGACCTTCACCGAATTTGCCGCAAGCGAGCTCCTGCAGCGGATCACGCGCTTCGCCGAGGCGCTCGCGCGCGGAGAAGTGCCAGGCGAGCTGGCGCTCGCCTTTCCCTCCGGGATCTCCGCCGGACAGCAAGCGCAGGTGCAGCGCGCATGCAACGCCATCGATCAGCTCACCTGCACGACCATTCACGGCTTCGCGCAGAAACTGATCAAGCCCTATCCCGCCGAAGCCGATATGGACCCCGGCGCGGAAATCATCGACCCGGCGGAAGCGGACCTCGCGTTCGAGGAGCGCTACGAGGCCTGGCTGAAGGCGCATCTCGGCGGCGATGACAATGACGGCGTGGTGGCAGAGCTGGTGCTCGCCGACGAAGACGGTGCGCTCAAGCTCCTTAAGGAGCTGGCGCAATTCCTCCGCCGCAACCGCGATGCCAAGCCGGCGGGAGGACGCTGGTCGTGCGCAGTCGTTGATCAGTTCATTGCGGCCGCGAAAACGTTCGCAGTCGGCCTCGATCGTTGGGGCTTCCGGGAGGAGAAGACCGATAATGCCTGCGATGCTTTCGTCGCGCTCGCCGCAGCCATGGGCGGGGCGTCGCTGCAAGGGGCCAATCCAAGCAACCGGGCGCTCGATCGCAGCCATAAAACTGCCGCGGCACGAGGCAGCTTTCACCCAGAACGGCGGAAAGCGGGCGCTGCGGACCAGCGGTAGATGGCAAAACGGAGCGGCGGCTGCGGGGCGCTCGAAGGCCGACGCACAGCAGGCTTATGATGCTGCCGTCAGGCACTACGACTCATCTCATGCCGCGCTCGAGGCACTCCTGTCCGCGGCCGCAGCCGAGCTGCTCGCACGGCTTGCGTCCGAGATGGACGAGCTGATGCGGGACTGGCGCAGCTACAAACGCGCCGCTGCGCTCCTGGATTTCGACGACCTTCTCTACACCGCGCGTGACCTGCTCGCCGGGCACGAGGCCATCCGGCAGGCGCTAGCGCGCCGCTTCCGTCATGTCCTGGTGGACGAGTTCCAGGACACCGACCCACTGCAGATCGAGATCATCTGGCTCCTCTGCGGGGAAGCCTGCGAGCGATCCACCATGAATCGGCTTGGACGCGCCTTGCGTCCGCGCGCGCTGTTTCTGGTCGGCGATCCCAAGCAGGCGATCTATCGCTTCCGCGGCGCCGACGTGACGGCTTACATCATTGCGCGCACTGCGATCGGCAACACGGACCTCCTCCAGATCACCGCCAATTTCCGCTCGGTCGATCCGATCCTGTCGTTCGTGAACCATCGCTTCGAGAAGGTGCTCTCGGAGGCGGCGGGACAGCCCGGCTTCAGCGAGCTCTCGTCCATCCACACGGGCACGACGGGAGCGTTCGCGGTCGCCGCGCTGGACATCCCCCGCCCTGGCGAGAGGGACGAGAAACCGAGTGCGGCCATGCTGCGCGACGCGGAAGCGGAATGCGTCGCCGACGCTTGCAGCCGCCTCATCGGCAACGTGATCGTCCGCGACGAGCATGCCGATGGCGGCAAGCGCCCCTGCCGCCCCGGCGACATTGCGCTGCTTGCGCCCACGGGAACGGACCTCTGGCGCTTCGAGCAGGCGCTGGAAGATCGAGGCATTTCGGTATCGACCCAGGCCGGTAAGGGCTTCTTCCGCCGCCAGGAGGTTGCGGACCTGATTGCGCTCACGCGCACGCTCGCGGACGCCAGAGACACGCTCGCGCTCGGCGCGCTGCTGCGCGGCCCACTGGTGGGGCTCACCGAGGGCGAGCTCCTCGACATCGCCGACGCGTTGCCGCCGGACCCCGACCGGCCGGATCGGCTGCCGTGCCTGGATCTGCGCACCGATAGCGCTACGGTGAAGCACGAGCTCGCGCGCTCCGTGCTGGAAGCGCTGCAGTCGCTGCACCAAAGGGCGCGCTCCACCACGCCCTACGCGCTCCTCGCCGACGCCATCGCTGCGCTCAAGGTGCGCCCGCAGCTGCGGCAGCGCTTCCGGGGCGGCTCCGAACGGGCGATCGCCAACGTCGATCTCTTCCTGGAAATGGCGCGCGCCTACGACGTGCGCGGCCTGCGCGCATTCGCGCGCGACATGCGGGCGAATTGGACCGATGCAGTGCGCCAGGTGGAGGGGAGGCCGGATGCCGAGGAGAATGCGGTCGCACTGGTGACGGTGCATGCCGCCAAAGGCCTGGAATGGCCGGTCGTCATCCCGATCAATATGACGGGGCGGCCCCATGCTGAAACCGGCGTGATGCAGGACCGGCGGTTGAACGTGTTCTCGACGCGGGTGCTGGACGTCGAGCCCGCGGGATATGCGGCGCTGAAGGAGCACAATGAGCGCGAGGATGGGCGCGAGCGCGTGCGGCTCTGGTACGTGGCGACGACCCGGGCGCGCGACCTTCTGATCCTGCCCCGCCATGGCGCCGAGCTTTCCCCCAACTCCTGGGCGAACATTGTCGACCTGCAGCTCGACAAGCTCCCTCCCCTTGTTCCGGCAAAGCTCGGCGAGGAGAAAAACCCGGCGCCGGATCGCGCCGAGAACACGCAGACGGGGGCGATATTCGCGGCGGAGGCGGCGCGGATCACGCAGGCGACGCACATGGTGGAGTGGGCAAGGCCGAGCCGGATGGAACTGGAAGACGAGCCGCCGTCTGCGCCCGTGCCGCTGTTCGACAGCGCAGACGATGCGCAGCTTGCGAGCGAGATGCCGGCGCCGGCCGTAGCGGGCAGCTCGCAGCGCGGCATCATCCTGCACAAGCTGATGGAGGAGGTGCTCACCGGCGAAATTTCAGCCACCGCGGCCGAGCTGCATCGGCGCGCTGCGGAGCTGTTGGCGCAACTCGGACTCGAGCCGAACAGCGATCCGGCAAGCGGAATTGCTCCGGCCGAGCTCGCCGGCACCGTGCAGCGCACGCTTGCTCTTCCCGAAGTGGGGGAGTTGCGCGAGCGGCTTCTGCCGGAGCACAGCATCTTCGGCCATGAGAGCACTGCGGCCGGCGAAATTCTGGTGGCCGGTGTTGCCGACGCCGTGGCGCTCGATGCGCAAGGCACCATCGAGACCATTGTCGACTGGAAGAGCGACGTCGCGCCGAGCCAGTCGACCATCGCGCACTACTTCAAGCAAATCGACGAATACCGCCGGCACTCGGGTGCAAAGCGCGCTCTGCTCGTCATGATGACTGCAGGCAAGATCATGGAAGCACGCTAGCCTCTCGCGCCGCCGCGTGTTGGGCAGCCTGATCCACACCACCCTTGGCCCCTTGTTCCCTGTAGCCCGAGAACAGACGGATCAACTTGCCTTCTTGCGACGCTCGGGCGCCATCTTGTAAAGCGTGAACACACGGTCGAGCTCGGCGACACAGTCCGGATCAAGGTCGGCCTTAGGCTGCATCTCGGGCAGCCAGTAGCCATGCGTGTGCTTCCCGCGCAGCAGCATCGCGCTGGCGCCGGGAAAGTTGGTCTCCCTGACGTCCGGAGCGACATAATGGATCGATAGTCCGATGCGGCGGTGGTTCATCGAGTTGGGGTGAGACGCGTGGAGCGTATCTTCCTTATGAAACGAGAACTGACCAGCCTTCAGGGGCACATGTACGGCACGGCTCTCGTCTATCCCTTTTACCGTCTGTCCACGCGAGAGTAGGTTGTCCTTCTCGACCAGCTCATCATGGCTGTAGAGACCCTTGCCCTGTGATCCAGGCAGAAAGCGCATGCAGCCCGATGCGATCGAGGCCTCGGTGATGGCGACCCAGGCGGTCAGCGTATTCGGCGGCTCAAGCCCATAATATGTCGAATCCTGATGCCAGGAGACGAACGTTTTGTCTCCCGGCTCCTTCTGGAAGAAGCTCGAGCCCCAGCACAAGATATCGGGACCGATCAGATCCTCCACCGCGTCGAGCAACTTCGGATGGGATACGAGATCGCAGAGGAACGGAAACGGCAGGTGTGCCTTGATGCGAAACCGTGACATCATCTTCAGGCCGAGCTTGGCCTCGATCTGCTCGATGTGGCGCCGCAGTTCTGCAGCCTCGTCCATGGTCAGCAGATCGATCGGGCCCAGAAAGCCGTTTGCATTGTAGAATGCGACCTGCTCGGCGCTCAACTTTTTCGACATAGCGAGATCCCCGTTTGCGGATGTGCTTGATAGCCGACCTGGGCGTTTCTTAATCCATCTGGAGCTTGAACTCATCGACGATGGGCGCAGTGTCGCGAACGGCGCTGTCAATCAAGGCCTGCAGCTCCTCCGGGCTCGAAGCTATCGGAACCGCGCCGAGCGTGTCCATCAGATGCTCATACTGGGGGGTTGCTACGGCCTCGCGCACCAAGCCATTGAGCTTCTCGATGATGTCCGCCGGCGTGCCCGTTGCGGCGCATACACCCACAAAGGCAACCGACACGAGCGGCACCCCCAGCTCCTGCAGCGTCGCGACTTGCGGCATGACGGGCAGACGCGATTTCCCGGTCACCGCGAGGACTTTGATTTGCCTGGCGTCGTAAGCTTGAACCGCGCTTATCGGCGGCACGATATAGAGATCGAGTCGGCCGGCAAGAACTTCTTGCATCGCCGGTGCGGACCCTTTGAAGGGAACTGCCGTCATCTTGATGCCGGTCCGCTTCTCCAGCAGCTTGAAAATCAGATTGGCCGATGACCCTATGCCGATATGACCATAGTTGAATTTATCCGGGCTCGCCTTGCTGATCTCGACCAGTTTCGACAGGGTGTCGGCGGGAACGCTGTTTGCAACCGCCAGAACGTAGTCATAGGTGCCGATCAGCGATACCGGCGCGATATCGGAAACCTTGTACCGGGCCTTGCGATACAGCAGCGTATTGACCGGGTCGAAGTAGGTGCAGATCGAGAGCGTGTACCCGTCCGCCGGTTGCGAGATAAGCTCCTGCGTGGCCAGCATGCCGCCCGCGCCTGGCTTGTTCTCGGCAACAACAGATGTGCCCAGGGACTGTGATAGCCGCTCCGCGATCGCCCGCCCGGGAATATCCGCCGGCCCACCTGGCGGAAATCCGATGAGAAGCCTGATGGGGCGTGACGGCCAACTCTCGGCTGCTGCGCCCAATGAGACAAAGAGCGGGATCAGCGATGCCACGCAAAGGCCTGCGACCATCCTCGCGACGGACAGGGATGCCGCAAGCGGGCCGAGGCGAACGTGGAGAGCCATGCAACTGACATCCCTGAGAAGCAGCCCATCAAGGTTTGAGGCTACCCGGCCAATCCAGCGTTAGCAACAATTCGGCGGAGGCCTAGTCGTGTCCCAGCCATTGCCCGCTCTCTGACCATTCCGTCAGCTCCGATTCCTGCCGCGCTTCGCACGAAGCTGTTCAATCTGTCTCTGACGCTTATTCCAATCTTCGAACGGAATAGACTAAAGGCCCAAAAAATATACACAGCAAAACGATCATACACCCCACGGCGAGTCTAAACACAACCGAGCAAAAAAGAAAAATATCTCCCGCGGGACGCCACACGGCGTTCCGATGCATTGGTCCAACAGCTGGAGCACGGTTAACCCGCTCAGCCGGATCGTCGCAATGTGGCCCGACTTTGATAAGCCCCCAAAGCCGAGATGTAAATCTTTGTGCAATCATCAGGACGTCCTTGCAGCCATGATGAGCAGTGAGCGACTAGGCTCCGGCTCCGGGACGGGCCCGCATGGTGGCCAGCAGCGCGACACAGCCGCGTTGAATCGCTGCGTCAGCCAGCACACGACCCACTTTGCCAAACGACAGAGCGGTGCCAAACAGCACAATGCGGCCTCAAGATGCTGGTCGCCCTATCCGGCAACTTTCCCTTGTTCAGCCTTACCAAAGCATTACCGTAGCATTAATTTTACCGAGCCGTTTGCGATATAAATGACGCGTAAAATTTCGGTGCTGGCAACGCAAACGATCGGGTCCTTCTTCGTGAGAAGGAGCCAGAACGGGCTTCCGCGGCCCGGTGAACGTCGCTCTTTTGCCATTTCACACCTGGTCCGGAATTGCGGTTTGAGCTTCGACCGTGAGCTTTCTTTTTGACAGATTCAGCCGCTAGCATATTTTTTGTGGTCTCATTGGACCCCCCAAGGCGATCTGATGACCACAGGGCCCCGGCGATCAACCTCCCCGGGGCCTTTTTTTAATCCACGATCTCACGGGTGATGCGCGAGCCCTGTGTCCGTGAGCGGGAGACTTGTGGCATCAGAAGACGCCCATCATTCCGAACATTGACTGCAATAAATCTGGCCGGGATTCGGCTGATGGGCTCGCGTTTGGCCGCAGTGACCTATTCGTCAGGTGACAAGATCTCCTGAGTGCAAACTTGGTCAATGAGGTGTTCACGCCGCAAATCAATCAGGTGCGCTCGCTTCTCGTCGTTCGTCAGGTTTGCGCCTATACCTCTCGTCATCGCCATAACGAGCGTGTGGTCATTCATGTCCTGCCAATACGACCGGCGGACAAGCTTGTCGTTCCCATCGCGCACGAACGGATTATCGAAATTGGCGGCTAGGTCCGGCTGGTAGAATTTTCGCATAGTGTTCACCTCAGCTCACAGCGGCGCTTCTCCGGGGAACAAGGTATATCCGTGCCCATACCTCTGCCAAGCTCACGGGATTCCTGCCAACCAAACGTACCCGGGGTTGTTGCGCCACTCGAGATCAAGGCACGAAAATCCGCATAGCGCGCTGCCCGCAATTCGCCCGGGATCGCGATTTACGGAAGTTCAGCACCAGAGACCTTTGGCGTGGGAGCTCGGCGCAAGTTCTACGACAGTTGCAAGCAAGTCACACTGCAACAAGAAAAGGAAGCTTATCAAAAAACAAAATAAGCACGATTTTCAAGTTGGCTTATCATATCAGCGTTCACGCTGATTCGGACCCGACAATCATGAAAGTACATCGGCTGCATTGGCTCGATTATGATGTCGTCTCATTCCCGTTGCTGGTGATAGCAATGGGCATGCTTGAACTCCTCGTATTGGGCTTTTGAATTCTCCACCTGCAGAGAGCTCCGAAAAGGTCGGCTGACTGTATTTGGAATGTCGACCGGGCACAGAGGTTTTGCGGATATGGAACTCTCAACATCAGAATATCGGCGCTTCGCCGAAGAATCGCGCCACTTGGCTAAATCAGCCAAAACGGTCGAGGAACGAGAATTCCTGCGGGAAAGGGAAGCGAGTTGGGTGAAGCTTGCACAAGAGGCGGAAAAAGGGGGCCAAAACGGGCATCAGAAATAACTGAGATGGACAGGCAAGGTGTTCCAGGACAGGAGTTGCTCGCTATTCGACACCATTGCCCGCGGCCGCTCACAAAAATTGCTTTCAGCGCGGGGCGTCGCGCGCTTCTGTCGAGAACAGCATTTCTCTTTCGTTGTGCCCAACGCCGCGCACGATCGCATGTCGCAGCAGTGGCGCAAGATTGCCCGCGGTCAGTGCCTCCAGGAAATACTGTCCGCGTTCGAGCCGATTTCGCCCCTGCGCGTCTGCCGCACACGATTGATCCAACACGCCGCTTCTCTTGACGTCGCTACCTCCCAACAACAACGTGATATCCCGCGCCGCAAAAGTCGTGGCGATCTCGTCGAGAGCGCCGACATATCGCGGCGGGTCCCTTAATCCGTATTTCCATGTATTGACGTCTGCGCAGGGCACCGCGACCGCCACCGGGCGTGTCGTCGTGAGATAAAGATACGTCCCTGAATTCGCGATGATGAAGCTGACCGTGCGGCTGGAGCGTAATTTTGTCACGGCGGCATACCGAGCGAGCATTTGCGCACCGCCGCCATGGCCAATGAATACGATCCTTTCAAGCTCGGGAAACGCCGCTCTACCGGACAGCTTATCCACGAGGTCATCCAGAACATCATAGGAGCTGGCCGGAGAGGGACCCTGTGCTGGCATGCCAGCCTCCCAATCCCTGCTCCAGCGGAGATAGCGATCGGTGAGATTGTGTGCGGTCACATCCACCTGATTCAAAAATTGTGGTGCAACGACGATGGTCGCCGTACTTCCTCCTCCCGGTGCTTTTGCTCCAGCTGTTGCGGCCAGTTGAGTGCCCGTGATGAAATAATCCGAGGCATTGCGCAACCTGCCATGCACGACCACAAGCGCCAGGCGGCCGGCTGCCCTTCCCGCCTGAAGATCCGATGATGCGTATACCGGATAGACGCCGCTGCCTCGGCTGGGATCGAGCGCCAGGACTTTGGAGCTCACCTCTCTTACTGGCGGCGTTGGCGTGGCTGTCGATTGAGCCTGAGCAGGCATGCCTGCGCTGGCGCCGGCCAGGAGGACGAGTGCGGCCCCAAGGGCATGAGCCGACAGGCCGCACGGTTGGCGGACACTTCCAGCGTTTTGCATCACCTCGTACCGTACGTGGGCAAGAATATCAGCGTCCAAGTCTCGAGTGGTCAGCCCGTGCCGAATATGGGCTGGTCATTCTCACGAACGCGAAGAAGAGC
>Ga0207693_10005891_pt1 | contig 10168 bp, 6 predicted proteins | sample LARL81metaG_FD_184347 | JGI IMG/M metagenome (GOLD analysis project Ga0207693, IMG submission 184347) | Corn, switchgrass and miscanthus rhizosphere microbial communities from Kellogg Biological Station, Michigan, USA - LAR L8-1 metaG... | ecosystem: Host-associated > Plants > Roots >... | reverse complement strand
TGGTCGGTGGATGAGATGTACCGCGTGGTGCGCAGCGCGGCTGCCTACGGCGGACTGACGCGCACTTCCTTCGAGAGCGTGCTCGACATGCTTTCGGGGAGATATCCTTCGGACGAATTCGCCGACCTGCGGCCACGGCTTACGTGGGACAGGCTGGCCGGGAAGCTCACGACGCGCGAAGGCGCGCGGCGAGTGGCCGTCATCAATGGCGGCACCATTCCCGATCGCGGGCTCTATGGAGTCTTCCTGACCGGAGCGACGAAGGGCGCACGGGTGGGCGAACTGGATGAAGAGATGGTGTTCGAGAGCCGGACCGGCGACACCATTATTCTGGGAGCCACCACCTGGCGAATTGATGAAATCTCGCACAATCGTGTCAGCGTTTCACCCGCGCCAGGCGAACCCGGGAAGATGCCTTTCTGGAAAGGCGATGGGCCCGGGCGTCCAGCGGAATTTGGAGAAAAGATTGGGCGCCTCACACGTCAACTGCTGGCGCTGCCCAGGGCAGTCGCGGCTTCACAACTGATTGACGAACACAGTCTCGACGAAAATGCTGCGGAGAACTTGCTGCGCTATCTGGAAGAGCAGAAGGCAGCCACTCAGCACGTGCCCAGCGATCAGGACATTGTCATTGAAATTGTGCGCGACGAACTGGGCGACCGGCGTATCTGCGTGCTCACACCGTTCGGCAATCGCGTGCACGCTCCCTGGTGCATGGCGGTAGATGCGAAGATTCGATCCGAGCGCGGGTGGGAAGTCGAGAGTGTCTGGTCTGACGATGGCTTCGTGATTCGGCTGCCCGGAAATGAAGAGCCCATCGATTCTTCCCTCCTGCTGCCCTCCGCCACAGAGTTGAAAGATCTAGTGCTGCGTGAGCTGGGCTCGACGTCGCTATTCGCAGCCAAGTTCCGGGAGGCTTCGGCACGGGCCCTTCTCCTTCCCAAGCGGCGTGCGGGACAACGCGCGCCTCTGTGGCAGACGCGCAAGCGGGCGGCGGATTTGCTTGCCGTTGCCTCCCGCTATTCATCGTTTCCGATCTTGCTAGAGAGCTACCGCGAGTGCGTGCGCGATACGTTCGATCTGGCGAGCACGGCTGCAATTCTCGCAAAGATCGGGAGAGGCGAGATTCGCGTCACGATGCTGGAGTCTCCCAAGCCATCTCCGTTTGCGGCTTCCCTGCTCTTCTCCTATGTCGCCAACTACATCTACGACGGCGATGCCCCGCTCGCCGAACGCCGGGCGCAGGCTCTTTCGATCGATCAGTCGCAACTCGAGGAACTTCTCGGCGATACCGATCTGCGTGAATTGCTCGACCCGGTGGCAATTGAGGAAGTCCAGTCGCGGCTGCGGATGCTGGACGAGGAATATCGCGCGCGGCACGAAGACGGCATTCATGACATGCTGCTTCGGCTTGGTGATTTGACGAAAGAGGAGATCACTGCGCGAACCTCCGAAACCGATGTCGAGCAGGCGCTGACTCGTCTTGCAGCGGCCCGGCGGCTTCTTCGAGTTCGTGTTGCCGCAGAGACGCGTTACATTCCGGTGGAATACGCCGCGCGCTACCGGGATGCCTTTGGCATTCCCCTTCCCCCGGGTCTGGCGGAAGCCTTCTTGCGTCCCACTGACGATCCCATACAAGAAATCGTCCGACGTTATGCCCGCACGCATGGCCCGTTCCCCGCGCTCGAGCTTGCGAATCGCTATGCGCTCGAACCCGCCGCGGTTGAGCCTGCACTGCGCTCGCTTCATGCCCAGGGAAAATTATTGGAAGGCGAATTCCTTCCGAAGGGCTCGCATCGCGAGTGGTGCGATCCCGAGAATCTACAGCAGATTCGCCGCAAGAGCCTGGCCAACCTGCGGCGCGAAATCGAACCGGTGGAGCAGAAAACGCTCTCGCGCCTGTTGACTCGCTGGCAGGGCGTGCACGTTCCGCGCAAGGGGCTGGATGCTCTGCTCGACGCCATTGAAGTGTTGCAGGGGACGGCGCTGCTTGCATCGGATGTCGAGCGTGAAATTCTTCCGGCGCGCGTTGCGGGATTTGTGCCCAACGATCTGGACGCGTTGATGGCCGCAGGTGAAGTTGTATGGACGGGGGTGGAACAGGTCGGCGATCGCGACGGACGCATTGCTCTTTACTTGACGGAGGCGCTCCCTCTTCTGGTTCCTCCGGCTGCGATTGCTCCGGACCGGGAACCATTGAGCGAGAGAGCAGCACAGATCGCCGCGTTCCTCGAGCAGAACGGTGCGTCCTTCTTTCCGGAGATCAGCGCAGCCTGCGGCGGCGGATTTCCCGGCGAGGTACTGGATGTGCTGTGGGAGCTGGTATGGCGCGGTGAGATCACGAACGACACGTTCCACACCGTGCGACGAAGACTGTACCCGCCGGATCGCAAGAACGAGCGGAAAGATGGCCCTCCGGGCTCGCCCGAATTTCTTCGCCGGCTGCGCACGCGGAAATCGGGCGATGGCATTCGGGGAGGCCGCTGGTCATTGCTGCGAAGTCGCAAGTCGGCGGTCGTTTCTGCAACCGAGTGGAGCGCGAATACGGCGCAGCAACTGCTCACCCGCTACGGAATTGTGATGCGCGAAACCGCGATTGCCGAGAATATTCCCGGCGGATACAACACCATCTACCCTGCACTGCGCACCATGGAGGAGAGCGGATTGATCCGCCGGGGCATGTTCGTCGCCGGGTTGGGAGCTGCTCAGTTTGCTATGCCCAGCGCAGTCGACATGTTGCGCAGCCTCCGCAATGAACCCGCCGAACCCGAGTCAATCGTGATCGCGGCGAGCGATACGGCAAATCCGTACGGCTCGCTTTTGCCCTGGACACAGGTCTCCGAGGAAGAAGAAAGGGCCGCTCCTCATGCGATGGCGCGCGTGAGTGGAGCATCAGTCTTGTTAGTGAACGGACAGCTCGCAGCATTTTTGCGCCGGAAGAATCCATCGATCAAAGTGTTCTTGCCGGAGGCGGAACCCGAGCGCTCACACTTCGCAGCAAAGCTTGCTCGACAGCTGGCGGAATTGGCGGTCAAGCGACAGCAGGGACGCCGCTCCGGATTGCTCATCGCGAAAATCAACGAGATTCCGGCCCGGCAGCATCCGCTGGCCGCGTTCCTCCAGGAAGCCGGCTTCACCGACAGCGCCGGAGGCTACTACATGCGTCGCGTGGCCGCGATCGCCAAGCCTATCACCGAAGATGATGATGATGAGATCGCGGAAGACGCCTCGGAGACGGCTTAGTGCCTGAGGGCGACACGATCTTCCGTGCGGCCAGGACGCTGGATCGCGCGCTCGCCGGACACGCTATCACTCACTTTGAATCGGTACTGCCGAACCTCACCCGCGTCGATGTGGACAAAGGACTTCGCGGCCGCACAGTTGAGCGAGTGGAGGCCCAGGGCAAATGGATGCTGATGCACTTTTCCGGTGGACTCATCCTGCTGACGCACATGCTGATGAGCGGGAGCTGGCACATTTACCGGCCAGGAGAAAAATGGCGGCTTCCACGGCGTGCGATGCGGGTCGTGCTTAGCACAGAACAGATTCTAGCCATCGCTTTCAATATTCAGGTGGCGGAGTTCCATACTCAGGAAAGCTTGAAGCGTCGTGCGGGGTTTTCAGCGCTTGGCCCTTCCCTGCTGGCTGCGGAATTCGACCCATCGCAATGCGCGGCCCGCTTGCTGGCACACCCAGAAATGGAGGTCGGCAACGCCCTGCTCAGCCAGTTTATCGTTGCGGGCATCGGTAACGTCTACAAATCCGAAGTCTGCTTCGCCTGCGGCGTCCACCCATTTCGCAAAGTTGCGTCGCTGACGCCCAATGAGGTCTCTTGTTTGATGGCGACAGCGAGAAAGTTCATGAGCGCCAACGTCACGGATGCCTCCGGCGGTCAGATCGTGACCTACCGCGGACTGCGACGCACGACGGCGCGTGGTAATCCAGACGAACGGCTATGGGTGTATCGCAGAACGGGCGAACCTTGCCGCCGTTGCGGGTCGGAAATTCAGTCTCGCAAGCAGGGGCCTGACGCACGAACAAGCTTCTGGTGCCCGCAGTGCCAGCCGGGATGAATGTCTATCTTCCGACGAAACGCTTTCCGCCTGCGGAGACTTTTCTGGTTTAATCCCATCCGCGATATTTCACCAACGCCTGTTCGCATGGCTGCATCCTAACAGCTACACTTCCAACGTCGCGTGGCGCACAGCTGAGCGTCAAGCGACGCGCTGGGGATCGTATGAGCAGGATTTCTCTCAAGGTGAATGGTCAACAGCATCGCGTTGAGACGGATCCGTCTACTCCCCTGCTATTCGTTCTAAGCGATGACCTGGGTTTGCGTGGACCGAAGTTGGGCTGTGGGATGGCCCAATGCGGTTCATGCATGGTCATTCTTCGCGGACAGGCAGTCCGTTCGTGCGTAATGCCCGTCAGCTCCGTCGGCAACGATGAAATCACAACGCTGGAAGGGCTTGGTACCCCTGAGAAACCACATCCGATTCAGCAGGCGTTCATCGACGAAGGCGCGGCGCAATGCGGATTCTGCCTCAACGGCGTGATCCTCAGCGCGAAGGCTGCACTTGATGAAAAGCCGCACGCCTCCGACGACGAGATCCGGCAAGCGCTGGGCGGCGTGCTGTGCCGCTGCTTCGCTCACGTGCGCATGTTGCGCGCTATCCGTAAATACGCGGATGCGAGGAAAGTATGAGCGTCTCGCGGCGAGATTTCCTAAAGACGTCCGGAGCGCTGGTTGTGAGCTTCAGCGCCGCTTCGCTATTCGGATCGTATGCGCTGGGGCAGGGCCCGTTTGATACGCATCGCTCGCACATCGATCCCGCACAACTGGACTCCTGGATCGCGGTCAGCGCCGACGGGACGGTCACGGCGTTCAGCGGGAAGTGCGACTTCGGCCAAGGCATGCTCACGGTCCAGACGCAACTGGTCGCCGAAGAACTCTGCGTTCCTCTGCAAAGCGTAAAGGTTGTGCAATGTGACACCGCCATGTGCCCCGATCAGGGGACGACCTCGGGCAGCCAATCGACTCCGACTAATTTTAATCTGCGAAACCTGGCGCAGGCAGCCGCTACGGCGCGAGAAGCGTTAGTAGGCATGGCGGCGAAGCAACTCAACGAATCTGCCAACCAGCTCACGGTGGCCGACGGAGTCATCACCGGAAAGAGTGGGCGTCGCGTGACATACGCGCAGCTCATCGGTAGCAAACGATTCGATGTTCCGTTGAATGCGGCGGCGAAGCGTCGCTCGCCTTATCGATGGACGGTGCTCGGCAAGTCCGTTCCGTCTCTCGATCGTGTGGCCTTGATGACCGGACAATACGAGTTCGTGCACAACATCCACGTGCCGGGCATGCTGCACGGACGCGTGGTGCGCCCGCCGGAAGTGGGTGCCATCGTGTCGAGTGTCGACGAAAACTCCGTGCGTGGAATTCCTGGCTTCATCAAGCTTGTAGTGCGCAAGAACTTCGTGGGGGTCGTTGCAGAAAAACAGTCGCAAGCCATCCAAGCAGCCCGACAGCTAAAGGTGGATTGGGGCCCCGGCCGCAAACTGAGTCCCCAAGCCTCGTTCTTCGAGACTATGCGCATGCAGCCTTCCGAAGATTCGCTGCTCGTGGATTCGAAGGACGTCGAGGATCACCTCTCCCGAGCAACCACCGTGCTGCGCGCGACGTACAGCTACCCCTACCAGATGCACGGCTCGGTCGGCACATCATGCGCTGTCGCCGACGTGAAGGGCGATCGAGCGACGATCTGGTCAGCGACGCAGTCTGTATACCCAACGCACAGCATCGTGGCAAAGATCCTGGCCTTGCCGCTCGACAATGTACGGGTGATCTACGTGCGCGGTTCCGGATGTTACGGCCTAAACGGCGCCGACACGGTTTCTCTCGACGCAGCCTTGCTGTCACACGCGGTCGGACGCCCGGTTCGCGTCCAGCTTTCCCGTCAGGACGAGATGGCTTGGGAAAACTTCGGGGCCGCCTGCGTCATCGACCAGCGGGCTGGCATTGACCAGAGCGGCACCATCGTCGCATGGGCGTGCGAGAACTGGCAGACCTCGCGCGGGGGACGTCCCGGCTACGACCAGCCCGGCAACGTAATCACTGGGACCCTGCTCGGCTACGAGCCTGAAACGATCACGCCGCAAGCTGCTACCGCCCCGAAAGAACAAGTTCGCAATCGCAGCAACGCAGTTCCCTCTTACTTTGCCGGTTGCGTGGGAGATCAGTGCGCCGGCGGGGGCAACATTCGGAGTGAGCGCGTGCTTACCCACGAGGTCGATTCGCAGTTCTTCACCGGCCCTCTTCGCTCGCCTCTTCGCTTGCAGAACACTTTTGCACACGAATGCTTCATGGATGAGATCGCTGCGCAAATCAAAACAGATCCGGTGAGTCTGCGGCTCAAGCATCTGCGCGACGAACGAGTGATAGACGTCGTTAAGGCCGCTGCTAAAGCTGCGGGATGGGAGAGCCGTCCCTCGCCGAAGCCCTCGACTCAGCGATCAGGGACCGTTAGCGGCCGCGGAATCGCATGCGTGGCTTACGAAGGAAGCAACGGCTACGCTGCGCTGGTGGCTGAGGTCGATGTCGATCTCACCAGCGGGCAAGTTCATGCGACGAGGTTCGTCGTTGCCATTGATGCCGGCCCCATCTCCAATCCTGACGGCCTGCGCAATCAGACGGAGGGCGGCATTCTGCAAGGCATGAGCCGTGCCCTGGGCGAGCGCGTCACCTGGGACAGCAGGAAAGTCACGTCCTTTGATTGGGAGACCTACAACAGTCTGTATCTGGACCTGGCCGCTCCGAAGATAGATGTCGTGATCGTCGATCGCATCAATGTACCTGCTCTCGGTGCAGGCGAGACCGCGATCACCTTGGTAGCAGCGTCTCTGGGCAACGCTATTTTCGATGCCACCGGAATGCGGCTACGCGAAGCGCCGTTCACCGCGGACCGTGTACGAGCGGCATTTCATGCACCCGCGTCTCCGGAGAAAGCTTCGTGACTCGCTTGGCAAGCCCATCGATCATCCTGCTCACTGCCGCGCTCGGGATGATTCTGTGTGTCGCGAAAGAGGCGCGGCCACAACCCAATGGACCCTCAGTAACCCCCGCGAGCAGTGCAACAAGTCAGTCCGATGACGCAGCAGCGGCTCGCGCCTTCGAATCGATTGTCCCGGTCCTGCGCCACCCGCGGTGCATAAATTGCCACTCGCAAGGAGATTTCCCGCGCCAGGGCAACGACAGCCACCCGCACACCATGAACATCCGACGCGGACCGGATGGCGAAGGCATTGCCGGCGTGAAGTGCAGCGCCTGTCATCAGGATCACAATCTCACAGGTCTGCATGTCCCGCCGGGCGCTCCCGACTGGCATCTTCCTTCCCCGGACCTGCCCATGATCTGGGAAGGGCTTTCGGACCGCCAGCTTTGCGAACTGTTTAAGGATCCCAAACAGAATGGCGGCCGCACCGTCGATCAGATCGTGGAGCACATGAGCACGCCTCTCGTGCTGTGGGCATGGAATCCCGGCGCAGGACGCGACCCTGTTCCGATGTCGCAGCAAGATTTTCTGACACACGTCAAAGAATGGGCCACGAAGGGCGCCACCTGCCCTGGTCGTTGAATCCCAGACACGAGACGTTCATCCAGTCGGGAGCATAGGAACCGGCGCATCTACGCACGCGAGTCAATAGGGCTAGTTTGTGGCCTCGCGAACCCGCCGCACCTCCGCGTTTGCGCTTATGGACTGCAATGTCTACTGTATGGAGACGGGGTTAGCAACGGTCGCTCGGTCAGAGGTTCGGGTTTTCAAGGAATGAGGAACCGTGACACTTCGTATCCTGATTGCGGATGATTCGCGTAGCTTAAGACAAGCCCTGAAGAACATGCTCAGTTTCTCGCCTGAGAAGTGGGAGATTTGCGGAGAAGCTGCTGACGGACACGAAGCGGTGAGTCAGACCGTTGAACTCAAGCCTGACGTCGTCTTGCTCGATCTATCGATCCCTGCGCTCTCGGGCATCGAGGTAGTGAAGTCGCTGCGCGAAAAAGATTCTCCTGCCACGGTTGTGCTCATGAGCCAGCAGGATCCAGAAATCATGAAGCGCCTCGCCGCCAGCGCCTCCGTCCCCTTCTATGTGGCCAAGGCTCAACTTGTGACGGAACTTCCCCAAGTTCTTCAGAGAATCAGCGAAGGTGAATCGAAGTAACAACCCCTGACAGATGAGTGCCACAGTTTTCGCTTGTTGAGTGCACTATCACGCTAGACACCACTCAATCGACCAATATTCACTGCGAAACCACTTCGATCGCACTCACGGTCGCGTAGTCACTACTCGGCACGAATTCGAGTAGCAGCTTGCCCTGCGCATTCGGAAGCAGGCCGGTAAACTGGCGCACCAATGGTCGGTTCTCGCCGACCTCATCGAGAACGTTCACGTCGTGCAGCAGCAGCTTGTGATTGCAGTACACGCTGAAGACTCGCGTTCCTGAGGATGTACCCGGATCCGCCGACGGTTGCCCGTGGTCAGCTCTGAAGTGGCGCTCGATGAAGTACATGGCCACGGTGTACTTGCCGGGTGCAACCGGAATGGCATAAGAAAAGTGTCCCCAGCGTTCGGTGGCATAGAACTCTGGGTCGTCAGTTGCCGCCGCGCTCTGCTCGGTCGAGGAAAGTTGTCCGCCTTTGAAGTACATGTCCGCACTCCACCAGCGGCTGTCGTCTGAGTAGTAGGGCACGTCACGGGCGATGATGCGTACCGGGCGCAGTTGCCCATGCATGCCCGGGACCAACTCGATCGCCGAGACCATTGCCCGGCCGCCCTTCATCGACGAAAACTTTAGATGGAGCAGCCCGTCTTCTGCCGGATGGATATCAGTAAACGCCCGTACATCGGCGACCCGGCCACCGCCGGCGTCGGCCAACACGTCAAAGGCGTCGAGCAGTTGCTTGCCGTTCGCGGTCACAGTCATGATCCGGCTGCCCTCACCCCCGCCACCGGCATCTTCCGGACCATAAAAAGTTTCGGCGAAGTGCAAGTGCAGCTCGTAGGTACCAGGCTTTAGTGGAATGTCGTAGCTGAAATCACCCTGACGGCTGCTGCGGTAGATGGTCGGATCCTGGGTACGCCAGAGGTAGGTGGCCGAGCTGTGCACGGCGGTGCCACCAGAAAAGAACGTATCAGGAGACCACGACTTGCCCGACCGATCCACAAACGTGCGACTCGCGCCCGAGAGAATCCGGACTTCGTCTCCGACTGGCAAACCCACGGGCGATTCCTCAGCGATTGCGGTTCGGGGCAGCGGCGACGGCACAGGTTGAGGCCGCAGCCGGTGGCGAAAAACGAACCCCGCTCCTACCAACAGCAGAACTACTCCGATAGGAACCAAGCGCAGCCATATCTTGCGAACCTGGCGCGTCGCGGACGGTGCTTCGGTTCCGGTGGAGACGTGTCCAGTGGAGATGGGAGCGCCTTCGCCCAACGCCTCCTGAAAGACGGGAACATATTGCCCCACCGGGATGGTGATGTGCAGGAGATGTTCGGCACCGGCACCGCTGTAGTACTCCGCCAGCCGCTTGCGCAATCGGTTGGCTTGCACGCGCACGATCGAGTCGATGTCCTGGTCGAATGTATCGCGACGGCCAAACACCTCAAGGGCGATGGAGTACTCCTTGATGTGATCGCCTTCGCCAGCGAGCATTTTTTCGCACAAATAAGAAAGGAGATGAGCAAGCGTGGGAGAGCGAACAAACAGTGCGGACTCCAGCACCGCTCGCAGTTCGGCCCGTTCTTGTTCTACCGCGCTTGATTCTGCGGTCGTCGAAGGCACAACGCCCCCCGGATTGTTTCCCTACCCTGCTTATACGCCCCAGAAAGCGGTAATTGCAGTGACAACCGACACTTAACGGTTTCATCCCAACTTGTAACGGTAGTTACAGGCCGGTTCACCCTCGTAAGAACCGCCGGATTCCCCTATAGGCCGCCTCGAAATCCTGTTGTCGCAAGTCGTTACAACGAAGGCAGGATGCCTCCCCGGGGCCTGACGTAACCCGTAGCGGTAGCGGTGGGGTAGCAGGCGTAGCGTTTTCCTCCCACAGCTTTTCTGTCAAAAGGGAGATGGACGCGAAGAGCCAATCAGCTTGCCAACAGTCGCAACCGG
>Ga0207693_10005889_pt1 | contig 10170 bp, 10 predicted proteins | sample LARL81metaG_FD_184347 | JGI IMG/M metagenome (GOLD analysis project Ga0207693, IMG submission 184347) | Corn, switchgrass and miscanthus rhizosphere microbial communities from Kellogg Biological Station, Michigan, USA - LAR L8-1 metaG... | ecosystem: Host-associated > Plants > Roots >... | reverse complement strand
GTGCGCGGCAATTACCCCGTCCGGTCTGATGACGGGAGCGTGCCGGGCGGAGCCTCAGACCATTCCGCGCCGGTTTCCTGGCGGAAGGCGGCGACGGCCGATTCGATGGTCGGGTAGAAGTGGCCCGGGTCGATGGTGCGGGTGAGGCCGTAGCGTTCGATCTTGCGTCGTACCGGGTCCTTGAGCTCGGCGAACACCAGGCTGATGCCGTCGGCGTTCAGCGCCTCGTCGAGCTCTTCGAGCATGTCGGAGGCGGTGGTGTCCACATCGGTCATCGGCTCGGCCGCGATGAGGATCCACCTCGGTGGCGGGTCGGCCCGGGCCATGCGCCTGATCTCGTCGCGGAAGGTGGTGGCGTTGGCGAAGAACAGCGGGCCGTCGAACCGGTAGATCACCAGGCCGGGCAGGTGCTCCGCCTCCGGATAGCTATGCACGTCGTGGTAGCCCGCTAGGCCGTCCACCCGGCCGAGTTCCGTGTCGTACGGCCACCACGCCCGCCGGAAGACGTTGAGGATGGACAGGGCGACCGCGATCACGATCCCGGGCAGCACGCCGAGCAAGGCCACGCCAAGGAACGCCGTGATCGACAGGAGGAACTCGACCTTGCGCTGCTTCCACAGCCGCGCCGTGGCCGGTATGTCAGCCAGCGACAGCGAGGCGGTGATGACCACGGCGGCCAGCGCGGGCTGGGGCAGGTTCCGGAACAGGCCCGGGACCAGCACGATCATGAGGATGATCACTGCGGCCCCGGTGACGCCGGTGAGCTGGGTCTTGGCGCCGGACCGTTCGGCCACCGCGGTTCGTGAGCCGCTGGTGCTGACGGGGAACCCCTGGAACAGGCCGGCGGCCAGGTTGGCCACGCCGATCCCGATCATCTCGCCGTTGCCGTCGATCTCCTGGCCGGTGCGGGCGGCGAACGCCGACGCGGTGGAGATCGTGTCGGCCAGCGACACCAGTACGATCCCCAGCGCCCCGGCGAACAGCGGCCCCAGGTCGGCCGCGTGGACGTGCGGGACGGTCAGCGGCGGGAACCCCTTGGGCAACACCCCGACCAGGCTGACGCCGTGATCGGCGAGGCTGAAGACCGTCGTTGCCGCGATGGCCAGCACGACCATGATCAGCACGGCCGGGATCTTCGGCAGCCAGCGCTGCAGCACCAGGATCAGGACGATCCCGGTGATCCCGACCACGGCCGCGGCGGCGTTCGCCTTCCCGTTGGCCAGGCCCTTGACGAAGTCGGCGAGTTCGCTGAGAAAGCCGTCGGCGTCGACCTTGAACCCGAACAGCTTGGGCAGCTGCCCGACCAGGATGGTCAGCGCCAGGCCGTTCATGTAGCCGATCATCGTCGGCTTGGAGATGAGGTTGGCGATGAAGCCGAGCTTGGCCACGGCCGCCACGGTCATGATCGCCCCGACCATGATCGCGAGCAACGACGCCAGCGCGATGGCCCGCTTCGGGTCGCCGTCAGCGCCGGCCAGCGGCAGGATCGTCGCGGCGATCATCGGTCCCAGCGAGGAATCCGGGCCCAGCACCAGAATCCGCGACGGGCCGACCACCGCGTAGCCGAGCAGGCACAAGATGGACGTGTACAACCCGGTGATCGGCGGCAGGCCGGCCAGCTCCGCGTACGCCATGCCCTGCGGGACTAGCAGCGTGCTGAGCACGACTCCGGCGACCACGTCCTTGCCCAGCCACGCACGCCGGTAGGAGGGAAGGCTCAGTCCGCGCGCCAGTTGGAACATCGGCACCACATCTCGGCAGCTAGCGGCACGCATCGTTCATGCGTGCTGCCAAGTGTGCCGGTCAGCCGCGCGCACGTCATCACCCGCCCACGGGTGACCCGTGTCGCTCTACCTCCCGGCCGGTGGCGCCACCAGGCTCACGTCGATGACGTCGAGTCCCAAGCCGTTGATTCGCTCCATCAGCCCGGACAGAGCGCCCCGATCGGGCAGCTCGGCCCGGAGGGTGGTGGTGCCGGGTCCGATGGTGACCTCGCAGTCGTCGAACTCCGCGCGCAGCGTGGTGCCCGCCTGGCCAAGGAACGTGATCTCGTATGTCTGTGCTTGCACCGGGTTACGCCTCCCGGGCGTCGTAGTTCTGGTTCATGCAGGTCTCCAGCATGCCGCACACCGGCCTCTTCGTAATCGCCCTATTGGGGGTGACCGGGATTCGGCAGCAAAAGCCCGTACCCCGTACGCAGATCTTTCACCTGCGGAGGGTGATGACCGGCCCGCGGCGCCGTAGTCCAATTACGGCGTGACAGCTGGACGCGGCTCCTTGCGGGGCACGCGGTTCGCGCTGACGAAGTTCCGGCCTCCGACGTCGCCCGCCACGCTCGTCACAAGGTCCGTGCTGCATGACCGGCTGATGGCGGGAGCTGGTCAGCGGCTCACTGTTGTGGCGGGGTCGGCTGGGGCGGGCAAGACCGTGCTGCTGGCGGACTGGGCCGCGGCGCGGCCACCCGGCATGACGTCCTGGCTTTCGTGTGACAGGGCCGACGCCGAACCGGCCCGGTTCTGGGCCGGCTTTGTCGAGGCGCCGCGGGCAATCGAACCCGGCTTTGGCGCCGATGCCGTCGGCCTGCTGGCGATGGACCGGACGATGTCGGCTGATGTCACCGCGTCGGTCGCCAACGACACCGCCAGGCTGCCTGCGGGCTCGGCGGTCATCGTGGATGACTTCCATTTTGCCGCTGCCGCGGCGGGTCCGGCTATGACCGATCCGGTCGAGCGCTGGCCGGCCGAGATCGTCCAGCTGGTGCTGGCCGGCCGTTATGATCCTCCGCTGCGGCAGCACCACCGGCTGCGGATGTCGGGCCAGCTGTGCGAGATCCGCGACCTGTATTTCTCCCTCGCCGAGAGCCATGACCTGCTGGCGAACTTCGGCGTCCAGCTAGCCGACGCTGACCTGGCCCTGCTTCATCGGCAAAACGAGGGGTGGCCCGCGGTCATGCAGATGGCAGCGTTGTCCCTGCGCGGCACCACGGACCGGCACGGCTGGCGCGGGTGCTGGAGTTCCGCGGCCAGGCCATCGCCGACTACTTCGTCTCCGAGGTTCTCGAGCAGCAGCCACCTGAGCTGGACCAGTTCATGCTCGACACCTCCATCCTGATGGGGGTGCTGACCGCAGACGCGTGCGCCGCGGTCGCCGGACGGCAGGACGCGGCGGCGTTGCTGCGCGCTATCGATTCCGCTCACCTGCCATTATCTGGCGGCGCAGCAGGCTGACCGGGCCCTGACGCTCATACAGGACCGGGTCGTGCCTGACTTCCTGCGCGTCCCGGCGGTACCGGAGCCGCTGGTGCTGAGCATGGCTGACCCATCGATGCTGGCAGAGACCTCGGAACGGCTGCTAGGCTGGCCGCCCACCTGCTGTTGTCGGGTGATACGGCTCGCGGCGGCGAGTACCTTGACCTGCTTGAGCAGACCGGAAGGATTCCGCCCGGTTCGGAGCTGGCCGCCCGGTTGGCAGCGTTTCAGTCGTTCCGCTACGGGGTGGCCGGGCAGCTGGAAACGGCCGTGCAGAAGGCCCTGGCCGCACGGGCTGCTCAGGACCTGACGCACCTCACCGACGAATGGAACGTCGCCGTCCCGCTGATCCTCGCCCGCATGTATACCTGCCTGGGCGACTTCCCGGCCGCCGAGCGCGAGGCCGCCGCGGCTCTGGCGGCACCCGACGTCGCCGAATCGGTCAAGCTCGTGATGGTGCCAGGTACGCGGGCGCTGGCCTTGTTCGAGGCCGGATACCTGGCCCAGGCCGCCGATCTGGCCGGGGCCGCCGACGCCGATGCGCAGCCTCTGGGATTCAGCTGGCATTTCTTCGCCGTCGACCATCTGCGCGCTGTCCGGCCTCGCGCTGGAACGCCGCGACCTCGACGCCGCGGAGCATCTCACCGAACGACTGCTGTCGATAACCGAGCAGCGGAGGCCGCTCTTCGAATTCCTGGCGCTGCTCGGCTGGGCGCAGATCTGGGCGGCCCGCGGACAGATCCGCGACGCGCTGACCACCGTCGAGGCCGCACGTCAGGTCCTGACCTCGGCAGCCAGTCCGGCGCTGCTCGCCCAAACCGACGAGCAGGAGACGCTGCTGCGCCTCTCGCTTGGCGATACGCAATCCCCCGCGGAGCTGGCCAGCAATCTGCCCGCCGCGCGCCGCGGGCTGCTGCTGGCCCGTGGTGCTCTCGCAGCCGGTGCTAACCATGGCGTTCAGCAGCACCTGCGGACAGCGGCCCTGGGCGACCTGACGCCACGCCAGGCGCTGGTGCGTCAGATACTGCTGGCTGCCGCCGCGATCGAGCGTGCCGCCCAGCCGGACTCCGCCCCATCCAGCCGGGTGCTCGCCGAGCCCTTGACCGCCGCCGAGGAGCGGGTCCTCCAGCTTCTGCCGACCAGCACCTACTTCCAAATCGCGGACACGCTCTACATTCCACGCAACACGGTGAAGACCCACCTGCGGTCGATCTACCAGAAACTCGCAGTGGCGTCACGCTCGGAGGCCCTCGAGCGAGCGGTCGACCTGCGCCTGCTCTGAGTCCGCGCCGCTGGCGGGAATCACCCTCGATTGGGTGACGACCGGACCAGATCGCCCGAACAGTATGGGAGACCGGCTCGGGCAAGGGCAGCAACATGCCAGATCGCACGCTTATCCGGCGGGGCTCAGCCCCTCAAAGGGGATGCCCCCGTCACCGACGGCGCTGAACTGGCAGTGTGACCAACCGCGGGCCAACCGTAAGAGGTGGACCAGATGGCCGTGAAAGAAGCCGCACCGAGGTACAGGCGCAAACTCGCGTACTACGCCCGGCTCTGCGAACGCTACGCCGACCAGAACGAGCAGGACTACATGGAGTTCGTCAAGGCGATCCGGTCCGGTCGTCTCGAAGCGGTCGAAGGTGTCTGAGCATCCCCTGATCGGGCCTCCTCCCGGGCCGCCAGGGCCCTCGGTCATCGGGAGACTGAGCACTATTGAGGTGCGGTGGATCCTGCCCGGGCAGCTGGATGCCGCGGTCGCCGGATGGTTCGGGCGGTTCCCCGCCGGGCTGGACTCGCGCAAGGACACGTACCTCATCCATCCGGTCCTGCTCGGGCTGGCGGTGAAGATCCGCGCGGGCCAGATGCTCGAGGTCAAGCAGTATCACGGCAGCCCGGGAATTCTTGACGCCGCGGGCCGCGCCCGTGGCCGCATCGAGTCATGGCGGAAGTGGTCGTTTCCGTTCGGGCCGCTCGGCCAGGACAATGCCGGGCCACCCAGCTGGGTGGTCGTGCACAAGAGACGGCGGATGAGCCGATTCCGGCTGGTTGGCGGGCAGCTCATGGCGGACGCCGCGGATCGGGCCAGGGGGGCGGAATGCGGGGTGGAACTCACCGAAGTCCGCTCGGGCGGCGAGACCTGGTGGTCCCTGGGATTCGAGGCGACCGGTCCGGCCGACTTGCTCAGCAGCACGCTCGAGAGCACTGTCGCGCTGATGTTCGCCGAGGCCCTGCCTGGCGATGTGGAACTTGACATGAACCACTGCCAGTCCTACGCCGAATGGCTGTCCCGGCACGGGTAACCGCACGCAATTCGCCCGCGGGAGGGTGAGGAATCTCCGGCGGGCCGAAGGCAGGATCAGAATCCGTTGCATGACCAGCGGCGGGAAGGGTGAACGGACATCCCACGAGGAAGGAACACCATGGCTGATCTGATCGCCATCGGCTATCCAGACCTAACGACCGCGGACAAGGCCGCCGGTGAGGCGCGCCGCCTGGCCGCCGATCTGATCATCCAGCCGGATGCGATCGCGGTGATCGTGCGGGACAAGGACGGCAACTGCTCCGTCCACACCACCCATCACATGGTCGGCGGCAGGGCGATCTGGGCATGTTCTGGGGGTTCGTGTTCGGCCAGCTGTTCTTCATCCCGGTCTTCGGGATGGTGGTGGGAGCCGGGATGGGCGCGCTGATGGGCAAGCTGGCCAGGACCAGCATCGACAAGCAGTTCCAGGACCAGGTCCGCGGCATGCTCCAGCCGGGCACGAGGAGGTAAGTCGTGCGGATCCATGATGAGCCCGTGCTGGGCTGGACGCTGGTACTGCGACGTCAGCCGGTCCGCATCGTCGATGGCCGCCCGGAAGGCGGCTACACCAATGCCTACGAGCTCATCTGCTGCGACTGCGGCGATGACCCCGACCTGGATAACCGGGATATCTCACCGGACCTTCAGCGGATCCGGGGACCGTACAGGTTTTCGGCAGGCATCGAGGCATACAGGCGGCACGACAGGCTCCGACATGGGCAGCGGCCAATTCCCGCAGCCAGCGGCACGCGGAAGCGAACAGGACTCGCCGATGGCAAGACGAGATAGCGCCCGCACCCCGGCCGCCGCCGCCGCAGGGGCGGCCTCGCGGCGGCTGGCTGATGAGCTCGCGCGACGCGGCGGGCCGGGCCGCCAGCGCGCCGCCCGCGGGCTGCGTGAGCTGGGTGCGGTGGACCAGGCGGTCTACTCCGCGGTTGCTGCTACCCGCACCCCTTCACTCGACGAGCCGCTGCGCCGGCTCTCCGACGCCGCCAATAACTCCCGCCTCTGGCTGGCCATCGCGACCGGGCTCCGCGTGACAGGGGGCCAGGCGAGCCGGCGTGCCGCGGTGCGGGGAACGGTGGCCATCGGCGTAACGTCCGCGCTGGTGAACCTGGCGGTGAAGTCCGCCTGGTCCCGACAGCGGCCGGACCGGGCCGGCGCCGGCGTCCCGGTCTGGCGGAACGTGGCGATGCCGGCCTCCACGTCGTTCCCGTCCGGTCACGCGGCATCGGGGTTCGCCTTCGCCGCGGCCATCGGCCGGGACCAGCCCTGGCTCGGGCTGGGGCTGCGGTTCCTGGCGGCGGCGGTGGCGTACTCCCGGGTGCACACCGGAGTGCATTACCCGGGCGACGCTGTGGCCGGCGCGCTGATCGGTGAGGGCATCGGGCAGGCCGTGGCCGGCCTGATGGACCGGCTGCCACCGGCCCGAAGACCCTCCCGGTCCGGCCCTCGTAAGCAACGTGAGCTCCCGGATGGCGCGGATGCTGAAGGCGCGATGATACCGGTGCCCGCCACGGAGATGGGATGACTCCGTGCGGGCCGGACTCGGACTCACCGAATCCGCGTACCCATAACGGCCAGAAGGCACGCAAATCCAAGGCGGCCCTTGCCGCTGTTGCTCTGCAGATTGCCTGGCACTTCACCGCGAATTGGGTGAGGTGCCAGGGCGGTCGGCACCTGATGACCGAGTTCGAAGTCAGGACGTGCGTGCAAGCTGCTGCTGCCCGGCCAGGCTCGTCGTCATGGTGCTGATCCCGCCCGCATCTGCGCGTTGGCATCCTGTTGACCTTCTGCTGTGCGGCCACCACTACCTGTCATCCAAAGCCGCCCTGGCCGCAGCCGGTGTGGTCGTCATGGACGAGACCTGCGCGATCGTAGGGAGCCTTGCTTCGTTCCGGGCCTGAGACGGGCCACGCAGCCCTGGATCGCAAGAGTCACCCACTAGAGGGTGAGGAGCCCCTGGCGCGCCGGAGGCAGAATCAGCAAGCGGAGGACACCAGACGAGGACAGGAAATGTCATGGCTGATCCGATTGCGAGGAAGCTTCCGCTGCGTCATCCGGCGGAGAACCCGACGTTCATTTTGATGGTGGTTCTGAACTTCGCCATCCTGGCCGTTCTCATCGACTTCCTAGCCTCGGCAGCCTTGATCCCTCCCGCGTTGCGCGGCACGAACTGGGAGGGGGCGTGGCGCGCGGTCGCGGGGGCGATAATCCTGGTGGCTCCGGCGATCATGGTCGTCCGTCAGGTGCAGCGAGCATCGATCCGCGGGACGGCCGTGCGGCTGTCCCGGACTCAGTTTCCGGACTTGTACGCCTCGGTTGATGATTTCGCCGCAACCTTGGGCGTGAAGCCGACTCCGGCTCTGTATCTCAGTAACGGCAACGGCACGCTCAACGCGTTCGCGGCGCAGAGCGGATGGACCAACAACTACGTCGTGCTGACCAACGAGCTGTTCGCGAACCTCCGTCATGACAACCGGGAAGGAACCCGGTTCATCCTCGGCCACGAGCTTGGGCATATCCGGCTCCATCACGTGGCGCTGTGGTACAGCCTCGTGCTTTGCTACTCGCAGCTGATCCCAGTCCTGGGACCGACGCTGTCCCGGTTGCGGGAGTATTCCTGCGACCGGAACGGCGCAGCGCTCGAGTCGAAGGGCGAGCTGGGTCTGGTCTTGCTGACCGCCGGCCGGTACACGGCGGATAACGTGCAGGTCAGCGAGCTGGTCGACCAGGGACGCCACCTCGGCGGTTTCTGGGTGGAGATCGCCCAGCTGCCCCGGTCGCACCCGTGGACCGTGCGGCGGATCTGGCGGCTCCACCAGCTCGGCCTGTTCGGTCCTGCACCCACCGCCGACCAAGCGCCCCGTTCCCAGCCCGTCGCGTAACCGGTCGCCTACGGTCAGCGCTAGCCAGGCTCATTCAAAGTGGGGATCGCTCATCTGCCTGCCATTGCGGATCTGCGCCACCGAGCGCCTGCGCGGCCGGCGCCTGCGAGGTTCCGCACTAGGTTCCCGGACCTCGCCGACTGGCTGGAATCCCCGTGAACGGGACCGCCGCCGTTCCTGGCGGGCCAGGTGTTCCGGCTCGAGGAATCGATCCGGGACGACGCTATGTGATCTGGGCCGAACTGCCCTTCAGGCCGGCCAGCCTGGGTATCGGCCCGGGGTGGCAGGGTAGCCCGGTGACGGTGGATGCGCTGGTTGTGCGGCCTGAGCAGCATTACCAGACGTGACAGTCCACCCGCTCGCAGGACTCTCGCAGGACTGTGGTTCCGGCGGCTCTGGCACGCTTGAGGAGGACGGAGGTTACATGGGTGAGGTCAACGTTGCGGTCATTGCTCCGGTCCTGGGGCGGGATCTGTCGTTCGTGACCGACGTCGACCCCCGGGTGCGGGTCTTCGACGCCAACTTCGCCGCCCCGGGGCACCGGGCGGGACCGGGCGGTGAGACGGCGCCCGGCTCCGGTCTGCTGGCGGGCATCCTTGCTCAGGCCGAGGTGCTGCTGGTCGGCTACCCGGTCCCCGAGGGCCTCGCCGCCATGTCACCGCGCCTGGTGTGGGCGCATCACACCCAGGCCGGGGTCTCGAACCTGGCCGGGACCGACCTGTGGGGCTCGCAGGTCACCTTGACCAGCAGCCGCGGTGCGGTGGCGGCCACGGCCATCGCCGAGTATGTCCTGGCGGCGGCGGCGCACTTCGCCCGCGGCCTGCACGAGGCGGCCCGGCAGAAGGCAGCCGGCCAGTTCACCCGTGAGGGTTATCAGCTGCTGACCTTGGGCGGGGCGACGATGGGAGTCATCGGCCTGGGTGGCATCGGCCGGGAGGTGGCCCGGCTGTCGCGGGCGGCTGGCATGCGGGTGATCGGCACCCGCCGCTCGGTCACCGCCCCGCTGCCCGACACGGACGGGGCGGACCTGGTGCTGCCGGCCGGCCGGATCCTGGAGGTGGCCGCCGACAGCGACTTCCTGGTTGTCTGCTCTCAGCTGACCGCCGAGACCCGCGGGTTCATCAACGCCGCGGTGTTCGCGGCGATGAAACCGGGCGCGGTGCTGATTAACGTCGCCCGGGGCGAGGAGGTCGACGAGGACGCCCTCGTCGAGGCGGTCATCGCGGGACGGATCCGCGGCGCTGTCCTGGACGTCTATACCGGCGAGCTGGCCGGCCGGCCGCCGCGGCCGGAGCTCGCCGGGCTACCTCAGATCCTGCTGACACCGCACATCTCGGGCGGCGGGGAGGCGAATGTAGCCGGCCCTCTCCGGCAGCTGTTCGCCGGCAACCTCCGGCGGTACCTAGACGGCCAGCCGCTCCTTAACGTGGTCGACCGCTCCCGCGGGTACTTACACGGGGCCGCGGTTTTGGTGGCGGTCTGCGCCGGCAGTGCCGGCAGTTCCTGGTCAAGGAACTGGCCGGCCGCCCGGAGCACGGTGGATGCGGCTGGGTGAAGTGGTATGCCGGAGCTGACCGTGGCACGGATACCGCGGCTGAGGAGTGTGGCCATTGCCTGGCGGTTCAGCTCGCCGGGAGTGCGCGCGTTGATCGCCTGGCCGGCCGCCATCATCGTGGCGACCGGAAGGCGGACCCGGAACGGACGCTGCGGTGCGTGGGTTCGCAGCTGCGCT